>Ga0209542_10000403_pt1 | contig 105513 bp, 120 predicted proteins | sample RifCSPhighO2_01_FD_184028 | JGI IMG/M metagenome (GOLD analysis project Ga0209542, IMG submission 184028) | Soil microbial communities from Rifle, Colorado - Rifle CSP2_plank highO2_0.1 (SPAdes) (version 2) | ecosystem: Environmental > Terrestrial > Deep subsurface > Rock core/Sediment ...
GTTGACGACGGAGCATTTGAATACGATTCAGGCTCGGGAATTACTTCCATTGACTCCATCAACACCGGACCTATGGCTTTTGATACGGATGCGGGAATAGTGAGCTGGATGGATATGCCGAGCTCTACTACAACAGCCAATCTAATAAACAGCTATTCTGCTCAAATAGATTCTGTTCCGGTACTCACTATCTATGGTACAACCACAACTTCCGGAAATATTTTGAAAGGCACAGTCGGCATCGGCACAACAACTCCGACGTGGACGCTCACCGTCGAAGGCGGAGTTTGTATAACGACGGGCGGTCCGTGTCCCGCTACGGAGATTGGCGGAGGGTTGAGAGTAGATACGGCTGGAGTGTCTGCGTCTCCCGATGATCCTGGCGATGTTTTTGACATCGCCGAAAGATATCCGGCGGATGAAGCTGTGGAGGCTGGAGATATAATGTCCGTAAACACCGCAACTTCAAGCCGCGCGTCTATCAAAAAGGCTGTTTTGGGGGACATGACTTTGGGAATTGTTTCAACTCATCCCGCAATCGCAATTAACGGAAGCGAGATAATTTTAGGAGCAACATCGGAAGGCACAACAACCCGTCCGCTTGTTGCCTTAGCAGGGCGCGTGCCGGTAAAAGTAATGCTAGACGTTTCCGGCACGCCGATAAAAAAGGGAGATTTAATTACTTTGAGCGGTGTCCCGGGAATCGGAATGAAAGCAACAACATCAGGGCAGACTATCGGAGTCGCGCTGGAAGATTTTGACGGAATTTCAAAAAATGGAAACGTCGCCGACCGCATCGGAAAAGTTTTGGTATTTATTAATCTTGGCTGGTCCAATATCGATTCCGAAATATTCTCATTTGAAACGTCAGATTTAGGAACAGGAAGCGTCGATATGGTTTCGGGAAGAATAAAAGCGAATTATGTTTTAGATATGGACGGAAAAGATATCGTGAATGTGCGCTCGATTTTGTCTCAATCAGGAACTTGGTCGATTGATGAAAGCGGAAAACTCACGGTTGACGAAATCCACGCAAAAAAACTTTGCTTGGAAGATGTCTGCGTGACGAAAGATGAATTAAGGAATTTGCTGGAGATGGCGGGGCAAGTGGCCGCCCCGATTTTAGCAGCGCCTCATCCCGAGCCAACCTCTCCTCCTGCGCCAGAAGTTTCGGAGGACACGGCGACACCGGAACCCGAGACTATTCCAACGCCAACTCCCGAGCCTATAGTAGAAGAGCCTTCTGTGGTGAGCGAAGCTGTGGCGCCCGATCCAACTCTTACTCCGGAACCATCTTTAGAACCAACGCCAACATCGGTATCTTAATTTATGAGGGGGGTTGGGACACCGGATGTCCCAAAGTTATTCCAACGAAAACTTATCCACAGGGGGAGGGTATTGCAAGGTGAACATACGTTCACCTATAATTAAATTATGACAAAATATCAAACATTTAAGGCAATCCGCGAGGAGATTGAAAGGCTAAACTACGAGATAGATCTCAAGATAATCCTTGGCAGGCCGTATATGGTAGAGTCCAGGCGTCATAAAACGCTTTTAGCTAAGCTTGAGAGGCTTGCGCCGGGGCGTGCGTGGTTCAAACATTCTATGAATATTATAGCTTCGCTTGTTATATAATATAATTATGTTTTCTTCGTATAAACAAAAAATTATTTCGTTTTACAAATCCCGCAAGCGCATGCCTACATACGCCGAGATAATGAAGCTTGTCGGGTTTAAGTCAAAAAACGCTGTATACAAATTGGTCAACAAATTGATAGAAGAAGGCGCATTGTTAAAAGATTCCAGCGGACGGCTGATTCCAAACCGCCTGCAAAATGAAGTGCCTCTCTTGGGCTTAGTTGAAGCGGGGTTTCCGTCTTTGGCCGAGGAACAGGCTTTGGACACCTTTAATTTTGACGATTATCTTATCAAGAACAAAGAATCTTCTTATGTATTGAGAGTAAAAGGAGACTCAATGATAGACGCAGGAATACATGAAGGGGATTTCGTCATTGCCGAAAAGGGCCGCGAAGCTAAAGCCGGCGATATTGTCATAGCGGAAGTGGACGGCGGATGGACGATGAAATATTTAAAAAAGAAAAACGGTGTTGCGTATCTTGAGCCGGCAAACAAAGATTTTTCACCGATATTCCCCAAGTACGATTTTAATATCGCGGCGGTCGTCTGCGGCGTTATCCGTAAATACAGGTAATCCACAACACGCGGTTGTAGGGTATAAACGGACTGTGCTATACTGCATTTCATGAACATTATAAACAACATTATGAACAGTATTATGGGCATTAAGTCGAAAACAACCGTTATTATCGGCGTGGCAGCCGTTGCTTTGCTGGTTCTTGGTTTTATGTACAAAGGGTTAGTTGTTGCCGCTTGGGTTAATGGCGCGCCTATCAGCCGTTTTCAGGTTTTGGGACAGCTTGAAAAAATGTCGGGCAAAAACGTGCTTGATTCACTTATTACAAAAAAATTGATAGAAGATGAAGCCAAAGCGAAGGGAATAGCCGTAACCAAAGACGAAGTGAGCGCGGAGATATCAAAAATAGAAGAGCAGATAAAAACGCAGGGGGGAACTTTGGACGCAGCTCTCGAACAGCAGGGGATGACACGTGAAGATCTTGAGATACAAATTTCCGTAAATACCAAAATCCAAAAACTGCTTGCCGACAAATTAAGCGTTACCGACGAAGAGATTGCAAAATATATTACCGACAACAAAGTAAATGTCCCGAAAGGACAGGAACAGCAATTCAATGACAGCATCAAAGCCCAGCTTGCCCAGCAAAAATTGAGTACCGAAGCCCAATCGCTCGTTGCCTCGCTCAAAGGTTCGGCTAAAATCAAATATTTCGTCAACTATTAGCGCGTATTCGCATGTTTGGTAAAATTGACTCCTTGCTCGCCCGGGTAACGATGTACCGTCTGGCGCTTTATTATCTGCTTTTTTTGGTCGCCTACGGCATGGCGCTTTGTTTTTCCGGCGTGTTGCCGTGGAGGGCAGAGGATTTTCTGATTTCAGCATCCGTTTTAACGGCCGTCTCTTGGGGTACAAATAAAATTCTTGCACGTATTTTCCGCGCGGATGAGAATATTGAGTCCTCTTTAATAACAGGTCTTATTTTGGCCCTTTTAATAAATCCCGACCCGGCGTTACAGAGCCAGTCTTTGATTTTTTGGGGTTTTGCGGGGCTCTCGGCGAGCGCCTCAAAATATCTTTTCGCGCCTTTTAAAAAACATATTTTCAATCCCGCCGCTTTTGCTATTTTAGCAACCGGTTCCGTTGCAAGCTGGTGGGTCGGCTCGTTTCCGGCAATGCTTCCGCCGGTATTTATCGGCGGCCTTCTGGTGGCCAGAAAACTCCGCGCCGGCGGGCAGGTGCTTTCTTTTTTGGGCGTATCCCTCGCAATGATTTATTGGAAAGGCGGGTGGACGGCAATTCCGCAAACATTTTACTATGCACCGTTTTTTTTCTTTGCGTTCATAATGCTCACTGAGCCCGCAACCGCTCCTTCAAAAAAATCGTTCAGCGCTATTTACGGGGCGCTAGTCGGGTTTTTATCGGCATTTGCTCCGTATGAGACGGCACTTCTTGTCGGAAATATTTTTTCATATATTGTAAGCCCCAAATATAGGCTGGCGCTGACTTTAAAAGAAAAAAAACAGATTGCTTCCGCTGAAACATACGAGTTTTCTTTTGTTCCGGACCGGAAAATTAATTTCCGGCCCGGACAGTATCTGGAGTGGACATTCAAGCACCGGGGCGCTGATTCGCGCGGAGCGAGACGTTTTTTTACCGTTGCTTCTTCGCCCACGGAAGCGGAGATAAAATTGGGCACTAAGTTCTGTCCCGGCGGAAGTACTTTCAAAAAGGCATTAATACGGCTCTTGCCGGGCGCAAAGCTCTCCGCGGGCCGGCTGGCGGGGGATTTTACAATGCCGGAAGACAAGAGCAAGAAACTTGTTTTTATTGCCGGTGGTATCGGCATTACGCCGTTCCGCAGTATGGTCAAATACTTAACTGATATGAATGAAAAAAGGGATATGATTTTGCTCTATTCAAATAAAACAGCGTCCGAAACCGCTTACCGCGAAATTTTTGAAGAAGCGCGCGCAAAGCTCGGCATAAAAACGGTATATATTAACAACGACAAAGACGGGTTTATTACGGAAAAGACAATTATGAAAGAAGCGCCCGATTTTAAAGAAAGATATTTCTATATTTCCGGTCCGCATGCGATGGTAAACGTTTTTGAAAAAACCCTCAGTAAGATGGGGGTTTCCGGAACGCATATAAAAACCGACTTTTTCCCGGGTTACGTTTAAGCGCCGTTCTTTTTTTCTGCCGCGTTCTCCGAATAGCCTAAGATCTTATTCCATCGGTCAAAGCGGTTGTAAAAAAAGAAGTGTCCCAGAGATTTGAACGGTACCTCAAGAGATCTCCCTTTTTGGAACATCGGGAAGGATCCTTTTTCTTTTCCTCCCTTTCTCCAAATATCAAAAAGCCTTTTTGGAGTGAATGTTAACGGGTCGTAGATTCCGCGTCTAATAAAAGAACGGGTGTTCTCCGTATTCAATGGCGAGCCTTTAAACAATGCTAAGCCTTCTGCCAGCGCCGCTTTCAGCTTCAATTTTTTCTGTTCATTTCCGTCTTTTGGAATATTTTTTTCTTCCGCGAGCTTCTCGGCGAATGGCCCGCCAAGTTTCATAAGATCTTTCATCTTGCTGTCGGCAACCATGCGCCATAAAGTTTCGGCTGCCAAGCCTTGTACAACTTGTTTTCCTTTTGTCCACATTTCTTTTTGCTCGTGCTCTCCCGCCGGATTATCAAGCAGGCGCTGTGTATTTTTTTGAAGTTTTTCGGACAAATATTTGGAGGTTTTTTCCGCGACTACCGCGCCTTTTGAAACGCCCTGCAAAACTACATGCACATCCTTGCCGTTTTCGGGTTCTTGTCCATTGATGAATTCCGAATAAAGCTTGGCATGAGCATCAAGTCCGTTTTTTTTGATATTTTCTATCCATTCCTCGGTAACAGCTCCGCCCATTCCCGTGGGAGCCCCCAGAAGATGAACATTCACTTCAGGCGGCTTTTCTCCGCGCTTTAATGCGCCCGCTACACGCGGCAGAAGGCGGATATATCTGTCGATAGCCACATCCTGCACGGTAAAAGCGTGTCCGTCCGGCGGGGGAGCGAACGCGGTAAAGAGAAAGTAATCCTGTCTTTTGGCGTCAGTTTTTTCTTCTTTACCTTCGACATCGTCTTCTTTTGCTTGCGGCTCAGTCTCCGCAACATTGGAATTTTTTGAAAGTTTGTTTATCAGCTCCGGAGTTATGGTCAGTTTTGTGTGAGAGAAAGCGACCCCGGGCATTGCTTCCGAGCGGAAAACATCAAAATTTTTGATGCCCTGTTTGTCTATTTCGTCCAGTACAGTTTTCATAGCCTCCGCTTTTTCAGGGTGAGCCTCCGCGAATTCTTTCAGCGTAACCTCATAATACGGGGTATGGAGCTTAGGTTTTTCTTGCGATTCTTTTTGCGGCTCTATTGTTTCCGCGGATTGTTCTAAATTCATAATATTATTATAATACCGCAATAAAGTATATAATCAATGCATGTTCGGACTTGGAGAAATAGGCATTATCGCGCTGATACTGCAATACGGGTATCGAATAATTTTTTTTATCTCCGTGCCCGAGGGGCCGATTGTGGGGGTGCTCGCGGGATTTTTGGCCGGGCAGGGGTATTTAAACGCCGTTATAGTTTTTTTTGTGTTGCTTGCTGGCGATATTTTCGGAGATATTTTGCATTACGCGGTCGGCCGGTGGGCAAGGCGCGGCTTTTTGGAACGTTGGGGAAAATATATAGGAGCGCCTCCGGAAAAAATGGAAAAAGTGGAACAGTATTTTTTAGAACATCAATTCAAAATACTTGCTTTCGCCAAAACTCAGGCTATAGGAGGAGCGTTTTTGCTCGCGGCCGGAGCAGTGAAAGCGCCTTTCGGTAAGTTTGTTTGGTACAATTTTGTGGGTACCGTGCCGAAAGTTTTAATATTGGAGTCTATCGGATTTTATTTTGGACAAGGAATCGGAAGCGTAGGCAAATATGTAGATTATTTCGGGACACTTTCCTTTGTTTTGGGGATTATCGCCGTTTTCGTTTATATCAAATATAATAAATATGCAAAGAAACAAACCCCCGATTATCTGGAATAAATTATGAAAAAAATACTTATCGCAACTGACTCCTGGCGTCCGCATATTGACGGTGTGGTCAGACATATCGACGCAATTATAAGGCAGATCAAAAAAAGAGGGATGGAGTCCGTTATTCTGCACCCCCGCCTATTTTTTAGTTTTTCTCTGCCGTTCTATCAGGATTACCGTTTTACGGCATATGTAAGATCAAAAGCAAAACAAATTATTGAAAAAGAAAAACCCGATTATGTCCACATTATGACATCCGGCCCGGTAGGAATGGCTGTACGGCGAATCTGCATGGAAAACAACATTAATTTTACGACAACGTATTCAACACATTTTCCTAATTACGCAAAAGAATACATCTTAAAATCGAATGTGGTATTTAACATGATATATTCATATTTAAAGTGGTTTCATAATGCCGGAGCCAAGACCATGGTAAGCACAATCAGCCTAAAAGAAGAGGTTGAAAAAAGAGGCTTTAATAATGTTATCGTATGCCCGCTTGGAGTAGATACCGAAATTTTTAAGTCCGGTTCAAATAAACCCGAGCTTCTGCAAAAAGCAAAGCGGCCGGTCTTCACTTATTTGGGACGGATCGCAAAAGAAAAAAATGTTGAAGAATTTTTGAAGTGCCGCCTGCCGGGCACCAAATTAATAATAGGAAATGGCCCGCTAAAGGCAAATTTTGAAGTAAAATATAACGATGTCATTTTTGCAGGTGAAAAAAGAGGACAGGAATTAACGGACCTTTTGAGCGCCTCGGATGTCTTCGTGTTCCCGTCGGTTACGGAGACTTTTGGACTTGTAATATTAGAGGCGTTGTCATGCGGCATACCGGTGGCGGCGCATAATGTAATGGGGCCTAAAGACATAATATCGCAGGGGATAGACGGGTACTTGGATGATAATCTAGTAAAAGCGGCGCTAAAATGCCTGGACATACCCCGGGAAAATTGCCGCAAAAAAGCCTTAAAATTTTCCTGGGAACACTCCGTGGATATTTTTATTAATAACCTAAGTCAAGTCTGATATATAAAAATTCAAATGCGATAAAAAGTCTTTTATTTGGATTCAAGATTATCAATGATCATGTAAAGAGGATTCACGAGCGTCAGATATATGTTAGCAATGATGAAACAAACTGTATAAATCCAAACAGAGGCCATGACATTCGAGGTTAATGTAAAGTAAAGAGTAATAGCGGAAGCCGCCGCTCCCGATAGATCCACTAATATTTTTTTGCGAAGAAGTAATAGATGAGGAATTTTACCAAGCAATATAGCATATTTTATCGTGGCAAATATAAAAAGAAATAGCACCCAGACAATAAACTTGGTCGGGTTATTGAGATAATAAGCTAAAACAGACATTATAATAACTAGGAAAACATCGATAGCATGCTGGCTCATTATTACGTGCGGAGTTATTGAAGAAAACAACCGAATTGAAAAATATGTGTTAATAATGAGTACAAAATAAAATAAAAATAAGGGGGCTGATTGCGTCAGACTATCTAATCGAAAAAAATAAAATATTGTTGCAAACGTAACAAATAGCATTGTGGCATAGGCAGCTTTTCTCTTTGGTTTAAGGAAAAATTTTAGCATATTTTTTTTCAAATTCTTTTTATTTGATAATATTGAAAATAAACAAATCGGAAACCTAGCGCATGTTCGCTTTAGCCATGCGAGTCATGGTCCAAATCTGTCGGATAACAGTGCGGAGTTTCATCAGGCGGATTATCTGTAGAAACATTTTTGAATCTCCCAAAAGACCGGACCAACGCTCGACCTTGTCCGCCTTCGTAGTCTGAACAACGCCTCTCCAGAGGACGGATGCCAAGCGCAATTTTCCGTCTATTATTAATTCATTAATATAAGATTCAAGTCCGTACGAAGGAAGCGTGGACATCTTTTCAAGATGCCCCTCCAATAGCGATTTTTGAAAAATCCTTTCCCCGGAAATATAGTCTATTCCAAGCCATTTGTATATAAATAAACTGTTTGAGCGTAGAGAAATAGCAACATCGGCTTTACCCGAAAGCACCGGCTCCGCAAGGCCTTCAAGGGCGGTATTTGACAACCCCACAAGGTCTGCATCCAGCATCATAATAAATTTGCCGGTGGCGGCGGACGCGCCCGTAACAAATGCCTTGCTCTTGCCCTGGTTCACTCCATGCCTAACGAGCTTAACATTCTTGTATTTTTCCACGACTTCTGCGGTGCCGTCTTTTGAGCCGTCGTCCACAACTATTACTTCGCTAAACAGGGGATTATTTGCAACGGCCTCCAGCACGTTTTTTATGCGCGGTTCCTCATTGTATGCACATATGACGCAGGATATGCGGGTATTTACCATATTCAGATTATAATCTAAAATTGATTAATACGCCTATGAACACTTTAAGCAGAAAATATAAAGATTATTTTTCCCAACGTGAATTCAGGCTGGAATGCATAAAGGCGGCCCTTTTACTTATCGTCAGCCTCGTGGTCAATTTCTACGCCGGGCTATATGCCACGGCCCGCGCGTCAAACTCCGTCTCGGATATTATTCTTTCAAACTTGCCCGTATACAACATTGACGGAACTTTTATCTGGGCTACTTTTGCTTTTTGGACTTTTGTTATTCTTCTGTGCCTTACCGAGCCGAAAAGAATACCTTTTGTGCTTAATGCTATCGCCACTTTTACAATCATCCGTTCCGGTTTTATCAGTCTCACTCATCTCGGGCCATATCCGACGCAGACGGCAATAGATTCATATATTCTCTCCTTTTTTGTTTTTGATGCAGACCTTTTTTTCTCCGGTCATACCGGCATGCCATTCCTGTTCGCGCTTATGTTTTGGGAAGAGCGGGTTCTGCGTTATTTATTCATTGTAATGGCGCTCGCATTCGGAACAATTGTGCTTCTGGCTCACCTACATTATTCCATAGATGTTGCTTCCGCGTTTTTCATTACCTACGCGATTTACCATATTACGGAATATTTATTCCCAAAAGACAAGCTTTTGTTCGAAAAGGGTCTATAAAATGTTAAAATAAAAAAAATGAATCAGTATTTAGGGCTTTTCAAAAATCCTCCGTGGGACTTTGCTTTGGTTCTGACGCTTATTGCCGGAGCTTTTTTCTGGGGAGCCTCCAAAGGCAAACGGTCCGTCGGATTCATCATCGTCAATCTTTATATTATGTTCGCATTGTGGCCGTTTTTTCCGGTAGACGCGCTGACTGCGGGCCGGACAATGACAGAGGTCTGGATGTTTAACGCCGGTATTTTTTCTTTGCTTTTAATATTACTTTTGCTTTTTATGTCGCGGGCTTTTGACTGGGGACCTGCCCGCAACGCTTCGCGTAGCGATGCGGGCGGGGGGCGGGACGGAGTCTGGTGGGAGGTACTGATACTGGGCATTTTAGCCGCCGGATTTTTTATATCAATACTTATAAGTATTGCCCCGCCGGGAGTCATCACAAAAAATATTTTATTTTTGAACCCTGTTGTTTTAAGCATTTTTGCCGACCCGGCCATCGCGCGCTGGTGGACTGTTTTGCCAATATTGGGCGTTTTGTTCATATAGAACGTTTTTGTTGTTATTTCCGGCATATCTGCTAGGTTAAAGGCAGATTTGAGGTTATTTATGCAGAACGACTGGGAATTTTACGCGAAAAAGCAGTATGTTTTAAACCTCGGCCAGCTGGAGCGCATAGAATTTTTGGTTTGTAAGACTGAGTGGAGTGAACTTCTAAACAAAGAAGATATAAGAATGTTCGCGATTAATCTGGTAATAGCCGAGGATATCGCGGATAAGTTTTATCCGGAGGAAGCGGACGAGAGACTGCAAAAAAGGCTTTTAAAAGACCTCGCGGATTTTCTGGATGTAATAAGAAAAGACGCGGAAAAGCTTTATGAATCCGAAAACCTCATGATGCTCCAAGAGCGCATCAAAGTTCTTCAAACTTTTCTGGAAAATCCCCGGCAAAAATCCGCCGCCTGACGGATTTTTTTATTTCTTTACAATGTGTCCGCCCGGCAGCCCGCCCGCATCGCTACGCGAAGCGTTGCGGGCGGGGAATCGCTCCTCGCAGTGCTCTGCTCGGAACCTTCAGCCTGGAATGCGGGCGCTCACGCGCACAACCTGCTGGTTGCCCGCGGTTCGATTTCTATTCAAACAAATATTTGCAAAACAAAAATGCCACGCAAGGTGGCAATTTTGTTTTGCAATGTCCGCCCGGCAGGAATCGAACCTGCGACCATCTCCTTTCCGCCCAAGGCGGATCAGCCTCTGGCTGAAAAAGGGAGCTGTTATTTTAAAATTTGGCGCTTAGTCCGCCCGGCAGGAATCGAACCTGCGACCATCTCCTTTCCGCCCAAGGCGGATCAGCCTCTGGCTGAAAAAGGGAGCTGTTATTTTAAAATTTGGCGCTTAGTCCGCCCGGCAGGAATCGAACCTGCGACCATCTCCTTAAAAGGGAGCTGCTCTACCAACTGAGCTACGGGCGGACAAAACGCCAAATTTATTTTAAATGTTCATCCAAATATTTCCTTCCTACTCCTGATTTCAAAAAGTTTTCGCGTTTTCTAGCCTCTGTTTTATCAGCGTAACTTTCCTGATAAATTAGTTCAAATGGCCGATTTCCTTTTGTAAATTTATTTGAACCATGGTTATGTTTCTTTAGTCTTGCTTCGGGAAGTAAATTCGTACTGCCGACATAGCGTTTCCTGTTTTTCAAACTTTTTAATACATATACAAATGCCATATATTTAATTATTATACCATCTCCTTTCCGCCCAAGGCGGATCAGCCTCTGGCTGAAAAAGGGAGCTGCTCTACCAACTGAGCTACGGGCGGAAATACAAGTTTTATTTAAACAAATTTTTAGCTTTTAAGCAAGCTCGCATTTTTTGGTTTAAGGCGCTATAAGTAATGCAGACAAACACTTTGAAAATGATTGTAAACAGCAAAATCAAAAAACAAATTTTGATGTGCGCGCCGACGTATTTTGAAGTAACTTATGCAATAAACCCGGCAATGGCAAGAACTCTCGCCTGCAAGATTGCCGTCAATCAGTTTAAAGCTATGGAACAATGGACGGGTTTAAAGGATATTTATACAAAAGAGGGGTTTGATGTTGTTCTGATTGATCCTGTAAAAGGCCTGCCGGACATGGTTTTTACCGCTAACTGCGGGATCGTTAATGACGGGAGAGCAATAATTGGCGAATTCAAGCATGCGCAGAGAAAGCCTGAAACCGAGTATTTTGAAAAATGGTTCAAGGAAAATGATTATGGAATAATCCATATTAAGGAAGAGTTCGAGGGCACAGGAGATATGCTTTTATGGAAAGATAATATTATCGGCGGACATGGCGTCAGATCCGGCTTAGACGGAATAACGAAGGTGGCAAAGTTTTTTACTTTTCTTGGAAGGGGAAAAGACCTTGTCCCTGTTAAGCTGGTAGATGACAACTATTACCATCTGGACACTTGTTTTTGCCCGATGGGAGAAAACGCGCTCTTTTATCCAAAAGCTTTCAGTGCCGACTCTATAGAAGTTTTGTTAGAGATGGGGGCGATGCCGATAAACGACAAAGATGCACGCAGTATGCTGCCAAACGGAGTTTATCTTGATAATGGGAAAGGAATTAAATTTATCGCGAGTAAAATCAGTCGCGAATGGCGGAATGCTCTTGAGAAACTGGGAATAGAAATAATTTTGAACCCAACTTCAGAATTCCAAAAATCCGGCGGATCCAACCGCTGTCTCACGCTTTTTTTATAAACATCGCAAAAACCCTTGTAAAACAAGGGTTTTTTTATTTACAAGTGCGGCGCATTGACAATATGCGGTTTTTATACTATACTAAAAAAAGAACACTTTGTCAATTTAACTAGAGGATAAATCCAAATCACAACGAAAGGACGCGATGAAAATGCAGACAACAAAAAGAATATTGCTAACCGGCGGTACCGGTTTTATCGGTAGTCATATAGCTGCAAAATTGATTCAGCTCGGATACAAAATATATTTTCTGACACGATCGAATGGCAAATTTCATGCCGAAGACAGGATTTTGCGGGCGGTATCTCCGCTTACAACACTGCCAAGAGACCAATATAAAGTTTTGGAAGGAGATCTAAGTTCTCCTTTAAAATTCGATATTCCGGAGCCAATAGATGAAATTTGGAATTGTGCCGGGGCATTGTCGTTTAAAGAAGAAGATCGTCTGGAAACTTTTGCGACAAATGTCATGGGCGTGGAACATTTGTTGGAATTCACGGATCGCAACAGCATAAAATGCATGCAACATGTAAGCACCCGCTATGTGCACGGAAAGCGCAACGGCTTGATTAAAGAAGACGAGCTTAACTGCGGCCAAACTTTTTTCAATCCGTATGAAGAAAGTAAAATGGCCGCTGAGGAACTCATATCAAAATGGTCCTCTGACACCGGCGGCAAAGCATTTGTCTATAGGCCGTCGGTTGTGGTCGGTAATTCAAAAACCGGATTCACTTCTTCATTCAGCGGATACTACACATGTGCGAGGGGTTTCGTTGTGCTGAAAAAGCTTATTGAATCGGAATTCAGCAAGGGTGTGACCGGAATTTATAGTGGCGACGGTATTGCTGTAAAAAACGGAATTTTACATCTGCCGATTTGCTTTCCGGCTCTGCCTGATACGCCGATAGATATTCTTCCGGTTGATATTGTAGTAAAAGCGATTACTGATATCGCGCAGAAAGATATAAGCGGTGTTTTTCATATAACCAACGCCAATCTTGTATCTTGCCGGCAATTCATGGAAATGAGCATGGATATTTTAGGCATCGAGGGAGTACAGCTTAAGCCGTTAGCAGACAAAAACGTCTCACCGGTTATCCAACGGCTAAATGAGCAGATTGACCAAACTGCGCAGTATTATAAGCCATATACGCTATACGGTGCGGATGGCCCGGTTTGCGACCAAACCAATACCAGAGCGGTTCTGGGAAGGTCCATTAGCTACAATATTTCCAGGAAATTCTTGGAAACAGTCCTAGGATATGCGCTTCGGGTGAGTTTCAGGGGATGAGCAAGACGCTCATCCCTTTTTTATTTCGCGCAAATTTGGTTATAATATATTCTATGACTCTGCTTCAGGATTCAATATTACTAATGGCGATGATAAACATTACATTCGCCTCTGTTTTGTATTTGCATAGCAAAAAGCCGATCCAAGAATTGTTTTTTATTTTTTCGGCGCTTAATGTGGGCTTTTGGTCTTTTTCCGTGTTTTTACTCACTTTAGCCGAAGTTAATTTAAGTTATTTTAAAATCGGGGTAATAGGCCATTTTTGGACGGGCAATTTTATATTTTTGTCGTTTTTTTGGTTTGTTTTATTTTATAAAAATGAAATGCCAAGAAGCAGATTTTTCTGGCCCGCACTTGTTACGATAGGCGATATTTTTTTGTTGTTATTGATGGCTTTTTCAGATTTTACCTTTAAATCAATCAAGCTTGCAGGCAGTCTCAATGAAGCCATAATTATTAATAAGTTCGGTTACAATATTTACTCTTTTTATCTGCTCTGTGTTTTTTTGGTTATCGAATTAATTTTGCTGAAAAAATATTTCGCGGCGCGCGGCACGGAACATAAGCAAATCGGTTATATTATTTTAGGTACATTCATTGCGGGGCTGCTCGGTTTATCAACTAATTTGTTTTTGCCGGGAATCGGTATTTTCTCAGCTTTTTTGTCCGGTCCCATACTCTCGACTATTTTTGTGGCAATGATTAGCTACGCTATTTTGAAACATGATTTATTCAATCTTAAAATTATCGCAACAGAAATTTTTACTATTGTTTTGATTATAGCTGTTGCCATCAATCTTTTTGGCGCAAAAACACTCGATGAGAGATTAATGAGCGGTTTTACGTTGATTTTGGCCTTATTTTTTGGTTTATTGATAATCCGTAGCGTTTACCGTGAAGTTCAGGCCAAAGAAAAAATAGCGAACCTCGCGAGCAGTCTGGAAGCCGCGAATACGGAGCTAAAAAGACTTGACCGCGCGAAGTCGGAATTTATTTCAATCGCTTCGCATCAGCTGCGCACCCCGCTTACGATAATAAAAGGTTACCTTTCAATGATACGCGAAGGCAATTACGGCGCGGTCACTCCAGAGGTTTCCACAACTGTGAATAAAATGTATCTTTCAAATGAACGGCTGATAAAGCTGGTCAATGACCTGCTGGACCTCTCAAGAATGGAATCGGGCCGGATGAAATACGAATTTTTAGAAATGGATCTGGAAGAGGTCATTGATTCCGCAGTTGACGAGTTTCAATTGCCTGCAAAGGATAAACATATAAAAATAGTCTGGAAAAAAGACGGCAGAGGCCTGCCCAAAATTTGGGGAGATGCCTGGAAACTGCGGCAGGTCGTTTTCAACCTGATAGATAACGCCTTAAAATATAACCGCGACGGCGATATTGAAATTAAGCTGGAAAAAGAAGATGATAGTCTTAAGCTTTCTGTTAAAGACAGCGGAATAGGGATGACCGAAGAGACTATAAATAATATTTTCCATAAATTTTCCCGCGGGCGGGAAAGCGCGGTCGCGAAAGTAAATGCCGTAGGAGTCGGGCTCGGGCTATACATCGCCAAACGCATTGTTGATGACCACGGCGGAAATATCTGGGTTGAGTCTCCGGGAGAAGGCAAAGGAAGCGTGTTTTATGTAAGGCTTCCGCTTGCGTCCAAACACAATATTGATTCTCAATTAAAAGAATTTACTACAAACGAATGACCAAAATAAATATCGGCGACGCCCCGAAATATCTGGGTAAAGATATCGAGCTTGCGGGCTGGGTTGACGTAAGGCGCGACCACGGCAAATTGATATTTTTTGATTTGCGCGACCGCTCCGGAAAAGTCCAGCTGGTCGTTGCGCCTTCAAATAAAGAAACTCATGCCAAAGCTTCGGATTTGCGCCCCGAATGGGTGATAAAAATAACCGGCACCGTTGCGGGCCGTCCGGAAGGGATGGTGAACCAGAAAGAAGGCGAAGCTGGAAAAGTGGAAGTGAAAGTTGCGAAAATAGAAGTGTTGTCGGAGGCGAAAACCCCGCCTTTTGAGATAAATGCCGACGGGCATGATATAGACGAGGAGGTTCGGCTTAAATACCGCTACCTGGATTTGCGCCGTCCACGCATGCAAAAAAACATTCTTTTGCGCCACAAAGTAACTTCTCTTGTCCGTGATTTTTTGAATTTCAAAGATTTTATTGAAATAGAAACGCCGATGCTTACCAAAGCTTCGCCGGAAGGCGCGCGCGATTTTATTGTGCCCTCGCGCCTCCAACCGGGGAAGTTTTACGCATTACCGCAGGCTCCGCAGCAATATAAACAGTTATTGATGATTGCCGGATTTGAGCGCTATTACCAAATAGCCCGCGCGCTTCGCGATGAAGATTTGCGCGGCGACAGGCAATTTGAACACACGCAGATAGATTTAGAAATGTCGTTCGTTAAAGAGCGCGACGTATTGGATCTGGTAGAAGAGATGATGATACACGTTGCGGAAAGCGTCGGGAAAAAAGTGTTGAATAAGCCGTTTCCTGTTTTTACTCACGAAGAAGCAATGAAAAAATTCGGTTCGGATAAATTTGATATGCGTACTGAAAAAGATCCAGATACGCTTGCGTTCGCCTGGGTAGTTGATTTTCCGCTTTTTGAATGGGATGAAGCGGAAAAACGGCACACATTTGCGCACAATCCTTTTTCGGCGCCAAAACAGGAACACGTTGAAAAACTTATGAAGACGGAGGACCTGGCGAATCTCCGTGCGCAGCAATATGATTTGGTTTGCAACGGATACGAATTGGCTTCCGGAGGAGTCCGAATTTCCGACCCTGCAGTTCAAAGAAAGGTGTTTGAGATCATGGGGCTTTCGCCTGAAGAGACGCAAAAACGGTTCGGCCACATGCTTGAGGCCTATGAATACGGCGCGCCGCCTCATGCCGGAATGGCGCCGGGACTCGACCGCCTCGTAATGATTCTTGCCGGCGAACCGAATATTTCAGAGGTAATCCCTTTTCCAAAAACAGGCGCCGGACGCGACCCGATGATGGATGCACCGTCGGAAGTAGAAAAAAAACAGCTGAAAGAATTGCATATAAAAATTGAAGAAAAATAAAAAAGCTGAAATTAATCAGCTTTTTGGTAGCGTTTCCAGATATTTTGGAAATCTTCCTTAAATACTGCAATCATTATCGCATCATGATATTTGCCGTTACGGAAAAATTGCCGTTTGAATACCCCCTCAATCTTGTATCCGCATTTACCGTTGTAAGCGAGGCTTCTTTTATTGAAGGAGAATGCTGCTGAATTGATCTTCCGCAAATTCAGTGTGTTGAAGGCGTAGTTGAGAAAAAACATTTTAGCGTCGGTCCCGTATCCTTTATTCTGGTATTTCTTTTCGCCTATGGAGGCGCCTGATTCCGCCGTGCGGTTTATCCAGTCTATTTTATGCAGGCCCATACAGCCGATCGGCCTATGGTTTTTTGTTTCTATTATTAAAAAGACGTTTTCCGGACCGGTTGTGCGTTTTCGCATTTCATCTTCTTCTTTTTCAAGGCTTTTAGGGAATTGCGCATGAGAGGATATGAATTGACGTGTTTCCGGATCGCTTATCCATCGGAGCAGATTTCTCAGGTCCTTTTCTTTATCGTATGGCCTTAAATTAACTTTCTTTCCGGAAAGAAAAACAACTTTTTTCATTAAACCCTCCTCAGATTTCTGAATCAATGAGAGCATATCTAAGTAGGTTTGTAAAGACAATGCAAAAATAGAAAAACGGGTGTTAAAACCCGGTTGACTTATTTTTATTTTTTCTTTGATTTTAACGCGTGGATACGCATTGCAATTTCGCTTTTTCCGGACGGGTCATTGTTTGTCAGTCTCGCTATTTTAGTCAGCATGCTGACGCAGGGCTTTTTTCCGGCAGTTTCCGCCGCAAAGCTGTCGGCTTCAAATTCATTATAGGTTTCAAGCAAAACGTGTCCGATTTCATGTACCAAAACACATTTCATTTCTTCGCGGTTAAGACTTAGCATTAATTTTCTGGAGATAAATATTTTTTTATAATGCAACACCAGGGTATAAGCAAAAGCTTCCTTATCAAAAGTATGCGCGTAAACTTTTACCTCAAACGGACGCCGGCATTTTAATTTACTGCAAAGCCCGGCAATGTCTTTATTTAATATTTTTTCGCTTTCTTTTATTTCCCTTTTAAGCTTTGGAGGATACATAAAGCTTATTAATATATCCGGGGATTTTCCCGATATTGTTGCGGCAGTATTAATTATCACAAAAACCGGAATCAGGAAAACAACGTACATGGCCGTAAGAAGCGCCCGTAGAAGCCATTTTTTCATCAAAAAGCTCCGCGATTTTTTTCTGTATCAAAATTAGCACGGTCCGGATATATTTCAAGCTTTATTCAAATAAAAAACCCGGCGGTTGCCGGGTCAGATAGGACGGAATTTTGATGTAAAGTGGCGCAACGGATATGTTTCGTGTGTAAATTCCACGCCTTTAATATCTTGGCGTTTTCCGGAAATTTTGTTAAATGCTTCAGCAATAAAATCAAAATGGCTTTCAGCGTACGTCCGGTGCGGGACTGCCAGGCGGACAAGCTCCATTTTCGCCCTGCGGTTCTCTTTGGTTTTGGGGTCTCGTCCTTCTATAAGCGAGCCGACCTCTACGCAACGGATGCCGTCTTCCTCATAAAGTTTGCAAACTAAAGCGTGTCCCGGAAATTTATCCCATTGGATATGGGAAAGCCACTTGCCCGCGTCCACGAATATGGCGTGGCCGCCGACAGGGGTAATGAACGGAACGCCGATTTTTTTCAGTTCGTTGCCGAGATATCTTACCTGGGAAACTCTGTGTGCCAGGAGGTCTTCTTCAATTCCTTCTCTGATACCTACGGCAAACGCTTCCATTGTTTCTCCGGTCATGCCGCCGTATTCCATCCCGCCTATAAAAGCGATGGAATAAGGAAGCAGTTTTTCATAGAGGCTTTTGTTCCTCAGGGCGATAAAGCCTCCGCCGGGGGACAGGCAATTTTTTTTGCCGCTCATCAGCATGCCGTCCGCCAAACTCATCATGCCGGATACTATCGCGCCGATGCCCGCGTTTTGATGTTCACGTTCTTTGATAAAATAAGCGTTTTCGGCGAACCGCGCGCCGTCAAGGAAAAAAAGTACGCCGTATTTTTTGCACATACCGGATACATCGGAAATATTTTCCATAGAAACAGGCTGTCCGCCGACCTGGTTGCACGTGACCGTGTGCAGTACGTACGAAACTTTATAAGCATATTTTTGGAGCACCTTCTCCAGTTTTGAAAGGTCAATGTTGCCCTTAAACTGATGGTCCGAAGACATGTCGTATGCTTCGTCGACAGTGCAATTTACCGGATGACCACCCATAATTTCAATGTTTGCTTTAGTCGTATCAAAATGCGCGTTTCCTGGTACCAGCGAACCTTTCTGCACCAGCACGAAGTCCGTTACGTGTTCAGCGCCCCTTCCTTGCTGTACGGGTACAACGTATTCAAATCCGAATATATCATTTACCGATCTCACTAAGCGTCTAAAACTCGGCGACCCGCAGTAAGCCCGGCTGGCTTGACCCATCGCGCTCCTTTGGTTTTTTGACAAGGCACCGGTACCGGAATCTGTCAGCAAATCTATGCTAACGGCTTCTTCGGGCAACGGAAAAGGGTTGTAACCGGTGTTTTGTAGACACATAAGCCTTTCTTCTTTAGGTATTAGCTTGATTTGCTCGAATGTTTTGACTTTGTAAGGCATCATATTCATTTCAAAAAACTCCCCAATTTCTGTAGTTTATGCTAGACTATTTGTGAATATGTATCAATTCGCCTTAGAAAAATTTTCAGGCCCGCTGGATTTGCTGCTTTCTCTTGTTGAGGAAGAAAAGCTTTCTATAAACGAGATATCTCTCTCTAAAGTGGCCGAAGAATATATCGCGTATTTAAAGTCTTTGGAAGAAATGCCCAAGGACGAGCTTGCGGCGTTTTTGGTTATTGCATCAACTCTCATGCTCATCAAGTCGCGCTCACTTATTCTGAACCTCAAGCTTTCGGATGAAGAAGAAGTAGATATTAAAGACCTTGAGCGCCGCCTCAAAACGTATAAATTCTTCAAAAAACTGGGCGAAACTCTAAGAGGCATCAATAAACAGGGGAGGCATCTTTTCGGCCGTGAAGCCTACGCGGGTATGCAGGCGGTATTTTTTCCTCCGCATGACCTGACCAAAGAAACTCTCTCAAAAATAGTCGGGGAACTTCTGACGGCTATCCCTCAAAAAGAATCTTTGCCCGAAGACACGCTGAAAAAAGCGGTTTCGCTGGAAGAAAAAATGGAAGAGCTCAAAGGAAGGCTGGAAAAAATGATAAATGTGAATTTTTCCGCCCTGGGCGGATCCGCCTTTGGCGGAGAGGAAGGAAAAGATAAGATAGAAATAATCGTCGGATTTCTTGCTGTACTCGAGCTCGTGCGCCAGGGCTTTGCCATATTTGAACAAAAAGGAATATTTGCTAACATCGAAGTTAAGAAAAACGGATGATTATGGACGACTTAAGCAAAAAAATAGAGGCACTTCTTTTTGTGGCAGGAGAGGGAATGACAATTTCCCGGCTTGCTTCGGTGCTGAAAAAAAATGATGAAGAGATAAAAAACGCGCTTACTCTGCTGGAGTCTCATTTGGCAGAATCGCATTCTTTGGTGATGCTAAAGGACGGCGACCACGTCGCTTTTGTCACGGGGAGCGCCGTTTCCAAGGTCGTGGAAGATTTCGCGAAAGAAGAATTTTCTGAAGAGCTTACCCGCGCCGGGCTTGAAACTCTGGCCATAGTTGCTTACAAAGGCCCGATAAAACGTTCGGAAATAGATTATATAAGAGGGGTAAACTCGTCATTTACGGTAAGAAATCTGCTTATGAGAGGTTTGCTTGAGCGCATAAGAGACCCGAAAGATGCCCGTGCGTATGTTTACAGAATATCTTCCGACTTTCTTAAATTTTTGGGAGTTGCCTCGCGCGCCGAGCTTCCCGAGTACGGCGATTTGGCGGGAAAGCTTGAAGAATTTTTGAAGGAAGACACGGAAAATGAACAAAAATAATTTTTTAGTACTTGGCTTGGCTTTTCTTCTTGCCGTCCTGATGCTTGCTCCGAGCGGCGGCGGAACAAAAAAACAGCTCATAGCTTCAGTAAGCTCGGTTCAGGAAGCTCCGCTGCCTCCCGCCGTTGAAGCCCAAAGCGCTCTTGCTTACGACATTGTTTCCGGAAAAATACTTTTTGAAAAAAATAAAAATGATCCGAGAGGACTTGCAAGTTTAACAAAAATTGTCAGCGCTCTTACTATTATTGAAAAACTCGGAACCGAAGAAGAGGTAGCAATATCAAAACGGGCGGTTTTAACCGAAGGATTGAGCGGGTTTTTGGTCGGAGAGCATTTTAGGGTGCGGGAGCTTTTGGCTTTTGTGATGGTTGAGTCGTCCAACGACGCAGTTGAAGCGCTGGTGGAGTATCTTGCAGGGAAGAACGGTGTTGCTCCTGAATCGGCCGACGCGTGGTTTTTGAATTTAATGCGGGACGAGGCCCAATTGTTGGGAGCAGGCGGAATGATGTTTTATAATCCTACGGGACTGGATATAGATTCAAATGTCGGGGCTATCGGCTCGGCGGAAGATCTGATGAATATCGTCAAAGCTTCACTCGGCTCCGAGCTTTGGCAATTCGGCAACGTTTTGGAGGTTGTGTCGCTGGAAGGGAAGGTTCACAAATTAAAACCTACGAATATTTTAGGAAGCAAGCTTAATCTTTTGATGGGAGGAAAGACGGGGTTTACCGATATCGCGGGCGGAAATCTTCTCGTCATTGTCCAGCATCCGCTTGGGCATCCTATCGCAATAGTTGTTTTGGGTTCTTCTGAAACAGGGCGTTTTGAAGATGTTAAAAAGATATTGGAATACATACGTGCCCTTCAAAGCTTTTAGCGAAGTAGGGTAAATCGCTATAAAATAAGGCTATTTAGAGCTATTGACTATCGACTAAACTTATGCTACGATTAAAAAATCGTTCTCTGAAATTTTAATATTGGCTCAGTAAGCAAGGAGGAAAAAATGGAAAAAAGCACCAAGGCCGTACTTTTCGGTTTTGCTTTGTCAGCACTCGCCATTGGAGTTTGGTATTATATTGGCGTTGGCCTGGTCAACGAAGCGCGCAAACCGATCCTGACCCCTCAACAGCAAATCGCCGAACAGAATAGGATATCGGCAAATGAAACCGAACTCCGACAATCGGAAAAAGGAAGTATAGTGCTGTTGCTGGATGGACAATTTTTCGCGGTTGCCGAGCATAACAGAAAAAACAGGACAATCCGGCTTCGTTACTCGTGTACCGGAAGCGCCCAGTGGCTTTCTTTAAAAGATCTCGCCAAAAAAACCGACCTGGTATTCAACGTATTCAACTATCGCGTCGGGGATAGCCACGGAAACGTTGCCTACGCTGTGGCGTCCAACAGTTACAACCGCTGCAAAAAAGCGGAAACTTATTGACACATACCGCTTCTTATGCTACACTTTCAAAGTACGTAGCTGTTGCATTAAGGCTATGGACGCACCAGCCTAAAGGAGGGGGCTTACGATGTTGTAACTACGCATCATAAGATTAACCGAATACGGTTGCCTAGCCAGCTGCACTTTTATGTATTTTGGTGCGCGAGAGACCGGAAAAAACTCGCAATGAAAAATACTTCCTGGCAGAGAGGCTGCCACCCCGTCTTAAAAAAAGAGACGGGGTTCTTTTTTTATTATAAAATTTCAGCTACAATTGATTTAATGCAAAATGAGCTGATATCAAATATCTATAAAGTTTTGGGGCTAGGCGGCGTCGCATTTTTTTTAGGCGTAGTAATGACGCCGATTCTTACGCACTATCTCTATAAATATAAAATGTGGAGAAAAGATGCGCGGACGACGGCGCCCGACGGAGCGGGCACGCCGATATTTAATTCTCTTCACAAAGAACGTGAAGTGCGCGCGCCGAGAATGGGCGGAATATTGATCTGGGGCACGACTTTAATCGTCGCGCTGATTTTTTGGTTTTTGGGCACGTATTTTGACGGGCCGTTTTTTACAAAATTTAATTTTTTGTCCCGCGGGCAAACCTGGGTGCCGCTGGGAATATTGATGGCGGGCTCAATGGTCGGGCTGCTGGACGACTTGCTTTTAGTTTTTCAAAAAGGAGGCTACGCTGGCGGAGGACTTACTTTTACGCGCCGAATAATTTTAATAACTTTAATAGGAACTCTCGGCGCGTATTGGTTTTATTTTAAATTGGGAACGGAGGCAATTTTTATTCCGGGGTTGGGCGATTGGAATTTGGGAATATTATTCCCGATATTTTATATTTTAGTAACTTTGGCTGTTTTTAGTGGGGGGGTTATCGACGGCCTGGATGGGCTTGCGGGCGGAGTTTTCGCCAATATTTTTGCCGCGTACGCGGGAATAGCTTTTTTCCAGAACCAGATAGACATCGCCGCGTTTTGCGCGGTTATCGCGGGCTCAATTCTGGCGTTTTTATGGTTCAATATTCCGCCCGCCAGATTTTATATGTCGGAGACAGGCATTATGGGCTTAACGACTATGCTTGCGGCCGTGGCTTTCCTTACGGACGCGGTCGGGGTATTGCCTCTCATAGCTCTGCCGCTTGTCATAGAGTCGCTGTCGGTAATTATTCAGTTATTTTCAAAGAGATTTTTTGGACGTAAGGTGTTTTTGGTGGCCCCAATTCACCACCATTTTGAAGCTATCGGCTGGCCGGCAGAAAAAGTTGTCATGCGTTTCTGGGTTTTATCAATGGTTTTCGCCGCATTCGGAATGATAGTGCAACTCATCAGCTATTAAACTATAAAGATAAAAAAATATTTGACGGCTTACCACAATGTTGTATGATAAAGGCATGCAACCAGTTGGTAAACGTGGCGGAACACAATATGTTTATGGACACAAATGGCACGAAAAAGGGCTTAGAGAAATATTTTTATCAATTTTGGTTATTATATTTGTCATTTGGTACATCGGTTTCATACTAGGAATTTCTTGGCCCGGTTTTTTAGGTCTGGATATTCTTTTTCTAAAATAGAAAAAATAATCTATTTATCGCGCTATTCACAAATTAACACCTTCAGAGACGGGGGTATTTTTGTTTTATTTAACCGGCGTTATTTCAAATACAAAATGATCGCGCTCAAATTTAATCCTGTGCTTATCAAAAAAATCATCTTGCCCTAACAATACATCAAAATTTCCCTTGCCAATCAAAAACTGAGCTTTGATCTCCGATACTTTACTGTAACCGGGAAGTTTTATTTTTATTTTCCCAATACGAACATCTGAAGAATTTCCGGTAATTCCGAGCGTTTTAAAAAGAGGCAAGCCTTTCAAATCTATGTCCAGAAATTGAGCTATTTCTTCGTTAATCAGAGTTATATCTGCGCCGGAGTCAACAATAGAAAAGACTTTAACGCTTTTTTCTTTGCCAAAAAATTCAACCTCAATGCGCGGTTTTCTGGTTATTTTACTTGTGTATGAAAGAGGCGATTCTCTGGTATAGTCGTATTTCATCGATTGAAAGGTGAAAGGGTCGCCTCAAACGAGGGAACTTTCATCACAACGGCGCTAGGATTGAGCTTTATTGTAGCCCCAAGCTCCTTCAGCGTTTTTCCGCTTGATATAACCCGATCCTTTTTCTCACTCAAAGCAACCCATTGATCCTCATATCGCTTCAGTATCTTACTAAAGTCCGGATTTTTAACAGTAGTTTTCTTGTCCATTATCATCTTTATTATAGCTTTTTATTAAATTACGATGAATTGTATATTGTCCACAGCAAATTAGTATTTGAATTCATAGCATTTTCATCTTTTTTTGTCCAGCCTAAGCTTTATGTCAACAATTTCTAAAAGCGTGCTATAATAAGCTTAATGTCTTATTCAATACTGATAAAAAATGGGACGGTTATCGACGGAAGCGGAGCGGCGCCGATTAAAGCCGATGTCGCGATTACGGGCAACCACATCAGCGATATAGGCAATCTTGAAGGTGCGGGCGCCGCAAAGGTCATTGACGCAACCGGAAAATATATTTCGCCCGGCTTCGTTGATTTGACCAGCCACTCGGATACATACGGAACTATTTTTTCAAATCCGGCGCAGGAAAGCATGCTGGCACAGGGGGTGACCACGTCTCTTTTCGGAAATTGCGGAGAATCTTTGGCACCGATTGTAAAAAAAGAAAGCATGACGGGGCTCAACCGCTGGCTTACGGAGTCTCAAATAAACACAGACTGGAATTCCACGTCAGAATATTATGAAGCGCTCTCCGAGCTTCGGCCCGGCCTCAATATTGCCACGCTCATAGGCCAAAATGCGTTAAAAAGAAGCGCTAATAACGCGGAAGAAATGGCTCTGCTTCTTGAAGCCGCCATGCGCGACGGAGCATGGGGCCTTTCAAGTAATTTTTCTTTTACTACCGAAGGCCAGTATCTTTCCGCCGAAACTTTGAAACTTTTGGAGATAGTAAAGTCAGCCGACGGCCTGTACAAAATACATCTTCAGGATGAAGGAAAGAATTTTTTGCCTGCGCTCGCTTCCGTGGTTGATTTTGCAAGGCGCAGCAAGGTGCGCACGGTAGTTTCTCATTTTAAAGTTATGGGCAAAGGAGCATGGAAAGATTTTTCAAAAGCCATAAAAATTATCGATACGGCGAGAGAAGGCGGGGTTGAAATATATTTTGATTTTTTCCCCTACGCCAGCGCCGGTTCAATGCTTTTAAATATTTTGCCGGTCTGGGCTCGCGAAGGCGACGATGAGACAGTATTAAAAAGGCTTTTTGATAAAAATACTGCGGAGCAGATTATTACCAGTCTCCAGCAGCAAACACTGCATCCCGAGCGTATTCTCATAGTTTCCGCTAAAAACGACAAAAAAAATGTCGGCAAAACCCTGCAAGATATTGCCGAGCATGTTTCAATGGCGCCGGAGGCCGTTATATTAGAAATACTTAAGATAAACGACTTGAATGTGACTTTTTTGGGCAAAACAATATCCCCAAAAAATATTATTTTTGCGGCGCGATACAAAGAATCCATGTTGGCTTCCGACGGCGCGGGCTACAGCCTTGATTTTAAAAAATTCGGCGATTTGGTGCATCCGCGGTCTTTCGGCGCGTTTCCGAGATTTTGGAATAAAATCGCCCCGAAAGCGGGGTTGAGCCACGAGGAGGCAATTCATAAGATGACACAGCTTCCCGCGAAAATTTTGGGGCTTACGGACCGCGGGCTTCTGCGAAAGAATTTTATCGCTGATATAGCGGTATTTGACATGGAAGGTTTCAGGGACCGCGCTACTTATAAAACTCCGTTTCAGTTCGCCGACGGCATGAGGTATGTTTTGGTGAACGGCCAGCTCGCAAAAGCCGACAACGGAGCTCTCGGAGCCCGCTTTGCCAGGAACGGTGCGGCTTTGAGGAAAAAAGCTTAATATGCGCATTAGAGATTACGACCGGATTTTTTTTATGCTCACGTCAGCAATCGTAATTTCAGGGCTTTTTATTTTGGCTTCTGCGTCGCTTTCCGTTTCGGCGAACCGCTACGGGCAGTCTTATTATTATTTATTCCACCAGATAATATACGGGATTGTTCCGGGGCTGATACTTTTTTATCTGGCTTTGCGCATACCTTATAAATATTTGAGAAATTTTGCTTTGCCGCTTTTACTCGCCGCTATTTTTATGATGTTCCTGGTTTTCACTCCGATTGGCGTGTATCACGGCGGAGCAAAGCGCTGGATAACGCTGTTTGGCTTTGTTACTTTTCAGCCGTCCGAATTCCTGAAATTTGCTTATATAGTTTATTTGTCGGCATGGTTTGAAACAAGAACCAGAGAACTTAAGTCTTTTAAATTCGGCCTGCTCCCGTTCGCTATAATGACCGGATTCGTAGCTTCTTTTTTAATAATGCAGCCCGATATCGGAACGCTGGGAGTGCTGATAGTTTCGATTTTCGCGTTGTATTTTTTGAGCGGTGGAGAGATGAAACAGCTCGGGATATTGGCCGGTGCGGGCGCCGTTGTACTGGCGCTTTTAATATGGATAGAGCCGTATAGGATGGACCGCTTCACGACTTTTTTGCGTCCTGAAACAAATATACAAGGTTCCGGATACCAGATAAATCAGGCCCTTATTGCCGCCGGTTCAGGGGGTCTTTTCGGAAGAGGGTTCGGCATGAGCCGTCAAAAATTCAGCTATTTGCCGGAGCCTATTGGTGACTCTATTTTCGCGGTTTTCGCGGAAGAGACCGGTTTTTTTGGGAGCATTGTGTTCCTTGCCCTGCTTTTGCTCTTTTTTGTAAGAGGCATTAAAATAACTAGAAGCGCGCCGGACTCTTTCGGCAGGTATTTAGGAGCAGGGCTTCTTTTTCTGATAATATTCCAGGCTATTATAAATATTTCCGCAATAATCGGACTGGTGCCGCTTACCGGAATACCGCTGTCTTTCGTAAGTTACGGAGGGTCAGCGATGATGATAACACTTATGGAAATCGGCGTGATTTTTAATATTTCTAAACAAACAAATTAAATGAAAATACTATTTGCCGGCGGAGGTTCCGGCGGACATTTTTATCCTCTCATCGCCGTAGCCCGCGCTGTCAGAAAAATGGCAGAAGAGGAAAATATTGCGCGGGTGGATCTTTATCTGATGTCCGACGACCAGATTGATCCGGATATCCTGATGGAAGAGCGCATTAAATTCATATTAATTCCGGCGGGAAAAATGCGCAGGTATTTTTCTTTAAAATATTTCGGGGATTCCGTAAAAACACTGACGGGCCTTGTGATGGCTTTTTGGCGGATGTATTTTTTGGTGCCGGATGTTGTTTTTTCAAAAGGAGGATACGCAAGCTTTCCCGTGCTCGCGGCGGCGAGGATTTTAAATATTCCTGTTATGATTCACGAATCCGATACCGTGCCGGGACTCGTCAACCAATGGGCGGGAAAATGGGCCGCCAGGATAGGTGTTTCCTTTGAAGAAAGCTTGAAATATTTTGAAGGAAAAAACGCGGCGCTTGTCGGAAATCCGATGCGTCCGCAAATAATCGGCGGAAATGTTCTTGAAGCCACGGATTATTTTAAGCTCGAGGAAGGCGAGCATGCTCCGCCAGTACTTTTGGTTTTGGGAGGTTCTCAGGGTGCGCTCCGCATAAATGAAGCGGTTCTTACCATGCTTCCGGAAGCTCTTCCTAAATATCAGATAATCCATCAGACCGGCAAAGCTCATTTTACGGATATATCCGGAAGCGCCGGCGTCACTCTTGAAAAAAATCCATTCCAACAGCGCTACCATCCTTATGCTTTTTTTGAAGAAGGCGAAATGCGCAACGCATCCAAAGCTGCATCGCTGATAATTTCGCGCGCCGGAGCAGGCTCAATATTTGAAATATCAGCGTGGGGACTGCCCTCCATACTGATACCTCTTCCGAGTTCGGCGCAGGACCACCAGAGGGAAAATGCTTATGCCTACGCACGCTTTGGCGCCTGTGAAATAATTGAAGAAACCAACCTTACTCCGCATCTGCTTTTGGCGCAGATAGACAAAATTTTGGCCGATAAAGGGCGCGTGGCCAAAATGCAGCGCGCAGCGCAGGCATTTTCGCGTCTGGACGCGGCGGAAAAAATAGCCGGCGAACTGATAAAGATGGGTCTTCACGAAAATGCGGGTTAAAACACGAATGGCGCCTTCTCCCACCGGATTCCTGCACGTAGGTACCGCCAGAACGGCTATTTTTAATTTTCTTTACGCGCGCCATATGGGCGGCGAATTTATTTTGCGTATTGAAGATACGGATGTAGGACGCTCGGAGAAGCATTTTGAAGAGGATATAGTAGACGGACTTAAATGGCTGGGTATTGATTGGGACGGCGAGATAACACGGCAATCGGAAAGAATAGATATTTATGAAAAATATATCAAGAAACTTCTTGATGAAGATAAAGCATTTTACTGCCCTCATTCCGAAGAAGAACTTGAGCGCGAAAGAAAAAGCCAGCTTTGGGATAAAAAATCTCCAAGGCATGTCTGCGACGCAAGGGATAAAAAAGCAAACACAGGCCTTATCAGGTTCAAAAACGACGCGTTTGAAGACATAACATTCACGGACGAAATACGCGGCGAGCTTAGTTTCGATCCTCAACTGCTCGGAGATTTTTCTTTAGCCAAAGACTTGCGGACTCCTTTGTATAATTTCGCGGTGGTGGTGGACGACGCAACAATGGAAATTTCGCACGTAATAAGAGGAGAGGACCATATTTCAAATACCCCGAAACAGATCTTACTGGAAAACGCTCTTGGGTTTTCGCGCCCGGTTTTCGCGCACCTTCCTTTGATACTGGGTTCCGACAGGTCAAAACTTTCAAAAAGGCACGGAGCCACGTCGCTTACCGAATACAAACATGTCGGCTATCTTCCGGAAGCATTTTTTAATTTTATGGCGATACTGGGCTGGAACCCGGGAGGCGAACAGGAAATTTTTTCAAAAGAAGAATTGATTAAAATTTTCTCTTTGGAGCGCGTGCAAAAGGCAGGAGCAATATTTGACATCACAAAACTTGACTGGATGAATGGCGAATATATCCGCGGCAAATCGCCGAAGGAAATTTCGGAGTGTCTTAAGGAAGCCGGTATCTCATTTGGAAGCCGAGCTTCCAAGTCGGAATATCTCGAGAAAGTCATTGTGCTCGAACAGCCACGGTTAAAAAAACTATCCGAGCTTCCGGAAAAAACGGATTATTTTTTCAAAGAGCCGGAATATGATGTCGCTTTGTTGAAATGGAAACAAATGAATAATAATCAAATAAAATTTTCCTTAGAGACTGCGAAAGAAATGTTGCAAGCGGTCAGCGAAAAATCTTTTAATAAAGAAAATCTGGAAAAAATGTTTTTAGAAAAAGCCGGAAAAGACAGGGGAGAGCTATTATGGCCTCTCCGCGTTGCTTTGTCGGGCAAAAAAGCCTCGCCGAGCCCGTTTGAGATTATGGAGATTTTAGGCAGGGAAGAGTCAATTAAACGAGTCCAAGGCGCCATTAATAAGATATGAGAGCAAAAAGACCGGGCTTTTTGTGTTAAAATTAAGCTAATGAGGCGGAATGTTAAAATCGCTGTTTTAGGTTTATTTATCGTATTATGGGCGGGTTTTAATACCCCGGCTTTCGGATTGACGGCCGACGACCTTAAGAAGCAAATTGCCGATAAAAACAGCGAAATTTTGAAGCTGGAAGGGGAAATTAAGCAATTTCAGGGTTCTATCAGCGAAACCCAGGCCAACGCGAAAACACTTACTGCGGCAATCACTCAGCTGAACAACCAGATAAAATCTTTAACCGCGCAGATAAATTTAACTTCAAAAAAAATATCTAAAAAGGAACTGGAGATAACCGAGCTTCAAAACGGCATTGGGGAAGCCGAAACATCAATGCATAGCCGTCAGCAGGCGATTGGAATGATATTGGAAAACCTTAAACAATCCGAAGAAGATACGGTTTTGGAAACATTTTTGAAATACGGCACTATTTCGGATTTTTTTACGGAACTCAACAACATAAATTTGCTGAACGAAAAAATGCGCCAAAATTACAATGAATTGATGGTAATAAAAGAAGATTTACAAATGCGCAAATCTGACGCGGAGGACGCAAACGCAGAGTTAAAAACTTTAAAAGGCGATTTAACGGACCAAAAGCAAATTGAGACGCAGGGAAAAAACGAAAAATCAAAATTGCTTACACAAACAAAAAATCAGGAAGCCTCTTATCAAAAATTATTAAAGGATAGGGAAGCAAAGCGTATTGAAATTTACGCTGAGATCCGTGCGATAGAATCACAGCTCGTAAAACTCGTTGATTTTTCTTCGTTACCGTCATTCGGAAGCGGAGTTTTATTAAGGCCGATAGCCGGCGGCAAAATAACACAGCTCTTCGGCAATACAGAATTCGCGCAAATCACGGATGTTTATGCAAACGGTTTCCATAACGGCATAGATTTCGGCACACAGGTCGGAACTCCGGTGCTTGCTGCCGATGAAGGCGTCATAAAAGCAACAGGAGACTCGGACATCGCGTGCTACAAAGGCTCTTACGGAAAATGGATATTGGTTGAACATCCTAACAAGCTTGCGACGCTCTACGCGCATCTTTCGCTGATAAAAGTGGTCAAAGGACAGGCGGTTGCCAGAGGTGCTATAATAGCAAGTAGCGGAAATACCGGTTACACTACGGGCCCGCACCTTCATTTTACGGTTTACGACGCGCGTACGGTTCAATTTAAGCCAAGCCGGGTATGCGGAGTTCTGCCTTATGGAGGCTATTTGGACCCGATGCTTTATATATAAAATACAAATACATGGCACAAAACAAACAAGGTTTTATACAAATAATCATAATCGTAGTACTTTTGGTCATCATTTTAAGCCTTCTTGGGGTGTCTTTAAGCTCGCTGTTTTCCAATCCGCTTCTGCAAAATAATTTCGGTGTTGTATGGGGATGGGTTTCTAATGTCTGGACCAATTATTTATCCGTGCCTTTCGTTGCAATTTGGAACGTTTTTAAGACTTTGATTTGGCAGCCTCTAACAGGTGGCTTCGGAAGCTAGCTTAGCTATACGTCGCAAAAGGCAATCTAAACAAAAAACCCACTTTTTTGATGGGTTTTTTGTGATACTTCGTTCAATTAAGAAGTTTTTGAAGCTCTTTAATAAAAACGATCAAAAGTATCAAGTTTATTGCGCTTTCCATAAATTTGGAAAAACCTCCATGGCACTTATACAGCAGACCCAATCACTACAGAGCTTACTCTTGTGATATAAGGCTCTGTAAGGTTATTATACCAAATGCAAGCTTTAGAACAACAGTGTTGGTGTGGATAGTGTCGCAAAAGGTATCTTGTGCGACAGTATAGCATTGCTTAATATTGCATGTTTTGTGCTCCCCCTATAACCTTATAGTATATATGTCTTGGACCGAACAAAAAATAAAGGAAGGGTTTGAGCGTTTTTTTTCTGAGCACGGGCGCTATCCAACAGCTCATGAAATTGACTCGTATGATTATTTGCCCTCCTCTCGGCAAATTCAAAGAAAATTTGGTGGACTTCCCTTCCTAAGGCAAAAAATGGGGCACCCTACTGCAGATTTCACCAAAGGCGAGATTCGCTCCTCAAAGGCTCGATTTATAGGAAAAAGAGGACTTGATTACGAACAACTTGTCAAAAAATTTCTTATTGATAAATTCGGAGAAATGTTCGTGCATGAGCAGCAGCCGACTAGCGATTACACGTCAAGATTTGATTTTGTTGTATATGCAAAAAATAAGCAATTTGGCATAGATGTGTTTTTTCCGGAAAGCATACGTAATGTAGTTGGCTGTGTTAATCATAAAGAAAAAATCTATGGAAAAACTAATTTTGAGGTTATTTTTGTTCAAGCCAACAGCGCTATTTCTCAGGAGAATATTGAATTGCTGATAAAAAGACGAAAAAATCCGCTTCCAAAAAACATACACATATTTAATACTGATATCTTTTTCAGGTGGGCTAATGAGTTAAAACCTTTGGAAATTATATGAGAACTTCGTATTCGGCGCTGGACACTTTCAAACAGTGTCCGCAAAAATTTAAATTTCAGGTTATAGACAAAATAAAAGCTCCAAAATCCGTTGAGGCTGTTTTTGGCACCGCGGTGCACGCCGCGCTGAAGTTCATGTTTAGTCACGACCCGATATTCCCTACTCTTGACCAAATACTTGCCGATTTTGAAGAGAGCTGGAGGAGCTCATCGGTAAAAGTAAGCCCCGAGCTTGCTCCGGCGCTCAAAACAACTTATGAAGAGAGCGGAAAATCGCTTTTAAAGAATTTTTATAAAAAAAATCAGCCGTGGAATTTTTCCGTGGTGGACACGGAATCCAGATTTGAAGTTTTGCTTACGGCCGAAGACGGCAAGACCCATGTGCTTGCGGGCATCATTGACCGGATAGATAAGCTTGCCGACGGAGAATATGAAATAATCGATTACAAGACCAATCGCAAACTTCCCTCGCAGGCCTCCGTGGACGTCAACGCGCAGATGTCCATTTACCACATGGCGCTCACAAAAAAATGGCCGCACATCGATCCTCAAAAAATAAAACTCTCTTTATATTTTCTTAAACATAGCGAAAAATTATCTTCAGCCCGCGCCGCAGAATCTATTTCCGCAACAACGGAATCGGTTTTAAATACTATCCGTGAAATAGAAAAAAGAACCGCAGAAAATAATTTTCCTCCAAATCCGTCGCCTCTCTGTGATTACTGTTTTTATAAGCCGATGTGTCCGGCGTGGAAGCATTTATACAAGAAAACCGGGGCGCCCGCGCCTGATGAATCCATGCTTCAGTCTGCCCTTAACGAATATTTCGGTATAAAATCACAGGAGGCGGGCAATGAAAAAAGGATAAAAGAACTGCAATCCATCATTAAAGCGTACATGGATGCGAACGGAGTTGAGCGCGTGTTTGATGAACGCGGATACTATATTTCAAAAAAGCTCCAACGGCGTTTTAAATATGACTTAGACAGGGTTAAAGATATTTTGCTCGGCGCGGGGCTCAAAGACAAATGGGAGGCTCTTTTGGAGGCGGACGAGAAAAAACTGAAGCTTATTATGGAAACACTTCCCTCCCCGGTCCGTAACCAAATCGCCAATCTCAAAACTCTCTCCAAAGAATTTACGGTGCTTACGGCTTCATCAAAACCGGCGAAAAAATAGGTGTTTTTTGAGGCGTAATTTGCCGAAGTCTCCAGAGGCCTAAAAGGCCCGTTATTACGAGTATAATGAGCAAAAACAGCGCTATATCAGGGAAATGGCGCTTATAGAACGACTTGACCGTATTTATATAATTTGATAACATACATGAAAGGTTAATAAATCGGTACCCAGTTCACAAGAGTGAACTGGATGCTCATTTTTTAGCCTAAATTATTTCATAATTTAGTAAAAAATGGCACATACAAAGGCGGGGGGATCTACGCAGAACAATAGAGACTCCCAGGCAAAATATTTAGGTATAAAACTTTATTCCGGCGAAAAAGCCAAATCCGGCGTTATTTTGGTCCGCCAGCGCGGCACTAAGTTCATGCCAGGCACTGGAGTCAGGCTCGGCAAAGACGACACCATTTACGCAGTTCGCGAAGGCGTTGTCAAATACGAAGTCAAGCGTAAAACCAAATTCGACGGCGCTAAAAGAACCGTCAATTTTGTTTCGGTGGTCTAAAAAACTAAAAGTTACATTTTCGCTTTTTAATTTTATTTTATTTCCCTCACTTCGATTTTGACGGTAATCTCTTCCCCGCCCCCGCCTTGACTCGGCGAGGCAGGCATTTTTATTTTTACCTCGTGCGTTCCTGTGGTTTTGATATGTTTTTCCATTTCAATCATTGATTCGTCGAGGTCGTCCGGTACAGGAAATTTCAATGCGCGGAGTGCTTCCAAAATTTCTTTCGGGGAAACCCCCGCATAAAGCGAGACCTCTTGCCCCGCTCCTTTTTGCGTGGTTTCATTGGTTTTTTTTCTTATGACTACTCCCCTTTCCATCAATGCCGCGCGCAGAGCGTGAAATGCGGAATGCGCTTTTTCTTTCTGTTTTGACGCGCTTTTTGACTCCTCTTCGGCTTTTTTTAACGCTTCGGACGTGGCAAGCTCCGCAAGAGCATTACGTATCAGCATATTCCGCCCGTATCCGTCGGCAACATTTTTAACATCACCTTTTCTCCCGAGCTTCGGTACATCTTTTAATAGAATGATTTTCATATCAAACAATAGTAGCAAAAATTATCTCTCTTCAAGTATTGACAAGTAATATATTATATGCTATTTTTTAATGAGGTTCTTTCTTATAGCTTTCTGTAGTCAAATTGGCCGGTTAATACAAAAGGAGGGGTAAAATGAGTTATTCAGTTGGACAGAAGGTCTGTCTTTGGCAAATTCAGTACGAAAAGCAATTTGATTCTATTTTTTTGAACTCAGTCAAGTTACACGTGTTAAAAGAGGTTATCGTTACTATCTCTGAGATTAAAACTGGCGTGTTTGGCGAGTTTTCGAACAAGTCGGTATCTGCGCAGAGTTTGCGCGGTGTTGGCGAGGACGGTAATTTTTACGAAAAGCACTGGGAATCATGGCCGGAAAGCCAGCTTCAAGATTTTATCGATTCGTGGTCGATACGGGATGATGGCAATGGCGATAGTCGGTTCTGGATTCCCAAGGAAGCCGTTTATGTTTATAACAGTGTTTCCCGCCAAAATGGACCGAATGCATTGACGTTAGTCGGCGATTCTGGTATCACAATCGAGCCGAAGGGCGACGTCGTCTACTGCGAAAAACATGACCGCTACTCGCATAGGGACAATAAATGTTTTTTCTGCCGCGTTCCTAAGCAAGAGGCATAAGGACAGTTGTGAAAGCAGCTGTCCTATTTTTTTATTTTATTCCTTTCAACGTCTCAATAGCCTTTTCCATTTGAGGATCAATACCTTTATCGGCATCTTCTTTTTTGAATTCAACGGAAATATCGGGGTCCAGACCTTTTTCAGAAATTGAAACGCCATTTGGAGTCAGCCATTTGGCAATGGTTACTTTCAAAGAAGTGTCTGCGGTTATCGGTATCAATTCCTGTACCGAGCCTTTGCCGAATGTTTTGGCTCCGATAAGCTTCGCGATTCCGTGGTCGCGCAATGCTCCAGCCAAGATCTCCGACGCCGAGGCCGAGCCCTCGTTTACCAAAACAACCATGGACAGGTTTTTAAAAATATCATATCCTTTGCTCCGGTGAATCTCTTTGTTCTCTTTTCCGAAATCTTCCTGCACAACAATATCGCCCCGAGGCAAAAACCAGCTTGCGATATCCACTGCCGCCTCCAGATAACCTCCGGGATTATTGCGCAGGTCAAGTATCAGCTTGCTTTTTCCGCTTATAATAAAATTGCGCAGAGCCATTCTGAACTGCGTCGGTGAAGTTTCTGAAAAATTATAAAGAGTAATGATATAAATTCCGTTTTGACCCGCCTCGTCTTTATATTTATTTTCCGGAGAAAGCTTGCCGTCCGCGTCCGCCTGCGATTTTTCAGAAGAAGTGTCTATTACGGGAATATTTATTACGGCGCGCTCTATCTCTATCGTGAGCGTTGACTCCTCTCCGTCTCTTGCGACTATAATCTTAACTTTCGTGCCCTTTGGCCCTCTGATATATCGTACGGCTTCTTCTAAAGTCAGATCCGAGGCCGAATGGTCGTCTATTTTCAATATTTTATCTCCCGCTTTTACACCTGCTTTCTCCGCAGGCGAGTCTTTAAGCGGAGCAATAATTGTAATAATATTTTTTCTCATCCCTACTTCCATGCCGACGCCTTCAAATGCGCCTTTTACTTCGCTCTGGAACTCGGCGTTTTCTTTCGGAGGGAAAAATACTGTGTAAGGATCGCCGAGCGATTTAAGCATCCCCGATATTGCCCCATAAACCATATCCTGCCGCTTAACATCGCCGATATTTACGTATTTTTGTTCAATTAGGTCCCAAGCCTGCCAAAAAGGCGCAAAATCGGTATTTTCCAGAACACTGGCCGGCGGGCGTTTGCCCAGTACCTGAACGACTTTGTTCTCGCCCGGAAGCTGGACGCCGATATATACTCCGAATACGAAAATAACGGCTACCAGTATGGCCGCGCCGGCAAGAGACATAAGTTTTTTCCCAGTCCACATGCAACCTATTATCCCAAAATTTTTTTTGTATTACAATAGATATATGATAAAAGAAGTAAAATGGCGCGGAAAAAGGTGGATTTACGGGGACCGTCCCACGTCCGAAGAAATCAACAATCTTGCCGAAAACTACAATATCCATCCGGTTGTGGTGGAAGAGCTTTCTCACGCTACGTTGCGTCCGAAAGTCGACAGATTTCAAAATTTTCTCTACTTAATACTTCATTTTCCGGTTTTTAATCCGGAAACCAAAACCAGCCTCGGTGCAGAAATTGATTTTATAATCGGAAAAGATTTTTTAATTACGATAAGCTATGAAGAAAACGAAGCATTGAGCGGATTTTTCAGTGACCTCCAAAAAAATCAGGAGGAAACGGAAAGAATATTTTCTTCCGGTATTGAGATGGTTTTTTACCAGCTGCTTTCACGCCTTTATGATTTTGCGATGCGCGAGCTTGATCATATTAAATTAAAAATCGACGCAATAGATGCAAGACTCGCCGCAAGAGAAGATGAAGCGACTATACAGGAAATATTTTTCTTGCGCCGCGATATTCTGAATTTCCGCCGTGCCATCAAACCGCACGAGACGACAGTAAATTCTCTGGAAATCCACGGCACCAATTTTTTCGGCAAAGAAATACAGCCTTATTTTAAAGACATTATCGGAGAATATTCTAAAGTTTGGAATATGTTGGAAAACCACAAAGAAACTATTGAAACTCTTTATGATACAAATATTTCATTTTTATCTATGCGTTCAAATGAGATCATGAAAAGACTCACACTTATGGCTTTTGTTACCTTTCCTTTGACGCTTATCGCCGCGATTTTTTCTATGAACATTACACCGGACAGCTTTTTAGGTCCGCCATATGATTTCCTAATTATTCTCGGCGTCATAGTCATTTCTATTTTATCTATGCTCACCTTCTTCAAACACCGCAAATGGTTTTGAGAATCTATAATTTTTTAACCCGCAAAAAAGAGGTTTTTAAGCCGTTAAAAAAGGGGCAGGCCGGTTTGTATACCTGCGGGCCAACGGTTTACAGCTATGCACACATAGGTAATCTGCGGACGTACATATTTGAAGATATATTGCGCCGGACTTTAGAATATGCGGGTTACAAGGTTAAGCATGTAATGAACATAACCGACGTTGAAGATAAGATAATAAAAAACGCGCGGGAAGCAGGAAAAAACATTTTTGATTTTACTGGGCCTTATGAGGCGGCGTTTTATAACGATCTCAAAAAAATAAATATCACGCCCGCGTGGAAATACCCGAAAGCAACGGACCATGTTAAGGAAATGACAGGTATAATAAAAGCGCTTATAAAAAATAAACTTGCCTACCGTTCCGACGAGTCGGTTTATTTTGATGTTTCCAAATTCAAAAAGTACGGCAAGCTTTCCCGTCTTAGGAAGTCGGATTTCCCCGGGAAGTCCGACTTCCATAGAACCGATTCCGATGAATATGAAAAAGGCAGCGCGGAAGATTTTGTTTTGTGGAAAGCAAAAAAGGAAGGAGAGCCGTCATGGCCGTCTCCGTGGGGCGAAGGGCGCCCCGGCTGGCATATTGAGTGCTCGGCGATGAGCATGAAATATTTGGGAAAAAGTTTTGATATCCACGCGGGAGGCATCGACTTGCTTTTTCCGCACCATGAAAATGAAATAGCACAGTCCGAAGGCGCCACAAAAAAAAGATTCGTAAAATATTTTCTTGAAGGCGAGCATCTTTTAGCTGACGGAAAAAAGATGTCTAAATCACTCGGAAATGTTTTTACTCTGCGCGATTTGGAAGAAAAAGGATTCAATCCCCTCGCCTTCCGGTACCTTATGCTAGGCGCGCATTACCGCGCACAGCTCAACTTTACATGGGAGTCGTTAAAAGCCGCGCAAAATTCTTTGGAACGCTTGCGGGAATTTGTTTTGCGGATTAAAAACAAAAGCGTTGAGCCGAAGGCGTCCCGCCGTGGCGGGACAAAATTTGCAGCCAAGGTAAAGAAAGCTTTTGTTGATGATTTGGATACTCCAAAAGCGTTGGCTCAGGTTTGGGGTGTCGTTAACGAATATAACAAAAACAATAAAAAATATGATACGGGCGGAGTTTTGCAGCTTCTGTTGGAGTTCGACCGTGTGCTGGGATTGGGGCTTGCCGATGTCCGCGAACCGGAAAAGCCAAGTGATGAGGTATTAAAGACCCTAAAAGAGCGCGAGACCGCCAGAAAATCGCACGATTTTGTTTCCGCGGATATTTTGCGACAAAAAATCTATGACTTGGGCTGGGAAATCAATGACACGCCTGAAGGTCCGCGTCTTAAAGCAATGAACTAAACAGTCTTTTTGCTTTCCTCGCGATTGCTCAGAAGCAATCCTCGGGGACGCTGCTACGAAACCCGCAAAAAGCCTCTTAGCTCATTGCTTTTATGCTGTTCACTGCTTTTGCACTTTTTTAAGTTGTTGCTTTTTTTGTTTATGAACCCTAAGATTAAATTAATGGCGCAAATCCTCTCACCATTTTCGGCCGCCCGTATGCCTCCCCAACAAGTAGAAGCGGAAGTTTCGCTTTTGGGCTCGATTTTACTTGATGGCGCGATGATGGACAAGGTTGCCGACACTCTTCGTGCGGAAGATTTTTACAAAAACGAACACAACACCATCTACTCGGCGATGATTTCGCTTTTTTCCAAGCAAAAACCAATAGATATCCTTTCCGTATCGGATTCTCTCAAGGAAGCCAAGAAATTGGACGACATCGGCGGGCATTCTTATCTGGCGTCGCTCATAAACAGCGTGCCTACCGCCGGAAACGCCGCTTATTACGCGGAAATAGTGCGGAAAAAGAAAATATTGCGCGAACTCATCACGGTTTCGCAGGATATTTCACAGCTTGGATATAAAGAAGAAGGAGATGTAGACGAACTTTTGGACGAGGCGGAGAAAAGAATTTACAATATTGCCCAAAAATCTCTAACAAAAGGATTTGTGCCAATAGCTGGTATTTTGGAACAAGCCTGGGAAAGAATAGATAACCTCCACAAGGACCCGAGCAACAGCGCCATTCGCGGAGTGCCGACCGGTTTCAGGGATCTTGACCATAAATTATCAGGGCTTCAAAAATCAGACCTCATAGTCCTCGCCGCCCGCCCGTCACTGGGTAAAACCGCTCTCGCTATGGATATTGCGCGGCATGTCGCCTTACATGAAAATATTCCTGTCGGATTATTTTCATTGGAAATGTCCAAAGACCAGCTGATTGACAGGCTCATCGCTGCCGAAGCACACGTTGACCTTTGGAAGCTTCGGACCGGCAGGCTTTCATCTGAAGGGGACGATTTTGACCACATCCGTGATGCTTTTGATAAATTTTCCAGAGCGCCTCTATATATAGATGACGAAGCTTCAATGAATATTTTACAAATGCGCGCCAAAGCCCGGCGTCTTCAGGCCGAACGAGGGCTTGGACTTATAATCGTAGACTATTTGCAATTAATGGCTCCGAAACAGCATACGGATAATATGGTTCAGCAAATCACGGAAATTTCGCGCTCGCTTAAAGTATTGGCAAAAGAACTTAATGTTCCGGTACTCGCTCTTTCACAGCTTTCGCGCGCCATTGAAAACCGTCCCAATAAACGCCCCCAGCTTTCCGACCTCCGCGACTCTGGCGCGATTGAACAGGACGCCGATGTCGTCATGTTCATTCACCGCGAAGACAGGGTTAAGGAAAATTCCGACAGGCCGAACCAGGCGGATATATTGATAGAAAAGCACAGGAACGGGCCGATCGGTCAAGTTACGCTTTATTTCACCCCGGAAAAAGCCAGCTTCTCGCCGATGGAAAGAATTTCTGAATAGAGCTAGAGTAATTGGTATGGATTCAAACTTTTTCCATACACTAAGAAAACTTCTGGAAAAATTGCCGGGCATCGGGCCGAGGCAGGCCAACCGTTTTTTGTGGGCGATGCTGGATTTTTCGGAGGACGAACAAAAAGACCTCGCCCGCGCGATAGCCGAGCTCCCGAAGCATTTGCGGCGGTGTGCGGTATGTTCCCGCGCTTTTAATGTCAGGGTTCAAGCCGTTGCGGCAAATAGCGACGAAAAGCACTGCTCTTTTTGCTTTGAATATTCAAAGCGCGAAAAGAACAAAATAATGGTAATAGAAAAAGACAACGATATTTTAAATATTGAGCGCTCCGGTGCCTACGGCGGGCTTTACCATGTTTTAGGAGGAATGATAGACCCTCTGGACGAAAATCCGATAGTACGAGAAAGGATAAAAAAACTATACGAAAGAGTGGGCAAAAACCACCCCAATTATGAGGTTATTTTAGCCCTTTCCCCCACCAAAACCGGCGAATTCACCTCCAACTACATTACGAAGGTTTTAGAGCCTTTAGCGCCCAAAATTACGCGCTTGGCGAGGGGTCTTTCAACGGGCGTTGAGCTGGAATATGCCGATGAGATGACCATCCGCCACGCCCTTGACAATAGACGATAAAGTTGCTAGTTTTTGAGACAGAAAGGAACTTGGCCATGCCAAAAGATGACGTTGATCGGATGCTGGAAATCCGTCTGGACGATTTACAAAGAGAATCAGAGGGGCTTGTTGCGTTTTTAAAAAACAGACAACCGGACGATATGAGCTGGAATATGATGCTTAGAAGGCGAATTCAAAAAATGCGCGATTGTGTCGAAAGCATACGTTTCTAAACCAACAAAATTCTGACTACAAAAGGAGGGCTAAAAAATGACGCTGGCAATCAAACACAAAGTTGGACCGGCTCAATATTTTCCGGTCCAATACATGGAACACGACGAAGAGACCAAGACGGGCCAAATTATTTTTTTAGACAATTCATTTACCCTTTTACCGAATTCGGTAATGCAACAAGACCTGAAAACGGTCGATACCAGAAAAATGGAAAAGCATTTTGACAAGCCTTATTTGACGGGAGTTTTAGATTTTGAAGGGCAAGAAACCGAGTTCCTGCTCAGACTTTAAAAAGCTAAACAGACAAGATCCTCACCATGGTCACCGGTTGCCGGTGACCTTTTTTATTTCTGTAGCGTGTCTTTGAATGGTATTTAAAAGTAATAACTTTCGGCAGGCGTTTTTGTTCCGTAAGTTCCGCGCTCACTTTCTTGCCCGTCAAATAAGGCTTCCCTATTTCCACTTTATCGCCGTCAGCTAAAAGAAGCACCTTATTAAAAGATAATTTGTCGCCGGCTTCGCCGTCGAGCTTTTCTGCCTGTATTTTTTGGCCTTCAGCAACCAGATATTGCTTACCGCCGGTCTCTATTACCGCTAATTTCATATTTGATTATATTAGCATGCAGCGCGGATTGAAGCAAGCCAATGAGGCTCTGAGCGGGTTTTGCAGCAGCATCCCTGAGCGAGCAGCAGCGAGGCGAAGAAAGCGAAGAGACCGCATTGGTTTGCTAATTACCAAATTACAACCCTGTCCTTTTCCGGGCGCCACATTTTGTCGCCTTTTTTAACGCCGAATGCCTCATAAAACTTGGCCATATTGCAGAACGCTAAGTTAACCCGCGCTTTTGAAGGTGAATGCGGGTCGGTTGCGATCTGAAGCTTCAACGAAGCCTCGCGCGCTATTCCGCACTCGGCCTGCGCCGCTCCCAGGAAAAATCTTTGTTCCGGAGTAAAACCGTCAATAATCGTTTTCTTTTCGCCATGCGTAGCTTTCCTGTAGGCGTAGTAAGCGAGCACAAGCCCTCCAAGATCTGCGATGTTTTCTCCAAGCGTCAGTTTGCCGTTAACATATATTCCATGTAAAGCTTCGAATTTATCGTATTGTTCAACAAGCCCTTGAGCTTTTTTCATAAAAAGTTTTCTGTCGGCTTTGTGCCACCAATTTTTCATTTCACCATTTTTGTCAAAAGTACTTCCCTTGTCGTCAAACCCGTGCGTGAGTTCGTGACCGATTACCGCGCCTATCCCCCCGTAATTTACCGCGTCGTCTGCGTCCGGATGGAAAAAAGGAGGCTGCATGATGCCCGCCGGAAAAACTATCTCGTTAAAAAGATAATTGTTGTAGGCGTTCACGGTGGGCGGGGTCATGCCCCATTCTTTTTTGTCCGGCTTTTTGCCTATCTTTTTTATATCGCGTGCGAATTCGAATTTATACGAATTGATCTGATTTAAAATATAAGAATCAGAACTTATTTTGAGCTTTCTATAATTTTTCCATTTATCCGGATATCCCAGCTTCCGCTTTATTGCGTTGAGCTTGGCCACCGCCTTTTTCTTGGTTTCCGCACTCATCCAATCGAGAGCTTTGATTCTCTCGCGATAAACTGCTACGAGATTATTTACCAAAATATTGATCTCTTTTTTTGCCGTTTCGGGAAAATACTTTTTTACATATTCCGCACCCAAAGCCTCTCCTATCATGGAATCTACTTCTATGGCCGTCCTTTCCCATTGCGGTTTCATCTTTTTAATTCCCGAAAGCGCTTTGCCATAAAAATCAAAATGGGCTTTGTCCGTGCTCTCACCAAGATATTGCGGGTAAGCGTTTGTAATTTTCCAGCGGAAATAGCATTTCCAGTCATCAAGCGAAATATCCCGCAGCATTTTATCCGTTTTTTTTAAAAAAAGCGGCTGAGAGACGATGATAGTTCCGTTTTTTTTCGCATGGATTTCGCTAAAATATGCGTTCCAATCTATTGCAGGGTATTTTTTCAGCAGGCCGTTAAAAGTCGTTTTATTGTATTGTTTTTCCAGATCGCGCAATTCAACCCTGGTCATCGATGCTTTTGCAAGCCCGGTTTCGATTTTCATTACTTTGTTCGCAAAACCTTTTTCATATTTCTTAAAAACCAGCTTATGTAATTTTTCTATGTATGCTAAATATTTTTTTCGTATTTCCCCGGATCTTTTGTCGGTCTTCAGATAATAATCGCGGTCGGGAAGACCCAGCCCTCCCTGTTCAAGGTAGAGCCTCACTACGTTCTTATTTTTCATATCTTGGTCCGTCCCGGAGCGCCACAAAGAACCTATTCCGTTCAGCTGCAGCATTCCCGCAAGCCTTACAACACCTCCCTTTGTTTTAATAGTTTCTACAGTCTCTAAATAAGGCCTTAAGGATTTTATTCCCTCTTGATTGCGCCGGGCGACATTCATTCCGGAGATGTAATAATCCCTGATTTTTTGGAGGTTAGACCCCGTCCTGGGTTTTTGTTTTTTTGCGGATTCAAGAATGGAGCGGATTGCCAAGGTGTTTTTTTTCCTTAGGACAGAAAAAGTATTCCATCTGCTTTCATCATGCGGAATAGGGTTTTTTTTCAGCCACCCGCCGTTGGCGAATTGAAAAAAATCATCCTGCGGCCTCGCAGAACGGTCCAGATTTTTCATATCAAAACCCCAAGATTTTTTCTTAGACATATTATGTATATAATACATTTTTTTTACTAAAATAAAAACCGCCCTAAATGGTCATCGGGCGGTCTAAGCTTCGCCAATCTACTTGTCGAGCCTCATGCAGCTCTCTCTTTATCTCATCAATGCGCTTAAGCGTTTCTTTTATTTGTTTTTTTCCTTCGGGAGAAGTAACCCACGCTTTGGCCTTTTCCGTAATTTCCTGAATTTGTCCTTCTGTTAAGCTCATTTCGCCTCCTATTCTTTGCCTATTTTACTCAATTTCCTCCGGTTTTTCAAGAAGACTTAAATCCGACTCAATCCCTTTTCCCGTGATGCGCATTACATCCTTATCTATCTTTTTAAATTCTTTTGAGGCGCTGTTGTATACTGAAACCGTGGTACCAAGGTTTTTGCCGATTTTATTCATAAAATCTTCATAGCTCATTAAATGTCTGCCAAGCTCCTCAACATGTTTTCTTATTTCTTTGGCCGATTCCTCAATTTGCAGAGCCTTTAAACCCTGCATAACTGTTTGTAAATAGGCCAAAAAAGACGTCGGCGAAACTATAATAACGTGTTTTTCTTTAAAAGCGTATTCTATCAGATCGCGGGTGTTCACTTTTACGGCACCGACCTGCGCGACCAGCAAATCATAATAGATGGCTTCGTGAGGAATGAACATAAACGCGAAATCCATCGTCCCTTCTTCAGGTTTTACGTACTTCGCGGTTTCATCTATCCTGTTTTTCAGGTCCTGCTTGAACAATTTTTCCAATTTTTCTTTTTCAGTCTGGTCGCGTTCTTCAACAAGGCGGTTATAATTCTCTATTGAAAATTTAGAATCTATCGGAATAATTTTATCTTTTACAAAAACAACGGCGTCCACAATTGTGCTGTCTTTGAACGGATACTGCATCTGATAGCTTCCCGGGGGCAGAACGTTTTTAAGCAGGGTCTCAAGATAATATTCGCCCAAAATACCCCTTTGTTTCGGGTTTTTCAAAATATCCTGCAGACTCTGAAGCTGGTCGGTAAAGCTTATAACCTGGCGGTTGGTTTCATCCAGCTTGGTCAATCGCTCAGTTACGTCGCGCACGAGCTTGGCCGATTCGCCGAACTGGTGCTGCATGATTTTGGTAGACTCTCCCATCTTTGCATCCACGGCGTTTCTAAGTTCGGAGAGCTGGTTCTGCAGCATCAAAAAAGCCTGATTTTCTTTTTCATTTTCCACCGTACCGCCATTTTTTTTGATCAAAAAATAAACCACCGCAACTCCGACGGCAATTCCGAACCCGACCGCCAAAATTAAAACTAAGGAATTCATAAATCAAGTTTAACATAAGCAAAAAAAGCTTATTATTGACTATCATCTAAAACTATGCTATAATTTCATCTCTCAATAGAGTCCTTTGAAATCAACAAATAAGGAGGTTTTTAATGAAAGCATTTCTGATGCGGTGGCTGCCTGCGTCTGTAATTGTGTACGCGGCGCGAAAAACAGAGAAACTAACCCCAAAGGAAATAGAGGCGCAGGCAAAGTACAAAGATACACTCGGTTTCAGAAAACGGAATACTGACAAGCCTGTTGTTGTCGCAATGGTTGGTCTGGTCGGCTCAGGAAAAAGCGCTGTTGCACAATATCTTGCTGAATTAATCGGCGCGACAGTGGTTTGTGGAGATGATATTCGCATAGAGCTCCGTAAAAACGAATTGGGGTATGACAAAGCCCGCCTGATTGGGGAAAATATTGCGGCAAGCATTATCGGCCAAGGACGCAACGTCGTGTTGGATTCAGATTTTGTTGATAGAAATAAGCGAGAAAGCATTAGGCAAATTGTAAAAAAGTCTAAGCCCGCGTTCCGCGGAATAATACCCGTGGGGCAGCTAGTTTTCGTCCGCACAATTTGCGATATTAATGTAATGTTTCAGAGAATTCGCGAAAACGACGCCGGTGAATTTTTTGGTCCGGCCAAAACAAAATCAACGGCACTGGACAGCGGTAAAGACTTAAAATTGCGCGAGATGTGGCGCAGAACTCCGCAGCATTATGATTGGGAAAACGACGGCGGAGGCAGGTGGATCCAGAAAATGATGAATTTTGTCACGTTCGCGCCGGTTGATACCGCGTCGGCTGATTGGCGGACACAAGTGGAGTCAATTGCGGTCAGTATTATTTACGAAAACAAAACGGGCAGTTAATATACTGCCCGTTTTTTTATTACTTGCACTCGCCGGCTATGTATGAGCTGACCAACGAATTTTTGCAGGCGTTGCAAGAGTTGGAAAAAATTTCCTCAATCGGATAGCAAGGCGCCTTTATGCACTGGATTTGAACTGTGGCACAAACAGGAGCAAAATCTGCTGTACATACATCCGCGTTCCTTTATTTTATTATATTAACGCCTGCGTACAGTGCATGCAGCGTTTTGCATTAATCGGTATTTCACTTACGCATTCAGGGCATTTTTTTGTCGTGGGATCTGCCGGCGGTTCTTTTCGTGCCCGCGCGATAAGTATATTCATCGGTTTAACTACAAAAAAGAATACAGCGCCCGCGACAAGTATGAATGATATCAGCGCATTAATAAAATGGCCGTACATAAACTTGCTCCCATTTAAAGTAAACGAAAGCCCTCCAAAATCAGGCACCTTAACAATTGCCGCGATAAGCGGAGTAAGAATGTCGGCTACCAAAGCAGAAACGATACTTCCGAAAGCAACGCCAACTACAACGCCGACCGCTAAGTCGACAACATTCCCTCTTAATAAAAACTGTTTAAATTCGTTGAACATAAGTTAATGTTAGTTATTTTATAATTTTCGGCAAATGTGTGCTCCCGTCGGGATTTGAACCCGAGTTCCACGGATGAGAACCGTGTGTCCTAGACCAGGCTAGACGACAGGAGCCTGTCTTACTTGCGGCGCTTTTTCTTCTCCCAGGGCTCGGTTTTGCTTTTCCTCTTCCTGTCCAGACCCTTTTTGGTCAGGTCGTCCCCGTGAAAATATTTTTTGCCTTTTCTTGGTTTTGGCATATTTATACTGCTACAGGTTTTAAATTCCTTACTTTAGGCGGTTTTGCGGGCGGCTTTGGGCCGGATAAAATATATTCTCCGTCTTTAAAATCAACAATTACGCTCTCGCCTTCTTTTATTTTTCCTGAAATTATATTTTCGGCCAAAGGATTCAATATTTTTGACTGGATAATTCTCCGGAGAGGTCTAGCGCCGTAATGCGGATCGTATCCTTCCTTGGCAAGCGCGTCTTCAGCTTTCTGGGTGATGGTTATGGAAATATTCCTCGCTTTTATACGGGTAGTAAGACGTGCAATCTGAATCTTGGCGATTTGCTTTAGCGCATCCTGATCAAGGCTATTGAAAATAACTATTTCGTCTAAACGGTTTAAAAATTCCGGCCTAAAGTGCTGTTCCAGCGACCTTTGAATTTTTGTTTTGAGCTCTTCTTCTTTTTTTGCACGGCTATCCGCCTGCCCTACAAAGCCAAGACTTTCCATCTCGCGGACAAATTCCCCGCCGATATTGGAAGTCATTACAATTACCGTATTTTTGAAATTTACCGCTCTGCCCTTGGCGTCGTTTAGCTGTCCGTTGTCCAGTATCTGGAGCATTATATTGAATACTTCCGGATGCGCTTTTTCTATTTCATCAAAAAGAAGCACGGCATAAGGGCGGTGTCTGACTATTTCGGTAAGCTGGCCGCCTTCTTCGTGGCCGACATATCCTGGAGGCGAACCTATCATTTTTGAAACCGCATGGCGTTCCATGTATTCGGACATATCCACACGGACAAGAGATTTTTCATCGTTGAACATAAATTCAGTCAGAGCCAAAGCAAGCTCCGTTTTTCCCACTCCGGTCGGGCCCAAAAACATGAACGAGCCGATAGGGCGCTTTTCATCTGCAATGCCGGCACGGCTCCTTCTGATGGATGAAGCGATTTTTACGATAGCCTCGTTCTGACCGACAACGCGTTTTTTTAATTCTTCTTCCATGCTGATAAGTTTTTTTGCTTCCGACTCCAAAATTTTCTTTACAGGTATGCCTGTCCAGCGCGCGACTATATCCGCAATATCATCTTCCGTTATTTCTTCTTTTAATATCCGCTTGTGAAGCTGGAGTTTTTTAAGCTTTCCTTCTTCGGCAAATAATTTTCTTTCAATTTCAGGTATCCGCCCGTATCTTATTTCCGCAACTTTTGCCAAATCGCTTCTGCGCTCGGCAATCTCAGCTTCCTGGCGCAGAGAATCATAGTCGCGTTTTAACTGGCGGATAGAACCTATCGTTTCCTTTTCCGTTTTCCATCGGATTTCCAGGTCGCCGTTTTTTTCCCTCAATTCTTCAATTGCTTTTTGTATTTTTCTTGTTCTTTGTTTGGATTCTCCGCCGGACTCTTTTTTTAAAGCTTCTTTTTCTATTTCCAGTTTCATTATTTCCCGCCTTGAATGTTCAAGCTCATCGGGCATGCTGTCCATCTGAAGGCGCAAAGAAGAAGCCCCTTCGTCTATCAGATCTATCGCCTTATCAGGCAAAAACCGGTCGGTAATGTAGCGCGCGGAAAGATTTACCGCCGCCAAAATCGCCGAATCAGTTATTCTTATGCCGTGATGCAGTTCGTATTTATTTTTGATTCCGCGGAGTATTGAAACCGTGTCGTCCAATGAAGGTTCTTCAACGAATACCGGCTGGAAGCGGCGGGCCAAAGCGGCGTCTTTTTCAATATACTTCTGATATTCTTTTATGGTCGTCGCCCCGATTGCGTGCAGTTCTCCGCGTGCCAGCGCAGGTTTTAGCATATTTGAAGCGTCTATCGCCCCCTCTGCCGCGCCCGCGCCTACCAAAGTATGCACTTCGTCTATGAAAAGGATGGTTTTTCCGGCGGAGCGCTCAAGCTCTTTCATGACGGCTTTCAGACGCTCTTCAAATTCGCCCCTATATTTTGTTCCGGCAACAAGCGAACCTAAATCAAGCGAAATAAGATCTTTATTTTTTAGCATTTCGGGAACGTCCCCGCTCGCGATGCGTTGGGCAAGTCCCTCAACTATCGCCGTTTTTCCGACGCCCGATTCCCCGATAAGCACCGGGTTATTTTTTGTCCGGCGGGAAAGCACCTGCATTACCCTTCTTATTTCGTTGTCACGACCAACGACCGGGTCCAGCTTTTCTTCTAGAGCAAGGCGTGTCAGATTTCTGGCGTATTTTTCCAAAGCTTGATATTTATTTTCCGGCTCTGCATCAGTCACCCTTTGCGAACCGCGCAAATCCGAGAGAGCCCGCAGTATCATTTCACGGTTTATAGCGAAGCTTTGCAAAAGCTCTTTTGCTTTAGAAGGAGCCTCCAATATTCCCAGAAATAAATGTTCGGTTGAAATAAATTCGTCTTTAAGAAAAGCCGCGGCCTTATGCGCTTCTTCGAGAACTTTCGCAAGCTCCGGCGTAAGATATATCTGATGCGACGGCGAAAGGATATTGGTGCGGAGGGTTGAATCAAGGCTGTTCAAAACCATATCTATCAGACCGCCCTGGTCTATTTCCAACTTATCAAAAATAGCCGAAACAATGCCTTCTTCCTGAAAAGACAAAGCCGCCAGAAGATGCATGGCGTCTATTTGCGAAGATCCCCGCTCAATGGCAAGCTCGTGAGCTTTTTTCAGGCCCTCCTGCGCTTTTATTGTGAATTGTGAAAATGGAGGCATATTGTTTGTATTTGACAAATATTGACTTTATTATTTAATAATGATAACATGGCTTTTAGAGTAAATCAAGCGGAAAAGGAGGCAACCGATGATGTTATGGCATGTTGCGTTTGGTGCAGCATTTGTTGCTTTTGCAGCCTTGACAAGTACACGAAATAAAAAAATTGCAGCTATAACCTTTCTGGCTATGCTGGCATTAGAATCAATAATATTTTATCTCAGCCAATAAACTCTCATTTGAGGGTTTTTTGTTACTTTAACTTTTATTTTCTTTCTTCAAGCGCAACATCAACATTTATCTCGTTTCCGCTTCTCAAAATCTTGAGCATTACTTTGTCGCCGACTTTGCGTTCTGCGATAAGCTTGCCCAAAGCATTGTCCTTCGCAATCTTTTTACCTCCGAACTCAAGAATAATATCATTTTCCGCGATGCCCGCTTTCTCAGCGGGAGAACCCGCTGAAACCGCAGGTTCCGCAAAAGTCCCTTTTATTACAAGTGCGCCGTAGTCAACCGCGAGTTTGTTTTGCTCTTTTATTTCAGGAGTTATCGTAACATATCTGACTCCAAGAAATGGATAAGTTATTTTTCCTGTATTTTTAACGCTGTTGATAGATTGTTTTATCTGGTTTATCGGTATGGCAAAACCGACGTTTTTAATATCTTCGGTTATAACGGCATTCAGTCCGACAACCTCGCCTTTCAAATTCAAAAGAGGTCCGCCTGAATTTCTCAGGTTAACCGTGACGTCGGTTTGAATTGTACTGTTTGAATCTTCAGATCCGGAAACCGGCAGTAAGCGCGAAAATCCGGAAATAATACCTACGGAAACTGAATTTTTAAATTCTCCCGAAGTATTCCCGATAATAATGGCCGTTTGCCCCATTCTGACAGAATCTGAATCTCCAAGCGTGACGAACGGATAATTTGTCCCTTCAACTTTTAATACCACTATATCGTTTAAAGAGTCCCGCGCCAAAACTTTAGCCGGCAATTTTTTCCCGCCGCTTGTAACAACCGTATATTCCGCCGCAATATCATCAACAACATGCTTATTTGTAAGTATTAATCCGTCTTTGCTGATAAAAAATCCGCTGCCCGCAGATACCTGCGAAGCAACAATACCGACAACCGACGGAGAAACTCTGCTGACAATATCTCCTATCAAGACATCGCGCGCTGTGGCGCTTATCTCAAGCTGTTTCATTTCGTCAATCGGCAAAGGAGTTAAAGGGGCTACCCCGATACTGCGCTCAATAACCTTTTGTATGGTTTGCGTAATCGGAGGGGGCGCCTGGTTCATCAGAGTGACGGACACAATGCCTGTAACAAGCGCTGTCATAAAGCTTACGAGCAACACCAGAAGTATGAACTGATATTTTGTCATGTTCTCCATGACTTAATATTAAACTACGGCCTCTACTCTTTCAACCCCGGCCACTTTTTCTTTTAAGATTGTTTCAATGCCCGCTTTCAAAGTTAAATTAGAAAGAGGACATCCTTTGCAGGTTCCCTGAAAACGCACCGAAACCACGCCTCGCTCAAATCCGATAAAATCCAAAGACCCCAAATGCATTTTGAGCATCGGCTTAATTTCTTTTTCCAGCACTTTTTTGATCTTTTCTTCCACTTACTCTGAGTTTATCGGAGAGTTATTTTTTCAGGAAGAACAGACTGTATTCGGAAATCCGGTGGTCAACGAATTGCCAATTGATGTTTTTGAAAAACGCTTCAATGTACGCTTTGCGGGCGGTGGCATAATCTATAAAATACGCGTGTTCATAAACATCCATTATAAGCAATGAAATCATATTCCACGGCGCGCCTTGGTTATGCGAATCGCAAAGGACATTTTTTAATTTTTTCTCGTCTAAGTCATATCCCAAAACAACCCAGCCCCTTGCGCAGAGACCCATCGCTTTAAATTCACGCTCCCAGTTTTCGTACGAGCCAAAGTCGCGTACGAACATTTCTTTGATTTTACCGGAAGGTTCTGCTTGCCCTCCGCTCGCCGAAGGGGTCATATTATCAAAATAGCCTTCGTGCAGTTTTACACCGTTTAACGCGAAGGTTTCTTCCATTTTAAGCTCACGGAGGTCGGAATATGAAGCATTCGCAGTGGAAAGATTAACGGTTTTTAATTTCTCCTCTATTTCCCCTATTTTTTTAACATATCCCGCATAAAGCACATCGTGGTGCTCTTTTAGTTGCTTCTCCGATAATCCATCGAGCTCATTATACTTTAATGGTTTTATTTCTCGCATATTTTATATTTTAGTTATTAATCCGGATAAATTTGGTTGCCGTTTTCGTCGTATAAAATTATGGCCTTGGTCGGGCAGGATTGCGCGGCGAGTAAAATTGTTTCGTTATCCGCGCCGTTTGGGTCAACAACAAAAGCCTTATTCTCTCCGTCCAGCGCGAAAACTCCAGGGGCTATCGCAACACAGCTCGCCGCTCCGATACAAAGATCTCTGTCTACGTATATTTTTGCTATTTTTTTATCCATAATATTTATCCGCGTAAAAGCGAATAAGCTGTTCAATTTCAGTAATAAGCTCAGGAGTCGAACCCACGCCGACCTTGAGCTTTTTTTGTACTTCTTCCAAGGTTTGCGCGCCCTCCAAAACCGCTTCTTCGATATCTTTATCCGTGATATTGAGCCGTGAATCAACAACCCTCGCGCCCTCTATGACAATTCTACTATTTTGTCCGGTTTTGCGGAAGTAGTCGTTTGCCGTTTTCTGGAACGCTTTGTCCGCGAGTACCGAACAATGTATCTTGCGGTTGGGAAGTCCTCCCAAACGCATCATAACGTCCTGCGGACGCACTTTCATCGCTTCATCGAGAGTCATTCCACCGTTTTCTGTCAGCATTACCGAATAAATAGATGTCGCCGCTATCGCGCTCGCACACCCAAACGTTTTCCATTTCAGTTCAGCAACCTTTTCGTTTGTCTTATCAACTTTCATCCACATCTCCATCATGTCCCCGCATGCCGGCGACCCCACCATTCCCCGCGCGTCAAATTCGTTTTCGTCTTTCGGTTTCTCCATCAGTAAATTTCGCGGATGAAAAAAATGGTCTTTTACAATATCCGTATAATACCAGTTCTCTCCGGTATACTGGTTGATGACGTCTATATCTTTTTTATCAGCCATAATTATTTATAACTCTTACTCTTCGCCTTAACCCGTAAATTCTCCCCCGCGAAGGCTTCGGGGTGCGACATGCTTTTTGCATTCATATCTATTGAAACCGGGGAGACTTTACGGAGCCATTCGACGGTGGCCGGCAAAACTTCTAAAACCTTGTCTAATTCTTCTTTTGTAGTTGAGCGGCCCATTGTAAATCGCATTGAGCTGTGAGCAAATTCATACGGTTTCCCGAGCGCCAAAATGACATGCGACGGATCTAATGATTCAGAAGTGCATGCGGAACCTGTTGAAAACGAGACGCCTTTAGCATCCATATAAAGCACCAGCGACTCCCCTTCTATATCCAAAATGGAAACATTTATATTGTTCGGCAGTCTTTTTGTGGCATGGCCGTTCAAAACAACTTTTGGGATTCTCTTAATAACTTCTTCTATGAAATAGTCTCGAAGAGATACTAACCGCGCCGCCTCTGCTTCGTGTTCGGTTTGAGCGATTTCAAAAGCTTTAGCAAGACCAACAATTAACGGAATATTTTCTGTGCCGCTTCTCATCCGTATTTCCTGCCCTCCGCCGATGATTTGCGGTTTTATTTTGACTCCCCCTCTTTTATATAAAAATCCTACACCTTTCGGCCCGTAAATTTTTGAGGCGTTAACCGTCATCAAGTCCACGCCAAGATTATTTACATTCAAATCCAAATACCCGGCCGCCTGACAGGCGTCGGTGTGAAAGTAAGGGTATTGCTTGCCGAATGTCTCTGTATCAAATTTTGAAAGACACGGATATTTTTCTGCTGAAAAATTCCTCGTGCTCGCGCCAGTCGCGCTCACAAGGTCTTTCAAAACTTGCTCCTTCGCCATTCGGAACTCTTTAATAATTTTCCCAATCTCCGCAATCGGCTGAATTGTTCCAATTTCATTATTCGCGTACATTATTGAAACCAACACGGTTTCGGGTCGAAGTGCTTTGCGTAAATCTTCGGGGTTTACAATACCATCTTCGCCGACATCCAAGAAAGTTACATCAAACCCCTCGCGTACCAACTGTTCACAAGGAGTAAGAACCGCATGATGCTCAAATTTGGTTGTGATGATATGATGACGCGCCCCGTCCGGGAAGAAGTCCGACTTCCCCGGGAAGTCGGACTTCGAGGAGGGCGAGGCTACTGCCTTCGCAACCCCAAACACCGCCAGATTGTCCGATTCGGTGCCTCCGGAAGTAAAAATTATTTCATCGGTCTTTGCGCCGATAAGCTTTGCTATCGTTTCGCGAGATCTTTGCATTTCATTCTTTGCTTTCCTTCCTTCTTCGTAAAGCCCTCCGGCATTCCCAAAATTCTCATTCCAAAAAGGCGCCATCGCCTTGGTTACGCGCTTATCTACCGGAGTTGTCGCCGCATGATCTAAATAAATTCTTTTCATAATTATTTTTTAACTATACGGTTTATCGGACAAACATCAAACGGGCGTTCAAAAAAATTAATAACATCGGCGGCCGATGCCTCAGCTTTAACCAGCTTGTAACCGCCTCCCAAACCACGTCTAGAATCAAGCCATCCGGCCTGTTTTAATTCCTGTGCCACTTTCTCCATATATGAAGGCGGAAGCGAGTGTTCGCCCGCAATCTTTTTTGCGTCTAAATAAGCCCCGTTTGAGGCCTTTAAACTCTCCACTAAAACCAGACCATAATCTAATTTCTTATTTAACATAAATCGGACACTAATAGTCCAATTATACTATGGGGATAATTAGAGTCAATCTCCGGTAAAACAATTTGTGTTACAATTAGAAACTTTGTTTGTGGAGGAATAAAATACATCTTTCAAATTATTAAGATTGTAGAAACTGTCATACAGACAAAAAATTTGACATTTAAGTATTGTTGTGCTACCTTCCTAGTAGTTTTGAAATAGGGAGGGTTTAAGATGAAGAACAATATAAGAAGAAAACCGAGAAAAACACGAAAATGCGGTATATGTAGCCGAGCAATAACGGCTCGCACATTCAAAACCAACAATGGAAGCTGTTATAGCAACATCTGCAAATCAAGAATGCGAAGGAACCGCGAATGGAGTAAAATGCCTGGCATGAATATCGGTGACTGGGAATAATTTTTTCTGCCTAGACTCGCCGAGATTTCCATACTAGCATGCCCAGCAGATAATCTTTTAATTAAGGAGGGTGACATGAGTACTTTGATTGCGATTGCCGTATTACTAATCTTGTTTTCCGTCTACTGGAAACGCACTGGAAGAAAGTGTTCTGACTGCGGAAGCTCATTCACAATCATTCAACGGCCACCGAGGTACCTCTCAATTTCCGATGATTGCATCCGTATTGGTAAGCATATTTTTCTCGCCACCATGGTTCACCACGAACCGTGGTATTTTTTACTCTTTTTTCTAATAATTATACCTTCTTCTGAAACAGCATCAATGCCCCTATCAGAAACCACGCTGTTAGCGCCATTATTGGGATGTTTATGTACCCGAAATCAACAAAATAAATTTTCGCGCAAGATACAGCCGCGGCCGAGCACGGAAGCGCGGATAAATTGAATATGAGCCCATAATTTTGATAAATCGCTATCGCGCCCCCGAAAGCCGTAAGTGCCATTACGATATTTTTAACGTAATAGTTCTTCCAGGCGGCTATGCCCAAAATTAAAACTGCCGGAAACATGAAATAACGCTGGTACCAGCAGAGAGAGCACGGAATATAATTCAGCACATTTGAAAAATATAAACTTCCTAAGATTGCCGAAAGCCCGGCCAAAAAAGCAAGAAGCGCCGCATACTTTTCAACGAAACCGGCAATCCGCCGTTCGTCAGTAATATATACCCATAGCAAAATTACTACGAGTATTTGCGCAATTATTGTAAGGAATGAAATAAACAAGGTCATATTTTATTCCGGCAAAGCGCAGCCGGTTTTTGCGGAAAGATCTGCTAAAGAAACTTCGCCTTCTTTCCGCTCGCCGTCTGCAAAATCCCAGGTCGGATAGCTCTTTATATTTTTATCATTACATACCTGAAGCTGGCCCCTGCCGTTGGGGAAAGAGCACTCCACATAAGGCAAAAGCTTTGCCGAACTTCCGAACAGTTTTTTTTGAGCCTGACAATGCGAGCACCAGAACGCGCCGTAAAATATCGTGCCTTTCTCTTTTAAACACAACGCAAAACTATCAAGTTTTCCCGATGCGCCGCCTCCTCTGAACGCGAAATAAAACCAAGCCGCCAGAACAACGGCTCCCGCTATTAGGATAAAAAATATTTTTCCTTTTGTTTTTGTTCTCATAAAATCAGTCGTTTTGTTTGTAAATTTCAACTCCTTTTTTCATAATCTGCCACGCCTTTTTCCATCCGATAAGTGTTGCCCAATAGTGCAATGAAACAGCCATTTTAATTAGCCACGGGACAAATCCTTCTAACCGCAGACCGTTTGATTCCAAAAGAGCAAATCTCCCGCCAAGCGGAGCGATAACACCGGAATTGTGCGGTTTGTATTTCAAAAGCGGTTTCTTTAAAATAACGCGCTTGATATTCTCGGCAACGTATTTCGCTTCTCTTAACGCAACCTGTGCCGTCATCGGCAATGATTTGCCGGTTGCTTCGTCAACGCAATAAGTACTGTCCCCGGCCCCGAAAACATTTTCATACGGCTCTATGCGGAGATTTTTATCCACAATCACGCATGAAGCTTTTTCAAGCTTTACTCCGAGAAGTTCATGTGAAAGGTCGCTAGCCTTCACTCCTGCCGTCCATATAAGCACATTATACGGAATTTTTTCTCCTGTGCCAAGAACCACTTCGCCGTCGCTGACATCTTTGATGGGACTCTGAAATTTGAATTTAACCCCCAGACTGCTTAACCTTTTAGCCGCTCTTTTAGAAATCCACGAACTCGCTCCTCCCAAAAGCTTGTCGGAGGCGTCCACAATAATGCATTCAAAACTGCCGTCCGGCCTTCCGTGGATAGCTTCCAATTTTTTAAAATAACCCATCATTTCGCCTGCAAGCTCGCAGCCCGTAAAGCCTCCCCCGCCGATGATTATTTTTACCTGTTTGTTTTTCGGCGTATTGGCGAACGCCTCGTCAACCGCATTCCTTATCTCCAGCGCGTCAAAAAAGTTTTTTAGCGGCAATCCTCGCCCCATTAAACCCTTGTTCCCGAAATAATTAGTCTCGCTCCCCGCGGAAAGCACAAGAATGTCATAAGGGTGTTTTTTACCCTTTTCAAGAACGACCTCGCGCGCATTAAAATCCACGTTCAATACTTTATCTTCCAAAACAGTGACATTCATCTCATCCGTAAAAATATCTTCCAGCGGATAGATAGCAGAAGATTTCAAATCAAAAAAATCCAGAGGCAAAGGCCCTTGGCCGAAAGCTTCCGGCAAATGCGCGGTCGCGACTTCATAAAGGTGAGGCTGATAAGTATGGTAGCGGCTTTTATCTATCAGCGTAATATGGATATTTTTTCTTAAACCTTCGTGCCATCCGGCCAAAATCTTAGCAATCCTCGCACCGCTAAATCCCCCGCCGACAATTACGATTTCCTGGTTCATGTAGGTATTATATCATAAGTGAGCCACCTCCCAGATTCGAACTGGGGACCTTCGCTTTACAAAAGCGTTGCTCTACCAACTGAGCTAAGGTGGCATTCCTCTCCGACGCTTCGGTCGGAGCTCCAACTACATTATATCAGTTTTAGATGAAACGTCGGAGTTTCCGTTCTTCTCTTTTATTCCGCGGATGAGATGCGTTGTTTTCAAAAGCCTGTTTTCTATGCGCATGAACCAAATGCGGAGATTCTGCAGAGATTTTTCAATAAAAACAAATGAGCGTTCCCGCAGATGTGCATGCCATAAATTTGAAGTTTCTTTTTGCAGGACCGCCATGAATTGCGCGAAATTTGAAGTGTAAAAAAGTTCCCTGTTCCTCCTCGCAATGACAAGCATGCCGACGGCAGAGAACAAAAATAATGTAAAATAGAAAAACATATTGTTTTAAAGTTCGTATCTTACAAAACGTACAACCTCTATTTTTTCTCCGAATTTGCCTATGGCGCGCTTTATCAGCTCTTCAACGGTAATAGCGGGATCCTTTACGAAATACTGTGATAAAAGCGATGTGTCGCGGAAATGGGCCTCGAGCTTGCCCATCACTATCTTCGCGGTCATCTCGGGCGTTTTTCCCAAGCTGCCGGCTTCAGTCATAAAAAGCCTTTTTGCCTCTTCGCGGGCTTCTTCGGAAATAGACTCCTGATTCACATATCCCGGATTCATAGCCGCAATGTGAAGGGCGATATCGTGCGCCAAAGCATGAAATTCTTCGTTTCTTGAAACGAAATCCGTCTCGCTCCTTATTTCCAGCATTACCCCGACACGCTTATTACCGTGGACATAAGTTTCAATTATTCCGGCTCCCGTGGTACGCTCGGACTTTTTTGCGGCGAGAGCTTCGGATGATTTTTTGAGCAGTGCCATTGCCTTATCCGCGTCTCCGTTCGCTTCATCAAGGACTTTTTTACAAAGCATCATTGACGCCCCTGTAAGCTGGCGAAGTCTTTTAACCTGATCGCTTGAAACTGGCATAAATTTTTATTTATTTTACCGGCTCTGCGGGCTTAACTTCTTTTGTCCCCGCTTCATAAGCGGCGGCTAAACGTTCCAATATCAGAGATACCGATGAAGCTGAATTGTCATTGGCAGGAATGGGGAAAGAGACTCCTCTCGGGTCACAGTCGGTATTTAAGAGGGCGACGACAGGAATTTTCTTTCTCTTTGATTCCGAAAAAGCAGTGCTTTCTTCTTTGGGGTCTACGATGACCACGGCTTCCGGCAGGAATTTTAAATTTTTGATGCCTCCCAGCATCCTCTGAAGCTTCCTTAGTTCCGTCATTTTAAGAAGCTTTTCTTTTTTCACGTATTTATCAAAACCCCCCGCCTCTTTTTCACTTTCAAGATTGGCCCAATAAGCAAGGCGTGCCTCGATTATTTTGAAATTCGTAAGAGTACCGCCCAGCCAGCGCTCATTTACGTAGGGAGCCCCCAGTTTTTTGGCGGTCTCCGCGATTACTGATGCCGCTGCCGGCTTGGTTCCCACCCAAAGAACCGTTTTTTTATTAGCACCCAATTTGTGCAAATAATCCTCCGCGTCTTTCAGCTTTTTAGCGGTGCGCTCAAGATCAAAAATCTCCACATTGTTGCGGCTGCCGAAAATATATTCTTTCATCTTCGGGTGTCTTGTCGATTTCCCATATCCCAAATGCGCGCCGGCAGAAAAGAGAGTTTCTATCTCGGAGCTTGTCGTCTGCCCGCCTATTTCTTCAGTTACACTTTGCATATGGTTCAAAGTATACCAAAAGCCCCAAGTATTGCAAGTCCGCGGGAAGTCTGCTAAAATAACCTTTATGAAACAGGGTATTCATCCGAAATACTATGCAACTAAAGTAGAATGCGCCTGCGGCGCGGTTTTTGAGGTCGGGGCGACTAAAGAGAAAATGTCCGTGGAAATATGCTCAAATTGCCATCCTTTCTATACAGGCAAAGAAAAGCTTATTGACGCTGCCGGCAGGGTTGAGAAGTTCCGCGCGCGAGCGGCAAAAAAGACCGTTACTGTAAAAAAGTCCGCCCAAGGCGGATCGGCCTTGGGCCGAAAAAAATAACTTATGGACACCCAACTCCAAAAAAAACTTGAGGAAGCCCTCAAGGAGTATGATTCCATGGAAATGGATGTTGCCGAGAGCTTCAAATGGCCGCGTGAAAAAGCCATCCGTTTCGGCGAGCTTTCAAAAGTAAAAGTTCTTATGGAAGAGTACAATTCCGCCGTTCCAGCACGAAAAAAAGATATTGAACAAAAACTAAGCGGAATGTTCGGCGTAGGAGGCTCCGCGGAAAAAAATAAAGCTATTCTGGAAATACGGGCCGGCGTCGGAGGCAATGAAGCCGCGCTCTTTGCAGCCGACCTTTTAAGGATGTATCAGAGCTATGCCCAGAAACGCGGGTGGGAATTTGTTTTGATAGATGAATCAAAAAACGACCTCGGAGGATATAAGGAGGTCGTCTACGAACTCCGCGGGAAAAATGTTTATCATCTTTTGAAATACGAATCCGGCGTGCACCGCATTCAGCGCGTGCCTGCTACCGAAAAATCGGGCCGTATCCACACCTCAACCGCCTCGGTCGCCGTGCTCCCCGTCGCCGAAGAGAAGGAACTTGAGATAAAAGACTCCGATATAGAAGTAAGTTTTTCTCGCGCGGGCGGTCCGGGCGGACAGAACGTAAATAAAGTTGAGACGGCGGTTCGGATTTTGCACAAACCGACAGGGATTGTCATCTCATCTCGCGCGGAGCGTTCGCAGCAAAAGAACCGCGAACGTGCTATGGAAGTATTGCGGGCCAAACTTCTGGATGAAAAATTGAGGAAAGAAGAGGAAATAGTAAAAAAAGACAGAAAGGAACAGATAGGGACTGCCGACCGCTCGGAGAAGATCCGCACATACAATTTCCTCCAGGACCGCATCACCGACCACCGCATCAACGAATCGTGGCACAACATCAAAGAGATTTTGAACGGCAACATGGACGACATAGTTGACGCTTTTCACAAAGCGTGATAGTTTAAAAAATAGGAAGGAGTATTGTGATGGAAATAATTCCTCAAGAAAAGTGTCCTGATTGCGACGGAAAAGGCGAAATTATTGACATCATGTCAGAAAGAGATATAACATCGCCTTACGGAGACGGAGTAACCAGATACCAATGCAAAACATGCAAAGGAACCGGAAAGAAAAAGTCCGCCGCCTAACCACGGCGGTTTTTTTATTGACGCTTTTCATAAGGCGTGATAGGAATTGGGACAGAAGAAGGACTTGGAGATTGTCATGAAAAAATCTGTTTTAACATTATATTGTGCCGTAGCGTTTCTTTTCGCCGCTTCTGCGCGCGCCGACATAACGATTTCAAACGAGAGAAATATAACTGAAATCAAAGAAAAAAGTATCCGGACATTCCCCGGCTGCGATTTTCGTCCCGTTGTTGAAGCTCTCAACATAGTTTGGAAAACTCCGCCCGACAAGACGGGAGACGCGCTGTTTACGGCGCCCTCGATGTGGGTGCTTCCATATCAACATATCACCGTTACCGATTGCAAGCTCTCGGAAATCAGCCACACAAAGAAAGAAGTAGTTTTGAAGTACAACTACAGCGATGGCGCCGGTGAGGATAGCGGCACTTACAACGACGGATATAGGATTGTCGTCTGGCGCGGTTTTTTCCCGGCAGATGAAAATCGGACGACGTTCTATGATTCATCGGTTCACATTTTTTTTGAGACGTATAACTTTAAAGAGGTTTGGGAAGGTATTTTTAAGAATTTTTTCTCACCGGTCTCATTTGACGGAATGATGACTCGGGCTATATTTGATGCCGAAACGCGGACATTCATAATACAGATATCACCCAACACCATAAACGGTATTTCAACCGTGATTAGTCCGCTTCCGCTTCCGCGTTAAAAAAATAACGCGGTTTTTTTATTTATCTCTGCGCCAGACTTTGCAAAAGGTCTATCTGGTCCTGATATTTTTTAGCGATGGCCATGACGTCGTCGCCGTAAAAACGATAGGCGGATTTTTGCCAGTTTGAACCCGCAAAATATTTCATAGCCGCGGTCCATTCGGCGTTATAAGTCTGGGTGCCGGCTCCGAGATCGGTAAGATATATAGCCGCCGCCGCAAATCCATCCTTTGCGTCCCACGGATTCGGCGGTTTAGAACCGGTTGCTTTTGCTACCCGCGGCGCGATTCCCGCCCATGTGGAAGGGATGAATTGCGCCGGTCCCATGCCTCCACCATATCCGCCCGACTGTGGGCAGGAAACAGGCATAAGCTTAAAATCTAACCCCAATTCCGAAGTAATCTGTAAATACGGAGTCACGTCGCGGGTCGGTTTCATTATTCCCGTAATCGCCGTTCCGGTATTTTTGCCCACTCCGTCGCCGTTTTTAGGGTTGTTTGTCATAAGGCATTGACCTATGTTAGCGCCAAGGTTAGTCTCCTGTGTGATAACCCCCAAAAGAAATGCCGGTCGAATGCCTGTTGCGCGCTCCGCGAGATTCGCGTATTCAATCGCTTTTTCAAACGAAATAGACGGCGAACCTGTAAGCAAAAACAGCTGGCTGCGGATATTCGCGGCGGTTTTTTGTTTGTCTTTTAATAATTTTTGATATTCTGATTCCTTGCCCTGCGTATCTTTTAAAAGCTTGCTCTTGTCCTTTTCATTCACTTGCAGGCGCGACTGTTCCAGCCTCTGGAGAGACTGCAATTTTGTTTCCTGATCTTTTTGGTCCTCCAGGTCTTCTTTAGCTTTTTGTTCCCTGCTCCTTAAATCGTTGAATTTTATAAACAAGCCCTGCAGAGACTCCTGCATATTCTGCAGCGATTCAAGTTCGCCGAAAAACTCCGATAAATCCTCATAGACCAGCGCAAGTTCCACGGCTGAAAGCCTGTCGGACTCCTGTATTTTGCGCAAGAACTGCATAAGCGAAGCCCTGGCGCTCTCCATGTCAGCGCTTAAGACGACGATATTTTTGGATTTGTCTTCAATGTTTCCGAGCAGTTTATTTATGCTTAAAGTACGCGCTTTTATCGCAAGCTTCGCTTTCGCAATCTGAGCATTCAATATTTCTATGTCGCGCTTGAAAGAATCGCCTTCTTTTTGTTTTTCTACAATTAAACTTTGAAATCCGGCTATTTGGTCCTCATACACCTTTAATTCCGCTTCCAATTTCGCTTTTTGGGCCGCCACAACCGCTGGGTCAAGCTCTGCATAAACCTGTGCGCCGAAAACGCCTAAAAAAAACAGAGCCAACACAAGCCCAAAAAATAATTTAGATATATTCCCCATGATAAATTTTGGTTTGAATTATTTTTTTTCTGTTTCTTCCTCCGCTTCTTCGCCTTCTTCTTTGGCTTTCTTTTCTACCCGTTCTATGTTAGCGAGGTCAGGAGCGGTTTCCACAGTGGCAACCGCTTCCTCGGCTCTCGGAGGCTCAACTAATACGACGGTTTCTTCAGGACTCTTTATTACTTTGACGCCATGCGGAATTTTAAGATTGCCTACGGTAATTTTATCTTCAAAAACTTTGAGCGATGAAATATCAACAATTATTGAGTGAGGCAAATCTTTAGGCAACGCCTCAATCTCCAATTCATGGTGCACTTTGACCAAAATACCTCCGTTCTTCACCGCTTCCGATTCGCCGACAAACTCCAATTGGACGTCTACTTTCAAAGTTTTAGACATATCTACAATATAGAAGTCGACGTGAGTGGGCTTATCTTTCAGCGGATCTACCGCTACGTCATGTATTAGCACATTTTTCTTTTCCTTTCCCACTTCCAGGCTTACGATGGTCGCCTCCCCTGCCGAGCGCCACAATTTCATAAATTCTCCTTCTTTAACGGAGATATTTTCCGAAGCCGAGCCTTTGCCGTACACAACCGCCGGCAAAAGACCCTTCTTGCGGAGGTTTGCCGTTTTCTTGCCCAATATATCCCGCTTTTCAGCTACAATTGATTGCATTAGATAAGCTTAACACAGCTTGATTTTGAGCTCAAGTGTCTTGACAAAAAACCCTATATACGTTAGGAATAGGCGCAGAGGGAGGAAAAGAAATGAAAAACAATACATTGGCGGTTTACGGCATATTGATGATTGTAATCATCGTCGTCACGTCCCAAATGTTTGCATTTTGGTCGCCGAGCAAAGTCTATGGAGGAGGTAATACTCCTCGGGAACCTCGCCCGCCTGTCGTAGAAAACGTAAAAGTGCTACAAGAAAACTGCGAGCAGTATTATTCAAAGCATATCAAGCATTATAAGGAGAGCTATTCCTCTACTGCGAATTTTGAGGGAATTCGATATCTGACTTGCGTTGCTCATAACAACCAGCGCTAAACCCGATTCGCACTGCCGAAAAGTTTAATCTTCTCGGCGGTTTTTATTTTTATGGCTTCAATGACCGGTTTGAAAAATTTGTACGGCGTAGTTTCTTCCGGGTTGTCGGCGAGAAATTTTCTCAACGCTTCCGCGTAGGCAACGCGAAGCTCCGTATTTATATGAATATTGTTTATTCCTGCACTTATTGCGTTTTTTGTCTGCTCATCGGGCGTCCCCGAGCCGCCGTGGAGCACCATTGCGGTATCCCCAATCATCGAGCGGATAGCTTCAATTCTCGCAATATCCAATTTTTTAACATTCGCGGCAATGCCGTGGAGATTGCCGACCGCGGGCGCAAAGCGGTCCACACCTGTCTCTTTAACAAACCGCGCCGCCTCCTCGGGCTTAGTTAAGCTCTCCGGAGGTATTTCAATGATTTCTTTATAAATTTTTGACGATTCGGTAACCAAATACCCCACTTCCCCTTCCACCGAAATATCTTTATTTATCGATTTTGCACGTGCAACAATCTCTTTCGTGCCCAAAATATTCTCCTCAAGCTTCGCTACGGAAAGGTCTATATGGACAGATTCGTAACCAAAATTAAGCGCTTCACCTGCAGTAGTTACACTTTTATGATGGTCGGCGTTCAAAAAAATCGGTAAATTATATTCGTCGCGGTAAGTATTTATCATGGCGACGGCCTGTTTGCCTCCGATAAACTTTCTTTCGCCCTCCGATGTCCCTATCATAACCGGAGATTTCAATTCCTTCGCGGCTTCTAAAATTCCTGTCAGCGTTACGGCATCTGAAATATTAAAATGGGGCAACGCCCACCCTTCTTTTAATGCCTTATTTAAATAATCGTTTAGGGTCATTTAAATTAACTTAGGCAAATAATCTTTCGGAGCGTCTTCCAGAAATTTTTCCAGCTGAAGACGGTTAAGAAGACCCTTTTGGGCGCCGACGTGCTGAACTACGGACATAGAATTTATCGGGCCCCACCTAAGCGCTTCTTCAATGCGCAGGCCCATAGAAAGGCCTATTACAAAAGTAGATGAATACGCATCTCCTGCTCCTGTGCGCTGCTGCGGGGGCTTGGGGTCGGGATACATTGGGATAAACCAGGCGGACGTTCCGTCATATGCATAAGCCCCGTTGGGTCCGTCGGTTATTGAAACTATCTTGGGACCCAAAGATGCCATTTCCTGCATTAATTTTTTAACGTCCGGCTCATTCGATTCTAATATCCTCTGCGCTTCTTCTTTGTTGCAAATAACGACATCTGATCTTTTGTATATGGCGGCCAGTTTTTTCTTGCCGAATTTCATCTGATAAGTCCCGGGCTGGAAAGCCAGTTTTATTTTCGGGTGTTCTTCCATATATTTGGCAAAAACTTCATGGAAAGCAAGAGAGTTTTCCGCCATTGAAGAAAAATATACCCATTTAGGGTCATTGAAATAAGGAAGATTGTAATTATATTCTTCGTGTTTGATCAGAATCGTCCGGTCTGCTTCATACCACAATACATAATGATAATTTGTTTTTTTTCCGGCGTTTATAGTTAAAAATTCCGTACTGACATTTTCATTTTTGAAATTGGCGACGATTTCTTTACCGTAAAAATCATCTCCCACATTCGCGATAAGAGCGCTTTTTAAGCCTAAACGTGAAGCTGCAACCGCGGCATTGGCGGCGTTGCCTACTCCAGGCACGATAAAAACATCCTCATAAGGTATTTTGTCCTTGAAGCGCATGCAAATCTTGCAATTTTCATTATCTATATCGCAAGTTACGGTCGCGTCTTTTAATTTAATAAAACAATCGGTAACAGTGTCCCCTATTGCCACAAAGTCATAAGCTTCCATTTTATTCTTTTATCTATTATCTGCAGAGCGCTGTAAATATATCATCTTATGATTTTATTGCGTTTTCTTGGACTCCAAAAAAAGCGCCAAAGAGCCTCCGACAATGCTCAAGGCTATTAACATATAAAATAGTTCCATGATTTAAGTATACAATATATGCAACTGTTTGCGCATCAGGACTTCTCCACAGCCTGCGGCTTTCTACCGATTACTTTTAGTACGGCTTTTTTAATACTATCAGCGCCCATTCCAAAGTGTTCCACAAGTTCGGAAGCCGTGCCGGATTCGCCGAAGCGGTTTTGAACGCCGATAAATTCCATCGGCACAGGATAGTTTTTCGCCAAAACTTCGGCAACCGCCGAACCCATTCCGCCATGCACCTGATGTTCTTCTACCGTAACCACTGCGCCGGCATCGCGTGCGGCTTTTATGATAGTCTTTTCGTCCATCGGCTTGATGGTGTGATTGTTTATGACCCGAACCTTAATTCCCTCTTTTTCCAGTTCGGCCGCGGCCAAAAGTGCGTTGTGTACGAGCGGCCCGCAAGCGACAATCGCCACGTCTATCAATTGTGGTCCCGAAGTTTCCGAGGAACTATCTTCAACATCCCATATCGCCTCCGCCCTTCCAATTTCAAACGGCGTCTCGGCGGTCGTAAACACAGGAGTTTTTTCACGCGCGAATCTGAGGTAAACCGGCCCGTCAATGCCGACAGCTGCAATGGTCGCTTTTTTTGCCTCATGCATATCCGCCGGATAAATAACTGTCATATTCGGAATTGCACGCATAAGCGCGATGTCTTCTATCGCCTGATGTGTCGCGCCGTCCGGCCCTACCGAAACTCCCGAGTGTGAGCCCGCAATTTTTACCGGAACATTGTTGTAGCAAATCGTTGTGCGGATTTGTTCCCAATTTCGACCGGGGCTGAACATGGCGTAACTTGAAATAAATGGAATTTTACCGTAATTTGCAAGCCCGGCCGCAACGGTAGCTAAATTTTGCTCGGCCACTCCCATTTGGATAAAACGCTCCGGAAATTTTTTCGCGAAAAGATCCATTTTCGTGGACTCCGTAAGATCCGCGCAAAGAGCAACCACTTTTTCATTTTTCTCGCCCGCTTCCAAAAGCCCTTCGCCATAACCTTTACGCGTAGGAAATTGCTCAATTGTTTTGAGGTCTAAAATATTTTCTGCTAATTTTGCTTTTGGATTAATGGGCATATTTATTTTAAAAACTTAAAAGTGGAAAGCATATTGTTAAGAATACTCTGGGTGTTTTTAACATCTCCACCGCTGACCACAAATAACGTACCTGAATGCTCTACAAAAACTAAGTCAGTGAATGAATCGTCTCCTTCGCCGCCAATACTTTGACCACGAAGCGCTGTGGAATTATCAACCAATATTTTTTGCGTCTTAGACAAGCCAATGTATTTAGTTTCTGTTTCTAAGTTTTGACCAGTTTGAAGTTTCCTAGCTTCAACTGAGATTTGGTCATTTGAATAATTTCCAAGAATGATATATGTCGAACTATTATTGTTTATCATCCAATCGCTCGGGTATTTAAATTCAAACCCATATTCCTCGTTGCGGTAAGTTTTCCAAGTGGCGATTTCGGCCTCTAAGCGTTTTGCCTCTTGTTGGCGCATCCATTCTTCATTCTCAACGTAAGGAACCGATGGAGTAGCAGGCAACGGCAAACCTACAGGCAACCATATGATTTTAAAATCTGCAGGGCATTTATAGCCGCAAAGTATGGGCATACATAATTTAAAAGTTTTTATTTCGCATTCGATTTTTGATCCATAATTTTTTCTGCCAGCATCTGACCTTTTATAATCAACATAATACCAATACCCGCTTCCGGCGATTAAAACAAAACCGATAATTACGAGCCAAAGAGTCGCGAGGCCATTTTGTTTTGGGTTTATCGGCATATTATTGTTTTATGCTTGGTTTCGGGCTCGGATTTGGAACCGATGCGCTAATAACTTCCTCCGTCAAACGCGGACGCAAAATATTGAATCCTGTAGTTGAATTGATTGTATCTTCCGAAAGCGTGTCAGACGCAAAAGCGTATATCCAAATCGCGACGAAGGAAGAAACAAGAACCATGATTATCATATAAAAATTCGTTTCAAAATTTCTTGATTTTATGTTTATTTTTACCGCGAAATTGAAATTCATTTTATTGGTGTTCACTTCTTATTTTGCCACCTAACGTTCTTAATTCCGACAAAAACTTCGCGGCTTGTTCTTTATTCGGCGGAATACCGTGCCACTTATAATCAAATTCTATCTCTTTTATGCCTTTCCCCGGAATAGTATGTGCGATTATTATTGTTGGCTTTTCGTAAATTGCCTTCGCTTCTTCAGCCGCGTTCACAATTTCCTCAAAATTATGTCCGTCAATTTCCAAAACGTGCCAGTTAAAAGCTTCGTATTTCGCGCGGAGATTTTCCAGCGGCATAATATTTTCGGTCATCCCGTCTATCTGAATATTGTTGCGGTCAATCACGGCAGTAAGATTATTTAATTTATATTTTCCGGCAAACATTGCCGCTTCCCAAGTGTTTCCCGCATCTTGTTCTCCGTCGGACATTAAGCAGTAAACCCTAAACTTTTTGCCGTCCATCCGCGCGCCATATGCGTATCCGGAGGATTGCGAAAGACCGGAACCCAAAGGACCTGACGTTGTCTCAACTCCCGGCAAAGATGTGCGGTGGGGATGCCCTTGGAGTCTCGTGCCGAATTTGCGCAATGTTTTCAATTCTTCAATCGGAAAATAGCCGGCGTGTGCGAGCGTTGCATATTGAACCGGGCAGATGTGTCCGTTTGATAAAATCAGTCTGTCACGATCTGTCATCAATGGATTTTTTGGATCGTGGTTTAAAATATGAAAATAAAACGCAGTAAAAACATCCGCCATCCCCAAAGGTCCCGCCGTATGCCCGCTCCCCGCTTCAACCAGCATTTCAATAATCGACTGGCGAATATCGTTGGCCTTCTGTTCTAGAAATTTAATTTTTTCTTCGTGTAGATGGGGCATGTTTACGATTTTTTAAATAAACCGAAAATCGCAAATATGATACCCACCGGAAACGAAAACATGGCAATAATTGCAAATGACATAGGTAAGCTTCCTGTCCACCAAAGAACAATGATAATTGCGCAGATGCCGGCAATAGTATAATAGGTGTTTTTACTCATTTTTTTAACTCCTCTATCGTTTTTTATAATAGTTTATTTATGACTTACCGCCGTTAAAGCCGCCAAAATAATTCCGCCCGCAAATAATATCGCAGATAAGTATAAGATTCCTAATCCCGACAAATCAATGCCCATATTTTTTGCCTTAGCGCCGACAAAAAAATCTATAATGCCCGGAAACTTGAATAACAATACTCCTGTCGAAATAAAAATGACTGAAACTGCATAAGAGATTTTTTTATTGATTTTCATATATTTTTTAACTCTTCAATCGATTTTTTAATATTGCTTGTCCGCCTGAATGCGTCACCTGCCCGCAATGCTACGCATAGCGTTGCAGGCAGGGCTTTTGGCGGGTCATCGTGCAGATGCGACATGGATTTATTATACCAATAATACAAATTTAAGGTAATCACAGCCTATATTATAAAAAAAACGCCATTTATAGGTGTTTTTTGTTCTATTTTTTCAACTCCTCTATCGCTTTTTTAATATTTTCTTCGTGCAAGTGGGGCATTTATTTATGCTCAATTCGTTTAATTAAATTTACAAAACCGGCGAATAATAATACGAAACCTCCAAGATAAAAAAGAAAGTGAGTGCCAAATAAATCAATTCCCAACTCCCTATCAAATTTTGGAACAAAAACCAATAGAGCCCCTAATATCAATAATATAAAAGGGCTAACAGATCGCTGCATCAGACTGGGCGATTGCACGTCCTGGCTCTGGGTTGCATTTTTCTGCAATAATCCCAAAACAAGAAAAATAAATGCACAGGCTACTAGCGGATAGAAACCGTAAATAATAAATACAAAAAAAGATCCGCAAAATTCCGAATTGCTAAAAAAGTTGCATTTAGGCATGAACGGCAAATAAGCGCTTAAATATATTGCAAATAAAACCGCGAAACATATCGCCGACAATATATAATATCTTCTTTTCTTGCTCATGAATTTTTTAACTCCTCTATCGCTTTTTTAATAATAAAGACATTATAGCATCAATTAACCGTTGATACATCAATCAGGCCTATTAATTTTCTCCACGCAATATTTTTAGGCATTCTTTACAAGTTCGCGCCTATCTACTTTTAGGCTAAAACCCGGGATACGGTTTCTATCCCTAACATTAAGCAACAGCCAGTCTTCTAAAACTTCTTTAAGCTCTTTCCGACAATCCTCCAAATTATGTGAAGCTGCCCAGACGCCCTTTATGCTCGGTATTTCGGCAAAATAGGAGCCATTCTTAAGAATTTTATATTTGGCTTCTTTAAGCTTTTTCTCTATAAATTCGTTAATCATATGCTTATGCTAACACAAGTTATTTAAAATTACTAACCTAAAAATTTAATTTTATCTTCGTGCAGGTGGGGCATGGGTTTTTAATGCCTTAAGGCGTTGCGTCGTATATCAATCCAGTGTCGCTACCGTCAAATGCAGTGCCTTTGTAGCCAGATTCTTTACTATTAAAATCTGCGTCGTCTTTTAATATTCGCAATATAACACTGCTAGCAAATTCAAATTGCGCTCCTAAATGATAAGTTTTTATGAGCCCGGTGGCTGGATATGCGTAGCAATAATTAGGCCTGCATAAACCAGTTACTCCGCTACCAAGAGGATCAACGGGAATAATAGGCCTACACGCAGAACTTCCGCACGAATTTTGTGTGGTTAGGACTGATAATGAGTTGGGATATGTTCCATGAGCATCGAAGTACAGTTCCAAGGCGAGTTGAATTTGTCCAATATCCAACCTCCTTCTAGCATCACGAGATTGCCGGTTAACTTCTTCTTGTTGTTTTTCGTCCAACCCAATCGCTGGAACCTTTTTTTTGGGCGCATCGCCGCCTTTTTGCCAATTGGAAAAATAAAAGTATCCAACAGCCAAAGCAACTAAAATAAGCAACAGAATAACTACTATAACAATGTTTTTTTGTTTAGACTGATCGTCCATATATTATGATTAAATTTTATATTTCATCTGGCTTTTTCAACTCCTCTATCGCTTTTTTAATTGACTTTGCGTTAAATAAATAACTGCCTGCCACTAGCAAGTTTGCGCCTTCGGCGATACAGCGGCGGGCGACGGCTTTGGTTACCCCTCCGTCAATTTCTATTATAGCGTTTTTAGCGACGTGGCGTATGTGCCCAATTTTCTCCAATACAAGTTCGTTAAATTCCTGCCCAGATGGACCGGGACTCACCGCTAGAAGCAAAAAAAGGTCAGCTTTATCAAGATACGGAAAAAGCTTGAGCCACGGCGTCTCCGGCCTGATTGCAAGTCCGGCTTCTTTTCCGGATTCGTGAATTTTATCTATCAAAAGCCGGTGGTTTTGTGTCGCTTCCTGATGGAATATCACGCGCCATACCGAAGGTTTTATAAGCCACTCGGCAATACTTTCTTCGGGCTTATCTATCATTAAATGCACCTCAAGTTTTAGCTTGGGTTTGAATCCTACGAGGTCTTTGGGCTCATGCCAGCTTACGTGCTTCGTAAAAACCCCGTCAGACACGTCCAAATGCGCCCATTTCGCATACGGCTCAACTTTTTTAATGCGTTTTTTTATCTCCGCGAAATCAGAGGCGTTGACGGAAGGAATGACCTCAACCGCTTTTTCTGCCTCCGTTTTTCCCTTTTTTCTCATTATTCTTCATTGTAGCTCTAATAAATTCACGGAACAACGGGTGCGGAGAAAGCGGGCGCGATTTGAATTCGGGATGGAATTGCGTGCCCAGAAAGAACGGGTGTTTGGGTAGCTCTATTATTTCAACAAGGCCGCTTTCAGGATTGATGCCCGAAGAAACCAGACCCTTGGATTCCAGAACTTCTTTTAACGCGTTGTTAAACTCGTAGCGGTGACGGTGCCGTTCCGAAATCTTGTCGGCTTTGTAAGCGCGGCGCGCGACAGTCCCTTCTTTTAATTTGCAATTGTATGCTCCCAGACGCATTGTCCCGCCAAGATTTTTTTTCAAATATTTTTCTTTCTGGTCAGCCATAACATCTATCACGGGGTATTTTGTTTTCGGATTTACTTCGGTGGTATTCGCGCCCGGCATCCCCGCGACATTTCTCGCGAATTCAACCACCGCAAGCTGCATTCCGTAGCAAAGCCCGAAAAACGGCTTCAAATTTTCCCGCGCGTATTCTATCGCCCTTATCTTCCCTTCTATCGCGCGGGCGCCAAAGCCTCCGGGCACGATTATTCCGTCCATCGCGCCGAGCTCTTTTGCCATTTTTTTCTTGTCTTTTTCATAAGTCTCGCCGTTTAGCCAATGTATCTCAGGAGACGCTCCGAGCTCCCAGGATGCGTGTTTTATAGACTCAATGACGGATATATAAGAATCGGGCAGGGTAAATTTTCCCGTGCCGAAATATTTGCCGACTATGCCTATTTTGACCGTTTTTTTGGTTTTGAGCGATTTGCGGAACATGCGCGCCCAGTCGCTCATGTCGTTCTTTTTTTTGCGGAGGCCGAATTTCATTAAAATTTTATTACCCATCTTGTCTTTCTCAAAATTCAGCGGGGCCTGATAAATATTCATGATATCGGGGGCGGAAATAATATCTTCCGGATGCATATTGCAAAAAACCGAAAGTTTCTTTTTTCTAGGTTCGTCCAAAGATACCTCCGAGCGCGCCATGATAAAATCCGGCTGGATGCCGGAGGAATTTAAAATGCGTACGGCGTATTGCGTGGGCTTTGTCTTCATTTCGCCCATCAGTTTTGGTATGGGGAAATAACTTACCAGAATAAACATCACTTTGTCGGGATCTCTTAATTTCATCATTCTTGCCGCCTCAAAAAAAACAAGGTTTTGGTATTCTCCGGCCGTGCCTCCGATTTCCACAAGCACAAAATCCGCCTTTGTTTTTGCTGCGGCATTTTGAAGTCTTCCTATAACTTCTTCGGGGATATGAGGCACGGTTTCAACGCATTTTCCGCCGTATCCCAAAGCGCGCTCACGGTTTATGACGGAAAGATAAACTGAGCCCGAGGTCATATAATTCTGGGCGAATATATTTTCGTCCAAAAATCTTTCGTAGTTTCCGATGTCCTGGTCGCACTCCATGCCGTCTTCCGTGACAAAAACTTCGCCGTGCTCAATCGGATTCATTGTGCCGGCGTCAACATTGAGATACGGATCTATTTTTACGCACGTGGCCCTGAAACCTTTGGATTTTAAAATCCTCGCAATAGACGCCGTGGTGATTCCCTTGCCTATCCCCGACATCACCCCGCCAATAACAAAAATATACCGGGCCATTATTTATTTAAAGTAGCAAAAATTATGACTTGGAGTCAATCTTGTCTATTCTTCTTTTGTGCCTTCCTCCCGCAAAACCGGTGCGGAGCCAGAACTCAACAACCGTCTTAGCTTCCTCATCGGTTATGAACCGCGCGCCGAAAGACAAAATATTCGCGTTGTTGTGTTCGCGCGAGAGATCAATTATTTTCATTGGACCTCCGTAGAAAACAGTGGCACGTACGCCTTTGAACCTGTTCGCGGCCATTGCCTCGCCCTGCCCCGAACCGCCAAAAATTATCCCGCGGTCTTTGTCGGGATTTTTGGAAACAGCAATCGCAACCGGCTTAATAAAATCAGGATAATCATCTTCCGCTTCATATTTCAAAGCGCCCATATCTTCAACATCATATTTTTTTGAAATAAGAAACTCCTTTACGGCTTCCTTAAGCTCAAACCCCGCGTGATCCGTGCCTAAAAAGATTTTCATAAATATTCGTACAAATAAAACGATTCATAAAATTCACCTCCAAAATTAAATAAATAATATAAAAGATAATATGGCCAGAAAAGCAATAACCCTATATTGAAATGGACTCCCCAGCCTAAGTTCCAATAAATAAATACTCCAGCTACCAAATAAACTGCCGATGCGACGCACCAAATTTTCCAACCTCCCCGCCCTAATATTCTTTTGATAATGTAATGAAAACACCATAACAGCAAATAAATAGCCAGAAGTGAAAATAGCATTATTATTAAGGGAAAAATCTTAACCGAACCAATCCAGCCCATCAAAATAAAAACTACCGCGCCACCGACAATCCACTTTAGATATACCATATGACTTGGATACTTAAAAAAGTCATAAATTTCCGGCAACCCTCCTTACATGCTCCACTAATGTCGCCGTGTACCCGGCTTCGTTGTCGGATAAATTAATTATAGCATGACCACTTCCTAAATATATTTTCATATTACCAATCTATACCTACGCCGGTTAAGTAAACTAACACCGCAAATACAAAAATTAGTACAAGAAGCCAATGCTTACCGGTAGCCATCGGCACCTTTTTACTTTCTTCGTTTTCAATAAAATCCGGCAAAAACCATTTTAAAATAAAAAATACAATACTCGCTCCAATCATAAATCCGGAAGGCCCGGCCATAAGTCCGTTCTGCCCAGCGCTTACTGAAAATACTAAACCGCCGGCAACACCGCCAGCAATCACGATAATCATCCCAATTGCCGGTAAAAATTTTTTCATAAACTTTTTATTATTCTCCTCACATGCTCCACTAAAGTCGCTGTATAGCCGGCTTCGTTGTCGTTATGAATACTCATTTTCCACTTTCGATGCCCATCTTAGATTCAATTAATTTCACGCGAGCGGCTAAATCTTTAAAGCTATCTTTAACTCCATCTATACGAACATCTGCACTATTAAAACGCTTATCAATCGAGACATCTAGGCCTTTCCCTATTCTTTGTATGTTTTTAGCAATTTTTTGAAGCTTTGTGTCTTTAAGCATATTTATATATTAAAACTAATTTTATATGAACTCAAACCCCGCGTGATCCGACCCGATATAGATTTTCATATCAACCACCCTAAAGATGGAAATAAGATAACTGGCCAGAAAAACGTTGAAAAATAAATCCACCCTAAAGAAGGTGGTAATGTCAGAAATGATAACCCGCCTAAATACTCGGTTATAACTCCATATAACAATCCGATGGTTAGATACACCGCTATAACAACTAAACTGAGTTTAAAAATTTTCATATTTGTTTTTATATAATCCTCTTTACATGCTCCACCAAGGTCGCCATGTACCCTGCTCCGTTGTCGTATAAATAAATCATTTGCCGCTCTCGATGCTTAATTTTGTTTCAAGATACTTAACACGGGCCATCAGGTCTTCAAATTCATCTCTATATACGAAATGCTTCCGGATATCAGAGATGTCGCCTTCTATAGTGCTTAATCTAGCATTTACATGGCGGAAACCGTCTTCCGTCTTTGTTTCCAATATAGCTATTCTTTCATCTAAGCGCTTTATATCTGATTTTGACGCAGCGTCATCAAAGCCGCGCTTTATCATTGCCGCCAATTCGTCATTTGTTATTTCTTTAGGCATATTTATATATTAAAACGAATTTTTATAAACTCCAACCCCGCCCCGCGTGATCTGTCCCAATATAAATTTTCATTTTTTATTTATTAAGCGTTCCAACTAAAATATAGACTATGCCAAGAAAAATTGATCCGACTGCAAAAATAAAAAAACCAAAGACAAAGACTACAGACCCATATGTGGCAGAATTTGTTATTTTAACAATAGCTATAAGCAGCCCGAAAAGCAATGTTAAACCTAACGAAATTCTGAAGCACCATTTAACAGCATTAACAACATCAATCATCATAAATTCTCGGCGACTCTTCTGACATGCTCCACTAAAGTCGCCGTGTAGCCGGCTTCGTTATCGTACCAGGAGAAAACTTTTATTAAATCATCTCCAATAGTGCGTGTTAAAGTCATATCAACAATCGCCCCGTAAGGCTCGCCGATGATATCTGTGGAAACTATTGAATCCTCATTGACTTTCAAGGTTTTGCTCCACCGCGGCTCTGCGGCAGCTTTGCGGAAAACCTCATTTACTTCTTCGACAGTGGTTTTTTTCTCGGTAATGACGGTCATTATTGAAAGCGAACCAGTCAGAGTCGGCACTCTTACAGATTCCGCCTGAAATTTTCCTGCAAGCTCAGGAATAGACTGGATTACCGCCTCCGCGGCGCCTGTTGTAGAAGGCACGATATTCGCAGCTGCCGCCCTTCCTCTTCTCGGATCTTTGGCATCCGGTCCGTCAACCAATTTTTGGGTTGCGGTATATCCGTGGACAGTGGTCATTACAGCTTTTTTTACTCCAAAATTATCCAGAATAATTTTCATTACGGGAGAGACTGAATTCGTCGTACAGGAAGCGTTGCAGGTAATCGGATTTTGGTTTTTCTTGAAAATATCGTCATTCACTCCCACGAGCGCCGTAACAACTTCTCCGGTTGCAGGTGCTGTTATCACAACGCGTTTGGCCCCCGCGTCCAAATGCGCCTGAGCTTTCTGGGCGCTCGCAAAAAATCCGGTAGATTCAACAACGATATCCACACCTATCTTGCCCCAAGGAAGCTTTGCCGGGTCTTTTTCCGCGACAACCTCTATCTTCTGCCCGTCCACAACAAGAAAATTCCCTTCCGTTTTTACGTCTTTTTTATACCGGCCGTAGACCGAGTCGTACTTTAATAAATATGCGAGGGTTTTGGGATCCGTCAGGTCGTTTACAGCAACAATTTCAATGCCTTCTTTTCCAAAGGCTTCTCTCAAAAACTGCCTTCCTATCCTGCCAAACCCGTTAATTGCTATTTTTGTCATAAAATTAGTATACCACAGCGGGCTTGCCCGCCGAAGCTTTATGCGGAGGCGGGGGGCTGTTTTTCGCGTTTTAAAATATAGCTATATGCCGCGAGTGCCGCGCGGACGCCGTCGCCGGCGGAAATGTTGTTTTGTTTGTATGGGTCATCCGTTATATCGCCGGCGGCGAAAACCCCAGGATGCGAAGTTGAGGCATGCTTGGCGTTGATGACGATTTGCCCCCAGTTATCGAGCTCCACCAGTTCTTTGACCGTTTCGGTGTTCGGAACCGAGCCAATCTCCACAAAAACACCTTCAACCGGCAAACTTTCAATGTGGCCGGTTTTTATATCTTTATATTTAATTCTTGACACGAATTTGTCTCCTTCTATCTCCACAGGCTCCGCGTTAAATATTATCTTTTTAAGTTTCGGATTTTTTTTCATTTCCTCCTGCTCAACCGGGTCTCCCTTTAGCGCGTCTCCGCGGTGCAGTAAATAAATTTCCGAAGCATAAGGAAAAAGGTCCACTACCGCTTCCAGCCCTGCGTTACCTCCTCCAACCACCGCGACTTTTTTGCCTGAAAAAAGAGGAGCGTCGCAAGTTGAACAATACGCGACCCCTTTGCCGTTGAATTTCTCTTCTCCCGGAACGTCCAGTTTTCTGCGCCGGGCTCCCATTGCTAGCACAAGAGATTTGCTTTCATATGCGCCTTGGCCAGTTTTTACGTCAAAATCGCATATTCGCTCAAGAGACGAACACCTAATTGATTTTATTTCGATAACACGCTCGGCAATTTTTATATCAATAACATCGGAGAAAGCGCGAACATGCGCCTCCAATTTTTGCGCCAGTTCAAATCCTGAAATATGCGCTTCGCCTATCCAGTTTTGAATATCGTCCGAGACGATAGATTGTCCGCCAAACGACTCGGTTATTAAAAGCGTTTTTAACCTTTTTCTTGCCGAGTAAACCGCGGCCGCCGCGCCTGCCGGTCCTCCGCCAATAATAATTACGTCGTAGAGCATATCAAAAACAGCTATTTTTTGAGCTCGGCCTCTATTTTACTTTGGAAGGCCGTCCAAGGCTGCGCGCCGGAAACCAGTGCTCCGTTTATGAATGTCGCGGGGGTGCCCTGCACTCCTGCCGCTCTCCCTTCGGCTGTCGCGTCTATGACGGCTTGTTTGTGTTTACCGGAATCAAAACACGTATTAAACGCAGCTATATTAAGCTTCAGGGTTGACGCGATTTTTTTCAGATTCGCGTCCGAAAAAGCTCCCTGATTTTCCCCCTGCTGATTGCCGTACAGATAATTGTGATATTCCCAAAATTTGCCCTGTTCGTTGGCGCATCTTGCCGCTTCAGCCGAACGGATGGATTCTTCGCCTAAAAATGCAAAGTCTCTGAAAATAAAGACTGCCTTGCCTGTTTTTACATAATTATTAATGATTTGTGGTTCAACTTCTTTGAACCATTTGCCGCAAAACGGACATTGATAATCGCCGTATTCCACAACAACCACTTTGGCGCTAGGATTCCCCAAATAAAAATCTCCATCTCTTACTTTAAGAACTTCAGCTGCATTCACGGCTGTACCCGGAGTTCCTGAATCACCCTGATTATTTACGACTGGTGCGGGCTTTGGACTGCTTACGTATACTATCGCACCCGCGATAATTAACCCTGCCGTAATTATAGCCGCCGGCACCATGAATTTATTTTCGTTCACCACAGACTTCTCTACTTCATTGTTGTTATTGTTTTCCATATGAAACTTATTATATTAAAACCTTTTAAAGAAAGCAAACTATACAGTGGATAATATCTATTCCGCCTCAAACGCGTTTTGTGTATATTTATTTGACGCATCCCAAATCATCCAGCTTGTAAGCCCCGCGTCATAAGTTGCTTTAATTTGCGCTCTTACTTCCGCAACGCCGTAGTCCGTTCCCAAGTCAAAATCCTGAAGCCATGGGCGGAGCTTTGTGGGAGTTGAAGTTGGCGCCTGAAGACGGCCTACTCCTTTTTCCATCGCGAAAAGCACAACTTCATACGGATGCGCGGCGGGATTTTTGAATCCCTGAAATGTCGGCGGGTAGTGAGACGGATAAACCATCGGCGCCACAAAATCAAAATGCGAAGCAATCGGCTCCAAAAGCTGGCCGATGTTGAGGTCGTCAAAATTGGAAGTTACCATTCCGAAAACATCGGCTGAAATCGGCGTAGAAAGCGCGTTAGGTCCTTCTCTCAGCTCTTTATGAAGATATGAAAAAAACTTATCAAGTACGGCAGATTTATTTTTTGCCTCCGCTCCCGAAACGGGAAAAGCTATATCGGACATATTGCCGTCTGACGGAAAGCGGATATAATCAAAATTCAATTCGTCAAAACCTGCTTTCTCTGAAGCGCGCGCGATTTCAATTATATAATCCCAAAATTCTTTCGCACCGGGATCCAGATATGAAATACCTTTCCTGTCTTTCCACAAAGCGCCGTTTTTTGTCTGCACAGCGATGCTCAAATGCCGTTTCGCGTAATACGGGTCCTGAAAAACGGTTATCCGGGCGATAACATATATCCCTGCGGCGTGGAGCTCTGCTAAAAATTCCCGCATATCGCTGACGCGCACCTCTTCGCTTCCTTCATCTTTTATCCTTGGGCTTTGAGTATCAAACGACACCGTGCCCGTATAATCTTTTACGTCTATTACCAAAGAATTTATTTCGGTTTTTTTGATAAAATCTACCAGCTGAGCGCGCCATTTCGGAGTGCCTGCCACCCAGCTTGTCATATAAATTGCTTTTACGGCTTTGGGAGTCGCAATATGCGCCACAGGCTTAGGAGTCGGAGCCGGCCCGCGCCCATCTACCGACGCTTTTATCTCCGCAACGCTTACGCCGTTATTTTTTATTATTGAAAAAACGGAGAAACTAAAAATAACCGCCCCAATGGCGGAAATTATTATCAGGATATGCTTAGCTGAATATTTTTTCCAGATCATTTGGCAGTTTGCCTTCTTCAATAAGTTTCTGCAGTGTAATCTTATCGCCAAACCGGTTTATAAGAACACCGCCGATAATTTTTCCGCCTTTTATCAGTATCCGCACAAGGGTATCCGCGCGCGAAAATTCAACTGTCCGTTCCGCCTCGGTCTGCGTATCGCCGACCAAAGATATATTGAGGCCCATATTGACCAGATTATAACCCTGCACCGCGCTGAATATTGTATTCCCTCCAAGCATATTCGCCGCAGCGGTGCGCCCCTGTAAAAACGCGCCGGTCCAGTTGCCCGACACGCGCCTGTCATTGTTTCTTATGTCATAATATTCGGCAATATCGCCCGCCGCGTAAATATCAGGATTTGAAGTTCTCAAATATTCGTCGGTAACAATGCCTTTATTTACCGCAAGCCCCGAAAGAAATGACAGGTCCCTTTTTAACCCTATGCCCGCCGCAAGATAAGGGCATTTGAAATGATCGCCGTTCGCCAGATAAAATTCATCATTCCTGATAAAAGAAACCGCCGCGGTGTGGTGCACAATGATATTGTGTTTCCTAAAATTTTCTTCCATTATCTTTGAACCTTCCAAACCAAATTTTTCGGCGCCCCATTCATTGGTCCGCGCCGAAGCGTGCACTTCAAAACCGGCGAGAGTGAATATTTCCAGAAATTCCAAGGCAATGAACCCTTCGCCCATCACCAAAACTTTTTTCCCGCCCAAAGCGGGCCAGCCTTGGGCTGGTTCTTCATCGATAATTTTTTTTATCCTGTCCGCGTCTTCAATAGTATGCATCCGCAAAGGATCAATGGGCGCCGTGGAAGAAAAAACTTCCGTAATTTCTAAAGGGTATCCGCCGGAAGCAACAAGAAGTTTTTTATACGAAAAGACTTTTTTATCGTATGTTGTAATCTCGTGCCGGGCCGCGTCGACGGAAGCAACCCGGATATTCGGGAAAAAATCTATGCGCAGAGCGTTATAATGCGATATTTTCCTTAAAAAAAGCTTGTCGCGGTCTATCCGCCCCTTAAGATAGGACGGTATCAGAACTTTAGAATACAAAGGATGTGGCTCCGCGTTTAAAATAGCAATGCGTGCCAGCTGGTCCTTTTCTCTGATGCTTTCGGCTGCGGTTGTGCCGGCAATGCCTCCGCCGATTATCAAATAATCAAATTCAGCGGTCATAAAAAAGACTATTCTACGATATTCTTATGCTTTGCTTCGGACAATGACCAAAGTGAAAGAACCGTAATAGCAACCCCGCAAACAACGGAAAAGATTTTTATCCAGGACAAAGGAAACCCCAAAAAATGGGCCAATATCAATAAAATGCCAAATACAGTTATGATTTGCAGTTTCCTCATTCGTTAATGATAGCAAAAAACAGTACAAAACAAAACACCCTCGGTCTAAACCGGGGTGTTTTGTTTAAAATCTATTTATAGATTAAAATCTGCGTCCGCCGCCGTAGCCGCCGCCACCGCCACCATAGCCGCCGCTATCGCGACGAGGAGGCCTGTCGCCCATAGGGCGCGCCTCGTTGACTATGATTTTGCGTCCATCAAGATCCTTACCGTTAAGCATCTCAATGGCTTTTCCCGCGTCATCATCTGACATCTCGACAAAGCCAAACCCTCTCGAGCGGCCCGTCATTTTGTCCATTACAACGCTGGCAGATTCAACCGCGCCGGCCTGGGAAAAGAAATCCTTGAGGCTGGAGTCGGTCGTGCTATAGGAAAGACTTCCTACATAAAGCTTTTTAGCCATCTTCGTTATGATTCACCCCCAACGTAAAGTCGGGGTCCCGACTGAAGCGTCGGGACTTATAATACATGCTTCGTAGGAAGACCTAACCCCCGATTTAACGCGGATATAACCCTACTAAAGACAATAAGCCGAGTATACACCCATAAAGGTCCGGAGTCAAGCAATTAATTACCTGCTGTAGGCTCTATTATTTTCTGTTTGAACATCGGCTTCAGCGCCGTCAAAAAGGCTTGCGATGTAAATTATGAGTATCCCGCACGCTATCAGCGCGACGAGTCCGAAAAAAAATTTCCAAAAATGGCGCGTGAGCAAGCTCATATATTTTATTGCCGGTTTTAAGACAACTTAACCTCCTTCCAGTCCTGCGCACCGAAATCCCAATATATTTTATCTAAAGAATAGCGGTACGGACGCCTTAATTTGCCGACCATTCTTGATGCCGTCGGCCCGTCGAGACCCGAATCAAACCAGATCTTTTTCAAAAATTTAAGCTCCTCAATATCGTATCCCGCGAGCTCCGTCTTTGTTTGCGGGTCAAAAGACAATAAACCTAGGCGGGAGAGCTCCTGCGCTTGTGAGCGCGTTAATCCGCTATGCTCAAGACTGTAGCCTGATAATTCAAATACCGGAAAATTTGGTTCTATCATACGGTTATTTTCGCAGAAAATAACCGCTTACGCAAATCACCCTGTGAATTGCCTAAGTACCGCCTAATCAAAAAAAGACACAAGGTATTGGTCTATCTCCCGCTGGTCAAGGTCGTAAAAATTCTTATTTTCATCGTAAAGCTTTTTAGCCAAAGTTCTTCCCACGAATCTCCAATGCCACGGCTCGTATATATAATATGAATTATTAGCAGGATAAGAAAGTTCAAAGCCGTATTTATAGGCATTGTCTTTTAACCATTGGAAGGCCGGTGATTTTGCAAAAGCGGAGTCCGAAAAAACCGACCCTGCTTTTAAATTTGTGAAATCTACGGTAGTGCCAAGCTGATGCTCGGAATATCCCTGATCGGAAGAAAAAACATTGGCTCCCGACCCGTATGTCACCTTGTAAGCGCTTTTCAGGTCTATCTGAGTTTCAAAAGAACGGTAAGAAGAACTTATCCTTATTTCTATGCCCGCGGATACCGCATCGTTCAGTAATTGCTCAAGATAGGGCAATACACCGTCCAAAATTTGTTCGTCTTTTTTCGGATCGAAAGTATATTTTTGATCTATGAACAGCAACTTCTTCGGAAAATAATTTTCATTTAAGAAATATATTTTAGAATATTTTTTTAAAAGCTCGCGGTCAGTCAGGCTAAGCTTGGTAAGTGTGTTTACCGCGCCGGTAATGCTCCCGACCTGATCCGAAAGAGCGCCTACCCGGTTGGTTTGCGCGTCCAGCTCAAGGCGCAAATTAAAACGCTCGTTTTGCAATGACGCAATTTCCGCGTTCAGGCGCTCCGTTGTTGAAGCAAGCTCTTCTTTGGTCACGGCAAGCCCGGTGTTTAATACGCCGTTTTCTTTTATCAGATTATTCCGCTGAAACCCCAAAACGCCGACGTAAGCGGAAATTAAAATTACAAGAACCGGTACCAGCAAATGCGGCTTCATACTATAACTTACCATCTGTAAATTATAGCACCTTAAGCTAAATTTGTTTATTTTAAACTTTTTGGAACATTAAGCTTGTTTGGTGCGTCAATTTTAGGCGACACGTCTCCGAAGCTTCCCTGTATTATAAATTTATCTGAACCGAGGTTTGCCTGCGAATAGCATTTTCCTGATATGCCTGTATCGCACCTTTCCTTTGCTCCAAAAATAAAATAAACCGCCCCGCCGATAGCAAGCGTCCAAAGAACTATAACGCCTATTTTTAAATATTTTATGTACGCCTCCACTTTATTGTTTACTTCTTCTCCGGCGTTTCAGCCGGAGCAGATTTAAAATTAAGAGAGCAGGAATTGATGCAATAGCGCTTTCCTCCTTTGTCTTCAGGGCCGTCATCAAAAAGATGCCCCAAATGCGACCCGCATCGCGCGCAATTTACTTCCGTTCTTTTCCCGCCTAGACTCGGCGAGGCTGGCATCCCCAGCGAATCATCCTCTTTTAATTCCACGGCACCGTTATGCATTAAGTCGTAAAAACTCGGCCAGCCGGTACCCGAATCAAATTTCGTATCCGAAGAAAAAAGCGGTGCTCCGCAGGCACGGCAATGATACGCGCCGTCCTCGTGCATATTTACATATTTTCCCACAAACGGAGGCTCCGTCCCCTTCTCGCGCAAAACCTTATATTCCTCGGGCGACAAAATTTTTTTCCATTCATCCTGAGTCTTATCGAAGGATTCTTCTTCGGTTTTTTGGATTTTATCCATTCCAACTATTCTACAAACTATTTCAAAAACTTAAAAGTGGAGAGAATTTGGTTTAATATATTTTTGTGCGAATCTAAATCCGAATCTTTTTGCCACAAGCCCAACGTAGCCTGAAATCCGTTTTGGCAAATAGTTTTTTCTAAAATATCCGGTGCTAACTGAGCGATAAAATCCTGCGTAGGCTCATTGCAGGCGCCGTGAAAAATATTAACCCACATATTTCCAGGACCCGGTAAGCCAATGCCATGGAAATTATTCTTGAAATCGGCGCTTTGGAACGTAATACCGAAAATTGAATTTGAATCGGGAGCATAAATTTCGTTCGAGGCAAACCACCCGCTTGGATACTTCATCTCAAACCCGTACTCTTCGTTGCGGTAGGTTTGCCATCCCGAAACATCAAACTTTTGGACATTGGATGTCCCAATATTTGGACACACCGCAAACTCGCAATTCGGGCCTGTGCGCCCCACATAAGACCCGTCGGGGCATTGCATAGCGTCTTGCGTGCAAAATACGGCCTCCGGAGAAGGTTTCAAATATTTAAAACTTGCCATATAGCCGGTAAAAAGCACTATTCCTGCGGTAAGGGATATGACGATGATTTTGAGGTTCATGGATAAATATTATTTTATAAATTTAAAAGTGGAGAGAATTTGGTTATAGGTTTGGATGTATTGTTCATCAGAAGGATAAATATTCAAATTCCCAAAGTATTCGAGCTCAAAACTAAATTCAATAATAAAATCCGGGTTTATATTTTTGGTTAAAAAAGTAGCACGGGCCAGCAACTCTTTTCCCGGTCTATTATATTCATATAGAACGACTGAATTTTCTGTCGTTCTTGTGACATTTCCTAAATTATTTGATATCCATTCCATTGCCGTCATATCTGTTGGATTCCGATAAATGGTAATATTTACCGGCGAAGTAATTAAATCGTTTCCAAATTTTCTCTGAGTGACCAGACTCACAGTTTCATCTAAAGCATGTTGACTAAGCAGTCCGTCTTGAACTTTATAGTGTTCTGAATAATTAGCAGGATACTTTACCTCAAATCCGTATTTTTCGTTGCGGTAAGTTTGCCAGGTGGAAGTATTCGTATTAATAAAAATCTTTAAAGTGTCCGTAATATCAGTTAAGGACTTTGACGGGAGCAATGACGAACCGCCGAATTCCGACGAAAAGATCAGAATTTTGTCTTTAAAAGGATAAGCAATCATCTCATTTGAAGTCTCGTTTTTGGGAAGGAATTTTAAAACCGTCGTGCTACCCGACGTTAGAACACTTAGTTTGCCGCCGTTCGGATAATTTTTGCTTAAATTATTGTCCCACCACTGGTTTAGCACAAGGTTGTTCTTATTATCGTAGATTTGTACAGAAATGCTCGGGTATTCTCCCATTTCATTTTCCAGCTCCTTTTTCTCAAAAAAACGGACAAAATAATATTCATTTTCCTGTTCAAATATTTCTGCATATAAATTTGACGGGTATATGAACTCAAACCCGTATTTTTCATTGCGGTAAGTTTGCCAATCGGAAATGTCGAACATCGAAGGTTCGACATTGGGACATTCTGCAAACTCGCAATTAGGCCCTGTTCGGCTCACATAAGACCCGTCGGGGCATTGGAGGGCGTCCTGCGTGCAAAATACGGGCTCCGGAACAAGTTTCAAATATTTAAAACTTGCCAGATAGCCGGTAAAAAGCAATATTCCTGCGGTAAGGGAGATGACGATGATTTTGAGATTCATGGAAGCATTAAACTTATTCATCAAATCTGATCCAATATGGCATTATTTATGCATTGTCCGGGCTTATCTTGAGAACCAGGGGTTCCGGCGGATGGGCCCTTTGGAATTTCATACCAACACGAATAATTGCGCTCGCAGTCCCCATTGGAAACGCATTGTTTGTCGCCATTTTGATCAACCGCCGGCACGCTGATCTTGGAGTTAATAAATTTAAAAGTGGAGAGAATTTGGTTATAGGTTTGGATGTATTGTTCATCAGAAGGATAAATATTCAAATTCCCAAAGTATTCGAGCTCAAAACTAAATTCAATAATAAAATCCGGGTTTATATTTTTGGTTAAAAAAGTAGCACGGGTCAGCAACTCTTTTCCCGGTCTATTATATTCATACAGAACGACTGAATTTTCTGTCGTTCTCGTGACGCTTCCTAAATTATTCGATATCCATTCCATTGCCGTCATATCTGTTGGATTCCGGTAAATGGTGATATTTACCGGTGAGGTAATTAAATCGTTTCCGAATTTTCTCTGAGTGACCAGACTCACAGTTTCATCTAAAGCATATTGGCTAAGCAGTCCGTCTTGAATTTTATAGTGCTCTGAATAATTAGTAGGATACTTCACCAGAAACCCGTATTTTTCGTTGCGATAGGTTTGCCAATCAGAAATATCGGAGTCATTTTGTTGGTTTTTTATATTTTCTGAAATGTCGAACATCGAAGGTTCGACAATCTGCCTCGATTGCGGCGGCACAACAGGACCAACAAGTTCTAATTTCCCCAAGCACAGAGGAGCCCCAAAACCTTTCATTGGTATTCCTTTGCAAGCATACTCTGCGCAAGAAATGCCGCTCGGCAGCATCCCGCAGCTTGTAATATTTTTCGAAGAAATCGCATAAAACCAATAACCACTGCCGATAACGAGCGCGGTTCCTATAATAATCAGCCATGATGTCGGTATTTTGGGCATGTCTAAATGATTATCTAATAAATTTAAAAGTGGAGAGGATTTGATCGAATTCTTTTTCAGAAATTGAAGTTGTTGGGTCCATGTCCAATTCAAATAACATCACTCCTTTGCTTAATACTGCAAATTTATATTTTCCTAATGGAATCTCGGTTTCCGGCACTCCGGACGGTAAAGGCGTACCTAGCTCAAATCGAAAAATTGACCATGCCAAATCGTTGATTAAACGCCTTTCTTCGGAAAACTTATCGTATGATTTATATTTTCCGCGAATATTTTCTACTGAATCAGTAAATATACTTAAAAAAACGCCGTCCAAATAAACGCCCGCATCGCATGGGTCTGGATATTCCTCGCTATTACTCCGTCCAATTATGAGATTAAATAATTCTTTTTCGTTTATAGGAAACTCACAGGCAGAATAAACTGGCGGATACCTCAACTCAAACCCGTATTTTTCGTTGCGATAGGTTTGCCAGTCTGAAATGTCGAACATCGAAGGTTCGACATTAGGGCATTCGGCAAACTCGCATCTTGGGCCGGTTCTCCCCACATAAGACCCGTCAGGGCATTGTTTAGCTTCCATTGTGCAGGCTATTTGCCGCGGCTCCGGCGCAGGTTTCAGATATTTAAAACTTGCCAGATACCCCGCAAAAAGAAATATTCCTGCGGTTAAGGAGATGACGATAATTTTAAGGTTCTTGTTCATAAAATCAAATTTCACATGATCCCGTAGATGTGCCTATTGGTATGTAATTTGTATAAAAAATTTGCGTAATTTGCCCACTTTCTGTTAATGCGTCTATCTTGAAATACAAGCCTCTGCCATCAATGCCATTTATAGATATTACATATCGTGAAGATGATGCACGAAACAGGCTTTTATCTAGAGCACTTTTTTTTAATTGCATCCATGGCCCATCCTGATAATCTGATTTATATATAACAACCGATTTACTGCCAACAGGCGGCTCGTCAAACGAAACAAAAGTTCCAAGCGCACAACTAACAGTTAAATCTGCTGTTTTATTTTCAGTAGAGTTTTCAATAAACTTAAAAGTGGAGAGGATTTGGTTCAGTATATCTTTATTCGACACACGAACGAGATGCCAATTGAGAATTAGACTATAAATATGCGGATTGCGCTCGATAAAAATAGCTTTAGAAGTTGCTTCCGGATTATCGGAAACAAATTCGTAGGCTTTATGGCCGCTAACCAATATTTCTGATTTTTTATATTCGTACGGCTCTGCAAAACGCGGCTGTATTGATTTATATTGAGCATCCAGTGTCGTATTTGAGCTAACAAAAATCATTCCTCCGCCGCCGGAACAAGACGGATCCGCAACCGAATTTAGACATATAAAAAACGTATTTTCATCTGAATTATTATTTTCGCTGTATTTCCAATCGCTTGGATACTTCATCTCAAACCCGTATTTTTCGTTGCGGTAGGTTTGCCATCCCGTAAAATCGCCTGCGGCGACCACGGGACAAGGGTTGAATTCACACTTCGGGCCGGTTCTGCCCACATAAGACCCGTCGGGGCATTGCTTAGCTTCTTGCGTGCAAAATACGGGCTCCGGCGAAAGTTTTAAGGTATTTTGGCCCCACATATAGCCGGTAAAAAGCACTATTCCTGCGGTAAGGGAGATGACGATAATTTTGAGATTCATGGTTAAATATTATTTTATAAACTTAAAAGTGGATTTTATTTTATTACTTCACAGCAGTGCATTTTTGCTCTATACATTGCGCCGTATATCCTTGGTACATCATGCACGGCGAATCGGGCGGCGCTGATTTTGCCCACTGCTTATTTAAAGCGCCCGCACAAAGCCACAACACGCAGTCATTGTCAGTATTGCAAGCTAATTTCTCCGGTATTTCTTGCAATGACGCATCGGGTTCAAGAAATTTAAAAGTGGAGAGGATTTGATTGAATAATTTTCGATCCACCTCAGTATATTTGCCAAGATAATTCCCGATCCCTTCATTCATAAAAATATAAACTTTCTCGTCTCGCATAAAAAACACCGAAGTAAAAGCGCTCTTGTCCAAAATTAACGCATCTACACCGTTAATCAGTCGATATGGCTGCAAATATTGGCTGTATCCAGATGGGGTTTTCGCCTCATACCATTTTTGGATGCTTAGTTTATTAGGATTGGATTGAATTTGAAGTGAAATTGTACCCTGTGTTTGTGATTTCAATGCAAAGCTTATTAAATATTTGCTTTCAAAATTCGAAAAATTCCACTCTGGCGGATACCTCACCTCAAACCCGTATTTTTCGTTGCGGTAGGTTTGCCAGTCTGAAATGTCGAACATCGAAGGTTCGACATTAGGGCATTCGGCAAACTCGCACCTTGGGCCGGTTCTCCCCACATAAGACCCGTCGGGGCATTGTTTGGCTTCCATTGTACAGGCGCGATTAACATAACGATCACCAATATGCTCAAGAGCCGGAAAATATAAACCAAAAGCGAAATAAAGCAAAAATAACAAAATTAATGCAGAAAAAATTAATATTTTTGATTTAAAAGAAAGAGCTCTTCTTTGCGTTAAAATATTCTCCTCATATATCTTCCGCCACCAGTAAATTCCCTCCTTGTACCCAATCCACGCGCCCGCCAAAAAGAAAACAACGGTTAAAACGTTATGGATTAAAACCCATGTGTCCCACGTAAGTCCGAACCCGTATTTGAGAAAATCTGCCAAGAGAAGCCCGATATACCACATCTCTATCAGCGCGTGGGCCAAAAACTGAAGAATAGCCCCTAAAACAACGAATAAAAAAATATAAATATTGCGCTTCATAGTTTATATTTTACCATGAAAAGAAAAAAGAGCCGACTGGCTCTTTATGTGATATGGTGCATGCCGGAAAAATCGGCATAGTAGAGATGAACAGGCTTGTTTGTGTTCCTCTTAACCCCTTTCTCTTTAAGGAATTTTTTTAGCTTTTTGCTCTTTAAAAAAGCTACTACCGTCTTTTTTCCTTTTTTAAGCTCGTTTGAATAAAACTTCTTTGCGTCAGATTTGCTTTGAAAATGTCTGCCATAGTCGCCGCATTCTACATGGTCTTTAAGCACAATCATCTTTGCGTCGTGCAATAACACTGATTTTGCGATTTGGCGAAGCACAAATTCCGTCTCCCACCAGTCAACGGGGCTTGCCAAAGCTTTTACGCCTCCGGCGATAAAAACGGGATCTACTTTTTTAAATCCGTGATTTTTGCAAAATTTCTCATAAAGCGACAACTCTTTTTTGTTAAACCTGTCATCAAACCTTGCGTCAAAACACCAAATAACGCATGCGTCGGCATGATAATGACCGGAATCGACTTTATGATAAATTCTTTTTTTCATCCGCGCCTCCATAATATGAATCTAATCCGCTAATTATTATATACTAAAACCTTTAATCAATCAAGAGGGTCGCTTTGTTACTGCGGTCAACTTCCAAAAACCCGCCTCCTACCTCAATTTCTTTTTTCCCGCCTTCCAGAAAAATAACCGCCTTCCCTTTTTTCAAATCGGCAATTAATGGCAAGTGATGGTCCAAAACGGTTATCTCTCCGGCCCCCGTTTTCACGTTGAGCCCTTGCGCCTCGCCGTCATATTCAACGCCTTTTAAGGATAATATCTTTAACCGCATATTATTCGCCTAAAATTCCCTTCATATAGAAAAAGTCCTCCGGTTTGTCGTCGTATTTTCCATCCAAAATATTCTTGAAGTCGCGGACCGTTTCCGCCAATTTTACGAATTTACCGTTTCGTCCCGTAAATGTTTCCGCAACAAAGAACGGCTGGGACAAGAATTTTTGGATTCTGCGGGCGCGCCCCACAAGAATCTTGTCTTCATCTGACAATTCCTCCATTCCCAATATCGCAATGATGTCCTGCAATTCTTTGTATCTCTGTAATATCTGCTGGGTTCGGCGCGCCACTTCATAGTGTTCTTTCCCTACAATCTTCGGATTCAAGGCGGTTGAATTGGAACCAAGAGGGTCAACCGCGGGGTAAATACCTATCTCGGTGAGTGCGCGCGAAAGAACGATGGTAGAGTCAAGGTGCGCGAATGTTGCTGAAGGCGCGGGGTCCGTAATATCATCCGCAGGAACGTAAATTGCCTGCACTGAGGTGATGGAGCCGTCTTTTGTTGAAGTAATTCTTTCCTGAAGCTCTCCCATTTCGTTCGCAAGCGTAGGCTGATATCCTACTGCTGAAGGCAGACGTCCGAGCAAAGTTGAGAGCTCCGAGCCGGCCTGTGAAAAACGGAAAATATTGTCTATGAAAAGAAGAACGTCTTTTCTTTCCTCATCTCTGAAATATTCCGCCATCGTGAGCGCCGAGAGCGCTACTCTAAGTCTCGCGCCCGGAACCTCGTTCATCTGTCCGAAAACAAGCGCTGTTTTATCAATAACTCCGGATTCCAACATTTCGTGATATAGGTCATTTCCTTCTCTTGTCCGCTCGCCGACTCCCGCAAACACCGACGCTCCGCCCGATTCCTGCGCCACATTTCTGATAAGCTCCATCAACAAAACAGTTTTACCCACGCCCGCGCCTCCGAAAAGCCCCACTTTTCCTCCTTTTATAAAAGGTGCTAAAAGGTCTATAACTTTAATTCCCGTTTCAAAAACTTCGGTTTTTGTTGATTGCTTGATTAGGCTCGGCGCCTGCCTTTTTACTTCCCAGTATTTTTTAAAATTCCCGCCCTTGCCGTCCACCGGCTCGCCTACTACATTAAAAACTCTGCCCAAAACTTCCTGCCCGACGGGAACTTTAAGTCCTTCACCTGTATTTTCCACTTCAGCACCGCGCGCCAAGCCGTCAGTTGATGCTAATGCAAACGCGCGCACTCTGCCCGGCTCCAGATGCTTTGCAACCTCCAGAATAATCTTTTTTCCTTCAATCATTATCAAAAGAGCTGAACCGATATGCGGCGTAAAAGATTCTCCGAATTCAACATCCACGACCGGCCCAATGACCTGAATTACTTTTCCTTTATTATTTGTTTCTTTATTCATATTCGGAAATTAATTATACTAATGCGCTTTGCGTGCCTGTAATCTCAATCAGTTCGCTGGTAATAGATGCCTGGCGGACTTTGTTGTACGAAATAGAAAGATCTGTTGAAATCTCATCCGCGTTGTCCGCGGCGCTCTTCATCGCCACTCTCCTCGCGGAATGTTCCGAAGCGTTGGCTTCAAGAATAATATGATAAACCTGCATTTTAAAAAGATAAGGGATGAGACTATTCAAAATTTCAGCCGGAGTTGGCTCCAAAATATAATCAATACCGGATACTGACTTGGCGGTTGAACCGCCAAGTGGCGGTGCAACCGCCTCTGAAAATTTTCCATGCTCAGGCACAATCTCTTTTACCGTTTTTTCAATCTTCTCCAAGTCAAACGGCAAAATCTGCCTTACAAGCACATCCTGAAAAAGCGCCGTACGGAAATGCGTAGAAATGATCAATACTCTGTCAAAATCGCCCTTCAGATATCCGCTGACAAGAAGCTCGGCAAGCGGGGTTACTTCTTCCGTTTCAATAAAATCGCCGAAGCCCTGGAATTTTCCGCAGAGATTCCATTTATTTTTTAAAACATAATTTTCAGCTTTTTTGCCTACGGCCGCAAACACAAATTCATGCGCGAGCTGCAGGGAAAAATTATCTTTTGCCAAAAGTGCGTCAACCGCCCTGAAAATCTGGGAGTTAAAAGACCCTGCAAGCCCCCTGTCGGAAGCAACAACAACAACCAGCGTTTTTTTAATCTCCCTTGAAGCCGAAAGCGGAATATTTATTTTTTTCAGATCATCACTTTTTAAAAGTTTTTCCAGAAGTTCCAGAGCAAAAAACGCATAAGGACGCGAACCCAAAGCTGCCTCCTGTGACTTCCGCATTTTGGTGGCGGAAACCACTTCCATCGCTTTCGTGATCTGCCCGATGTTCTTGACTGCTCCCAGCCTGGATTTGATATTTTGCAGTGATTCGGCCATATTAAGATATTTTTTTCATGTTTTTAAAGCTGTGAATCGCATTCTTCAGTGCCTCCTCGGTCTTTTCGTTCCACTCTCCTTTGCTCAAAGGCTCCACTATATCTTTTTGATGCATTTTGGACAAAAATTCCAAAAATTCCTTTTCAAAAGTTTTTATATCTTTTACCGCTATATCATCCAGAAATCCGTTTATAGCCGCAAATATTGACGCAACTTCCATCGCCACCGCGAACGGCTCCCCGTCCGCCTGTTTCAAAACTTCGGTCAGAAGTTCTCCGCGCTTTATCTGCTTTTTCGTATTTTCATCAAGATCGGACGCAAACTGCACGAATGCCTGCAATTCTCGAAACTGGGCGAGCTCAAGGCGAAGCTTGCCAGCAACTTTTTTCATCGCTTTAGTCTGCGCGGCGGAGCCTACACGGGAGACGGAAAGACCGGCGTTGATAGCCGGGCGAATGCCTTTATAAAAGAGGTTTGATTCAAGATAAATCTGGCCGTCGGTTATTGAAATGACGTTCGTCGGCACGTATGCGGAAACATCCCCCAATTTTGTTTCAATAATAGGAAGAGCCGTAAGCGAGCCTCCGCCTTTTTCTTTTGAAAGTTTTGCCGCACGCTCAAGAAGCCTGGCATGAAGATAAAAAATATCTCCGGGGTAAGCCTCGCGTCCGGGGGGTCTGCGCAGGAGCAAAGACAATTGCCTGTAGCTGTCGGCGTGCTTGGAAAGGTCATCATAAATAATGAGCGCGTCTTTGCCCGAATCCATGAAATATTCTCCGATGGCGCATCCGGCAAAGGGCGCTAAAAATTGCATTGAGGCCGGCGACGAAGCCGGTGCCGAAACCACGACCGTATATTTTATCGCTTCGTTTTCCTCCAGCATTTTTACAATTTTTGCTATCTTTGAATTTTTTTGTCCAACCGCAACATAAATACAGATAATCTGTTTTCTGCCGGAATCCTTTGCATCCTGTTTTTGGTTTAAAATTGCGTCAAGCGCTATCGCCGTTTTTCCGGTTTGCCTGTCGCCGATGATAAGCTCGCGCTGGCCTCTTCCGATAGGAATCATTGCGTCAATCGATTTTATTCCCGTATGCACAGGCGCCGAAACCGATTCGCGCTCAAGCACAGACGGAGCCTTTCTTTCCAATGAATAGTCTTTTCCGTAGGACGCCTGAAACACTACCCCTTTGCCGTCGAGCGGCTCACCAAGCGGGTCAATGACCCTGCCCAAAAGCTCATCGCCCGCTTTCAGCGAAAGAACTTTCCCGCTCTTTTTTACGCGGTTCCCCACGGCAACCCCTTCCGCTTCTCCCAGAATAACCGCGCCGATAGAACTTTCTTCAAGATTGAACGCCACCGCCGGCAATACGCCCGATGAGGCCTCCACTAACAAAATTTCCTGGCTAAGTGCGTTCCTTAGCCCCGAAATTTTGGCAATGCCGTCCCCAACCTCAGTCACAATTCCGACGTCCGCGAATTCGGCTTTATCCTCAAAGCCGACGATATCCCTTTTTAATTTTTCTATTATTTCTTTCATTGCAATAATTTATTAATTTTTTTCGCAAGAGTCATATCAAGCTCTTTTTCTCCATCTATCAAAACCCTTACTCCAGCGACAAGCTCCGGCCTTAGTGATATTTCAACATGATCCTTTACGGAAAATTCTTTTTTAAATTCCAATATCAATTTATCCGATAATGGCCTTGCAAATTCCGCCGATACAACGCGTCCGCCGGCGCCGTGCGTTATTTTTTGCGTAATCAAATTCAGTATCTTTTCTATTGCCGGCCAATCTCCATTCCTGTAAACAGCTCCCAAAAAAGATTTTATAATATGGTCCTTTTTGGAAGGGTGCTCCTCCAGCGCTTCTGAAAATGCCTTCGCGTATGATTCAGCCGGATATTTCATCCCCGTGATATTTTAGCGGATAAACCTGAAATCTCATCCACAGCCTGCGACACCAAAGCTGCGTCAACCGCATTCGGATCCAGCTGTACGGTCTTGATTATAGCCGCGCGCACCAAAGCCTTTGCTTCCTTCGCCATTGCGAGCCGCGCCTCTTCCTGCCTCCGTTCCGCAATCTGTCCGGCTTCTTTCAATATGTCATCCGCCTTTTTACCGCCCTCCATGATTATCTTGTCGGCGCCAGCTTTGGCTTCCGCTTCGCCTTTTTTTACTATCTCAAACGCCGTTTTTTCCGCTTCGCCCAATTTTTCTTCTTTCATTTTGTCTATCGCCAAAAGGCGCTCTTCCGCTTCCTTTCCGACTTTGAGGCCTAGCTCTATCTTTTTTTTGCGCTCTTCCAGAACTTTAAGCAAAGGGCGAAAAAGAAAAAAAGTGAGTACCGCGAGTAAAATTAAAAAATTTACCCCTTGCGATAGCAGGAGCTTCCAATCAACGCCGAGTTGATGAAAGAGCTCGCTCATGAAAAAAATTATTTAATTAATTAACCTACGAATTTCAAGATTAAAGATACGACCAACGCGTAAATTGCTATGGCCTCCGCGAACGCGATAGCCAAAATCATCGCCGTCTGAATCTTCGGCGCCGCTTCCGGGTTCCTGCCGATGGATTCAGCTCCCTTTGAGCCTATCCAGCCGATTGCGAATGCCGGGAAAATCGTCCCCGCGCCCATCAAAATGGCAATTGCAAATAGTTTTGCTGTTTCCGGTTCCATTATTTTTTAATAATACCTTTTAATAAAATGCGCCCAAACACGACCATTTGTTCAGTGCGCCGCCTCATGCTCTCTTACGGCCATTCCGAGAAATACAAGCGTCAGCATTGAAAATATAAACGCCTGTATGAACCCGACGAAGGTTTCTAAAAAAAGAAACGGCAATGGGACTATCTGCGGTACGAGGAACCCTACTATCATAAGCAGTACCTCCCCCGCAAAAACGTTCCCGAACAGCCGAAAAGAGAATGAGACTATTTTAATGAATTCAGAAATAAATTCAAGTAGCCCGACAAACGAGAAAATCGGGTTTTTTATTGTAAAGAATTTACCAAGATGTTTCGCCGTGCCTATTGCCGCCGCCCCGAGGATATTCACGGAAAATACCGAGATGATGGCGAGAGCAATGGTAAAGTTAAGATCTGCGGCCGGAGCCCGGAAAAGAGGAACAATATGCCCATTTTCCGAGATTTCAAGGAAACCGAGCGGAAAAAGGCCGAGCCAGTTGGATGTAAGTATAAAAAGGAAGATTGTGCCGATTATCGGCAGATATTTTTCGGACAAATGCCTATCGCCAAGCACCGAATCCATAAGTGAAAGCAATTCTTCAACGGCGAGCTCAAAAAATCCCTGGAGTTTCCCCGGTACAAGAGAAAGCTTGCGTCTTATGGCAAGCGCGAACACCGTAAGCGTCAGCACGGCAATGCCCGCCAAAAAAAGCGAATTTGTAACCGGCCACGACCCGATATGGAATATTTCTTCCGCAACTATGGAAATTTCGTGCATAATTGGTTCCAATAGTACCACGCTTACGCAAAAAATAAAAGCGGTTATTTATCAAAAAAATTGGCAGCCTATTTTCCTGACGCAATTATTGCCCGAATGCCTGAATATAATGAAGACGGGTTTGCTTTTTCCGCTTCCGCCTTCGCCCAATCAAATTTTCCCCTGACCACCCTACGCATGTCTTCGCCTTCGGATATTTCTTCGTTTTCCATTCCTATCTCATCCCCATAATAAATTATATGCGCGCCGGGTGCCTCGAAAAGCATCCTGAACGCCTCTAATATTTTTTCTTTATCTCCCCCAAACATTGAAGCTAAGCGCATTGCGGTGTACGACTCAAAGCGATATTTCCTCTGCTGGTCAAAACCGGCGATCACCTCTTTTCTTTCGTCATCGGTAAGCCATGATAACGAAATTTCATCGTGACTCCGCAAAAAATTCGCCCAGGCGGAATTTTGCGGTATCTCTTCGCACTCTTTAAGAGCTGAATTAAAAAGACTTCTGTCATCTCTGACCAACGAACGAAATATTCTTTCGGTCAGATAAAAATTATAAGTGAGGTGGCATTCCGCCCCTTGATTAAAATACTCTTTCATTTTCATGATACCGTCATGTACTTCGGCAAGCAGTATCACATCCGAATAACTCTTATCTATATGCTTTCGCAGTTTCATTAATATTGCGTGTGTCTCGGGCAGACCCTTGCAATTCGTGCCTTCTTTTTTCACGATATGAGAGGCGGCATCCAACCGGAATCCATCGGCCCCCATATCAACCCAAAAATCCATGATATCAATAAAAAAATCAAAAACTGCCGGGTTTTTCCAGTTAAAATCCGCCTGTTCCGGACAAAATTCTGAAAAATAATAACTTTGAGCCTGCTCGTTCCAAACCCAATTTTTCGGTTTCTTTTCTGCAAAAACATTTTTTGCCAGAGAGTATTCGCTTCCCGTGTCGCTCCATAAAAACATTTCTCTCACATTACTTTCTTTATTTGAAGCTTCAATAAATAAAGGGTGCTCTGTTGAGGCGTGGTTTAACACAAGGTCAACGATTATTCTTATTCCCATCGCGTGTGCGCGCGACGTCATTTTTTTAAAATCCTCCAAAGTTCCCAATTCCTGACGGACGCCCTTATAATCCGACACGTCGTATCCGTCGTCTATCATCGGAGACGGATAATGCGGAAGAATATGCAGGCAATTTATACCGAGGTCTTTTAAATAATCCAATTTATCGCAAAGCCCCGCGAAATTCCCCGCAAATTTATCTACATATAGCTCATATATAACCGCTTCTTTCCACCACATATTAATCAAGAGTAGGCAAAATCCAGCCCGTATCGCCTTCGTAAGCTATTAATTCGTAACTTTTTCTCATTTACGGACATTATAGCATTAAAAATTTAAATTACAAGGCAAAGAACTTGACAAGTTTATCTATTTATGCTAAGCTCTTTTCCAGAAGGAGGACTTATGGAATTTAGAACAATGTTCCGAATGTCATGTACCTTTTCCGGTGTATTGCTCATGTTGGTCATCGGAGTAGGAACTTACTACGCAAACCGATATCATCGGCAGCAACAAATCCAAAAAATCGCCCGCGAAACACCGGATATTGCTTTAACAAAATCGCGGGCCGCGATACGTTTTAAAAAATGGGCGAAGTCGGTGCCTAAAGCCGTATCGGCCGTAGATAAAAAATACGGCAAGATGATTGAACGGGTAGCCAAGATCCAAAAAGTTGATCCGAAGCTCATCAAGACAATCGTTGTTGTGGAGTCTTCGGCAAAAGAGGACGCGATATCGGCAAAAAACGCCATCGGACTTATGGGTATAAAGCCCATCGCCGCAAGGGACGTCGGGCATGACCGCATCAGCTTGCTGACCAACCCGACATACAGTATCGTAACCGGTGCTAAATATATCAAGATGCTTCGGGACCGGTACGGGTTTAAAAACCGCAACCAGCTCTTGCTTGCCTATAATGAAGGGCCGGCTGAAGCAAAAGCACTGCTAAGCCGCGGTTTTAACCCGGCCGGGCACGAATACGTAATAAAAACAAACTATGTTCTCGCCAGCCTACAGTAAGTTTGTTTGCAAATATCCCCGGAGGATCGCTCCTTCGGGGATTTTTCTTTCTATTTCTTCGCAATAATCCTGTTATCGGGATGCGAAGTCCTCAACCTTCACGCTTTTGATAACCGCGTCGGTCAGTGGCTTGTCGTTGGCATCTGTTTTGGAGAGCCCTATCTTATCTACAACATCCTGCCCGCTTACAACTTTTCCAAAAATAGTGTAATCGTTCGGCAAAGGATAGTCGGCAAGCATTATAAAAAATTGGCTGCCGTTAGTATTTGGTCCGGAATTCGCCATCGCAACGACTCCTTTTTTGTATCCGGCTTTATAAGAAACAGTCGCGGGGTTTAACTCATCCGCGAAAGTATACCCCGGTCCGCCGCGGCCGGTGCCTGTCGGGTCGCCTCCTTGTATCATAAATCCTTTAATTACCCTGTGAAAAATTACTCCGTTATAAAATCCTTTTTTGACGAGAGCAATAAAATTCTCTACCGCCTTCGGCGCGTCGGCATTGTATGTCTCAAAAGATATGTCGCCCAAATTCGTTGATAAAATTATCATATTTTTTCCGTTAGTTGATAATATCTGCTGTTGCGTTGTTTCGGGATTTACAGAGTTTGATGTATCCGAAACCGATGTCGGCCACGGAATAATCTTTTTTGCAAGATTAGGCGTAAGTTCATCTGCTCTATTTGCCTCATAAAACCAATACACGCCCGCCCCGATGCTTAAGGCGAAAACGACGAAAATAAGCGATAAAATCCTTGAAAATCCTCTCATAAACATATTCTAACACGATTTCCGGAGAAGAAAAACCCCGCCTGTGAAGGTGGGGTTCGTTTTTATGAAAATTACATCCGCATAGCGGCTTCTTTGGCGAGTTCGGAACGCACAGGCTCGGGAAGAATGATATGGCCGAAAATCTCCGACCCTTTCATCTTTTGGACCGTGTACACTAATCCGTTGGATAACGGCGTTAAAAACGGTTCATCGATTTGTAACGGATCAGGGTCGCCGAGCATGACGAGTTTGGACTTTGCCGCAGGTCTTGTGCAAATTGTTTTTGCTTCGTGAGGAGTAAGATTTTGTGCGTCATCTACAAAAATGAATCTGCCGTGAATGCTTCGGCCGCGTACATGGATAAGAGGCTGCATCTTGAGCCTGTGTTCAACCAGCTCTTTAGCCATGGCGCGATTGGTCATGCTCATCTCGACCAAGCCAACGTTATCAAAGATAGGTTCGGTCCACGGCTGAAATTTTTCTTCCATCGTTCCCTTATAAAAGCCCAGTGAGCGTCCGCCCATCTCAACGATCGGCCGGTATGCTAAAAGTTCAAGAAACGGCTTATCCAGCTGGTCCGCTCCCGCGTGAAGAGTAACCAAAGTTTTTCCTCCGCCTCCGGGACCTACTACGGTAACAATGTGTATGCCGGGATCGGTAAGCAGCGCGTAAGCGTAAGCCTGTGGAATATTTATCGGCACAAATCCTTTTTTCTTCTGCGGCCACTCTACGTGACGGAAGATTTTTTCCGCTCTTTTGTAAATGGTCAGGAATTTCGTGCGGTCCTCACCGATAAATGTACAGCATTGGTTCGGATAAAGCTCGAGCTTGCCGACCGCGTTAAAAACCATCGCTTCACTGACAAAATGATCCCTGTATATTTCATTTGGAAAATTGGTTTTTGCAAAATCTATCCGGATATCCCTTGTGCCGGTATAAAGATCATCCAACGAATCAAGCACTGTATCATGTTCATAATCCTCTGCCTCAAGCCCCAAAGCTTCGGCTTGCAATAAAAGCGTAATTTTCCTGCTTATTAACTTCACAGGAATATTATCTGGGCACCTACTCTTCCATTTGAGTCCTGTATAAATAACCCTGTTGCCTACGCTGGCACAGGGATCAAAACCTTTAGGTAAATCTTTTGTGTCCTTGCCGTTATAAACGCCCGAATAATCTACGGCCACCCATCCTCCGGTCCTTGTTTTGACGCCTTCACGCAACGATAACTTTTTCTCTTTAGCCTGCTTCAGATAATATTTGAACTGATTTGACGCTTCAACAGCCGCCGCACCTTTTAAATCCGGACGCGATTTTACTTTCTCTATATCTTCCACCGTCGGCCACGGCACGACAACCGCGTTCCCCTCGTTTCCCAAAACATCAATGCATAACGGGTGATGAATAAAAGTGCTCGACTCAACAACATGAACTTTCTTTACAAGACCGCCGGAAATTAGATTCTCCAAATCTTTCTCCCTTCGCTGTCAAAGTGCGTATGCCGAGAAAATACCATTAAAAAAAGGCCTTGTCTAGAGGCCTCTTGCTATGCCGTAATTTGAATATTTCGCTTTGCCGGTAATTTCATCCTTAAAATCAAGGAACGGCGGACGTGATATTTTGTCGTCTTCTTTCAAAAGCTCAATTTCAAGCTTCCATATCCTTCTCGGAGAGAGTATCTGGTCCAGTTCAAAGTGCTGGAATTTATAAATAAAATGATACCTGTTCTTAAATACCGTCCTTGCCTTTGGATCTTTTCTCTCTTTTAAGCGCCGGTATTCTTCTTCCGGAATTATCTCTTCAAATTCCTGCTGTGCCGATTCGGAACCGGCAATTTTTATCTTTTTGGTTCTGTAATAAACCGAAAAGCTCCCGTATCTGCGCTCTTGCACCCTTTCCGTCGCTCCGTCGGACAAAAGATAATCTTGTACTATGGGGATTTTAACCGCCTCCGCCAGTGCCGGATGACTGAAATCAGGAGGAGAGCCGAGCAAAAACCGCCTTTCAATCTCAATATTCCCTAAAAACGAGTTGATAGTATTGTACAGCCGTTTCATTTTTTTCTTGAAGCCCGTGGAATTGTCTATGATTCTGAAATGCGGATGCCCAAGCCAGACATTCCTTCTTTTTCTGTCCATTTCCCTTGCCGCTTTTAATGTTGATTCATAACGCGCTTTGTTGTTCTTTAACGTATAGAATTTTTCCGCCCCTTCCGCCGCGGTAACCAAATACACTCCACCGTGAAAACAATCCCTGACATCAAAATAAGTGAGCCTTTCTTGCTTCAAAATTCTTTCATATGCTCCGGGCAGCATATAGGCTTTCCCGTCCATTGCGGTGCTGTCATAAAGAACAAGACATTTTTCATTCCGGAATATCTTTGCCCGCTCCAGCACATTCTTTCTCTGGTCAAGATTTTCCCACAATATCCGCCGCTGAACTTCTATGAATTGTTTCATATCTTTTTTTGCGAGTTCAGCCATATCACCGACCCCGCCCAAAATAACATCCGTGGCAATCTCTCTACCTATGAAAACTTTGTAGCCGTCTTTGGTAAATTTTTTCTGCATTTTTTTGATGCCGGTAGTTTTACCGGAGCACGGTCCGCCGGTAAGAGCTATTTCATGGATTTTATTTTCCATTATTTTTTAAAAAAACAAAATACCTGCTGATAATTTAGCAGGTATTTTGCCGATTGCAAACCCGGGAGTTTACTGCGTCGGTGTCGGAGTAGGAGTTGCTGTCGGAGTAGGTGTTGGTGTGGCTGTAGGAGTCGGGGTGGGAGTAGGTGTGGCTGTAGGAGTCGGGGTGGGAGTAGGTGTTGGTGTCGGGGTTACCACCGGAGGAGTGCTGGTCGCGCTCTTGCATGGCATAACGATAGTAATGTCTCTGATGTTGCCCAAACCGCTGGTGCCGCCTCTCCTGTCATTTCCTTCTCTTTCAATCTTTCTAAGCCATCCCGGAGCAATCAAATGGCCCGGAGGAACACAAATTCTTTTATCGTTGCGGTTGCCGTCTCCATCATCGTCATCGTCATCTTTCTCTTCTTTCAAATTGAATTTTTCCAGCTCTTTGTTCAGTTTTTCCAAAGTTTTCGGCCCGACTCTTCCGGCCTGTTCAAGGCCGAATTTTTTCTGGAATCTTTTGACGGCTTGCGCAGTAAGTCTGCCGTAAAACCCGCTGACTATCCCTTCAGGATAAATTGTCTGGTCGGCGGCAAGGATTGTCTGTAAAAGACGTACTTGTTCGCTGGTTACTCCTTCGTCCAATTGACGAATGAGCTTGAGGGTCCCTTTAACATCCTGCACGCTTTGGACAACGCTTACTTTTGCCGCTCTCAGCGCTTCCAATTGGGTTTTTAACGAGGCTATCTGTGCCTGCAGTGTGGCAACCAAACTGTCAAAAGCGCTTGTTGTAGTCGCCGTCTCCGCGAACACCGGCAAAGCCAATGTAAGCGCCAATGCTGAAGCGACCGCTATTTTTTTTAAATTCATAAATTTGTTTCTATTTAACTTATAATTATCGACTCTTTTTATTAATAATCTGCTTATTGCTTATGATATCACAATCCGAGACGGGATTTAATGTTCATGAATAAGCTGTTATCCACACCCTCTTCTTTTTCCTGATCGTTCTCTGATTTTTCATCTTCCGGCGTCTTGTTTTCTTCCCTGCTTTCTATAACCGTTTCAGAGTCTACCTGAACGCTGGTGGTGGCGGGGGCTTCAATGCCGGCGCGTAATTTTGCCGTCGCTTTCATGCTTGCGCCGATCTTCGGCAAAAACTTGCCCATTTGTTCTCCGTCCAATTTTTCCAATGTCCGAGAATGCGCTTCTATTGAATTCTCAAATCTTGCGGAAAGATCGGCGGCCGCCTTACCTTTGCCTTTATTTTGAAGCTCCTCTATCCGTATTTGCACTTTCTCCGCGTGCCGTTCAAAATTTGCCTCCAGATTTGCTCTGGCTTCGCCGTCAAAACGGTTTTGCGCGGCAAGCTCCGCCGCCTCTTCAAGCCTCTCTTCGGAAATACTTGCTTCAACTTCTCCTTTTGATTCAGTTGAAAAAGCCAGCACTTCCTTAAGCTTTTCGTTTACCGATGTTTTAACCGAATAAAGCACGTCACCAGGTAAAGCGCTTTCCGCAGCAAAGGAAGCCGCGCCTCCAATACTAAGGGATAAAAACAATGCCGCATAAACTGCAAATGTCATAGGTTTTAATTGCTGATTAAAATTGCTAAATATACTCGACCATTGCAGTATATGTCGGGGTTCCGTCTGCGTTCTTACCGTGCGTAAAATATTCGCGCGCAATTGCGCTTTTTCCTGTCCGCTCAAACGGACGCCGTCGGTAAATTCTTTTATTTTTTTGAAATCTTCCATATTATTGTATTAATTTTTGTATTTTATTTATTGCCCTGTTCAGTCTTACAGAAACAACATTTGCCGAAAACGCCTCGCCTATCCGGCCCGCGCGCTCCGACATTATCTTGGCTATTTCATCCGGGCCCAATCCGTCAACATAGCGCATAATAACAATTTCACGCTCATTATCGTCAAGATTATTTAGAAGTTTTATGAAATTTTTGGCTTCCGCGTTTAACATTATTTTTTTGTGTTCTCCGTCGCTTGGCTCAAAACCCTGTTCCAGCAACAAGTCCAAAGAAAGTGTTTTTTTCTTTCTCCACTTATCCGCCACTATATTGCGGGCTATTTTATATAAAAGTGCGCGCACGTTATCTATCCGGTTGTCTTTTGAATATTTCCACGCGCGCAAAAATGTTTCCTGCACCGCGTCTTTTGCCTCTTCCCTGTCATACAGCCTGAAATAGCAATGCCTGAAAATCGCATCGGCATACGCATCATATGACTTGATGAATTCCATTTCGTCCATTCGGCTATTATATTGCTATAACCTATAAGACGCAAAACCGGCCATTTCCTTACGGTTGACAATTCATTTAAAAAATTATATTATCATTGTTAGCGATTCTTTAACAAAGGAGAGTGTATGGCCAAAGGAAGACTGGTGCTGGATGTATGGAAAGACCAATCAGCAGATCCCTTTTTTTGGATCGCGCTTGAAGGCGAAAAAGATTATAAAGTTTTTTACGGCCGTGAAGGATGGACTGTGGATTTGTCCAGAAAAGAAACTCGGGCGAAGTATGCCCAAGACAACGAGATGACGGATCCTGATGCCTCACAGATTATCGCATCAATCGATATCGCCGGGCCTATGGAGGAGATCATCAAGCTCATCGAATTTGCGGGTTACCATGGCTGCGTTGGGCAGGCTAAGCCTCGCTACCTGTATGCTCCGAAAAAATCTGTAGTTGAAATTTCAGAACATCTTGCGACTCTTAATCTAATTCAAGAATTAGCAAAAAATGACCCGAAAGCAAGCATGCACTACTACAGAAGCCATCCGCTTGAAAGAGCGACGAAGTATGACCAAGGGGCTTACCGAGGGCAATGGAGCGTAGTAACCGGCAAACATCAAATAATTAACGCTGAATATTCGGCCGATGATTCAGTAAAAACCATTGAGGTTTTGCCCCAACTTTTATCGTAATGCCTCAAAGGTAAAAAGCTTAGCCGCTTCGAATTTTTTCGGAGCGGATTTTTTATTATCTTATTTCGTACCTCAGGTTGACCGTAACCGTGATGTCCTGCGAGCCCGGTTCAATTGTCGGAGCCGCCTCCGGCATTCCGCCGCCTCTTCCGTCAGCTACCATGCTTTTTGTGTAATATATCGGTCCGCCGTACCCTTCGTCAATAGAAAGCAGTCTCCCCAGCCTGAACCCCGCGGCTCGCGCCGTGTTTTTTGCCTCAGCCTGCGCTTTGGCTATTGCTTCGGCGCGTGCCTGATTTTTCAAAACTGTCGGGTCATCAATTGTAAAGAAAAGCTGTGAGACGGAGTTCGCGCCGTTCGTAACCACTCCTGAAAGCAATTCGCCTGTCTTTGTAAAATCCCTCACTTTTACGGATACGTATTGATTTATGGTGTATCCGGTAATATCGGGCGGAGGACACGAACTGTCAACCGGGTAAGCAATTACAGTGCCCGCTCCGGACAAGCCTGAAGACCCCGGCAATTCGTACATCATCGGCCGAGGCTTGCAGGAATAATTTGTATATCTCGGCTCAACACTGTAATTTTGCGTCTTGATGTCCTTTGCGGCAACCCCTTTAGATTTTATAAATTCAATAACTTTATTGACCTTAGTTGTATTTTCTTTTTGCAAAGAGCCGAGATCTTTTCCTCCCTGTGTTATAACGCTGAAGGAAAATTCCGCGACGTCAGGTACGGCAACAACCTTGCCTTCGCCCGATACGGAAAAGCTCCGGTAGGTCCCCGGCTCAATAGAATTGGCATATGTCTGCACATAGCTCAAAACAGCGAATGACAACACGCCAATAAACGCTATCCCGGCCCAGCCTAAATATCCCTTTAATTTTTCGTTCATATTATCACAAATATTATTAAACATACTTTTATATTATCAGGACGTTGGTAGAAAGCAAATTGAGGTTTAAATAGATAAGCCCGCCTATCAAAACAAGTAAAAGCAGGCCGTACAATATATGACGCGGATGCTGGTATTTTATTTCAACAACAATCATAACAATAAGCGCCAAGCCGACAAGTGCGCCCAAAATCATATACAAATAAGCCAGAGATTCGTTCGGCGATGATAATATTTTATAAGCTTCCGCTTTCTTTACTTCCATATACAGGCTGTTTTCGCCTGTATTTTGGGCTATAACCTGCACGTCTTCTCCGGCCACCTGCGCGGGCGCCTTTGTCTCCGTTTCAACGGCAACTTTCGGAACGGCGGTAGGCTTAGGCGGAGGTTTAGTAGCTGTTGGAACCGGCGCGGCTACAGGAGTTTTAGGCGGAGCAACAAAAACAGGCAAAGGCGTCCCGAAAAGCTGTACTACGAAAGTCGTCTCACGCCCCTGATAAAATCCTTTGGCGGTCGCTATGCCTATCTCCGTAAAGTTTTTATTTAAAAGATTCGCGCGGTGCCCGGCGGAATTCATCCAAGCCGTGTTTACATCGGCTGACTCGGAAAAATCTACGGCTAAATTTTCTCCCGCGTAAGAGAACGAATATCCCGCCTTGCCGAACCAAAACCACGGCGATAAGCCTTCGGGACTTATGTGCGCGAAATAACTTTTCGCAGCCATATCGTCGGCTTTGTATTTTGCGGCCAAAACCAAAAGCGGGTTCACTTTAAGCTCGGGCAGACTGTTGGAAGTGCGGTCGGTGTTGGCAAAGCCAACCA
>Ga0209542_10000404_pt1 | contig 105299 bp, 113 predicted proteins | sample RifCSPhighO2_01_FD_184028 | JGI IMG/M metagenome (GOLD analysis project Ga0209542, IMG submission 184028) | Soil microbial communities from Rifle, Colorado - Rifle CSP2_plank highO2_0.1 (SPAdes) (version 2) | ecosystem: Environmental > Terrestrial > Deep subsurface > Rock core/Sediment ...
TGCATACTCTTATCATAGCTTAAAGCAGTGGTTTGTGATGGGTGCTTATGCTCAGGAATCTAACGGTCAAGTCCTTAGATGTTAGAACATGGATTCAATTATCTCGCTGGTGGAAAGCACTTTTATCTTATTTTGATTTTTTAAAATGGAATCATTGCTCCATAAAAAACATGAAAATTTAAGGCATAAAGCAAAAAATTCTGCGTCATTTTTATCCGGAGAAATTTCCTCGGCATATTTTATAAGATTATTATATTCTCTTTTTTTAGTAAAACTAATAATCTTTTTTAATTCTTGCATTTCTTTATCAAATTCTTTTTTTGTTATTCTTAGTTTAGATGATATTTCTCTAGAATATTTTTCAAGCTCTTTTAAAGCAATCTCTGGAGAGATAAGCTCAAATCCTGAAGATGTTATTAAGTCTCTTGTGACTGAGTTTTTCCAGAAAAAACTAAAGAGTATCCTGGACAAACTAACACCTGTTGGGGTAATTCTGCAGAAGCCTGCACCTGGACATGGACTGGAGAGAATGTAGGAAAATGTTGTGATGATGAGAAGATATGGGATGAAGTAGAGGAAATATGTAAATCAACAGCAAATATTTGTAATCCTTCTGTTTTTTGGAGTGCTTTAGATCAAATCCCTAGCGATAATGTTGTAAAAACTATAGTTAATTTAGATCCTAATACTCCATGGAGTTGGTATTGCGCCCAGGTAACTTCTGATTCAAGTTATGGTTTCTGGACAGGTGTGCAGATTTATTGATTTTTTTAGAAAGAATTTTTAAATCAAGGATTTCAATAATTATTTAAGCATTATAATATAATTATATACTCCCTGGGCTTGCATCACAACCAGGGGTTTTCATATTTTATAAAATTTTATTAATATTTACCAACTTTTTAATTTGACATATTGTCTTATAGTGTTTTCGAAAAGTTTAAATAGTATTGTATCACTATAGATACATATGTATCAAAATAGAAACAAAGAATTTGATGTAATCGCTCTCTATAGGGAGGATTATAAAGCAAGATTTTATTTGAGAGAAATAAGCAAACTTGCAAAACTTCCACTTAAAACCTGCCAGAATATCCTAGCTTATCTTGAAAAACAAAGGATATTAAAAAGCAAATTAGAAGGAAAAAATAAATATTTTAATCTAAATTTAGATAATATACAAACTAAATCCCATCTTTTAAAAGCCGAAATTTATAAAACAGACCTCTTCTTAGAAAAATATTCTGAGTTTAAGACTTTCCTAAAATCAATCAATATAAATTCCACAATAATCATATTTGGAAGTTTTGCTAGACTAATGGCAGGTAAAGATTCTGATTTGGATTTATTTATCATTTCAAATAAAGAAGAAAAATTGCCTTTTCATTTATTGCCTTATAAAATTCATAAAAACAGCTTATCAGAGGAATCATTTAAAAAAGCAATAGCAGAAAAAGAAACTTTAATAAAAGAAATAGAGGCAAACCATATAATTTTAAACAATCCTTCCCCTTATATAAATATGATGTGGGAGTACTATGGAAAATAAAAATTTAAGTTGGTGTTTTAGATTAAAAGATGGATTAAGGATAGTAGAGCCGAACGAAAGATTATCAAAATCTTACCTTGAGCAAGCAAAATCATCTTTGTTAAGAGCAGAAAAAGATTTGAATGATGAAGACTTACTTTGGGCAACAGTTGCAATTTATTACTCAGAATATTATGCTCTTTATTCATTCCTTCAAAGAATAGGTATAAAATGCGAAAATCATGTATGTTCTATTTTAGCAGTTACTTTGCTTTTAGGAGAAGATAAAACAAAAACAATAAACCAGCATAAAGATAAAAGAATTGATGCTCAATATTACATGAAAGTTGATCAAGAAGCAAAAATAAGATTAATGTTGCAAGAAGCAAAAGTATTTGTCTCTAATTTTGATGAACTTGTTTCTAAACTAAATGAAACTGAAATTAAATTTTATATAGAAACTATTTCTAAAAATAAATAAAATGCCTTGCAATCCTATTTTTATCTATCTTTTTTAATATAATATCACTTATTCCAAACATTTCCATCAGGGTCTACATCATGATAATCTGCATAGCCCAAATCTTTATTTCCTGCTGGCCTTGAATATTCTATAGAAGAATGGGATTCTGATAGCATTAGGTCTTTTGGTTGAAGAGTACTAGAAGTAAGTGGATAATTTAATATACTTTTGAACGCTTATCAATTTTTACAATACCAATGAAATTTTCCTTATAATTGATTTCATATAATATCCTGTAATCCCCAACTCTCACTCTAAATAATTTTGTACTTTCTACTCTTTTTGTATCATGGCTGGTTGGTTCTTCCTTTAGTTTTTCTATCTTATCTAATAATCTTTTAGCAAGAATTTTGTCTGCTTTATTTAAAAATTTCTTAGCTTGATTAGAATAAGCTATATTGAACATTATAATCCTAACTCTTTTTTAAGTTCTTCATGAGAAACTAATTTTCCTGTCTTTTTTTCCTTTTCATATTCTTTCAAGGCTTCATAATCTTCTGCAGTCATTATACTATCTATATCTACCATATGTTGTTTTATAAAATCTATATTTACCTTGATTATTTTTAATTCATTTAAGAGTTCTTTTGTGTCTTCCATAAAAGATTTAATAAGACACTATTTATAAAATTTTCCACTTAGAATTTATCTATTTGGGATAGAGCCTATAATTTAGACTTTGTAGCACGTGCCGTTTTTTAGTTTGTAAAGAGTAGCACATTTCAGCTAAAATTTTGAAAATAGGAAGATTTAAATATATACACTAATTATAGTATTTATACTAAATATAGTTTATGCAATATGGTAACTTTTACTATTTCAATACCTGAAGATTTAAAGAAAAAGATAGATAAACATCCTGAAATAAATTGGGCAGAGTATTTGAAAAAGAGATTTGAGCAGAGAATTAAAGAATTAAGTAAATTTGAAGAGTTAAAGAACTCTGGGAAGTTGTAAAATGGCGAGTTTAACCTTGTCTATATCAGATGAATTTAAGAATAGATTAAAAACCTTTATGTGGGTAAATTGGAGCGAGATAGCAAGAGAAGAGACTATGAAAAAGCTAATCTTTGAAAATTATATTAAAACTGGGAGTATAAGTGATGAAGAATGGGAATTTTGTGAAAAAATTGATTGGCATCCTGTTGATGAATTGCCATTGAAAAAAGAATTCATTAAAAAATTAAATGAAATAAAAAAGGAGAAGGGGATAAAATTTAAGAATATAGCTGAATTAAGAAAGATTATAGAGAGGTAAGATGTATAATTATGAAATCAAGCCAGAATTACAAAAAATTCTTAATAAACTTTTCAAAAAGGATAAAGTAATGTATGAACAAGTAATGAAAAAGATGAGTGAAATTATAGAAAATCCTTATCATTACAAGCCATTAAAGTATGATTTTGCAGGAGAAAGAAGAGTTCATATTATGAAAAGCTTTGTCTTAAAATTTGAGATTAATGAGCAGAACAAGATAGTTACTTTTTTCTTCTTTGGGCACCATGACGAAGCTTACAGAAGATAAGCCACGATTTTTTAGTTTGTAAGGGACACTTCCCATTATTTTTTAAGATAACCTAATATTTTTTTATATCTAACAATCAATAAGAAAGATTCTCATTTATTCCAGACATTTCCATCAGGGTCTACATCATGATAATCCACATAACCTAAATCTCTGTTTCCTGCTGGCCTTGAATATTCTAAAGAAGAATGGGCTTCTGAGAGCATTAAGTCTTTTGGCTGAAATTCAGAATATTGCATACTCTTATCATAGCTTAAAGCAGTGGTTTGTGATGGGTGCTTATGCTCAGGAATCTAACGGTCAAGTCCTTAGATGTTAGAACATGGATTCAATTATCTCGCTGGTGGAAAGCACTTTTATCTTATTTTGATTTTTTAAAATGGAATCATTGCTCCATAAAAAACATGAAAATTTAAGGCATAAAGCAAAAAATTCTGCGTCATTTTTATCCGGAGAAATTTCCTCGGCATATTTTATAAGATTATTATATTCTCTTTTTTTAGTAAAACTAATAATCTTTTTTAATTCTTGCATTTCTTTATCAAATTCTTTTTTTGTTATTCTTAGTTTAGATGATATTTCTCTAGAATATTTTTCAAGCTCTTTTAAAGCAATCTCTGGAGAGATAAGCTCAAATCCTGAAGATGTTATTAAGTCTCTTGTGACTGAGTTTTTCCAGAAAAAACTAAAGAGTATATTGGTATCTACAACAAGTTTCATTTTCCATATTTTCTTCCGCGCCTTATTGTTTCAACAGCCCACTCATTAAATTCTTTTTCTTTATTAAGCTGTTTCATTAATTCTTCTTTAAGGGCTAGGTTTTTAGCCTTTTCACTAATACATCTTTTAACTAAACCGCTCCAATTAACTTCTGGAAACTTTTTCATCAAATCTCTTATTTCTTCTGGGACTGATATTGTTATGCTTACCATGTTGATTTTTAATTTTATGTTTAAAAACATAATTATGTTTAAATATTTAAATCTTTCTATAAGACAGTCTTTATATCTTATAAAACATAAGGTTATTGACAAGAAAACGGACCAAAAAAGCTTATAATTTATTAATGTTTTTTATAATCTAGTAAATATTCATTAGTAAACAAGAAGATTTAAATATAAAAAAATTCAATAAATAATATGAAAAGAGGGTTAATTTATTTATCAATTATACTTGGTTTTTTTATGATATTTCTAGCTGGAGGTGTTTTTGCATTGACAGGGTGTGATACTGAAGTGGCAGACGATCCTTCTACTCCACCAAATGGTGTCTTTATAAATGATATGTGTTGGAATTGCGATGACCCTACTGGAGACAGTGTCTGTCCAGAAGATTATGGTGCAGACTGTAGTCAAGAATATGATTTTGATTGTGTAGCATGTGATAATGGAAGATGTGATCCTGGAGAAGATTCTATTAATTGTCTTGCTGATTGCCCCTCGCCAGGATGTGATAGTGATGGTACTTGTAGTGATGGAGAATCTTGCACTAGTTGTTCAGCTGATTGTGGTGAGTGTATAATCGATCCTAATTGTGGAGAGGGAACAGTTGATTCTGGAGAGGAATGCGATGATGGAAATAACTTAAATGATGATGGTTGTTCAATGGTTTGTACAACAGAAGAAATACCTCCTACACCATGCTCATCTGACGATGATTGCAATATCTATGAAATTTGCGACCTTTCTACTGGGACATGTTTTCTACCTGGCCTTGGAATAATAGTTTGTGAAGATTATGATGATGAAAATTCCTGTAACAACGACGATGTGCTTCGCTTTAAATATGATTGGGAAAGTTATGTTGAAGCAGGAGCAACTTGTGAAATAAGAATGACAGATTTTTGTGCATGGGATGCAATTGAGTGTTATCTAAATACTGATGTAATAAATATTGATATAACTGATCCTGATACAGATGTTAGAGGTGATTGTAATATTGATACAATTGATACCGCCTTCGAAAACTGCCGTTACGACTCAATACAAACAGGCGACTGCGCAGCAGGCGACGAGCAGATAACTGTGACTTATAGTCTTCCTGAAGGTGTTGATACTGCAGCTTGCCCTGCAAAAGATCCAAGAGTTGTCATTTGCCCTGAGGGGGTCCAGCTTCCATTCTTCAGCTTGTTCAGCGCTGTCAGCGCTGTTGCTGTGATTATATTTGTTTATGCTATAAGCGGGATTTTAAGAAGAAAAAAGAAATTAAGATAATTAAAAGAGAAAATAGTGAAATGGAAGAATTTATAAGATGGATAAAACAGGCTGAAGCTGATTATGACGCTGCTAAATACAATTTAAATGGCAAAAAATATTATGTATGTGCTAATTACTCACAACAAACTGTTGAAAAATCCTTAAAAGCACTGTTTATTAAAGATAAAAAAGAACTAATTAAAAGCCATAGTATTACAAAAATAGCTAAATTGCTTAAATTACCTGAAAAATTGATTATTAAAATATCAGAGCTGGAACCAGTTTATCAAGAATCAAGATATCCTGATGTCTCTCCACAACTTCCATTTGAAGAATATAATAAAGAAGATGCTATAAAATTTTTAAATACAGCAAAAGAGGTATTAATATGGGTGACCAAAAAATTAAAATAATAAAAACATTGGAAAAATTCAAAAAAGAAGTAAGTAAGATAATAAAATTAGATAAAATAATATTATTTGGATCTAGAGCTAAAGGAAAAGCAAAAAAAACTAGTGATGTTGATCTTCTTATAATCTCTAAAGATTTTGAAGGAAAAAAATATTTTAGAAGGTCACCTCAATTTTATTTAATGTGGAAGTCTGAATATGATGCAGATATCCTTTGTTTAACACCAACAGAGTTAGAAGAAAAAGAAAAAAAAATAGGAATAATAAAAGAGGCGATAAAAGAAGGCATAGAAATAAAATAATATTGAATAAAAAAGATGGTTAAATATAATAAAAGAAATTATTCTGCAATTTTGTTCTTGTTAGTTGTTATTGCGGGGATTTTTGTTATTGAAAACACAGTTTTTGTTACAGCTCAGGACGAGACTAATTATAGCACTTTGCCTCAATGCACTAATGAACAAATAACTCAAGAATCTAGTTATATAATTAATGGGAGTGTGATTACCCATTACATTTCTGGAGAAGAATCTGAAAAAAACTATGAGGAAGGAAATCTGATGTTCAGTGTTGAAGGAAGGGATTATTCTATGGAAATCTTGGTAGATAAAATTATTAAATCTGGTTCTTTTTGGAATGGCTCTAGTTTTGAGGAAATTGAGGTGGGCGATATTATTCCTACTAATTATGAGTATATTAGTAGCATTTATATTAGTGAATCTTCTGAATATTATGAAAAATACTTATTTCAAGATGAAAAAATATTAAATAAGGACACAATTTTTGATGTTGGTGATAAAATCATTAATAGGAAAATTGGATGGTACATTTATAATTTTTTCGGGGGGGGATATAAGAAGGAATGTTATATTTCTTTCAATAAACGATTTGAATTGATTTCATTGCAAACATCCACAGTTCCAACTCCTCAAGGCATCGGCAGCCCAATTATAAAATCCCTAAGCCCAAAAAGCGTTTATGCAGGAATACCAAGCATATTCAAGGTTGCAATGGATAAAGAGGAGCTCAATGGACCTGGAAACTGGAGTGTTGAATTAAATATTAAAAAAGATGGGACATCAATCTGCGGCACAGCTAATTGCATTGTTGTAGAAAACAAAGCAGACATTAAAAAAGCCGGTTATAATATTTCTATTGAAGAAGTCGATGAAACAGGAGCCAGACCGAAATTTAAAATTAGTATTAATAATACTGAAACAGATTCTATTGGAGTTGGAGAGAATGATGAAATTGATGTGAATGATAAAGACTTAAATGTTACAATAATAAGTGCAGAAATGAAATGGGACAATGAAACAACCATTAAAGAATATTTCTGGAATTTTAGCATACCAAAAGCAAGCGGTAAAACATTAACAAATGAATTAAATTATACTTTTAATGCAAGCGGAAGCTATGAGCTCAACATAACAATTACAGATAAAAATAGCAGGAAATACTCAAAAGTTTTTATCATCGAGGTTAAATCTCCATCAGATATTGTTCAGAATCTGCTGGCTTCCAAGATTTCAGATTTAACAATAATAAATTCATTCATAACATCAAATTTTTCTGTTACTGAAGCAGGTTTAGTCAAAAGATCATTGGAATTAGCTGATGCTGAGGCAGTTCTTACAAGCCTTCAGGGAAAAGAGGTCTTGGCAGCAACAGACCAGGATTATATTGAAATCTATAATAACCTGACTCAAATATCAATTCCTGAATCAGTTGCTGTTACAGAATCAATAGATAACACTCCTTTATTCTCTGATTCATCAAATATTAATTTAAATTCTGTTGTGAGTTTTGCAGGAGGAAGCTACAGCTCTTCTCAGGAATCAGGGTATATTAATGGTATTATAGACTGGAACATTAAAAATTTAGATATGGAGCTTGATTATAAAGAGGCGTCGGTATTGATTGAAGGGGAAATTCTTCCAGAAACATTAAAGATTTTCAGTTTAAAGGCAAGCAAGAGAACCGGTTTCAGCGGAGAAAGCCCTTATTTAATTCTTAAGGATTTAGGAGATATTGAATTTGCAGGAAGTTATGGCCAGCAGACTAAAGAGGGATTTATAGGAATTCCTATTGATGCAAGTTCAGAAACTTTTGTTTTCTCAACAATGAGCGATGTCAGCTTTGACACCCTGCCTGTTTTTGCATCTCCAAGCCTTGCTGATATAAGCCCCTTGGAAGGAACAGTAGGAGCGCCAAAAAAAATAGAAAAGCAGTCTAAATGGATTTTATTTTCTTTGATTGTAGGATTATTAATCTTAATAGGAGTGGTTGTTTATGTAGTTATGATGTTATGGTACAAAAAAAAGTATGAAAGCTATTTATTTAAAAATAAAAATGATTTATATAATATTGTAAATTATGTTAAAAATTCAAAGTCTAAGGGGAAAAGCAATAGTGAGATTTTAGAATCTCTTAAGAAAGCAGGTTGGACATCTGAACAGATTAAGTATGTCATGAAAAAGGTTAAATAGATGGAAAAATTTGCTTGTGGGATAATTAGTTGTCAAGGTGAAATACAGGAAATTTGTGATGTCAAGATTTAGGGTGTTTTTGATATACAAAATTTAATAAACTATTGTTATAGGTAAATAATATGGTGGTTAAGATATTTAAGAATTTTTTTAATAGAGTATTTGCAAATATGTTTAAAGGCAAGAAGGAAATAAAATTAGGATTTTATGGGCCTCCTAATGCAGGAAAAACATCTCTCGCAAACCGCATCTGCAAGGATTTTACAGGGGAGGAGATAGGTTTAGTAAGCAAAATACCCCATGAAACAAGAAGCGTGCAGTTTAAAGAAAAAGTTGAAATAAGATATAAAAACAAATCAATGACATTCAAAATGATAGACACGCCAGGAATTGCCACTAAAATTGATTATGAAGACTTTTTGAATTATAAAATCAATAAAAAAGACGCTAAAAAAAGAGCAAAAGAAGCAACACAAGGGGTAATAGAAAGCATCAAATGGCTGGATGACATGGATATGGTGGTTGTTGTATTAGATGTTAATGAAAATCCATACAACCAGGTAAATATCACTATTCTTGGCAACTTGGCCGCAAGAAAAATACCTGTATTAATTGTAGCAAATAAAATTGATTTGAAAAAAGTTGATGTTAAAAAAATTGAAGCCGCTTTCCCTGAGTATGAAACAGTTGGTGTAAGCGCTAAAACCGGCAAAAATCTAGAGGAGTTTTACGAATCAGTTTTCAAGCTGGTTAAAAAGAGAAAATAAATGAGGTGTGAAAATGAGATTTTATAAAGTTAGAAAGATTAAATACCTAATGAGGTTTACACAAGATGGGTGCATTTAAAAAGAGGCAAAGGGATCCAAGAAATAATTTCGGCAAAATTAAAGGATTTGCAATTCAGCTTTTGCCTTATTCAGAAATTAGGGACTTAAACAGCGACGACAGAATTAGAAAAATATTGAATATTGTTTTAGGAAATAATATACTTGTGCTACAAGGCAGGCTGAAGCCAGAAGAAGAAACCAGGCTTATAGGTGATACTATGGCTATGATAGGGCATGTTAAAAATTTTAAAGGTATAGAGCTGGCAGTTATTACAGGAGGTTATGATGAGGGGATTGTTAATAGGCTAAGGAATAATATCATAAACACTCTTTCAAAAGGTGATGTCGGAGCAATAACGATCATCGGTCCTGCAACTATTGTCAAGGAAATTAAGAGAAATCCAAAAAAAATAGAGCTTCTATTGAACAGATAGATTTGAGACAGTTTTTATTGTATTTATTATTCTAAACAAAGGTTTTTTATGTCCGAAATGTTGGAGGCGAAAACCACATGTCTCAAGAATCTTTACAAGTTCAGATTCTTGATGACCATCAAGAACCCTTGGTTCTTGAGGCTTTAGCGTGTGGATGAAGCCATTTCGGAGCACAAGAAAATGCGCTGCATTTTCTGTACAGAAAATTCCTTTTAAAGAATTTTCTTGCATCCTAAAATTCCAAACAAACCGTGGACTAAAGTCCACGGTAAAATTCAAGGAATTTTTTGATTCTAGAGATATTTCCTATAATTTACCTACCAATGTGTATTGTTAATTCTTCGGGACTTATCTTCCCAAAAAAAATTAAGCTAAAACTTTCATCATATTTTCAGCTATTCTTTGAACGACTGGAACGACTACACTATTTCCAGCCTGATAATATAATTTGTTGTCTGCGAGGTTTTTAGGAAGTTTAAAGCCCTTTGGAAAACCCTGAAGCATAAAAGTTTCTTTTGGTGTGAGCTTTCTTATTCCCTTATGATTTTTGATTATAGGAACATTATGACCGCCCAACCCCATATTTGCCGTTAATGTTGGAACAACGCCTTTCTTATTTGTTCTGACATATTTTCTACGCCACTGATAAACCATTTCTTCTGAATTAATATCGTTCTTTATTCTGTCAAATAAAGGTTTGTTGTTGTAATAATATTTATCATCTGCTTCATTTGCAACAAATTCCTTAAAAGATTTAGTTAATTTAATCGGCTTGGGAAAATCAAAAGCTTCTGCTTTATTTTTATCCAAAAAACCAACGATAAAAATTCTTTCTCTATTCTGTGGAATGTTTCCATATTCCATACTATTAAGCACTTTTGTTTTAATATGATAACCAAGCTTTTCCAAAGTTTCTATTATTATTTTGAAAGTCTTGCCTTTGTCATGTCCTTTAAGATTTTTCACATTTTCTAATAAGAAAGCTTTGGGTTTTCTTTCTTCCAAGATTTCAGCTATTCTAAAAAACAAATTCCCTCTCGCTTCCTTAAATCCTTTTCTATATCCAGCAATAGAAAAAGCCTGACATGGAAAACCACCAAGCAATATATCAAATTCAAGAATTTCTTTTATATTTAGTTTCCATATATCTTCGGTGTTAAGCTTTGGCTCACTGAAATTTAAATCATAAGTATCTTTGCAGGTTTTATCAAAGTCATTCGCAAATATTGTTTTAAATCCTGCATTTTCAAAACCCAACCTTATACCACCAACACCAGCAAATAAGTCTAATGTTCTGAAGCCTCTTTCCATATAGGTTTTAGGTTTTACCATCTTTAATTATTTTGCTTTGAAAGTTTAATTAAGTCGTGCCATTTGTTAATGCCAAGTTTCAATTCAGGGACGGCTAATTCATAAGGACAGCAATTTATAGCCTGATGTTTTCTTATGAAATTATAATAAGTTTCATATCCTTTCATAACTGCATTTGCTCCTTTAATAGAGCCAAAGCCTCTGAAAGTTTTTGTCCTTGCTCTTATGTTGCTGTGCATTCTTTCAACCTTATGATTAAAACCTTCATTTTTTAATTGAGTAACTATATTATGAAATACATTAAATTTTCCTAATTTATTATTGTAACCAAAAACAGATTTAACAGCTTTATGATATGCGTAAAATCCATCTGTCGTGCATATTTGAATTTGGTTATCTGTTTTTTCTTTTGCCTTTCTAATTACTTGTTTTAGTTCTTTTGTTCTTCTACTTCTACCAAATTCAGAAGCTACCATAAACCTTGTTTCCGTGTCTATGGTATCAATAAAAAAAGCTTTCTTCTTATTTACCCTATATTCAACCTCATCAACCTGAAGCTCTTTTCCGACTTTCAATTTTAAGTTATCTGTAAAGCCCGAAATCATTTTTGAATATTTAACAATCCACTTATAGATAGAAACATTAGAAGAATTATGAGGATAAAAGGCTTGTAAATGTTCTTGCACTTTTCTTGTAGAGATACCTCTATAAAACAAATCTAAACATAAGGTTACTTTCTGCGGAGCATTTTTCATTTTGAAAAAGCCGTCATCAACAACAAAACGCTTATTGCAGTCTTGACAGCCGTATCTTTGGATTATTCCCCTATTCTGCGTTTTTCTCTGCCCTCGTCTAACTATGTTTTCGCCGTTGCAGTGAGGACATTTTATTTCTTGTTTCATCTTCTCATTACTTTGTTTAGTCATACTATATATAGTAATACTCTATTTATAAACATTTCTATTGTAAAGTATAACCATATGTAGTAAGATTTATAAGGTGTGATTTCGTGGATAGAATATGCCTGAAATAGAACTTAAAGTCAAAGCGTATAAATGTAACAACTGCGGATATACTTGGCAACCTCGTTCTCAAAAGGAAAAGCCCTTAATATGCCCTAAATGTAAAAGTGCAAGGTGGGATAAAGAGCCAAGGACAAAGTTTAAAAGTAAGAAATAACTAATTACATTATAATATTTAATAAATTATTCAGGCGCTTGCGCACACTCCCCGTCAGGTTTGTGTTATAAAGTCTTAGCCAGCCCAGTTCGCTACTTCTGGTTTTTTTATCTCCGAGACATTACTGCTACTGCAGATAGTGTTTAATGTCTTTTGCTCGGAGACCTGAACTATAATATAATTTTTATTTTTCATTTTTGTCTTTCCATCTTCTTTTTATCGCTTCTAATGCTGCTTCAACCACCTTCCAATCTTCTTCACTATGAATATCCCAATCAAATGGTTTTCCTTCTTTTGTCAATATTCTTATAGGATATTCTCCTTCAAGTTCAATATCTGCATAAAATATCTGTTTTGGTTTGATATTTTGTTCTTTATTTTGAATATTAATTAAAGGTGCTTCTGCTCTCTCATTAACTGATAAGACTTGTTTTCCAAATTCAGTTATTTCACAACGACTTTTCTGTCCTTTTATATATTTCAAAATTCCTATACTTTCTCCAAAATTAGCAAATGAATTTAACATCCAATCATAAATATCGGGATTTTTCTTGTCTTCTAATTTACTTCTGATAATAGCCTGTTTTAATTCGCTTAATTCCATTATCCCCTCTTTAGAACTATCTATCCAGCCAAGGAGCATTTTATATTTTTTAGGCATATTATTTGCAAGGAATTTTTTACGATTTTCCTCTCCTTTATTTGCAACAAACAATTTCCCTATTTCAGTAATCTCTACAGCATATCCTTTTGAGGTTATAAGTCCTAAAAATTCCGCTGTTTTCTTTGAATAACTTTTTGTTGGATTTGACTTTATTGGAAGATGTTTATATAGTTCTGAAACTGAAATATTTCCCTCTCGGCTAACTACTTCTACGATTGTAAAGATAACTTTCAAATCTGCTCCATATGGAAGTTCATTTGTTTTTGTTGTCATTTTAAGTATTGCTCCTATAGTCTTACTCATTTCGTGTAAAACCATAATAGTTTTACTTAAAATGGCTTTAAATAGTTTTCTATATTCAGAAAGAGTTTATAATTTACACGCTTTTACAGGTTTAAGCTTTCTCGGCTTAATTATGTTCTCAATAATGCTAAATCTTGGTCTTCTTGATTGCTCTTGTTGCTGTTGGAATGACTGTCTTTTATTAACCATGTGCTTGTAAATCCAGTCTGGCTCTATTTTATATGCTTTGAAAGAGCCATCACCCTTTGAGAAGTCAAGGAAAAATAACTCGTCCCATTCAGACTTCGGTCCAAAAGAAGTCAAATCAGAAGCCACACTTGAAGCTTTAATTTGTATCCTTGAGCCCGTCTTAATGTTTATACAATCAAAGGAGCATTTCATTCCTTTAAGCTTGACAACTCTCATGCAGTCAGGAAAGAACAAAGCAAAAGCATTTTCGCTTATTGCTTCTGGCAGATTTATTCCTCTTGTAGAGATTGCCTTTAATTTATCGTTTAATTTCTTCCAATCAGAATATAATTTTTTTAGGAGCTCCTTATCAGATTTTTCTTTTATTGTCAAAAGGGCTTTTATTTTTCTGCCTTTGATATTAACCTCTTTCCACTCAATTTTCATAAAATCTAAACGGCAGGGATATTTTTAAGACTTCCTAAAAGTCCCTTAGAGTTAACAATACACTACCAATGTAAATTGCAATCTTGCAATATTTTATAAATATCATCCCCTTTCAATAAACATGCCACACCAATGCGTTAAGTGTTCTAGAATAATTCCAGCAGGGAACCACGAGCTGTTAGATGGATGTGCTGAATGCAAAGGGCACTTTTTCTTTTATATAAAAGATGAACAGCTGGAAAAGATTAAAAATCAGCCGATAATAATTCCGAAAGAAGAAACAAAAGTTATTGAGAAGGATATTAGAGAAATGGTTGGAATAACCGAAGAAGATACCCCTGTTATACTTGATATAGAATCAGTAAGGGCTATGGGGGATGGTAAATATGAAATAGATCTTGTTAATTTATTCAAAAAAAATAGGCCTATTATTTATAAGCTGGAAGAAGGAAAATATATAATTGACCTTTCATTTACTCTGCAAAAGGATATTAAAACTCAGGATAGGAAAAGAAACACAAATGAATCTGAAAAAGGCTAATTCTATATTAAAAGAGGCGTTAGAGATGATAAAACCTCCTGAAGGTGATTTAAAAAATGCAGAAATTTATCTTAAAAAATACAAAGACATACTTGAACAGAGAATTAAAAAATTAAAGGTAGATGCTGAAATATTCGTTGGTGGGAGTTTTTCCAAAAAAACGTTTATAAAAAAAGAGGATTATGATATAGATGTCTTTATAAGATTTGATCAGAAATATACTGAAAAAGAAATATCCAATATCGCTGGAAAAATTGTCAATGGTTTAGATAATCTATCTCTTGTGCACGGCTCTAGGGATTATTTCAAGATAAAACCTTCAAGAAATATCTCTATTGAGTTAATCCCAGTTTTAAAAGTTAAAAAACCATCTGAAGCCAGAAACATAACAGACTTATCTTATAGTCATGTTAATTATATTAATAAAAAAATTAAGTCTCAGGCTATGCTGGAAGAGATTATTCTGGCAAAGAGCTTTTGCTATTTTAATAATTGTTATGGTGCTGAATCATATATAAGGGGTTTTTCTGGATACTCCTTAGAACTGCTGGTTTATTATTATGGCAGTTTCTTGAAAATGCTTAAGGGGCTGTCTAAAAATATGAAAGGAGAAAAGATTATAATTGATATTGAAAAAAATTTTAAGGATAAAAAAGAAATTTTAATGAATCTTAATTCCTCTAAACTAGAATCACCAGTAATCTTAATTGACCCAACTTACAAACAGAGAAACACTCTTGCTGCTCTTTCTAAAGAGACATTTGAGAGGTTTAAGTCTGCTGCAAGAGATTTCTTAAAAACACCTTCTATAAATGCATTTGAGATAAAAAAAACAGATCTCCAAGAGATTAAATCAAAGGCTAAAAAAAATGGATTTGAGTATATCTTATTAGAGGCAAGAACAAATAAGCAAGAGGGAGATATAGCTGGAAGTAAATTATTAAAATTTTATAAGCATCTTGAGAAGGAAATTTCAAGATTCTTTGAAGTAAAAGGCAGAGGGTTTGATTATGATAATAAAAGTTCCGCTAAGTATTATTATGCTGCTAAAAGCAGAAAAGACATTTTAATAACAGGCCCTTCAGTGGATGACACAGAGCATTCTAAAGAGTTTAAAAAAATACATAAAAACTATTTCATAAAAAATGGTAGGCTTTACTCTAAAGAGAAAATTAAGTTTAATATTAAAGAATTTATCGATGGGTTGAAAAAGAAAAATAATTTGCAGATAAAAGAAATGTATATTACTGGCTTGAGGATTATTGATTTCAGCCCTGAGCACTCTCTTAAGGGAGGTTGATTGCCTCAAGAATTTACCAATTCTTGATGGTGCTCAAGAATCTTTGATTCTTGACATCAAGGAACCATAGGTTCCTATCACCATTGAGGCAATCTTAAAGGAAGTTGATTGTTAAGGAACCATAGGTTCCGATCACCATTGAGGCTAACTTAAGGGAGGTTGATTGTCAAGGAACCGTAGGTTCCTTACAGGTTAGTGTAAGGGGAAAACTTCAATCTCGTAAGAGTTGAAGTTCCCAAAAATTGCACAGCAATTTTTTAGGACTTGGTGCCCCTCAAAGGGAAAGTTGATAAGACATAGAAAATCTGCAAAAGAGATTTTCTAAGCCCCAGAAACTGGTAAGTTTCTGAGAGAACCGTTAGGTTTGTCTATCAGACCTGATCCAAATTTAAGGGAAAAGGTATTAGGAAAAACTGTTAGGTTGTCTTATCAGCCTCTTTGTTTACAGCTTTCTCAAAAAGTGAAGCAAAGGCTTCTGCGAAGAACTCTGAATTAAGCCAGACTGCAGTATCTTCATTATTTCCTTTTAAATTCTTTTGGTCTTTAGCGATATAAAACATAGCCTCTTTTCTGTCAATTATAAAGAATTTGGCTTTTATATTAGTTTTCTTGAATTTAATTCCAAATACATCTGAGGCTTTTTTAATTAATTTTTCATCTCCGGATAGAGCTATGTTCATTTTTATATCCCCCTTTTTAAGGTCATTAAATGTTTGCAGGAATAATTTTGTTTTGTTTAAGATATCTTCAACATTTGTGCAGATTATAACCTCTTTAGACGCATTTTGAATTATTTCTCTAAGATAATTAGATATATTAGATCTTCCTTTAAGGGCTGCTGATATTTCTTCTCTTTTTACAGGGTCTATTCCTGAATTATATAATTTCTCAAGGTTTTGGAATTCATCTGTTTCTTTTATTTTAGAAAGTCCAATCATTCTTTCTTTGGATTCTTCTCTGACATTATTTTTTAATTTTTCAAGAATTACTGCAGGTTTAACCCCTATATATTTTACAGGTTTTCCTAGTTTAACCAATGCAAAGCCCATCTTATCAAGGCTTTCTAGAACATCATAAGTTCTTGATCTTGGAACACCAGATATCTCTGCGACTTCTCCAGCTGTGGCAATTCCTTTTCCAATTAAAGCCAGCCAGACTTTAGTCTCGTAGATATTCAATCCAAAAGAGTCTTTAATTTTGTTTATTAATTCTTGTTTTACTAACATTTTACTACTCCTTGTATGTAACTTTTAGAATTCAGCTTTTATAAACCTTTCTATTTTGTTGTCACTTTTAAGTTATTATATAATAGAAATATTTATAAATATAAATAGTTGAATTAAGTTATGGCTTTCGGAATTAATACTAAAGAAGATAGATACAAGTTGTATAAGAATAAATCTGTAAGAATTAATACTACAAATCGGTCTTATATGGGGATATTTCAAAATCATGATTCTGAGTTTATTTATCTATGCCCTGTAATGGTCTATGAAACTTTGCCGACAGAAAAAGGAGAGAATAAAATGTATGCTAAACTTGAGCGAACTATTCCAGTTTCAATAAATTATAGTACGATTGAATCTATTGAGCCATTGGATGAAGGTTATTTAGAAAAATTAGTATTCTCTATTAATTCTATAAAAGATACCACTAAAAAATCTAATGATTCTACATGACCAAATAACTAAGAATTATTCCCAATAATATTCCTGCAGTTATAAACGGCATTGCTGGATAAAATTTCCTTTTTTCTGCTAAGAAGAGAAGATAGCTAAGGCCGAGAGTTGCCCCTAAAATAACAAATACAGCAGGCCATATTCCTAAATTGTTAAGCATAACTCCTGCAGTTATAATTGGGAACACAATATCTCCTCCTCCTAGAATGGCTATGTTCACTTTAATTTTCTTCTTTTTAAGTTGTTTATTGCTAAATGATTTTTTCATTTTTTTAACGATGTCTTTCTGTTTCTTGGATAAATACGGAACAAAAAATCCTGAGAAAATATTCAGTTTTTGGATTTGGTATTTTGCCATCTTCTGCATTATGCCAGAATGCCAAACCGCCCACATGTCATAAATTGAGATTAATACTAAAAGAATCAAGATAGTATAGATATTAAGAATGGGCACGAAAATAGTAGAAATTCCTGGATAAATCAGCAACTCTGTAAAATTGTGGATTATAAAAAATCTTTGGTATATCTTGACATACGATAAAATTACAGCTAAAATCAATGATAAGATAACAGCAATAATAGGAGTTATACTGAAGAATGGAATGATCTTAAATAATGCAAAAAAGGATATAAATAATGCAATCACAATTACTGAAAAAAACCATAGTCTTAAGAAAAACTCGACTTTAAGTTTAGTCAATAGAAATAATAAAAAAACAGCGATTATGAAAGCAATAATTATGCTTGATAGAAATCCGATGGATTCTGATTGCGTTTGTGGTTCTGGAGGCTGAATCCAGGATAAATATGGATTATCTACAGTGATTATATTGCCTTCGGAAGTTTCTGCTTCTAAATGAAATACATCTGCACTTAATACTAAAAGGCCTATAAACTGTGTTATAATAAACATCCCTAAAAGTAAAATTGTTATCTTAAGATTATGCTTCATTTCAATAGTTTATCAAATTATCTCTCCATTTAAAATATTATCTTTTAATTCTTTATTAATCTTTTCAAATTAAGAAAATATAAGTTATACCCTTAAAGGCGTTAACCAATAATTACTGCTATTGGTCTTAATTTTGCTACCAAGTTTCCAATGCCTAATTCATTGCTTACTCTTACAACTTCATCCACATTTTTATAAACTTCCGGTGATTCTTCAACCATCCCGCTTTTGCTCTGCGCTTCTATATAAACATCTTTTTTCTCTAGGATTTTTTTTACATCCTCTGCTGTAAACTGCTTTTTTGCAGCAGTTCTCGACATAACCCTCCCAGAGCCGTGTGCTGTACTGCCAAAAGAAACCTCTTCTGCTTTTTTAGTTCCAACTAAAACATAGCTTGAAGTTCCCATGCTCCCAGGGATAAAAATAGGGCATCCAACATCTCTGTAAATTTTTGGAATTTCTTCACGGCCCGGGCCAAAGCTTCTTGTCGCGCCTTTTCTATGGACACAAACTTCCTTTTCTTCATCACCTATCGTATGTTTTTCAAATTTGGCCATGTTGTGGGCAATGTCATAGACTAATTTAACTTCAGATTCTGGAAAATGTTTCTTAAAAACTTCTTTAATATCATACATAATCATTTGCCTGTTTGTAAATGCAAAATTAGCTGCAGCTGCCATAGCATCCCTGTAATCTTTTCCTAATGGAGAATTTATTGGAGCACATATTAATTCTCTGTCAGGCAGATTAGACCAGCCGTATTTATCTTCCATTAATTTTATATAGTCAGAAGCAACTTGATGCCCTAATCCTCGAGAACCGCAATGAATCATCACTGTTATTTGCCCTTCTTTTTCTATGCCGAAGATTTTTGCAATTTTTTTATCATAGATTTCTTCAACAACCTGCACGTCGATAAAATGATTTCCAGCCCCTAATGTACCAAGCTGGTCTCTTCCACGTGCTTTAGCCCTTTGTGAAACTTTATATGCATCCGCGCCATTTATAGCACCATTATCTTCTATTTTTTCTAAATCTTCTTTTAATCCAAACCCCTTTTCAACAGCCCATTTCACACCCCTATTTAATATATCATCAAGATCTTTGTCTGTCAATTTTGTTTTTGTGCCCCGTCCAACTCCGACCGGAACATTTCTGACAATATCATGAGTAACTTCTTTTCGTTTAAGCATGAATTTTTCCTTGCTTAGGTTTGTTGCAAGAAGCCTCACTCCGCAGTTTATATCATAACCTACCCCTCCTGGGCTTACCACACCTAATTCTAAGTCAAAAGCAGCAACACCTCCTATTGGAAATCCATATCCCTGATGGGCATCAGGCATGCAAAATGACGCTTTTAATATGCCTGGCAACTGAGCAACATTTTTAACCTGCTCGAGAGTTTTGTCTTGCTTTATGTTTTTTATTAATGCCTCAGAAGCATAAACTATTCCTGGCACTAGCATTTTACCTGTTTTAGGTATTTCCCATGCATGCTCTGAATTCTTTTTTATTTCAACCATTTTTTATTCAGTAGATTAGTATTTATTAAATTAATTATATTTATCAAAACCACATCATTATTAATTAACTCTGATTCTAATTAGCAGGAGGTTACTATAAGGAAACACTCAATCTCGTGAGAATTGGTTGCCCCTCAAACATCAACCACAGTCTGGGCTTCCCAGCCCCCAATTGTTTTTTTTACATATATCTCTGCATAAGTTGCGGCCTTTATATGGTCTAAATGATAATCCTCTGTTTTATCTCCAAATAATTCCCCTGTTATTTTAAAATTTTTTTTATCAACCTTCAATTTGGCCTTAGCAATGACAAAATTTTTGGCATCAAGAAAAAACAAAAGCTCTTCTATAAAATTATACAATAAACTTTCTAAATCTTTTCCTTCTACTGCAATTTTCTTTTTAGTTTTAATCTTTATCTTTTCATCTCTTGCTAAAATTTCAGAGATAGCCAAAGCGGTATTTTCAAAAATTTCATTTAGACTAGAGCCGTAAACCTGAAATTTTATATCCGCTGTATGCTCAAGGAATTTATATTTTTTCATTATCATATTAATAAAAAATAGTTTTTATATCTTTAAATATATTTTAAATAATAAATTTTATTTTGTCCAGCAGAATAATTTTAACTGTCGCGGAATATAATCTGTTAAGTCAGTTGTAATAGCAACTGTTTCAGTATAAATATCTTTATCTAGCAAATCACCATAACTTGGCAATTCACAAACAACATCTAATCCGCAGACCATGGCTCTACATTGAAGATAATCTGGAATTCTTCCGGTTATAATTGACCATGTGTTTGGTGCATTAAGTTCATTAATCTCAACTCCATTTTCATCATCTGGAATTACAATCCCTAAAACCTCTGTTCTTGCATCTTTATCCAGTTGAATCTCCCTTAAAATAGCTGTTAGTGTTTCTCTTACTTTGCTTGAAATGTCTTGCTTTCCAATATATCCTTTATTTATAATAACCAGCAGAACTCCTGTTATTAGCAGAACTGCAATAAATGCTTCAACAATTTTTATCCATCCTCTTTTGTTATTTATCATTTTTTATTTTTACTCCATTTGGTGCCCCTCAAAGGGAAGTTGTTTGGGAGGGAACCGTTAGGTTGTCTTCATCACCCTTAAGGCGAACTTAAAGAGGTTGATTGTCATAAAACCGTTAGGTATCAATCACTCCTGAGGCTAACTTAAGGGAAGCTTACAAAAGCTGAGAAAATCTGCAAAAGAGATTTTCTAAGCCCCAGAAACTGGTAAGTTTCTGTGGAAACCGTTAGGTGCTTTTTGATTACCAAACACGAATTACTATAGATCCATATTTAGCATTAGCTTCAATATCAATATATTTTATTAAAATTTCTTCAGTATAAATATTTATTCCTTGCGGAGTGTTATCTATAGTGTTAATTACCGCCCCTTCTTTGTCTGTAAAACTAAAACCAAAATCATTCCCTTCAGGAAGATTAAACCGTTGCTTAAAGGTATTTTGATCTGTAATAGAATCTTTTATTTTTGTTTCAAAAATTTCTTCGTTGATATCTACTCTGTTAGGTTCTAGTAGAGTACAGCTATCTCCTAAAAAACCAAGAGCTGTTGGATTAATAGAATTAGAAAAATATACTTTAAATGTATCTAAATTTAAGTTTAGTGGATTAACTTTGTCACCTGCAGATATAATTGAGTCATCCTGTTTTTTAGCAATAAATTTAGATCCGACAAAATTATTCGTATTAAGTCGTATACATATTGGAGGGGGGGAAATTTCTGCAGGAGCAGAAACAGTCACAACAATCAAATTATCCTTGAATGCATTTAATAAATTTGTTTTTAGATATTCAAGCGCAGCTTCTTTTTCTTTTTCGACTTTTAATCCTGGCTGCAGAATAGAATACACGAAAACTACAAATGTTATAAATATTACAAACGATAAAATAATACCAACATGTGACCCTCTTTTATTTTTCATATATCCTAAAAGGATATTATATTTATTAAATTATGTTTTGCATCCATATAAAACTTATAAATTAGATTAATCTTTTTATGAGTAGAGGAACAAAAAATAACTAAGTAACATTAAGGGCGTTGAATAATTTTAAATATCCTCACAATGAAACATTTGTGGAGAAAGATAATGATTCTGGAATAAGAATAGATATTCTCGTCCATCAATACTTGGGTAAAGGAGATTATAAAATATCTAAATCAGGAAATCGCATTGAATTTGCTGTAAATGTAAAAGAAATAACCCGCGATTTCGCTGAAGAAGTGCTGGGAAAACTTTCTAAATTAGAAGGCATTACTTATGCCAAGGATTCTGGAGAAAACCACGGCTTTTAAGCCGTGGATGAATCCTTGGACATCCAAAAGTCCAAACAAACTGCACCCCTCAAGAATGTTTTTGAATCTTACATTCTTGACGGCCATCAGGAACTGTAAGTTCCTGAGGTTTCAAGGCATGAAAATTGTTCTTGCTTTTTATGCAATTTTCAAGTGCTCAAAAACATAATGTTTTTGACATGCGGTAAGCAACAAGGACTTTTTGATAAAATTAATTAACAAATTTTAGCTGTTTCTAGAAGAACAGTTTAGCTCCTGCAGAAACAAAAAAGGACGTAAACATGAGTATAAAAGAATGTTTTACTCCAGCCTTGATATTTCCTTCAGCGAGTTTTCCAATTGTCAGCCCGCTGAAAAATCCCTGCACTAAAAGAAGATAAAGGAAAGAAGAGGATATTTCCTCTTGGCTTAAACCTGCTCCCCCGCCTCCAAAACCAGTGGTTCCAATAGCCCCAACTTCTGCTATTCCAGAAACCATTGGAAGAATTTTAAACTGCATAATTAGGATTATAACCATAAATACAAAAAATATAATATATCCCTGGACAACTAAAGTAGAGATAACAGATTTTCTTTCTTTCTTAAGCTTATCAGAAAGGCTTACAGCACCAGCAACTGACTCCAGAATTTCTCCTATATCTCCTCCGGCCCTTTCTGCCTGTCCAATAAGTGTTAAGGCTCTTGAGATTGTTTTGTTGTTTGTATCTTCAGAGAAATTTTGCAAAGCTACATTTAATGGTATCCCTATATAAATTTGATTTGCCAGTTTTTTGATATTCTCGCTTAAGACTCCATATGGCTTATTTCTCACATTAAGAATACTCTTGCTTATTGGATTGCCTGCCTTTACACTTTCTACTAAATTCCTTGAAAATTCCAAGAACATTTCTTCTTTTTCATTAGCAATCTTGTTCTCGTTTATCATATTCAAAACAAATGGAAAAACTGCAACTATAATCCCTGTTCCAATAATAATAAAGAAAAACTTTGTTTGCAGGAAGATAAATGACGCTCCGATAATTATTAATCCTATGAAAATTCCAATCCATTCTATTTTTTTTAATTCCATTTTGAGATTATCCTGCAGGTTGTTTTAGGTGCAAAAATACCAAAAATACTATATTTATGCCAGATACTCCAAGCACCATTAGTAGACTTATCATCGAAGTGCTTAGAGGTATTCCAAGTCCGCTTATTTTGATCATCATTAACAGAAGCATGAATATCATCGGAGCAGCAATGACAACACTGATATAAATATCCATAAATGTTTCAGAGGACCTTGTATACTTTTCCCTTTCAATTCTATACTCAAACAACAGCGTTTCTGATCTTTTGTTAAAAAATATAGGCAGATTCCCTCCAGAGTTTATTGTAGTGGCAACTCCATTAAACAATTCTGCAAGCTTTTTACTTGGAGTATTAAATGAGCTGTTTCTTAAGGCAGTAATCAAATCATTACCAAGAATATTTATCTCATTCAGTAATTTTATCAGCTCTCTGCTTAGATTTGGATACTCTCCTGTAGCTACTATTATGCGGAATATCTTGCTTGGCTCTATCATAGAGCCGGATATGGCTGACATATTTACTGTTGCAAACGGCAGTTCATTATTAATTTTTGCTGCAATAGATTGTTTCTCTAATGTAGGGTAAAAATACAGCATAAAAAAGGTGAATATAGGAATCAAAAATACAATCCATACAATCTTTATAAATCGAATAGCAAGATTCTCCTGAACCATTGTAATAAAAGGTATTTCTGCTCCAATATTAAAAAACAAAAAAAACATTAAAATAAAGATAGAAATAACAAACGATAAAAGAGTTGTGAAAAAAATAATAGAAACATAACTTTTTGTAATAAACCTCATATTTGCTTTAACAAGCTCTCTTTCTAAGGTTTTAAAACCGCCTTTTCCAATAAGTTTTTCAGAATAATCTGCAAAAAATTTATTTGATATATTGACATATATACTTGGTTTTTTTTCCTTTATCTGGACTTTTTTTATAGGTTTTTTCTTTAGCTTTTTTATGGCCCTTTTCTCCATTTCAGTAAGCTCTATCTTTTTCTTAGAATCAGCAAATTTTTCAAGAAAACCGCCGCTAGGTTTTTTAATATCGCTTTGTCCCTCTTGCCTCTTTTCTAAACTATCTATTTTTTCTTTATCTTTTATTCCCCTCCCCTCTTTTTCCATATTTGTCTAAAGCAATAGGCATTATTAAAGATTTTGGGCTGTAACAATCAACGATATTATATAGTTTCAGAATTTATATTATCCCAAACCTTTTTATTATTTCCTGTGGATTTTTATAATATTCATTTACTATTTTTTGGACTTCTTCAAACCCGAATATTTTTTTCTTTTCAAGGATATTTAAAAGTTGGGCCCTTCTCCTAAATTCTTCAAAAATTTCATTTATCCCAATTCCGTATCTTTTAGATATCTTCTCAAATATTTTGCTGTCTTTTTTAAAATAAAACTGGTCATCCGCAGCATTCCATATAAAAGGGGTATTTGTTATAGCGACGCCATCAGACCTGACATTTATTATTTCTACTATCTCTCTTAGTTTCCTTGTTTCTTGTTTGTTGACAATCGCATGCGTCATAATGCAGACACAATCAAGGACATTTAATAATGTTGGAGATAAATCTATAGGGGGAGTTTCAAGCCTTTTTATAACAGTGTCTATCGAATCTGCATGAAGGGTGCTTATTGAAGCGTGCCCTGAAGCCATTCCTTGGAATAAAACATAAGCCTCCTGGCCCCTGACTTCTCCGACGATAACATAGTCTGGATTCTGCCTAAATGAGCTTTTTAGCAACGAGAAAAGAGAAACTTCCCCTGTTTCCCCTACTCCAGTAGCGCTCCTGACAACCCCAGGAAGCCAGTTTTCTCTTGGAAGATTTAATTCTCTTGTGTCTTCAATGCTGACAACCCTAGCTTCTGGAGGAATAAAAAATGCAAACGCGTTTAGCAAAGTAGTTTTGCCGGATCCGGTTCCGCCTGCAATTAAAACACTCATTCTATATTCTACTAACATCCACAAATATGCAAGCATTTCAGGGCCCAGTGTCCTGAATGCCAGCAACTGCGGAGGAGTCCATGGAGTTTTAGTAAATTTCCTTATAGTAAAAGTTGGGCCCCTGCTTGTGATATCTTTTGTGTAAGTAGCATTAACTCTGCTCCCATCTGGCAGTGTGCCGTCCAAAATTGGGTTTGCATAAGATACATATCTCCCGCATCTTTGAGCTAATTTTTCTACAAAACTCTCTAGTTTATCTATATCTTTAAAGACTAAATTCGTCTTCATATTTCTATAAACTCTATGTACAACATATACTGGAGTGTCTGCTCCATTGCACTCTATATCTTCTATATAATAATCCCTCAGCAATGGGTCTGTTTCATTAAATCCCATAAAATCCCTTGAAAGATAATAAAATATTTTCCTGTAGGTATTATAATCCATACTCATGCCTAATTCAACTACTAAAGACCTGAATATTTTGTCAATATAATCTAATAATTTCTTTTCGTCTTTGTCAATAATAACATCAAAGTTTATCATATTCTTCATGGCATTTATTATTTCTTCTTTCTGCTTTATTTCCATATCATTAAGCTGAGGCTCTTCAATATCATAGATTACTTCAGAAATTTTGGGATTCCAATAAATATGCGCAAAAACAAAAGGCTCTATTAAGGCATATCTCACATTAACTTTTGTCTTATCTTGTATCTTTTTAACAATAGGTATTTCTGGATAAAAATTTATATTTACTTTTGGAAATTTTAATATATCACTGCTTTTAATTTCATTTTTCTTGCCGCTTTTTTCTTTTTCCATCACCTTTTTATTTTCTAATTTATTTTCAGCCATTTTTATATAAATATTAAATTATTTCAAAGTTTATTCTCAATTCGCCTGTTGGATCTGCTGAATCCTTGCCTTTATTTGAGATAGCTAATTTATAAGATGTTGTTGCCTGTGTTAATGTTAATGTTTGTTCACCCTCAAAATCATAACTCTCATAAATTTTTGAAAATGTTACTTTGTAATCTTTGCCTTTTTCTTCTGTAACAATATCAAATCCAAATTCCTTGATCGGTGAGCCAATCTCGCTGTATTTGTAATTGCTGTCAATTTCAAAAATTATTTCATCTTCTCCCGGAAGAATTTTTAGAGATCCTTTTCTTATTATTACCTCTTCTAGAATTCTTCTTTCTCCAGAAGGAGACTGGGCAACCTGGGTTATAGTGGAATCAACAAACCTCATAAGGTCCAAGCTTTGCTCAATTATTGCTCTATCTTTGAGCTCATCTATTTTGGGCTTTACAAACGCAAGAACAGCCCCAATTATTGCAAACGCAACAAGAGTATAAACAACAGTTTCTACCCAAACCTGGCCTCTTTTGCTTTTTTTAATATCACCCCTTCTTTCCATACCACGATAAATAACATTTAATTTAAATAACTACCGTTCACAAGTAAAATCTATAGTGAAAGACATAAGTCTTTCCCTAATAAGTCAACGACAAAACGCGGAAATATTAATGTCGTTGACTATAGTTAGATTATATTGTTTTATCATCAATCAGCACTTTTTTACTCCAACATAGCTGTCAGCAACATCACACACTTTTCCATTTGCACTAGGAACAATATTTATGCTTAAAAAATCCCCAAGATCTTCTGGATTTGGTCTAATGCCGGCTGTTAAAACATTTACAACATATGTCAATCCTTCTCCTTCTGAAGGAATCCTAAGGCTGTCTCCATAATTTGTATTATCTCCATAAGGCCTAACAAAACTTTCTGAACTTCCTTCTTTAGTCAATTTAAATGATTTTGATCCTTTCTTTGATGATATTGAAACAAGAAGTTCATCTAAACTTACTTTTGTATTTATTGAAACATCAAGTTCTTCATCTGAAGTGCGATAGCATGTATAAACATCATTTATTTCAACTTTTCCGAAAATATCAAAACAAGATTTTGTTTCTTCAAGTTTCTCGCCAACAACATTATTTATAACAACCCAAACAATAGAAATAGCAGAAATTGTTATAACTATTAAAATAACTGTTGTGACAACATCAGATAACCCCTTTTTGTTTATCATCTTTAAAATATAAATTTATAAAATTAAGCAACAACAGTTATTTCCTGGCCATACTGCTCATCACAGGTATATATTGATTCTCCTTCTTCTGAAGTTCCAAGCAATATAGGAATTACTAAAAGAGTATCTCCTGAGTTTGTGCTAAACGATTCAGAAAAACTATCTCCAGCGCCAAGGCCATATTTTTCCCATCCACTAACAGCTTTGCTTAGTTCTTTTGTTGTTGTGCTTTTAGCAACCTCATTAGTTACCTTAATCTCAAAATCATAGATAGGAACATTGCCGTCATTTGTTATAGATATTTGTTCGCTAGAATAGTCTGCTGCAAAATTAACATTCTCGCATGTAAGCGCGATATTCTGCCCCATTTTTGTTGCAACTTCAGGAGCAAATGCCCTGAAAAACAAAAAGATGATTAAGCCCATAACAACAACTATTGCGACTAATAAAACAGTTGCAATTACTGGTGAAAGCCCTCTTTTTTTATTATTCATCTTATTCTCTTAAATATAATCTACTTTTTAAATTCTTTTATGTGGATGTAGCATTATGCTGAAGGACAACTCAATGTATACTTAATTTTAGCATTGTTGCAGTTTGCTATTCTTCGTTTTCCCTCATAATCTATTTGTTGAACAGGAATTATTTCAATAAATTTAATATCCCCCTTATCAGTAATATCAAACTTATTTTGAATTTCTCCTCCTGGATTAAAATCTCCAGAAAATATTACTATATTCCCTGATTTAATAACTCCTGTTTGATTAACTCTGCTTCCAAGATCAATAGGTGCTATTTCTGCCTCAGCTGATGTTGATGCTTTAATATAATAACCATCTATGCTAAATCTTCCATTATTTTTTAATGTTAATGTTAATAATTGAGTATCACAAGAATACTCTTTCACAAAAATAGAAACACCATCATCACACTCCAATGGCTCTTTTGGCACATATGTTTTAAGCCAAGCGTAAAGAATCCCTCCCATAGCAAGCGCTATTGTAATAAGAATAACATATCCTATTATTTCGCTGAGCGCTTTTTTGCTCAACTTTTTTCTATCTTGCAGTCTAGCTCTCTTCATTTATCATTTCTCCTGTTATTACAAACCTTTCTTCCCCAACATTTTGAAATATGACAAAATAAAAATTCTCTCCTTCTTTTATGTTGAATTCGTAATTGTTGCCTTCTATACTAACATTTATTTTATCTCCTAAAGGAGTAAAAGTTTGATCAACTGCCCCTTCCTGTATAATGTTAATTGTGGAACTGCCTGCAGTTATTATGCCTGTATTTATATCATCAAAACTTCTTACAGTAATTCCATCTTTATCTCCAAAAATAAAATAAATTTCTTTATCTCCTGATTCTGCATAACCAGAAAAACTGCCAGCAAAATCTTCAATTTTTGTCTTATCTTCGTTTATCACTCCATAATCTAAAACATTATCTCCTTCTATATTCAGCTCTTCCCCAAGGTCGTAAACTTTTACAGACTGGCTTTTTTTGTAATAATTAGAAACTCCTGCGAAACCGATTATAACAGAAATGATTACAATAGCCGCCAGCAGATAAAACTGCCCTCTTTTCTGCCCTCTTTTAATCATAAATTAACAAATAAAAAAGAGTTTATTAATTTAATCTTTGTTTTAAGAGATATTAGTTAATATTGGAGAAGTATATATTTTAGAATATAAGAAATTGTGCTAACTAAGGAGTATTATTTAAGATAAAGATTTTATCTATATTAACTAAAGCTACAGAAATAATAACTCCTAAAATCAACAAAATAATTATTATCGTAAAGATCATTTTCCAATTCAATTTCATAATAAATAGATAACATCAAAGTATTTATTTTTATCGTTATCAAGACTATATTAATGAGAAGTTGATTGCCTCAAGAATTTACTAATTCTTGATGGTGCTCAAGAATCTTTGATTCTTGACATCAAGTAACCGTAGGTTCTGATCACCATTGAGAGGCTAACTTAAAGGAGGTTGATTGTCAAGGAACCTTGGTTCCTTACAGTATAGACCGAGCAGTTAGCTCAAAGATTGCCAGCAAGCTGCCTTTATTCTTTCTCAGTTCTGCTACCTGCTAAGCACCTCAATAGATGTTTAGGGCTGCTCCGATCAAGGTCTGACCCATTTCTCACCTACGAGATCAAAGCAGACAGAACGTCAACGTCGGAATAAAGACTTACTGACGCACCAATCACGCCCTGCTCGTAGTCTGCCTAAAGCCCATTTGCAAGCAGCGGAGGGCTGGCCCGCCGACCTAGTCTACAAAATTAAAGAGAACTAAGGGTTTTTATAACTTTGTAAGAAAGAACGCAGGACAGGGATTAACTCCTGATGATGTCGAAAAGTCTCAACAAACCACGCCTTTTAAGGCGTGGACTTTTCGAACACAAGAAAATTTCTTACAAAGGAAATTTTTTGTGCAACAAATTCTGAATATTAATAGGAATTCGTATATATCCAAAAGTCCAAACAAACTGCGGATCTCAAGAATCTTCACAAATTCATATTCTTGATGATAGTCAAGAACTTTCAGTTCTTGAGACTTTAGTCCACTGTAAAACTCAAGGAGTTTTTGATAGCCTTTCTAACCAATAATTACTATCAATGCCCTTTAACTCTCTGTTCTCTGGTTCTGGGTAGTCTGAATATTCTGGTTCTTTCCAGCATTGGCTATAAAGCAGACAGCCCTTTATGCAGAGGTCGTCTCCACTAGAGTAAATGCAGGGTATTATTTCTTCTTTTATTTTACTCATTTTTTTTCACTTCTCTAAGCTCAATAACAGGCACTTCGTCAAATATGCCAAGCAAGTTTTCAATTTTTTTATTTTTTCCATTAAAAGTCATAACTGTAACATTAGGATGGTAATCAACATCAATCCCGACTTCGATATGTCTAAAGTAATAAACATCACTATTGATTCCATTTACCCCCTCGCTTATTTTTTCAGTTCTAGAATATTCCTGATTAATAAAATTTTCTTTCAAAATAACACTGAGATTATTTGAACTAAGTGGTTTTCCATTTTCGTCTCTAGCAATTAATTTTTTTTGCATTTTATTCAGATTTTTTGCCTATGAATCTGCTCCATTCTTTCTGAGTTTGGATTCTTTTAATAATTTTTGGAATTTTTTAATCAATCCTTCAATTCCTTTTTCATCTTCACTACTAAAATTAACCTCAGTATATCCACATTTATATGAGACATCTAATCTGATATTGCCGACTAAAATATAAACCTCTCTGGTTATTTCTATGTTATCTAGTGGATTAAATGTCTCCTGCAGATACTCCCCTCTAAAATAATGCTCCAAGAAGTTTCTAAATTTATTAGAATCAAAAGGATCCTCTCCTTCTTTATTTATTATATATAATGGTTTACCCATAATAATTTATTATGTCAAAAATGCTTTGCCATTTTTGAGCACCAAAAAGTCCAAGGTAAATACCCAAGGAATTTTGGATTTTTATTTGAATTCCTCTAGCAGCGGTTTGAGTTTTTTAATTAAACCTTCAATCCCTCTCTTATCTTTACCACTAAAAATAACATCAATGGACCATTTTTTATAAACAACAGTTAATCTAACATCACCAACCTCGTAAATATCATTATCTGTTTCCATGCTCTTTTTTAAATTAGAAAGTTCTTTATAATCACCTCTTCTAAAATTGTTTCTTAAGATTTCTTTAAATTTATCAGAATCAAGGGATAACCCCCCTTCTCTGGTTATTATATTTAATTGTTTGTACATTTTTTTCTAATTTTATTTTAATTTTTCACAAACCAAATCCCCCTTCTAAAAATTATTATTAAAAATGACAAAATTGAAATTCCGATTAATAGGGCTATTATAATTCTCTTATAAATATCTCCTGATAAAACTGTCTGTATTTGCGAAGCTGACGATGCAGGAGTTTTTGTAGTTTTTGATGTTGTCTTTGTTGCTGCAGCCGTTGTAGTCTTAGGTTTTTCAAGAGATAAATAAATAGGATTGCTTCTAACAGCTGTAATTGTACCGCTTGATACAAGTGCTGGTACTTCTGTAGCATTCATAATAGTTATAGTCTTAGTCAACGAATTCTTTCCACCATCAAATACTACATCTATCTTCAAGTCATAATCTCCTTCTTTAGCATCAGCTGGAATTGCTACTGTAACTTCTTGGAGAGCGCTGTCATCTTCTCCAAACTCTTCTAAATTGAAATAAATACTTTTTTTAGAGATTCCAAGTTCAGTGCTGGTAACTTGTATATATGCATTTTCTTCTTCTTCGCTTCCAATATTTTTGACTTTAACTCCAATATCTAATTCTCCTCCAGGATTGCCAATTACAGGGCTTATAGCAACATCCTCTATAATTGTTTCATGCTCTTCTCTTTCTAACTCAACATCCACAATTTGGTAGTTGCACTGGCTGTCTTCAGATCCTTTTTCATAAGCTTTGATAAAAATGAAATGGCTGTCTTCTTCATTAAAATCTTCTGGGACTTCTATATTCGTTTCAAAAGTCTCATCATTCCCCGCATCTATCTTTTGAGAGTCGCTCTTTTCACTTACCAGTTCTTCGTTATCATCAATATCAAATAATACAGACTCCACAATTATTCTTTTATTATCGGCATTTTCATTTTCTACTTTAACTTTTACTCCTATTTCATCCATAGGCCCGAATGATTCATCTTGATCCGGCTTTTTTACATCTAAAACAAGGTTCCCCTGAACTCCATTCTCGCATGCATTAATATCAAGCTCGCTTAAATCATAAATCTCTCCGCTTCCCTGCATTCTAAATGAGCCTGTATTCTGAACTTCAAATACAACTTCTCCATTTGAAGTTGAAAAGTCAGTATAAGAAGTTATGTTGCACTGGCTGCAGTCTTGGTTTATGTTGTTTGGATTTGTTGTAAACGAGCTGGTGTATAATACTTCTGGAATTGAGCTGTAGCTTAATCCATAAAAGCTTATCCTTGCAGGCATATTTAATGAAGGATATAATGCGGTATTCACTGTTATGAGGCCGTTCTGGATTATTACATTGTTATTCAGGTCCCAAGCATTGCTCAAGTCAACAGGAACTAAGTACTGTATTTTTCCATAAGCATTCTCTAAAGTGAAATTCTGAACATTGCTCAAGTCAGGAACTTGCGATAAGTTTGTTGTTTCGTCTCCTGTGAAAGCTGTTGCTACAGGAATATCGCTCACAATTAAATTCCATTCGCTGTAAACCATGTTTGCTCCAGAGTCACTAACTTCTACTCTAATAACATAATTTCCAGCAGCTGCTGAACTGTATAGATAGCTATTGCTGTTTACTCCTTGCGGAATTCCATTAACAAACCATTCATAATTCAAAACAGGATCATCAATATCCGTCGCTGTAATGCTGAACTGCTGGCTGTCTCCTGTTCTTATAATTGGGTCATAGGTTGGATTTGCAGAGGTTATTGTCGGGTCTCTGTCAAAGTCTACAAAGAAATTCACCAATTCATAATCTATGCCACCATTTCCATCGCTGACAGAAATATTAATTGTGTGCGGGCCATAATCTGTTAAAACAGGGGTGAAGCTTATCACGCCTGTAGCTGGAATTATATTAAACATGCTTGTATCGTCGCTGAATGTCAAGGTGTCTGTGGTGTCAACATCTGAAGCATTAGCATCATAGCTGAAAAGTATTCCAACAGTTGCTGTTTGAGCGCCTATAGGGCTTAAAACAGGAAGGTCGTTTACAGGGGTGATAGTAACTGTTATAGTTGCACTATCTTGAGCTCCAAAAGAATCTGTTAAGTATAAAGTAAAGGAGTCTGAGCCATATTTATTCAATACAGGGCTTATAATTAATGTGTCTGAAGCATTGTTTATTGTTGTTGTGAATAAGCTAGTATCAACTCCAGTCACACTCCATGTTAAATTTGCATCAACATCATATACATCAACATCTGTTTCATAAGGTTTCAAATAAATCGCCAAGGCTATAGGCGTATCCTCTGTTGTAGTGTATGAAAGAGGCAGTGAAGAATTTATTACAGGAGCGTCGTTGACGCTGTTTACATTTATCCTTAATGCTTGTGTTCCAATACCTCCAGCATTATCATTTACTTGCAAATCAAGCTGATTGTACCCAACCATATTAGCTGCAGGAACAGTGCAGCTTAGAGTGCTTCCCGCTACAGAGCAGTTAACTAGCGACGCATTAGACTGCCTTATAAGTGTCCATGTCATGTCTGCAGGAATTGCATTATCAACGTCAGTTGTATAGCTTGCTAAATTAATATTCAAAGCGCCGTTATCTTCATTTATATTCTGGATTGGAACATTAAGTATAGGATTATCATTAACTGGTGTTACATTTACTCTTGAGATTAATTGTCCAGTCTGGCTTGGAATTCCATTATCATCTGCTAAAAATCTAACATAAGTTACTCCATACCAGTCTTGCTGTGTTGAAAGTGTAACAGCGCCAGTTACAGGATTAACATTAACCTGCAGGCCAGGATTATAGCTGACATAATTAGGGTCATATCTGTAATTTTGACAGACTTGGCCGACATCTTCTGGGTCGCATAATATATCAAATGATAATGAAGTATCCTCGCTGAAATTAATAGGGCTTATTGATGTAGTCAATGTTGGAACTTCATTTTCATCTGTCTCAACAATTACATAAACAGTATTGCTTGCAGCGCTTGCTCCAACAAAATCCCAAGCATAAAATACAATTGTTCCGTTGCCGTTCCAGTCTGTTGTTGAGCTTATTGTTGCAATTCCTGTATTATCATCAATAATTACTGTTATGCTTCCTCCAAGAGGATTTGATGTTGGGCCGGGATTTGAAACAATTACTGCAGTATAGTTTAAATCATCTAAATCTAAATCATAAAAATAAGGAGTAATGTTAATTATTTCAGAACCTTGGTCTTCAATCCATGTTAAATTTTGAATAGGTCCGGTAGTTACATTAAATATTGGAGCACGGTTTTCAACAAGGAAGCTGAAATCAGGGCTAACTCTTAAATTTCCAAGGCTGTCAAGAGCGTAATATCTCCATCCAACAAGCTCTTGATTTTCTAAAAAGTTTTGGGTAACAGTATAAGGGTAATTGTTATTTCCATCGTTTGCTACAGAATAATTCTGCCAGCTTCCTGTCCAGTTTCCTTCAATCAAAACAGGAACAGCAACACCAGACCACACATCAATAATTGTTGCATTGATTATAACATCATCGTCGTTGTTTATAATTCCATCTGCTGTATAGTTTTGGAAATTTGACATTAGAGGAGCAAGAGTATCAATAGCAAAAATTGCATTAACAGAAGATCCTTCAATATTGCCTACAAGGTCTCTTGCGCCAGAGCTTGAAACAGTTACATTATTTTCTTCATCAGCATCTGTGATATTGAATGTTTCTGTCCATACATTTGTGGTTGCCCAAGTGCCGTCTCCATTGCTGGTTATAACTCCTGTATTTCCAGCAAAACCAATAACTGGAGTTGGTAATGCATTCATTTGTTCGCTGTAAGTTAGTGTAATCTCTTGTGTTAAATCACTCTCTCTAATAGAGGCTGTACCAACGGTTATTGTTGCGATTGGAGCAGTATTGTCGACAACAGCAGTTCCTATTGTTATTGAAGAATTTGCATTTCCTGCATAATCAACTAATGACTCGCCTGTGTCAAAGTCAAGAACAAAACTATAAGTTCCATCTGGAACATATAATCCACTACTATCAGTACCATTCCAATTTTTACTACAATTAGTTAACCAATCAGTACAAAAATACCATCTAACATTAGTACCAGAAGAATCTTTCACAAATAATGTTTTCCAGTAAACTACCTCATTAGAAGTCATATTTATTGTTACATTATCGTATTGCCCGTCAACATTTTGAGGAGAAAATACATTGCTTGCGCTGTAACCCCCTGTTATGCTCGTAGAAGTTAGATAAGGAATTGTTCTGTCAAATGTAACATTGCTTCCATCTGTAGTTGTTGTAACCTGTACACCAGCATTTCCTAAACTATCTGAAAAATCAATTGTAAATGGTATTATTCCTTCTGTATCTGCAGCAAGCATAGTTCTTGTAGCATTCCAGTTTTGTGGAGTTGCTCCTTGTGTAACTGTTGCTGCACTTCCTCTTATTGTAACTGTTGGTGTTGTTAAATTCTCGCTTGCAGTAAAAGTTATTATTACAAGATCTCCTATTTTAGCCCAGGTTATATTTGCATTATTCGATGCAATTGATCTTGTTGTTAGTGTTGGTGTAACTGTATCAACATCAAATTTGTCAAGGCTTGTATTAACATTCATTACATTTCTAGCATAGTCTCTGGCTGTATTTACAATAATATCTACATCTGGTTGAGTTTCGCTTACATCAAAGACATTGTAAGCAGATCTATAAGTATTCGCATCAACCCATAAGCTTAATCCAGCATTAAATACTAATGTTCCTGTTGCCAAAATATTTGGATTAAAACTGACTATTGGAGAAACAGAAGGATCCATGTTTTCATTAAAATCAATATCAATATTAAGAGCAGAACCTGCATCAGCTTTAGTGATTGTTAAGTCTGAAGGAGTTATTAAATTTACTAATGGAGCGGTTTCATCAAAGCTCACAGAACTTCCGTCGGTAACTGAAGTAACTTGAACTCCATTATTTCCGGCAGAATCCACAAAATTAATTGTAAATGCTAAAGCTCCTTGAGTGTCTCCAGAAACCATAATATAAGTAGCATTATAGTTGTTTCCACCTGTAGGTACAACACCTGCAGGATTTCCATCAATAGTTACCGCAGGTAATCCACTAAGAGTTTCACTTGAAGTAAGGCTTATTGTTACAGCATCTCCAACACCAGCTATTGCATTGCTATTAGGATTATTAGATTGAATATGTACAAAAGTTAAAGTTGGCTGAAGAGTATCAATCGCAAAATTATCTGTAGTACTTGCTTGCTGCGAATTTCCCACAGCGTCTGTTGCACCGCTAGGGTTAGAAACTGTAACTGCAGCAGTCTCTTCATTAACATCTGCAACATTGAAGTTTTGCGTCCATCTTGTATTTCCCACACTCCAGACACCAGTTCCTGCAGGAGTTATAGCCCCGACATTTCCAGCAAAGTTAATTGTTGGAGTAGAAGAAGGATTCATTGCCTCATTATAATTAATAGTAACTGTCTGCACCAAATCACCTTCATAAACAGGATCTGTGTTAACTGTGATTATACCAGTTGGATTTCTTGTATCAACATTATAATTAGCATTAATGCTTGCCCCCTCGACATTTCCGTTAACATCTGCAACTCCTGAACTTGAAACAGTTACTGCACTTGCTTCATTAGCATCTATGTGATTGAATGTCTGTGTCCAAACTGTATTTCCAACACTCCATGAACCAGCTCCAGCACTTGTAATAGCACTTGTATTTCCAGAAAAAGAAATTACAGGTGTAGAAGCGCCATCCATAGTTTCATTATATGTTAAAGTAATAACCTGCACTAAATCGCTATCATAAATAGGATTTGTGTCTCTTGTAACTGTTGCTGTTGGGTTTAAGTTGTCGATATTGAATAAAGGAAGAGATGTAAAATCAAATTGTGTAGTACCTGAAGCATTTTGTGCATTTCTTGCCCTTACTCTTATATTAGAAACTTCTTCACTTGCATCAGCAACATCATAATAAGCAGTATAATTTCTTATACTAGTCCAAGAACCAGTATTAAAAGAAATGGTATTTGTTGGATCTTCAAAAGGAAAATCAATTGTTGGATCTACTAATAAATCCATATCTTCGTTATAAGAAACAACAATAGAAAAAGTTCCCAATCCAACTTCACTATCAGAGAGCATAGTCGGATTAACATTAATATTTGCTATCGGTTGAGCGCCTACACCAAAACTAAAAATAGAAATTACCAGAGCACTAACTACTAACAGGATTATGAACGTGCTGATGAACTTCATAGTTCTTTTTGTTCCCATTATCAAGTTAATATAATTTTTCTTTTTAAACATAATTGTCATTTATCTCATATTTTTTGTCGTTACTATAAATTGATGAATTTAACTCTCTCTTCATTTTTAATTTTGAAGATTTTCTTATTATATTAAACATTTACTCATATATAATTTCTTCTATGAATAATTAATCAATAGTTTTCCCATAAAACAAGCCCGCCTTTAGAATCCCTTAAAAACATTGTATCTCCTGTTGAAGTCCAGACATATTCTTCACCTGTCCAGTAAATCCTCTCACTAGTATTTGTGCCATTTCCGACAATAATATCCACTTCTCTTTCCGGCTTTAAAATAAAATTATTAAATATAAATTTTTTTATTCCTTCATCTTTTATGTTCCATCCTGTAAGATTGCAATCTATATTGCAGCTGTTGCGCAATACCATAATCTCTCCTTCATAATCAAACTCTTTTAAAATAATACACTCTCTGCAGATATCTTCAGAAGATTTGCACAATTTAATATTATTTTTAATACACTCTTTCCAAGCTTCATTAAAATTATCATAATAAAAATCTTTTCCAGAAGGGAAATAAGCGTTTGCAAAGCCCTCTTCAATTAATTTTTGGTTGATATTTTTTCCATTTAGAAAAATATATCCAAGAGTTCTGCCATATCTATCTTTTTTGCTTTTTCCATACTCAACTTCAACTGTCTTATTTAAGATTAAACCCTCCAAAAATTCTTTAGCGTCAGCATAATACTCTTCTCCTTTTTCGGGTGTATTAATGCCAAGAAGCCTAATCTTATCTCCGGAATCAACAACAATCGTATCCCCATCAATAATTCTTTCAACTTTAGCAGTATCTCTGTCAATTAAAAAACCAGTGATGGCGCTGTCTAAATAGTTGTAATTAAATGCAACTAACAATGTGGCTAAAAAAGAAATAAGAAAATAAATATGCCTTCTTCTAATATATCTCATATTATATTTTAAAAGCTAACAATCTATTTAAAATCTCGTAACTAATTTAAAGTATGGACAAGGTGCTTCTTTTGGCAGACCCTCAATCTCATGCATGGAATTTTGCTGAAAAAATCCAGAAATATCTTCAGAAAAAAAGAAAATACTTTGTTCCTTTAGAAAAAGTTAATATTTCACATTTTGGAAATAATGAAATAGATATGAGTATTCCTAAAAATGTAAGGAGAAAAGATGTTTATTTTATACACGATTCAAACAAAGACCCTCAAGAGTGGTGGGTGCAGATTTTATTGTTTAAAGACCTTGCGCTTAGCTCTTCTATAGAGAATTTAACATTTGTGCTTCCAGATTTGCTCTATAGTCGCCAGGACAGGAAACACGAATCACGCGTGCCAATTTCTGCAAGGGCTGTTGCAGAGTCTATTTCTCCAGGATTAAAAAAAATAATAACAATGGACCTTCATGCCCCTCAAATTCAAGGGGTTTATCCTTCAAATGTTCCTCTTGATAATCTCTATAGCTTTCCAGAAATATCCAGATATTTAATCAAGGCCCAGAAGAATAATCTGGAGAATTTAATCGGCGTATCTCCTGATAAGGGCGGTGTAGAAAGAGTTATCGCGTTTATGAATCGGCTGGCAGTTTATGACAAGGGAAACTCTGTGCATAATTTATACTCAACAGCATTTTTATATAAGAGGAGAGTTAAGGCAGGAAAAGTGGAAGAAATGAGGCTGAATGGAAATGTGGAGGGGAAAAACTGTCTTTTAATAGACGATATAATTGATTCCGGCGGGACTTTAATAGAAGCATCAAAAATCCTAAGGAAAAACGGAGCTAAAAAATTATTTTGTTATGCAACCCACGGGCTTTTTACTAAAGGAATAGAAAAACTATCTGAAAATTTTGAACTTATTATGACAAGCAATACGCATTATGTAGAATACCCCACTGTTAAAATTATAGATGTCACCCCACTATTTGCAGAGGCTATTTGCAGGGCCCAAAAAGGAGAATCTATTTCTATTTTGTTTGAGTGATTGAAGTAGTTTGATTTGTTGGGATGTTGATTGCCTCAAGAATTTACCAATTCTTGATGGTGCTCAAGAATCTTTGATTCTTGACATCAAGGAACCGTAGGTTCCGATCACCATTGAGGCTATCTTAAAGGAAGTTGATTGTTAAGGAACCTTGGTTCCTTACATATGCGGGAGGCAGGGTTCGAACCTGCGCAGGCACTAAGCCACAGGATTTCTTATTTTCTTCCTTAAAGGGAAAGTGTGTGAGAGGCTGAGAAAATCTGCAAAAGAGATTTTCTAAGCCCCAGAAACTGGTAAGTTTCTGTGGAAACCGTTAGGTTGTCTTCATCAGCCCTGAGCACTCTCTTAAGGGAAGTTGATTGCCTCAAGAATTTACCAATTCTTGATGGTGCTCAAGAATCTTTGATTCTTGACATCAAGGAACCGTAGGTTCCGATCACCATTGAGGCTAACTTAAGGGAGGTTGATTGTCAAGGAACCGTAGGTTCCTTACAGGTTAGTGTAAGGGGAACACTTCAATCTCGTAAGAGTTGAAGTTCCCAAAAATTGCACAGCAATTTTTTAGGACTTGGTGCCCCTCAAAACTTAAGTCCTGCCCGTTTGACCACTCCGGCACTCCCGCATATTCTCTTGAGACAATTTAGAAACTTATAAGTCTTTTCATTAATATTCTTTTGAAGAAATATTCTAATATAATTAACGACATTAATATTTCTACGTTTTGTCGTTGATTTATTAGGGAAAGACTTATGTCTTTCACTATAGAGCTACTGAAAAGTTTTTAATTTGCTCTCTAATTCAGGCAATAAAGAGACATCAAGGCTTTTAAATCCAATGCCATCAACAGTCCCATTTTCCCTTTTTCCCCTTATATAAACATTAAATTTATTTTCATTATCAACAAAACTATCATAACCAACATAGCAGGTTCCTTTGGGCAAATAAAATTCTTCATTTGAGAATTTAAGAATAGTGCCTTCCTTTAGCGGATTAAAATTATATTCCTTCAATTTATTTTCCATTATAAAATTTAATTAGAATATTTTATAAATTTTTTGTTATTATATAACATCTAACCAACAAGTTTAAAAAACTATTTTTACAAAATTATACTGTTTAGTATTTTTAAAATATACTATGCAATCTTTAAAATGGCAGAAGATATGACTAAAAGGGTAGCAGATTTGATGAATAATCAATCCAAAATCAGGAATATAGCAATAGCTGCACATATTGATCACGGAAAAACAACTTTTAGCGATAATCTTCTTGCTGGAGCAGGCATGATGTCTGAAGAAACAGCAGGCAAGCAGAGATTTCTGGATTTTCACGATGATGAAGTAGCCCGTGGAATCACTATCGATTCTGCTTCTGTATCAATGGTTCACAAAATAGAGTCTGAAGATTATTTAATTAACCTTATTGACACTCCAGGGCACGTTGATTTTGGGGGCGATGTGACAAGAGCTATGAGGGCTGTAGATGGATGTATAATCCTAACCTGTGCTGTTGAGGGCGTAATGCCCCAGACAGAAACAGTTGTCAGGCAGGCTCTTAGGGAGCTAGTTAAGCCTGTTCTTTTCATTAATAAAGTCGACAGGTTGATCAAAGAGGTGAAATTAACACCAGAAGAAATGCAGAAAAAATTTATCTATATTATCGATCATGTTAATCAGCTTATTGAAAATATCGCCCCTCAAGGTTATAAGGAAAAATGGAAGGTTTCTGTCAACGACGGCTCTGTTGTATTCGGTTCTGCATTCCACAAATGGGCTTTAAGTGTCCAATATATGCAGAAAAAAGGGATTACTTTCAAAGATATAATTGATGCTTATGAAAAAGACAACTGGAAAGATCTAGCAAAAAAAGCGCCACTTCACGAGGTTATTCTTAATATGTCAGTAAAACACCATCCAAATCCTGCTGAAGCTCAAAAATACAGGATTCCAAAAATATGGCATGGTGATATAAACTCTGAGCTTGGCAGATCATTAATTAACTGCGACCAGAAGGGCGAGCCTGTTTTTGTACCAACAAAAATTGTCGTTGATAAACATGCAGGAGAAGTTGCTGCAGGCAGGCTTTTTTCAGGAACATTAAAGCAGGGAGATGAAGTTTATATGAATCTTGCTAAAAGACATACAAGAATCCAACAGGTATCAATTTACAAAGGAGCGCAGAGATTTATAGTGGATAAAGTTTTAGCAGGGAATATTGTAGGAGTAGTCGGCCTTAAAGACGTCTTTGCTGGAGAAACTGTCTCTAAAAATGAAATAGAGCCGTTTGAAGCAATAAAACATTTATTCGAGCCGGTCGTTACTAAGTCCATAGAAGCTAAGAAGACTGCAGATTTGCCGAAATTAGTCGAGATTCTTAAACAAGTAGCAAAAGAAGATCCTTCTATTAAGATAGAAATTAATGAACAAACAGGAGAGAGTTTAATGAGTGGTATGGGCGAGCTTCATCTTGAGATTATTGAAAATAGAATTAAAACAGAAAAAGGGCTTGATGTAAAAACATCGCCTCCAATAGTTGTTTATAGGGAAACCGTCACTAAAGAAAGCCCAAAGGCTATTGAAGGCAGGTCTCCAAATAAGCATAATAGCTTTTTTATTAAAATTGAGCCGTTAGAAGATCCTGTTTATAATCTTATACAATCTGGAGAGCTTACAGAGGGGCGCATAAAAAAAGGCAAAGGAAAAGAGCTTCAGGATATCTTATCAAAATTAGGATGGGATGGGGAGGCAATAAGAACTGTCAGGGATATTTATAAAGGAAACATTTTTTTAGAAGAAACTCGCGGAGAAGTCCACATAGGAGAAGTTATTGAAATGGTTCTTGATGCCTTTGAAATGGTAATGAATCAGGGTCCATTGTCAAGAGAGCCATGCACTAAAATGAAGATAACTTTAGTAGATATAAAACTTCATGAAGATGCTATTCATCGTGGCCCAGCACAAGTCTACCCAGCAGTTAGGGAAGGAATTACAGAAGCAATGAAAATTGCCGGCCCATCTTTATTAGAGCCCCTGCAAGTGCACTTAATTGAAATGCCGGATAAATTTTTAGGAACTGTTACAAAATTAGTCAGCAGTAAAAGAGGGCAGATGATCAGCGTTGGTCAGGAAGGAACCCTTGTTTTAATGGATGCAAAAATTCCAGTAGCAGAGATGATAGGATGGTCCTCTGATTTGCGAAGCGCTACAGAAGGCCGCGGCTCATCTTCTCTTAAAGACCAGTTATTTGAAAGAGTGCCTTCAGGAATGCAGGAAGATATTATAAGAAAAATAAGAAATAGAAAAGGTTTGGCAGAGAATCAGTGAACCAACAAACTTAAATAGATTAAAGTTATTTAAATAATATGGAAAATAGAATGTCTTGCGGTGTTTCTGTGCATGAGGAAATTATGGATGGAAAAAAAGTGTTTGTTGTTGAATGTGCAGAACTTGGAATAAGTGATTTTGGGGAGACAATTGACGAGGCTTTTAGTAATTTAAAGAATGCTATTGCTCTTTTATTAAAAGAATCTCCAGAAAAAAGAGAATTATTAGAAAAACAAGAACCAATATTAGTTACTAGATTATTTCTCTGAATTTAATTCCAGCCTGTCTTTCTATGCTTTTTAATGTTCCAATAGGCATTATTTCATGATGAACAGGCACAACAACTATTTTTCCGTTGTTTCTCATAATTATATGGGTCCCGCTTTGTCTTTTAATTTCAAATCCATGTTTTTGAAGAATTTTAACAACCTCTTTTGATTTTATATTTCTAATATTCATTAATAAACAAAATTTTTTCTATTTAAATAAATTGGTATGGAAATTATATAAAAAAGGAGTTTATAAATAGGGCTTATTAATATATAAATAGAAAAGGTTTGGCAGAGAATCAATAATTCAGTAATTTTCCAAAAATGATAATAAAATACAGAAGGGGCCAGGCAGGAAATGGAAAATATTACACTCAAATTCATGGAGATGTAAAATATAACAGAAGAAAAAATAAAATAGATTCTGAAAAAGAGATTGAAGCTTATATTTCTGATACAGAAAACAAAACTCAAAGACTTTTTTCTTCTAAAAAAGATTCTCTTGAAGAAAAAATTGAGAAATAATTTTTTTGATTTAGTTAATATGGAACTGGGATTTTTTCAAGAAGCTGGCGGGCTAGAAGATTCTGCTTGATTATATATAATCTTATAAATATTAACTAAATTCTTTTTTGTATGAAGCATTTATTCGTTGCAAGACATGGTGATTATGGCAGAGATGATAGAATTAGTGATTACGGCTGTCGGCAAATGGAAGCATTAGGCAAAGCCATAAAACAAATTCTTAATGGAAGATCGGCATATTTATTTTCTTCAACAGCCCCTAGAGCATTAGATAGTTCCCAAATTTTAGCAGCCCAATTGGCTTTGCCTACTGAATTTGAACAAGTTCCATATCTCTGGTCAGGAAATGATGCTCCAAGAAATAGTTTTTATTTTAGTCCAAGTTTAGATAGATTAATGGGACTTGTTGCTGAAAGAAGAGATAAAGCTGACGGCCTTGTTATGGTTACTCATCTCGAAGTAACTGAAGACTTTCCAAGTCACTTTTTTCAAAAAGAATTCGGGCAAGATAAAAGGATTGGAGAAATATCAAAAGGTCAAGCAGTTCATTTAGATTTAGAAACAAGAACATACCAAATTCTTCCAAAATAGTACGCCCGCCATTAATTCAGTTGAATTTTCTCTTATTTCGCTCCAAAAGTTTTCCTTGTTTTAAAATATTCTCAACTAAAGACCTAACATTTGACCTTAAATTTCCTTCTAATATAACATTTTGTAGGAGAACGGCCCCCCCTTCATATTCAAATTCTTTTATATTATCATAAGTTACTTCATTAATAGATTGAATCTTTCCTTCTAAAAGAGATTTTAGTTCATCTAAAAAATCTTGTCTTCTGCTAAAAGAAAAAATATTCCCGTTCAAATCCTCGTTTAATATTCCACGCTGTTCTTTATATAAAACAAAATTTTTATCAGGAAAATAAACTCCTTCAATATAAGACTTTTTATAAATATCGTGGGGGTTGTAATTTCTCTTAAAATATATAGCTTTCATATAAAATACAAAATTAAGTTTTATTTAATTATTTATATGATACAGAAATTCTTGTAAACCCTTGCTTTTGGGCAGGGGACAATTGCCAAAGGCAATTGTCAGAATTTCTGTCTCCAAAAGTCCTAAACAAACCACGCCTTTTAATGCGTGGTAAAACACAAGGACTTTTGGATTTAATAATATAAATACTAACAATCTTCTATATTTATTATCCATCTCAATGAAGAAAAATAATTACACAAAAGCCAATTAAACCAAAACATTTTTAAATACAATTTTTTTTAGATAATTACCAAAATTTTCTCACGAAAATTTCTTTATATAAGGGAAAGGTAGTGTAGGAAAACCGTAGGTGTTCAAACAATGGCAAAAGAAAAACCAAATTTGAATATTGTTTTCGTAGGGCATGTAGATGCTGGAAAATCTACTTGTGTAGGCAGGCTTATGTATGATTCTGGGGCAGTGTCTGAGCAGGAATTGAAAAAGCTCAGGGAAGAAGCTGAAAAGCACGGCAAAGCAGGATTTGAATTCGCTTACGTTATGGATAAAATCAAGGAAGAAAGAGAAAGAGGAGTTACTATTGATCTTGCATACAAAAAAATTATGACACAAAAATACCAAGTTACAATTATTGATGCTCCTGGACACAGGGACTTTGTCAAGAATATGATTACAGGCGCTTCACAGGCTGATGCAGCTATGTTGGTTATTGCTGCTCCTTCAGGAGTCCAGCCGCAAACAACAGAACATTTATGGCTATTAAGGACAATGGGTGTTAGAAACATATGTGTTGTTGTCAATAAAATGGATGAGATTCAATATTCAGAAGATAAATTCAAAAAAGTAAAAGAAGATGTTTCTAATCTTTTAAAGCAGGTTGGAATTGACCCTGCAAAAACAACTTTTATTGCGGCTGCAGGATTAAAAGGAGATAATATTTTTAAAAAATCAGATAAGATTCCATGGTATAAAGGGCCGACAATTATTGAACAGTTTGATTTGTTCCCTGCACCAGAGCTTCCAACTAATCTACCAATGAGGATGCCTGTTCAGGATGTTTACGATATTACTGGTATTGGAACTGTTCCTGTTGGCAAAATTGAGACAGGGATTATGAAGGTAGGTCAAAAGGTTAAAGTTATTCCTGGTAGAAGCGGTAAGGGTATAGATGGTGAAATAAAAACAATTGAAATGCATCATGAAGCTATGTCAGAAGCTCAGGCAGGAGACAATGTTGGTATTAATATTAGGGGAATTGGTAAAAAGGATATTGCAAGAGGGGATGTTATCTGCGACTTCGATAAGCCAGTGCCAATTGTAAAAGAATTTATAGCGCAAATAGCTGTTATTAATCACCCAACTGTATTGGCAAAAGGATACACTCCAGTATTCCATGTTCATACTGCTCAAGTTCCATGCCAGTTCGTAGAGCTTATAGAGCAGATTGACCCAAAATCCGGGCAGGTTATTAAGCAGAACCCGGACTTTTTGAAAAATGGCGATGTAGCTAAAGTTAGAATAAGGCCCCAGGGAAAACTGGCTATAGAAACAACAAAAGAGAACGCTTTCATGAGCAGATTTGCAGTTAGAGACGCTGGAGCAACAGTTGCTGCCGGCATGTGCATGGAAATTATAGAAAAGCAGTAATTCTTAACTAAATTTATTGTATTGATAGATATTTTAAAAGTAGAAGATTTAATTATAAAATTGAAAGATTGCATAAGACAGAGAACTAAAACATTTCGGGGATTTCACGGTTCTGTTGATTCTGCAAATGCTATTATAAAAGGCTGGGAAGTTTATTATAATTTCATTAAGAAGCATGAATCTTTGAAAGGTAAGACTCCAAGCGAGTTAGCTGTACCTAAATTGAAACTTGGGGCAAATAAATGGTTAGATCTAATTATGTTAAGTTAAACTCTGTAAAGTTTGGTATTTAATTGTCTCTAGAGCTGAAAAAGAACCAGAATATAGTTTGTGGTGATTAAACTATATTGGTAAAACTTAAATACCAGTTATCACTCTATAATTAATAAGGATTCAACAATGAAAGTCACATTAATTAATCCACCATCTAGTTGTGTGAATGAGGATAGAGTTGAATCGCCCTTAGGTCTCCTCTATATAGCATCAACTGTAAGAGAAAAAGGTTACAAAAATATTTCTATTTGTGATATGAGTGGATCTAGATCTGATTTAGAAATTACAGAAAGGATGAAAAATATTCCTCCTGCTGAGGTATATGGTATAACTAGTTTTTGTACTAATTATCAATATGCTAAAGAAGTTATTAAAAATATCAGGGCTATTAATCAATCAGCATATATTGTTCTTGGCGGACCAAATGCTTCAGGTGTTCCTGAATTTTCATTTAATGATTCCCTGGCAGATGCAGTTGTCGTTGGCGAAGGAGAAGATATGTTTAAAAGTTGTTTAGATTCTTATGTTAGCACTTCAAGATTAACAGGAATACATAAGGGGGTAGGTAGGAATAATATTGATTCTTATGCTTTTCCTGCAAGAGATCTCGTAGATCTTACAACATATTCTAGAGAATTAATGGGCAATAAAGTAATATCCTTGCTTAGTTCTAGAGGATGTCAGTATCATTGTGCTCATTGCAATAGCGTAGTTATGGGCGGAGGAAATAAAACTGTAAAATATAGAAGTTCAAATAATATTGTTAAGGAAATTGAAACGATGAGGGGTTCATACAAATATTTTAGGTTTAATGACGATCATTTTACAGGGAATCCTAATCTTGAAGAACTTTTAATAAAAATGAAAGACCTTGATATTACTTTCCGTATTTTTGCCAGAATAGATGATTTGAATGAAAAAAATTCCAGATTATTAAGAGAGGCTGGATGTGTTCATGTATCTGTGGGTCTGGAGTCTTTATATCCTCCTAATTTAAAAATAATTGGTAAGAAATCACAAATAGGTCATGAAGGTAATGTACAAATTGCCAAATCAAACGGCTTAACAGTTAGATCCTCATTCATGGTTGGATTGCCATTTGATACAGATGAAACAATTGAACAATCTTTTACTAAAGCCGCAGAATTAGGTATAGATGAATTTGCAGTATATCCTCTAATTCCTTATCCTGGAACTGCTATTGCAAAATTTCCAGAAAGATTTGGTTACACTATTGAAAATAAAGATTTTCTTGATTATGTTCAGATAGGTAAAGATGGGAGAACCTGTTTTGCATTGAAACACAAAAATTTTAATCCTGAAGATGTTAAAAGATGGCTGGGAATTGCCACGCAGATACTTAAATCAGGAGGAGTAGACCATATGAGTGAAAGTGAGGTGGCTAAATAAAATGGATCAAGAATCAGTTCAAAAAAATGATTTGCAGGCTATTCAAATAAATTGTGTTGTTTGCAATAGCAATAGCTATAAACCTTTATTTTATATTTCACCAAGGAGAATAGTAGAGTGCTCCAATTGTGGTCATGAATATGTTAATCCTTTGCCTCATCCAAAAAGTGTTCCAGAATGTAAATTTATTCCAGGAGAAGAAGAATCAGTTGGAACGCAAATAGACCTTGCTTATATTAAAAAAATATTTGATAGATATGGCGTTAAAGGAGGAAAGTTATTAGATTTAGGATGTGGACAAGGAAGATTAGAAAGAAAATTAATCGAATCTGGGTGGGCACAACAAGATATTTATTTAATGGATACTTCAGAAAGAAATATAGAAGTTGTAAAAAATAAATATCCTTTATCTAATTTTATCCATGGTGATGCACAAAAAGGAATAGGAATTAATAATTATTTTGATTGTGTGCTTATGGTAGAGTTTTTAGAACACTTAGCAAATCCTGCAACTGCTTTAAAAAATGCTTCAAATGCATTAAAACAAGGCGGCTTATTTATTATGAGGGGTTTACCAAATAATCAATCTTTAGAAGCATTTATTGGTTTAGAAAAATGGAGAATGAGACAATTCGAACAACACAATCATTTTTTTAATACTGGAACATTTTCAACCTTCGCCCAAAATTTGTCCGGTGTGAATATATTAGAATTTGGTACTTTTTTACAAGAAGGCTATAGATCTTATGATATTGAAAGAATTGCAAGAAATATTGGAGTTATCAATGAATCAAACGATAATCAATATATTGCTTATGATGGAAAAATAGTCCAATCTAGTGAACTTGCTGAATCAGTTTTAGCAAAAATAAAAAATGTCAATTTTAGCGATTATAAAAATAGAACGAAACTTACTGCACAACAAATAAAGTCTTTACTATCTGGGGAAAATATAGAAGAATTTTTTGACACTGCAGCACTAGATCCGTTTTTATCCCCTGATTTTTCAGTTGTTATGAGGAAAGATGGAAGATAAAATGACATTTGGAAATTCATTTGAAGATGTTGAATTAAGCCCCTACAAATGGGCAACCCACATGGATAGACTGGAAAAACTTGCAAGAGGAGAAGATGTATTTCCAGTTACTATTGAATTGGATTTAGTTGGCTATTGCAATCATAATTGTGGATGGTGTGTTGATCCTAAGCATATGAACCATTCTCTTGAAAAAAAATTTGTTTTTGAATTGCTCAGTGAGGTTAAGTCCTTGGGTATTGAGGGGATAGTTTTCAAGGGTGGTGGAGAAGGAACACTTCACCCAGCATATGCTGAAATTTTAGAAGAAACAAAAAATTTAGGATTTGAAATTGGAATTGTTACAAATGGGAGTAAATTAATTGACTTATACAAGCCCATAGTAAGAAATACTAGTTATGTTAGGGTAAGCATCGATGGTCCAACAGCAGAATCTCATAGAAAAATACATAGAAGTAATGATTTTAATGAGATCGTAACAGGAACAAGAGAAATGATTCTATTAAGGGATAAACTAAGACAGAGACATCCAATAACTGGACTTTCTTTTGCAATGGATTATTCTTTGATTGGTTTAATTGAAGAAGCAATCAGATTAGGAGATAGTATTGGAGCAGATTATACTTTTTTTAGACCGCCATTTTTTGAAGAAGTTGGAAGGGAAAATACAATGACTATTGAGCAAAAAAGAGAACTTTTGGCTGCATTTGAAAAAGGAAAGAAAAATTATAATGGAAAAATGAGAACTTTTATTGATTACTGGATTTCTGATAGCGAAGCAAAATATTCTGCTTCAACAGGAGAATCTCCAAGAAGAGGAAAATATATGCAGAAAGGGGCAAATGGAATAGAGCATATTACTGGAACTTGCTTAGCTTCTCCTTTATTGGCTGTTATCTCTGCAGATAGAAAAGTTTATCCTTGTTGCAATCTTAGATTTATCGATGAATTTAGTATCGGAACTTTAGATTATGAAAACGGAGATACTTTTAAAAAAATTTGGCATAGTCAGGAAAGAAAAGAAGTTATGGATAAGATTCATAAGACTGAATGTATAAGGTTTTGCACTCATCCCATGAGTAAATATAATGAAGTTATTGAATATTTAAAAAGCTCACAACATCACAGGGGGTTTATATAAAATGCAAAAAAGAAAATTAATATTAAAGAAAGAATCATTCGGAGGAGTCTTTGTAGATACACAAACTGGAAGAAGAAATTTTCTTAGACATGAAGAATATGAAAGTAAAAGACAAGAATTATTAAATTTTAAAACTCCTAATGTAGAAGTAAAGATTGTGGATGTTACAGAAAGGGGTTATTCTCTTATTCCAAATGCTACTTCTAGTCCAAATAGTATTTTTTGGGAATTAACAAAAAGATGTAATGGTTCATGTACCGACTGTTTTATGGATTCAAATGCAAAAAAATGGTCTAAAGATGAAGTAAGTTTCGCAGAGATTGAAAATATTGCAAGACAATTTTCAGATTTAGGAGGTTATAGTGTTAGATTAACAGGAGGAGAACCAACATTAAGAGAAGATTTTTTTGATATTGTTGATTTATTTAATGAAAATGCAATGGATGTTGGCTTGAACACAAATGGAATGTTTGATAAAAGAAAACTCGAGCAAATAGTTTCTAGAGGCATTAAAGATATAAGAATAAGTTTAGATGGACCTGAAGAAGTTAACGATAAGATTAGATGGTCTGGAAATTATCGGGGTGCTATTAGAACTATTGAAAGATTAGCAGAGTATAATCAGACATCATCAAACCCCACAAAACCAACAATAAATGTAGTACTTATGAAATCAACTAATCCTTATATCGAACATATGACTGAGCTAGCACAATCTTATAACTTTAAAATAAGTTTTGGACTAATGAGATTAACTGGCAGGGCTAAAACAGATGAAATGCTTTCTCCTGAAGAAGTTGTTCAAGCAGCATATAGAGTACAAAAAATAAGGGACAAATTAGGATTAGTAAAAGGAACTGTGAGAATCAATTACGATCTATTTTGTGAAGGAGCACAAGATGGAAAAGGGAGACCAATATCCGGATATCTCCCCTATCCATTTGATAATTCTAAATGTGCTTTAGGAAGTTCTGGGTTAAATCTTGATGCTTTTGCTAGGCTATCTTCTTGCGGTTATCTTATTAATGCAGACGAGTTTGTTGGTGAAGATATTAGAGGTAAAGATTTACTTGATGTTTGGCATAATTCGCCTCTGCTTAAGAAGATGAGGAATCTAACAAGAAAAGGCTGCACAGACTGCAACCATTATAAAATTAAATGTAATGGGGGTTGTCCTGCAATGGCATATTTTCAAACAGGAGATATTAATGGAGAAGATCCTTATTGTATAAGAAATGTTGATTTAACAAACATAGGAAAAATAAAATGAATCCAACAGAAATATTACGCGAATTAAGAAGTTTAGAATTATACTCTCCAGAAGAATGGGAAGAATATATTAGTAACTTTTCAATTAAAGATAATGACTTTAATTATTCTGCACATCAATCAGACAGTTTCTTATCAAGAATAAAACAAAGAAAAGGAGCAAAACCTGTCGTAGTAGATCCCAAAATATCTATAAAAATTACAGATCCAGAATCTTTAGCTACTCAAGATTTTAGAGATGAAAATACAATCGGAGTTGTTTCAGGATGTTATGATTTATTGCATTTGGGGCATGTTAGAAGTATGGCATATGCAAAACAACATCTTTTGCAATATGAAAATCCAAAATTAGTTGCTTTAGTTTTGTCTGATGAAAATATAAGAGTTAAAAAAGGGAATAATAGACCTGTATTAAATCTTAATGAAAGAGTAGGAATGATTTGTGCTCTTAATTCTGTTGACTATGTGATTCCTCTTCAATATCCAAATTGTCTTGATGCATTAGAAAAATTAAGACCAGATTATTTTTTTAAAGGTAATGCAGACAGATCGCAAGATATTGTAAGACAAGAAATGGAATTAGTGGAATCACATGGGGGAAATGTTATAGTTTTTCCAAAAGGTCAAGGTAGAGCAAGATCAACAACAACTTTGATTAATGAAGTATTAGAAAAATTAATGGGGGAATTTTAAAATGGAATTTGAAGAAATTATTAGATTTGCACAATCCCTTGATGATTCAAAAGAATCTGTAGATAGCTTATATGCATGTTTATTAGATCATTTTAAGTTACAAAAACCTGAAGAAAGAAATTTTCAAAAAAATGGTGTTTTAATAGCCTTTGACGGGCATAGTGGAGCAGGAAAAGATACTCAAATAGATTTACTTAGAGAACATATGCAAAAAACTCCAGATTATAGTAAATATAATATCTTTGAATTTGTTCAAAAAAGAAATGATCCTTTTAGAAATGTTGTAAAATATTTGTGGCAACATCCTGAAATTAAATCTACCCCAGATTGTTCATTATTATTTCTAACTGCAGGAAGAAGATACTTTGTGTATCATGATCTTTTACCATCTTTAGAAGATAGAAAAACTGTTGTAATATTAAATAGAAGTCATTTATCCCATATAGCATATCATGCTTCAAATGTGAATCAATTACCTGATTTAATTGCATTATCAGATTTTGATCCTGCTTCGGATTTGGCCTTTGTTTTAGAATGCGATGTAAATCTTGCATATTCAAGAGTTGTTGAAAGATCTCCTCAAAAAGCAGGAAGGATATATGCTAATGAAAAACCAGATTATATCGAGAGAGTAAAAAGAAATTTCAAAGGATTAGCAACTCTTGTTAATGGATTGATCTTTATTGACACTTCAAGAGAACCGAAGTTAATAGCTCAACAAATAAATCAAAAAGTCGATAATTGCTTTGAGGAAAGAAAATGAAAGCAATAATCTTAGCTGGTGGAAGGGGAAGCAGATTAGGTAAACTGACTGAGTTTAGACCTAAACCATTAATTGAAGTTTTAGGTAAACCAATATTAGAACATCTAATAGGAAATGCTTCGGATGTAGGAATTAAAGATTATATAGTCAATATTGGGTATTTAGGGAATATGATACAAGAATATTTTGGAAATGGCTCAAGGTTAGGGGTTAATATGCAGTATCTGGAATCAACTGGAAAAGGACCAGAAATGCCTCTCTTTACAGCAAGACCCTATTTAGATGATGAAACATTTTGCTGTTTTTGTGGAGATAATATTTTACTTCCTTCACAAATAGAAAAAATAATTAAGTCACATTTACAAAATAGTGCTGATGCAACTTTTATTTTAGAACAAGGTGAATCAGAAACAATAAAGAGAGTTAAAGTAGAAAGAGATAGAATTGTAGGGTCAAGTAATAATGCAAGAGACCCCGTACTTGTTTATAGTCTGGTTATGCAAACAGCTTTTCTTGATGTATTATATGAAAAAGTAAAAGATAAAGAAGATAAAGCTCTTGCATTTGTAATGGATGACCTTGTTAATGAACATAACCTTTATGCATTGGATATCCCTTTCGTAAACATTAATCGACCAGAAGATATTTTAAATGCTAAAAGAATTTTATCTGGAGTTGATAAAAAATGAATAAAGATACTGATTTTAAATCATTAGGTTTTGCAACTAGAGAACTCTACGAATTCCCGAATATCGTAAATATAGAAGTCTATAGGGGAAATTGTCCATGCAGTTGTGTACATTGTCCAGTTGGAGTTACAAATCCAACAGACAGACAAGAAAGATTTGGAAATAGAGGAATAGATTTGGGTTTGTATAAAAAAATTGTTTCTGAAATTAAAGAGCACCCTCATGCTACCGTTAGAATACATTCAGTAGGCGAGCCCGTCATTTGGAGAGATTTAATAGAAGCATTAAAATATGCTCATGATAATTCAGTAAAATCTTGGATTTTTACTTCTGCTGTAACAAGCAATATGGATCTTTTAGAAAAAATTTGTGATAATACAGGTGTTGTTGAAGTTTCTGTTAATAGCACAACAGCAGAAGATTATAGACAAACAAAAGGTACTGATGCTTTTGAATTAGTTTCTAGAAATATCCAACATCTGCATGATTATATCCAAGGAAAGAAATTACCAACCCGTTTAATAACTAGCAGAGTACGGTCTTTAGAAAAAACAAAAGATCAAGAATTTATTAAATATTGGAAAGCATCTGGATTTGTAGATGATTCATTTGTTAGAAGTTATCATACTTATAATGAAATGATGGACGAGTTGCCTTTAGATGGAGAACAACCTAAACATGAACCTTGTTTAGTTCATTGGGCTAGATTTAATATTGGTATAGATGGTTATGCAGTTGTATGTTTTAATGAACTTTTTAAAAAAAATTTAGATCCCTCATTAATTCTTGGAGATTTAAGAGAACAAACAATTGCAGAAATTTGGCACGGTCCTAAATTGACCACTCTTCGTAATGCAGAATTAAAAGGGGATTATTCAAATATTCCATTTAGTGATGCACTTACTTGCAAAGATTGCACTTCTTGTCAGCCTTTATTTGGAAACAGACAAACTAGTGAACATCAAATAAAGCAATTGGGGTGTAAGAATGCTTAAACTTTACAAAGAACATCCAGAATTTGATGAATTTACACAGTTTGATACAAAAACAGGCAAACTTGTTGCTATCAATGAAGATAAGTTTAAATCATTTCTCCCCGAAGGTTTTCAGGAAAAACCAGTAACAGAACAACCAATACAAAGAATAGAAACACCTAATGGAATAATTTTTACAGGAGAAACATCTGAAACACACACAAGATTTCCAAGAAGAATTTATTTTCAGATTACAAGATATTGCAATCTTGAATGTCCAACGTGTTTTATTAAAGCAGGGAGAGATGGAGCCCATGCACCAACGGGTGCAGTAATGGATATTGCCGAGTTCATGGGGCAAAATGGATTAATAGAAGCAAGATTAACTGGGGGAGAACCAACCCTACACCCTAATTTTTTTGATATTATACATAAATTTCATGAAGAAAATGTTTATACTTCAGTTGCTACAAATGGTATAGTGAATCAAAGAACTCTTGACAGATTGTGTGAAGAAGATAATCTTTGGCTTATTTGTTCAATTGATGGAAACAGAGAAATACATAATCAATATAGACCCGATACTTTTGATAGAATCATAAAAAATTTAAGATATTTAAAGTCAAGAAATCCTGAAACAAGACTTAGATTAACAACCGTTCTTACTAAAGAAAATAAAGGACAAATGTACGAATTAGGAGAACTTACTAAATCATTAGACGCAGAAAGTATTACTGTAATACCCCTAAGACCACAAGTAAGGGACCCAAGAATTAAAAGTGAAATGGTTACAGCTGAAGAATTTAAACAAGTAATTGAAGATCTTGTATGTGTTAAAGAAAAATTAGGGGTAAACGTAACAACTACAATGGAAACAGATTATAAAAAACATATTTATGTTGATCCTGTTTTTAGAAAAAAATCATCTTGTGCAGCAGGAAGAGAAGGAACAAATCTGGATTATGATTCTGAAAAAAGAGAATTTGCAGTATATGGTTGTTCATATTCGCCAGCAGTTGATTTAAGAGCAGATCCCAACATACGAAAACCTTTTTTAGCAAGTACATTTCCTGCAAGCAATCCTCAGAGATTCTTAGACATTTGGAGAGATGATTCACTGTGGACAATTTTCAGAGATCTAAATATAAAATCAGATGATTGTAAATCATGCGGTTATTTTGCAAAACATCAATGTGTTGGTTCTTGCCCTATTCAAAATGTAGATTATGGCTCACTTCAAGTTGGAAAAGATGTATTAGAACAGCTGAGAGATCAGATTCATCATACAAGCGAATGGTATTGTTATAAAAAAATAGTCGGATAAATCAATTAAGCATTTATTTATCTTTCTCATCAATAATATCATCCATTTGTTTTATGGAGTCTTTGCTCAGTTACTCTCTTAGGAAATGCTCTCGTGGCCTACTCGACGAGAGATTAGTGAGGAATTAACTTTAAGTAATTGCCTCGAGGAGAAAGTTAAATCTCCCTATAGAGTAAGCCCACTTAATGCACCAGAAAATTTCTTCAGTAAACTTTAAAAATAACAATTCTTTAAAATAACTATTAGAGAAATATCATAAATTATTACGATTACGAAATTATCTAATTTCACATTCATTTATTTTTAGCCTTATGCTATTAAAGAAAAGGAATGAGTATAATAAAAAGGCCGATTTATAATCAGCCTATTAGGATATTTTTCTAATGCTGAAAACAATTTAAAATGCAATCTTTAGATTGCAGGCAATTGCTTTGTAATTGTCTTTGCTTTCAGTACAATTAAATTAAGAGAATAATGAAAAATGGCAAAAGTAAGTCCTGTATCAATAAAATATATGATACATGCAAATTTTGTAGCTGAAGGAGCGTTGGAAAAGCCAGATGTAATTGGGGCTGTTTTTGGCCAGACAGAAGGCCTGCTTGGTTCTGATCTAGAAATGAGGGAGCTGCAAAAAGAAGGGAAAATAGGAAGAATTGAAGTTGACCTAGAGAGAAAAGAAAAAAGGACTGTAGGAAAAATAAAAATTCCAACTGCTTTAGACCAGTCAGAGACAACTTTAATAGCTGCTGCTATGGAAACAATTGACAGAATCGGTCCATGTGACTCTACGATAGAAGTTGAAAAAATAGAGGATGTCAGAGGCAGTAAAAGAGATTATATCATAGAGCGTGCAAAAAGATTAATGGGAGAAATCCAAGGGTCTACTGATTCCAGGGAGATATCTAAAGAAATTAAAGAGTCTACTAGGCTTGCTGAAATCCAAGAATATGGAGAAGAAAAACTTCCTTGTGGGGATATATCCGGCAAAGAGATTATTATTGTAGAAGGAAGAGCAGATGTCCTTAATTTGCTAAAAGCAGGGATTAAAAACGTTATAGCAATGAACGGAACTAAACTGCCTGATTCTATAAGGGATCTTGGCAGACAAAAAGAGCTTACATTGTTTGTTGATGGAGACCGTGGAGGAAAGCTTATTGCGCAAAATGTCCTTGACAACACAGAAGTAAAATATATCGCTTCTGCTCCAGAAGGCAAAGAAGTAGAAGAGCTAACAAGCAAAGAAGTATTAATGAACCTTCGAAAAAAAGTTCCAGCAGAAGAATTCTTCAGAGTTAAGAGGCCCTCAAAAGAATCTTATGTAGAGGATTTAGAAGAAACAAGCAAACAAAAATCTCATGAAAGTTCAAAGCGGATAGAATTAACAGAAGAATCTTTAGAGAAACTTCAGAAAATCGCCGGCAAAAACAATGGAACAGAAAAAGCAGTTATTTTAGACGATTCTTTAGAATTGATTAAAGATATGTCTATTAAAACTCTGGCCGGCGCACTTAACAGGATGAAGCAAAGCCCGTTAGCTATCGTTATCGACGGGACAGCAACTACACCTATTATTAAAGCTGCAGAAGATGCGGGAACAAAGGCAATCGTTGCTAAAAATTTTGCAACTACAGATACAAAAATCCAGCTGCTGAGTTTTTAGCTGGTTTTTATTTTATTTTTTCTTTTTGATTTTCTTTCTTTTATGTCAGAAATTAAAACCTCCTTCTTTAGAATGAGGTAGTAGTCTACTGCTTTTAATTTCTGAGCACTGAAAATTTAACTAATTTTCAGGGCAGGAAATTTCATTGAAATTTCCTTCATCCTAAAAACCCAACAAACAAACCACACCTTTTAAGGCATGAAAATTGTTCTTGCTTTTTATGCAATTTTCAAGTGCTCAAAAACATAATGTTTTTGACATGTGGTAAAATTAAAGGGTTTTTTTGATTTTTAATATGATTCTCTGAAGGACAGCTATAATTTATTTTATAGAAATTGTTACTCCTTGTTTTAATCCATGATTACCAAGTTTTATTTGCTTTTTACAGGGCTTATTTAATAAGACCTCTTTTCAAAAACCTTTAAATATACTTTTATCCAATTTATATTATGAAAAAAGAGAGGAAGATAAGTAAAACCACTAAAATTTTATTAGCTGTGTTGGTTATAGTTATTCTTGGGTTTTTGTATTTTACTTTTATTTTTAATTACAAATGTGATAATAATGATTTAGCTTGTTATAAAGCACATCAGGAAAAGTGTGTTAAAACAAAATTCAAAAATGATGTAGAAGAAGTAACATGGTATTACAGGATAAACGGCAAGGCACAAGGGCAGTGCGAGATTTATACAGAAATTCTAAGAGTTAAAGAGGGAACTATTGATAAGGCTGGTTTAGAAGGAAAATCAATGGTTTGTTCTTTGCCTTTAGAATCTAGCGTCATGCCAGACTCTGATTTATCAAGATGTCACGGCCTTCTAAAAGAAGAGCTGCAAAACCTAATAATTAAGAAATTGCATAATTATATTATAGAGAATGTAGAAAATATTGGAAGTGAATTAGCTAATATTCTTGAAAACCAATCTAAAAGTTAATTATTAAGTCTAAGTTAATTTTTAAATAATTAAATGTTCTTACATCTATAGTGAAAGACATAAGTCTTTCCCTAATAAGTCAACGACAAAACGCGGAAATATTAATGCCGTTGACTATAATGAATAAGAAAAATGTCAGTCAAATTTGGCCCAGCTGGTCTTGGTGGAATAAGCGAAGCAATTGGTAATTTAGAAGAATACTCTAAATTTGAGATAAAAGCCTGTGAGATAGCTTTTACTTACGGTGTTTATATAAAAAAAATAGAGGATGCCTTAAAAATAAGAGATTCTGCTAAAAAATTTGGAATAGAATTAAGTATTCATGCCCCTTATTACATTAATCTTAATTCTTTAGATAAAGAAAAGCTTGAAAAAAGCCGGCAGAGGATTCTGAAATGCTGTGAAGTTGGAACATGGCTAGGAGCTCATAGAGTGGTATTCCATGCAGGATTTTATGGAAAAATGTCTCATGAGAAAACTTATGAAAATATAAAAAAAGAAATTTTAGACCTGCAAAAAACAGCAATGGAAAAAGGATATACTCCTAAACTTGCTCCAGAAATAATGGGAAAAATCAATGTCTTTGGTTCTGTAGATGAAATATTCCAATTAGTAAGAGATACTAACTGCAGTTTATGCATAGATTTTGCACATATACTTTCAAGATATAAAGATTATAGATTCTCAGATGTCTTTCAAAAACTTTCTAAATTCAAAAATATCCATATTCATTTTTCTGGAATAGAATATGGAGAAAAGGGCGAAAGATACCATAAAAAATCCTCTTTAGATGAACTTAAGCAATTAATTTCTAATTTGCCTAAAGACAAGAATATAACTGTGATAAATGAAAGCCCAGATCCTGTTGGAGATTCTATCACAGCAATTAAGATTTACAAGTCTATGAGATAGAGAATCTATAATCTTTATTCTGTATTAAAACTAGTTTGTTCCATATCTTAATTCAATTAAGAAAACTGTTCACCATATGTCATTAACAGTTAGTACTATAAAGTTAGCCTTTTATGTTGTTACCGTAAAGTTTATAAATAGACCGAATCTATATTTCTTTACAGCAACAAAGTTGTTGTGCAATTAAATATGTTAAAGAAAACCACAAAAATGAGATTGAAAAACCTTATGGTTTTTTCCTTAGTAACTGTATGTGTTCTATTCTTAGCTGCAGCTGTTAGTGCTGCTACTGAGATAACAACAAATGTTGCTATAGAAGTTAATGGAATGGACGTAACAGTTAATCCAGCTATTGTTGCTGGAGAAACAGCTACAGTTGTTGTTGATTTCACCTCAGAAGAGAACGTGACAAATGTTAGAATAGAAGCAGAAATTGAGGGCGAGAAAGTGGATGTTGATGATAGAACAGATGTTTTTGATGTTGAGGAAAACAATCACTACAAAAAGATTCTTAGGTTGGATATACCTTACGAGCTTAAGGATCAGCTAAGTGATGACGTTCTTCTTAATGTTAAAATCTGGTCAGGAAGCCTATACAGAACAGAAGTAGAAAATATTGTTCTTAGAGTTCAAAGGCCTTCTTACAATGCAAACGTTATGTCTGTTAGCATACCTCAGGCAGTTGAAGCTGGTGAAAAATTGCCAGTAGATATTGTCCTTAAAAATAGAGGTTATAATAGCTTAGATGATTTGTATGTAACTGTCAAAGTTCCTGAGTTAGGCCTAGAAAGAACTTCCTACTTTGGAGACTTGGTTAACTTAGAGAATGATGACGATGAAGACACTGTAAGTGGAAGAATCTATCTTGACGTTCCTTACGATGTTAAGGCTGGTGATTACACACTTGAAGTAGAAGTAGATAACGATGACACATCTTCTACTGCAAAGAAAACACTCTCAGTTGAAAATGACCTATCTAAGTTTGTTCTTGTACCTTCTAGCCAAAAAACAGTTGCTGTTGGTGAAGATGCAGAGTACGAGCTGTTGCTAATAAACCCAACTAATAAGTTGAAGGTTTATAGTGTTGTTGCAGAATCTTCTGGAAAAGTCCAGGCAGGCGCTAGCCAGTCTGTTGTCGCTGTTCCAGCTGGATCAAGCAAGACAGTAATAGTAGTTGCTAATGCTGCTGAAGAAGGAGTATTCAACTTCAATGTAGATGTACTCTCAGGAGAAACACTTGTAGATACAGTTAATCTTGGCCTTAGCGCAAAAGCTGTAGAAGAAAATACAGTAGCTAGCCCAATTGTAGTATTGACTGTAATTTTAGCAATAATCTTCTTAGTGCTTCTTGTTGTACTAATTGTATTGCTTGGAAAAAAACCAAACCAAACTGAAGAATTCGGAGAGAGTTACTATTAAACTTCCTTTTTATTTTTATTTTTATTTTTAAAACTCTATTTTATTTTTTAATTTATTAGCCAGAGGCTTAAGCACCAAGAATTATATTTAATTCCTGAAGGAGAAAAATGAAAAAGATACCTAAATCTGTAACAGTACCAACTGGTTATCAATATACACTTACCAAAACTATTGATGACTTTTTTATAGAGACAAAAGATTTTATTGTATCTAAATATGGTGAAGGCCCTTATTTTGAAATAGAGTCTGGGGAAATTGCATCTCAACCAAATGTTGTAACTGATAATAGAATAACTTATTTATTATATAAAAAAAGAATTGTGGCATGTGTTTTAGAAACTCGTAATGATTTTAATAATGTTCATTACGATTTCTTTAGAAACATTAATAGATTAGAAGAATAACGCCTAAAAGATAATTGAGTATAATTTCTACAATTTTAAACTAACAACTTTGCTGACACCATCATACATACTAATCCCATAGAGGTTAGTGGCATTGCTTATAACCGCATCATTATGAGTTATTACAAGGTACTGTCCTTTTCTCATATATTTCCTAAGAAGGCTTGCAAGCCTCTCAGAGTTTCTTTTATCAAGGGCAGCGTCAATTTCATCAAGAATGTAGAAATAATATGGTCTTAGCTCTTGAATTGCAAAGATAAGCGAGAGTGCAACCAGGGTTTGTTCTCCTCCTGATAAAGAAGTTACATCAAAATACTTACCATGGCCTGTTTTAACTGTTATGCTGACTCCGCCTTCAAAAGGTTCTTTTTTATTTTCAAGATCAAGGATTACCTGCCCCTTTACACTTAATTGTGAGAAATTTCTTGAAAAAGCGCCATTAAGCTCGTTTAGTGTTTTAAGGAATGTTTTCTTCTTTTTAATATCGATATCGTGTATTATCTTGATAATGCTTTCCTTTTCCTTAGTTATGATATTTACTTTCTCTTCTATTTTATCATACTCCTCCTTCACCGAATCATAAACTTCCAATGACCTTAAATTAACACTGCCTATCTTGGAAAGTATCTCCTGAGTTTGGTTTAATCTAGAGGATAAATTCTCTCTGGAAGCCTTGATAATTTCAACATTCGGAAATTCAAGCATTTCTATCTCAAGATTTTCAATTTCAGCATCAACCCTTGCTTTCTCTATTTTAAACTCATTGATAGCCTGCTCAATTCCATAAATATTATTCTGTTTAATTGAAAGTAATGTCTCTTTGTCTTTTATCTCTCCTTGAATAGAATTTTTCTCTGCAAGAAGTCTTTGGAATTTTTTAGTTAGTTCTTGTTCTTGTTCATTTTTCTTTTCTAATTCTTTTTCCAGGCCATTTAATTTTTCTCTTATCCTTACACTTTCTTCTTCTAAATCTTCTTTATTTCTCTCTAGCTGTTTTAAAGATATTTTCAGTCTCTCTAACTCACGCTGTTTAAAAGCTATCTCAGAACTAACACTATCTTTTGTTCTGGCAGAAATTTCCTGAACTTCAACAAGAGTTGTTTCATATTTTTGCTCTATATTTAAATTTTCATCGAAATTATCTTCCAGAGATTTTTTCTTCTTTAATAATTCAGAGGTTTCTATTTTAATTTTGTCCATTTTTTCCTGAAGAAGCTTTATTTGTTCTTTTTTAGACTCTACGCTCGAGAGTTTTATCAAATCTGATTCTCTTTTATTAATTTCAATTTTAATCTGTTCAATATCTGTTTTTATTAATTTTTTCTTTTTGTATATATCATTTAATTCTTTGTTAGAATCTTGTATTTGTTTTTTTAAAGAGCTGATCTTTGGGTTGGTTTCTTCTTTTATTGAACTAATGTGCTCTTTTGTTATCTGGCTTTTGCATAAGGGGCATATATCCAGTTTAGAAACATTTTCTGTTATCATATTCAGATTTTCAATTTCCCTTTCATAGGTGTAAATAAATTTTTCAAGCTCTCTTTCTCGTTTCTCTAGATTATCTAATAGATTATTTTTTTCTTCAAAGTTTCCTTTAAGTTCATTTATCTTTTCTATACTTGTTTTTTTATCATAAAGCTCAATTCCAATCCTATCAATTTCTTTTAATAAAAAATTTGACTCATTATTATAGTTCTGCATAAGTAATCTTTTATCATCACTCCTTTCATTCACGGATTTTAATTCAGATTTAGTTACATAAAATTTTTTTCTTAATTCTTCAAGCTTTTCTAGTTCAATTTTTTTCTTCTCTAGATCTTTCTCTTTTTTAGCAACAGTAGGGCTTTCTTTATGCAGTTCTCCAATAGATATTTCATTTTCCTTTATACTCTCAGCCACTTCTTGTTTTTGATTAGAAATTTCAGATAATTTTCTCTCTGCATTTTCAAGCCTGACCCTAAAGCCTTCACGGCCTGCCCTTATATCTGCTATTTCTCTATTAAGCTTTTCTTGCCCGATTCCTGTTGATTTTTGTATGGTATCATTTATTTCCTCAATTTTAGACCCAAAATCTTTAATTCCACCTTTAATTTTAACGGCCTCTTTTTTTAAATTTTCAATATCTTTTTCTTTTTTATTGATTTCAGCAATTACTCTCTCAGCATTTTTCTTTTTATTATTTATATTATGGCTTATTATACTCGCCTTAAATTTTTTAATTTCACTTTCTAATTTTTTATATTTCAAAGCATGCTGCCTTTCTTTTTCAAGATTATTAAGATAAGACATTCTTTCTCTTAATGTTGTACTCACTTCTTTTAATTTTTCTTCTGTTTTTTCCATCTCTCTAAGTGACTTTGCTTTTCTTGATTCATAAATTGAAATGCCTGATACTTCTTCTATTATCTTGCGCCTTTCTTCTGACTGCATCCTGACAAAATTTTGGATTTCTCCCTGAAGAATTAAATTAAACCCGTTTGGGTCTATTCCTGCCTGTGCAAGCAACGAAAGAATCTCCTGGCGTGTTTTTGTTTCATCATTAATCTTATATATGCTCTGGCCGTTTTTTCTGACAATTCTTTTTATAGAAATTTCATTTTTTTCTATTGAAAACGTGTGTTCAGAATTGTCAAATATTAGTTCAACTGATGCTTGTTTTGCTGGAGTTGCAGCTTTAGACCCCATAAAGATTAGGTTTTTAGATTTAGCCGCCCTCATGCTCTTTATGCTTAGTCTTCCAAGGACAAAACAAAATGCATCACTTATATTGGATTTTCCTGATCCATTCGGGCCGAGAATAACATTAATTCCTGGGGTGAATGGCAATTCAGTTTTTCTTGGAAAACTTTTAAATCCATGCATCACCAGCTTTTTAATATAAGTCATTTTATTGTATATTTTATTTGTATTATCTCTTTATTATAAATTATCAAGAGGGCTTTTTATATTTTTTATTGATGCCTGCGATATTTGGGTGTAGATTTGTGTTGTCTTAATATCAGAATGCCCAAGTAGTTTTTGTATGATTCTTAAGTCAGTTCCCTGCTCTAATAAATGCGTAGCAAAAGAATGTCTCAATAAATGCGGGTAAACTCTTTTTTTTATGCCTGCTTTTTTTGCTGATTTTTGGACAATTTTCTGTATTGTATCTTTAGTCAATCTGCCTTCACGATTTGATGGGAATAAAATTTCAGATTCAATAATTTTTGTGTAATTATTTAATTCTTCTTTTATTGATGAAGGAATTTTAACAAATCTGTCTTTTCTTCCTTTAGCCAGTCTAATATGGATTAATCCTTCTTTGAAATCAATATCTGATTTTTTTAGATTAACTATTTCTGATACTCTTAATCCACACCCATATAAAATTTTGATAATTAACCTATGTTTTATGTTTTGAGTGACTTCAATAATTCTTTTAACCTCTTCGATTGTGAGGATATCTGGAATAGTCTGGTTTTTCTTGGGATTTGGCAAATTAAGTTTTTGTTTTAATACCTTGTCAAAAAAGAATTTAATAGAAAAAAGATCTTTTCTAACACTTGAAGGGTTTTTCTTTTTCAGATTTAACTGAATGTAATCTTTAACTACATCTTCATTCAACCCCTTATTTTTAGAAAATTCTAAAAATTTCCCCACAGAATAAACATATCCTTTAATCGTCTTATTTGAAAAATTTCTTATTTCTAACTCTCTTTTTAATTTTGATAACAAACCATCCATATTATTCAATATATCTTTAATATTATATAAATATTGCCCATTATCTATTTAAGTAGATTATCAATACTTTATTATTGATAATCTTATGTAAGTCTCAATTAAAGTGAACTCTGAATAACCCCCGACCACCCGCCCCTAGATAGCAGATTGTCGCCTAACTAAAAAGAAAAAACTTCTCTTAACCCATAAAACCAAACTCAAAAAATGCTTCGCACTTTTTCTAACAAAGGTTAAGAGGTTCGCAAAGCTCACGCAAATTTTTTCAAAAACTAAAAGTTGGGGGCAGACGACGAACGAAAGATTTATATAGTTAACTGAGTATACTGAGTTTATGGCAAAAGAAACTGCAATAAAACTTTCCGAAGATTTCAAAAAGTGGCTAGATTCTGTTGGTAAAAAAGGAGAGACTTATGAAGATGTAATTAAATCTATCATATTCAAACTGCCTCCAGAGAAATTCGAAGAATTGTTAAAAAAACAGGCATACTCTTACCATGGTCTAGCAAAGAGCCTGGGGTTAAGTATAAGGGCAGATTAATGGGGAAAAATTAAAAAATTTAACGAAAAATGAAAAAGGGTTCTAAGATGACGGAAGAGCAGAGACAAAGAAATATTGAAGCTCAGAAGAAAGTATGGTCTAATCCAAAATTAAGAAAAAGACATAGCGAAATCCACAAAGGGCAAATTGCTTGGAATAAAGGGATATCTCCTTCTAAAGAAACAATAGAAAAACAAAAAGAAACTTACCAAAGAACTTTGTTAGCTAATCCGGAGATAAGAGAAAAAATGAGGTTAGCTAAAATTGGGAAAAAACGCTCAGAAGAATCTATGAGAAAGTTTAAGTTAGCTATGAAAGGGCATAAAGTTAGTGAAGAAACAAGGAAAAAAATAAGCGAATCACAGAGGGGGAAAATAATTCCAGAAGAAATAAAAAGAAAATCGCAGGAAGCAACACTAAAAGCAATGAATTCTCCGGAAATGAAAAAAAGATTAAGTGAAATGAAAAAAGAACAATTCAAACAAGGGAAAGCAAAATCTTGGAATAAAGGAAGAAAGGGAGTATACTCAAAAGAGCTCTTAGAAAAATGGAGCAAATCTCATAAAGAAGAAATGGCTAATCCAGAGATAAGAAAAAGATTAATTCTATCTTTAAAAAAAACTTATGCTTCTAATCCAGAACTTTCAAGGAAGAATTCCGAAAGACAAAAAATAAGAATGGCTAATCCAGAGATAAGAGAACTCTTGAGAAAAAATATTCTAAAAATGTACGAATCTGGCACATTTCCAAAACAAACAAATACTCTTCCCGAAAGAATGATAAAAGAAGAAATAATCAAAAGGGGCTACAAAGAAGAAACAGATTTTATTCATCAATATAAATTTATGGATAAGTTTATGTGCGACTTCTGTTTTCCTAAAAATAAAGTTGTTGTAGAAATTGACGGAGACTTTTGGCACGCCAATCCCAAAAAATATCCCGAAGGAAGCAAAATGCATAAACACCAAATTAAAGGAATAAATAGAGATAAATCAAAAAATGCCTATATTTCTAAGGTAGATAATGGCACTTGGACTATTGTAAGATTGTGGGAAAGCGACATCAAAAAAGATGTTGCTGGATGTGTTGATAAAATTGAAGAAATTTTAAAAAAGAAAAAATAAACCTGTGCCCCCAACTTACGAAAAACGACTGCGACAATCTTAAATATTATAGGAAAGCTGTTGCTTTCCCGCCATCCCAGAGTTCACTTTAACTCTAAAATTTTGCCTTCGGCATCGTTGCACTAAATTTTAGTCCTTCCAAGTATTCAGGAGAGACTTACAGCGATTAAGCGGTTACAAAACCTTGCAGGTTTTTTCACCCATATTTTTCGGTAATTTATAATTTTAAGATAGTCCGAAAAACATCGCTTAATCGCGATGTTCAACTCAATTACTGGGAAGCCTTAAACCCCCGACCACCCACCCCTAAAATGGAGAGAGTGCCGTTAAATACAAAAGAAAAACTTTTCTTAACCGACTAAAACAAAACTCAAAAAATGCTACGCACTTTTTCTAACAAAGGTTAAGAGGTTCGTTTCACTCACGCAAATTTTTCTACGAGTTGGGGGCTGAACGAAAACCGAAAGGTTTAAATAATACAATATATCACCATAATATATGGAGTTACAAAATGGAAAATGACGAAAATACAAATAGACTTGAGCGAGGAAGAAGACAGAATTGTGGAAATTTACAAATTAGTAAACAATCTAAAAACAAAACAGGAAGCAATTAAGAAAATGGTAAAGTATTTTAAAGCAGAAATTAAACCTAAGAATATGAATAAAGAAGAAGAATATTACAAGAAAGCTTTAAAGTTCTCGGAGGATAAAAAATGAATGTCGGTTTAATTCTCGGAATTGGAATTCCTGCTCTTGTAGTTTTAATTGGTGGAGGTTATATTTATTCAACTTATAATAGATTAATCAACTTGAGAATGGACGCCGAAAGACAAACAAGCCATGTTCAAGTTCATTTAAAGAAAAAATTTGATTTAATTCCAGCATTAGCCGAAGTTGTTAAGGGTTATGCTTCTCACGAAAAAGGCACTTTTGAAGAAGTTACTCGTTTGCGTTCTCAGTGGGGAAAAGCAACTAACGCAGATGAGAAAATGAAAACCGCGAATATGTTGGAAGGAATGTTATCAAAACTTTTAGTTGTTCAAGAAAGATACCCTCAACTAAAAGCCGATAGAAGTTTTCAAAATATCCAAAAGAGTATTGGTTGGGTTGAAAGAGAATTAGTAAAAGAAAGGAAACTCTACAATAGAAGAGTAAGCTCCTATAATGTTAAACTTCAAGAGTTCCCTTCAAACATAATCGGTAAAATGTTTGGATTTAAAGAAAAAGAATTCTTCGGAAAACCAGATGCCAGTCTTGAATAAGCAAAGCATAAAGAAAGCTTTGGAAAATCCATTTAGCTTCGTAATAATTTTTCTTTCTTTCCCACCCAAGATAGTGAGAGATTGCCCGCGGTTGCTTCGCGACAATTAGTCTGCTTCGCAGAAATTAAAAACAGAAAAATACTTCTCTTATCGGACCAAAGAAACGGCTATGAAATGCCTCGCACTTCGTAAAACCCGATATGTTAGCCAAAATTTTCTTATGCCAAGGATTCTGGAGAAAACCACGGCTTTCAAGCCGTGGATGAATCCTTGGACATCCAAAAGTCCAAACAAACTGCACCCCTCAAGAATGTTTTTGACATGCGGTAAGCAACAAGGACTTTTTGATTATTACTTATTGTTTTATAAATTTTAACGCTCTTAAAAATTCAATTTTTTTTGCCCTAAACTATTTGAAGCCCTCTGCCATGTATCCCATGTTTTCCTAAAAATGCCGTCTTTTTCATATTTTTTTGCATATTTTTCTAAAAATTTCTGTGTTAATGGGTCTGAGGGATATCCTGAACCTATATTATCCCCATATTTCTCTTTAATAATTTTCATCTCTGCTTCGCGAAATTCTTTTGCTAAAATAGATGCAGCAGATACAGCAATATGGTTTTTATCAGCCTTATGCTCGCAGATTATTTCCAGATTAGAAAGATTTTCAATATTAGTTTTCAAAAAATCCCTCCATTTGCTTATGCTTGGTGAAGGGCAGTCTAATATGACGCGTATTTTCTCCTGCCCCTTATTTATATTATTTATTATCTTAGCACATGCAATAGCTTCCAGTTCATTTAATTTTATCCTTTCTCCATTATCATCTCCATCAATCTCTGAAGGAGTGATAATAGCAACATCAAAATTTTCTGCTGTTTTCTTGATTATTTCTGCTAAAAATTCTCTTCTTTTTGGAGTTAATTCTTTTGAATCTTTTATCCCTAATTTTCTGAATTCTTTTTCCTGATCTTCATTAATTAAGCAACCAGCAAGAACAAGTGGCCCTATTACCGGGCCTCTTCCCGCATCATCAATACCCAATTTAAGTATTGTCATTAAAACAAAAAATGAATTTTCTTTTTAAGCATTTGCAATTAATTTCGAGTGATAGTTTAAAATTGATGAATAAAATATTTAGTAAAATAGATCATTATAGGATGGATAAAAGCATCTTATCGAATGCACTTATCCGTTAAGTTTAAAAGACCAAGACATCTCTCAGTTAGGCGGGAGATTCATTCTATCGAATGTATTTATTTCAGAGCGGGGTAGAGCAGCCTGGAGTGCTCGCGGGGCCCATAACCCCGAGGTCGGAGGTTCAAATCCTTCCCCCGCTATAACCATTTTAATACACTTTGAAAAACTCTCTTTTTCCCAAAAACCCCAAACAATAAATAATAAAAACACCATTTTGCCATATTTACTATAACACTTGCCCGCGTCGCATAGTGGTTATTGCACCGGTTTGCTAAACCGGGCCCTCTGGGCTCGCAGGTTCGATTCCTGCCGCGGGCGTTTGTTCATATTAGGATGTTCAACGAAATTTTTTCTTTGGCTGAAATTTAAATCTCTTATTTGCCAATCTTCAACCCAAACGGAGCGCGAAAACAATTAATTTATAAATATATTATAATTAAATTAGTTAATATGAGAGAACTAGACAAAGTATTAGACAAAAATGAAAAAGTATTTTGGGAAGGAAAGCCAAAATTCTGGCCATTTCTACTTGGCGGTTCAATAATCACAACAATCTTTGGATTGTTCTGGATGGTTTTCTTAATTCCTTTTATTGTAATTGCTGCAATTAACATAGCGCAGAGGGGTCTTTTTGGTTGGGGAATATTCTTATTGCCACATTTCTGGGTGGGAATTGTATTAGTTTTTGGTATTCCAATTTATCAAATTCTTGTCTATAAGCATGTGTATTATGCAATTACAAATAAAAGAGTATTGTTTCAGAAAGGTTTAATAGGCAGAGATTTTGAGATGGTCGATTTTGACCAGATAACTAATACCGAAGTAAATGTTGGTGTTTTGGATAAACTTTTTGGAGGAGGTTCTGGAAGCATACTAATTTCCACTGCAGGCAGTTTTACTTATACAAGAAGAGGAGCTGTACAAAAACCTTACACGATAAGTCATATAGACAATCCATATGAAGTATTCAAATTCTTCAAGAAAGTTTCACATGCAGTTAAAACAGACATTCAATTCCCAAATAAATATAGGCCAGAAACAAATCCTGGATACGGAACAGACTACAATCCTAACAAATAAATAGCGTGCGCAGTCCACCCTTTAATTTTGGAGTAAATTTCTTAATGCCTCAGAAAAACTCATTCCTTTCAATCTTATCACATTGCATTTGTTCGCCCAAATTTCCCAATTTCATTTTGGTGAGCGACTTCTGTAAATGCCATATGTTATGTTAAATTTTTAAGCATAGAAATCTTTGCAAATACATGAAAAAGAGGCTTGGGGAAAAATATAAAGCAGTTATTTTTGATCTTGATGGAACCTTGATAAACTCTCTGCCTTATCATGTTCTTTCTTTTAAAGACCTTTTATTAGAGAGAGGCGTAAGAGTGGATGACAATTATCTGAAAAAATTAATTGGACTGCCTACAGAAGTAATTCTAAAAGAATTAGAGCATAAATACAGAATAAAAGAAAACATTCATAATCTCAGGGAGGAAAGAAGATATCACTATTTCAAATTTTTAGGAAAAAGGGATATTACTTTTCCTGGTGTTAAAAAATTTCTTGGAGAGTTAAGGCTGGATTATAAACTGGCTGTTGCTACAGGTTCTTCAAAAGTTATTTTAATTCACTCAACAGACAAGGATTTCCAGGGGTTGTTTGATGTGGTTGTTACAATCAATGAAGTTAAAAAAGGAAAGCCGTCGCCAGAACAGCTGTTTTTGGCTGTTAAAAGGCTGAAAGTTAAAAAGCAAGAGTGTTTATTTATTGGTGATTCTATTTATGATGCAATAGCTTCTAAGGCAGCAGGAATAGATTTTATTGGTGTTACAACAGGATATATACAAAGCAAAGAATTTAAGGAAAACAGTGTGATTAAAGTTTTATCTTCTGTAAAAGAGCTTAAAAAAATTCTTTAGTTAGCTTAAATCTGCAACAAGATTCCTACCAGAAACTTTTATAAATAACTTTCACTTTTATAAAACATCATTGAAAGGAGGTGTATATATGGCATTTGAAGACATAATTGCAGGAGGTTTTCTTGGAGGATTCTTAGCAACCTTAGGCATTGCCTTTTTTGTTATAATAGCAGCTTTATATGTGTATAGTGCTTTAGCACTTATGTATATTGCTAAAAGGGCTAAAACTCCAAATTCCTGGTTGGCGTGGATACCAATAGCCAATTTTTATTTAATTACTCAAACAGCCAAAAAGAGCGGACTATGGACACTTATTCTTTTAGCAGGATTTATACCATTTGTTGGGTCTATTGCAATTATTGCAGTTACAATATGGTTATTCTGGCTAACAGTAGAAAGAATAAAGTTCCCTGGATGGACTAGCCTGTTGATTTTGGTTCCAGTAGTTAATTTAGTAATGCTGGGTGTTTGGGCGTGGGCAAAGAGATAATTTTATTTTTCTTTTTTTATTTTATTATTATAAATCTATCTCTTCCTTTATTTTTAGCTTTATATAACCCCTTATCCACTCTTTCTTTTATTTTTCTTGCTGTATCTCTCTCCTTAAGTATTGTTAACCCTCCGCTTATAGTCAGGCCGTATTTCTTAAGAAAAATATCTTCTTTTACAGATTTTTTTATGCGATAAGTTATTTGTTTAGCTTTATTTAACCCTGTTTCTGGGAATAATATAATAAATTCTTCTCCTCCAAATCTTGCAACAACATCAGATTTTCTCGTGTTCTTAACTATCAGTGTCGCCAGTCTTTTCAGCATATCATCTGCCTTAAAATGACCACAAGTATCATTTATCTTTTTGAAGTAATCTATATCTGCCATAAAAAGGCACAGTTTCTTCTTGCTTCTTTTTGCTTTATCTAATTCCATATCAAGAATCGTATCAAAAAAATAATTGTTATATACTCCTGTTTTTTTGTCTGTAATTGCCATCATATAAACCTCATAAATAGAATTATTCAATTCTGCCAAAAGTTTTCTAATTTTAGATTTTAGTTCTTTATCCTTAATTTCTTTGATACTTTGATCAATTCTTTTAATTAACTGTCTATAAGCCTTTTTCATTTTATCGACGATATTCTGATTTAGTAAATAAGAAATCAGAATCATTATCTTGTATAATAAAATTCGAAGAAATTAGTTTAAAAACTTTATGTATTACTTTAGAATTTCAGAAGTTCTTTTGTAAGAAATGTAAAATTTATCTAATGTTTTAGTAACCTGCTCTCTTATCTCTGCATTTCCCAATCCCTTCCAGTCAATCAAGGCAAATTCGACCTCTTCTTCTGTTTTTTTTATGGCCTCTTTAATCATCTCTTCATCTAAAGGAAGCATATATCCGGGAATAACATGAGATATAGCGATATTTGATATAAGCTGAATTTTATTAAAATTAGAGCAGTAATGAGGCCCGCCTATTGCAACAGCTACTTCATTATAAGGATTTTCTTTAAATTCTTCAATAGCTCTTTTAATAGTTTTAGCTACAACAAAACCTGCCCTTCTGTCTTTCCACTCCTCTTCTGTTGAGCCAATTTCAATAAATACACACGGTTTATTTATCAATGGGCCATGATGGGTGCATTCAAGGGTTATTTTATATTTATCATCAATATTATGCTCTTTTGCAACTTCATGGAGTTTTTCAAACAGCTGCTTTTGAAATAAAGCTGAAGATGCACAAACTTTTCTGCTCTTGCCTCCAAAGTCAGCATCTCTCCAATTTCCAGGAGAGTGTATAGAAAGTGTTTTTTCTTTTTTTTCAGACTGATGCCTTGAAGCAAAAATAATAAAATCATATTTATTAATTTTTTCAAGATTAATATTTTCTTCATATAATATCTCTTCTTCAGCTAAATAAAAATCAAATCCTGGCTTGTCTGTCTGCATGCCGGCAAGAATCGGGTTCTTCCTAAATTGAGAAAGAGCAGTTGTTATATTTATGCCTGCCTTGTCTTTTTTGCTGGCAATAATCAGATATTTTTTATACATAAATAAATATGAAAATTATGTTTCTTAAATATTATTGTTAGATTTTTTGAAATTAAAACTTATGTTTCAACATTAATTTATATAAATATTAATTCACCAAACATTATAAATACTAAATCTCCTTTAGAAGAATTATGATAGAACTGTTAATAGGAATCTTTGTCCTCCTGTTAGGAATTCCAATAGGAAATTTTCTAGCAAAAACTACAAAAGAAGAGCTAAAAGCAGGCCAAAAATGGTTTAAGCTTCTTATAATGATAAGCCTTATTGGAGGATTTGCTGGATTGATTCTGTCTAATTATATCCTCTTATTCAGCTTCTTTTTTATAGCTATTGTAACAAGCAGGAGCCTGAGGAAATAAAGCAACAATAATGTCAAGATTCTTTACAGAGAACTTAATTAATTAAGTGACATTTTGTACTCAGTTCCTTGTCTGGATAACCGACAAAAATATAACACAATTAAGTTAGTTACCAGTAGTAATTTTTAAGTGATAAAAAAGCAAAAGTTTAAAAATCCCTTTATCATATCTTTTTTATGAAAAATTTAGGTAAAACATTAACAGCACTCGCAGGCACATTAATATTGGGTATATCACCAGCATTTGCCCAGGTTAAAGTTAATACTGCTGAAAAACCAATATGTTCTGACTATAGATATTCCAAACAAACTTGGAGTTATATTGATCTTTTAACAACAGTATATAAGGAGCCTAATGAAGAAGAATCTGATTCGGATGACTCTTCTGATTCTGAATTTGATATAAAATCTTTTTGCAAAGGAGTAAATTCTTTTTCAGAAAAAATAGATAAAAATAAAGATAAGACAGTAACAAAAGAAGAATTTATAGATTATATAACAAATTCTGATTATGCTGAATTTTTTCAAGGATTCTTTGGATGATTGATTAGAAAAAGAACATTTTCTAGTAAGGAAATTTTGATGTCAGAAATTAAAACCTCATTCTAAAGAATGAGGTAGTAGCCTACTGCTTTTAATTTCTGAGCATCCTAAAAACCCAACAAACAAACCACACCTTTTAAGGTGTGGTAAAACTAAAGGGTTTTTTTGATAATATTACACCATTGAAAATAAGAAAATCATTTACCCCATTTTCTGGCAACATAACCTCTCCTTCATTAAATCTTTTCTCATATTCTTTATGTGCATTTTTGAAAATATCAGAGGTCTCTTTCTTACCTAATTCCATATATACCTTGGCTAATTTTTCTAGAGCTGTAGAATAAGCAACCCTATCCTTGTATCCTGAAGTTAATACTGCTTTGTATTCCTTTATTGTATCCTCAATACCCAACCTATAGCCTATTTCATAAGCTCTCTGGTGTGCAACATAAGCCAGATTTAATCTTATTTGTGCTTCATAGACACTTTCAGGATTTTCCTTAAGAAAATCTTCACTTGCTTTCATAAATTGTTTAGATTTTTTTAGATTTATGTAATTATGTCCACTAAAGTTGTCCAAAAAAATCTTCTCTAATTTTATATGTTCTGTAAACCTTTTTGGAATTAAATTATATTCCTGCGCAAGAGCCACTTTTTTTGCAATAATTTCATTCTTTTGCTTTTCATCACCAAAAAGCCAATTTCTAAATTCTTGGGGGCATGTCTCTGCTAATTCAGATAATTCAGCAATGTCCTCATACACATTTGTCCTAGCGTAGTTGCTTACAAACCCTAATTTTTTATTTTCAGAAGATACTTGTTTTTCCTTATTTATAAAAGATCTCAATCCTCTTACAAGATAAAATATTTGTTCAGTATTTGTAAGATAAAGGCTTTCGCCTTTTTCATCTAGCGCTAATGCCTCCCATTTCATTAAAAATTCGGGATGCTCTTTTAAAATATTAAATGCTTTAGCATGTTTTATTTCATGATGGATAGTATCTCTTTGAAGTAAGTCATTAAGAACAATTTTATCACTTATATAATATCCAGAAGAGGGGATAAATATGCCGTATAAATGATCCCAGATTGGTTGTTTAAGATAACTGCTGTCCTTTATTCTAATAGAATCTAATTCAAAATCTCTGCTCTTTTTTTCTTTTTTAACAACATCAGAGATAATAGAAATATTTCTTTTATTTTCTTCTATGTCATCATCCCACCCTTTAAGAGAAAATCCGAACTGTCTTTCAAAAACAGTTCTTGTGGGCGATGGATTGAAAAAATGATAAAGATTATTATATAAATAACTCATTTGACCTCCTCCATATAAAAGCAGTCCGGCCAATGCCATGTTTTTAATCGCTTTTTTCATCCTTTTCGTTCCTTCAGGATATTTTCTTTTATTTGGTGGCATTTTTTCTAATGAGATTTAGATTCCGCAGGAAATTTTAGATGAACACACTTAAAAATATATCGGCGTTTAAATATTTCTCATCTCTCGCATAGGAAAATAAAAGAATCCCCTGCAATACTTTAATAAACTCTTGCTTTTTTTATTTAATATGTTATATCTTATAGGTTTAGGGCTGAATAAAGACGGAATATCAAAATATGGGCTTGAAATAGTAAAGAGATGCAAGCGAGTATATTTAGAGAATTATACTGTAGATTTTCCTTATAGCCTAGCTGAACTAATTGAGGTAACAGGCGGTAAAAAAATTATGCAGGCTGACAGGGAAAAAGTTGAGTCTTTAGAGTTGGTTGACGAGGCGGCAAAGTCAGATATAGCACTTTTAATTTATGGTAGCCCATTAACCGCAACAACACATATTTCTATGATACAAGAATGCAAAAGACTTGGAATAAAATACAAAGTGATTTATGCAGCTTCTATTATTGATGCAATAGCAGAAACAGGCCTTCAGTTGTATAAGTTTGGCAAAATTACAAGTATGCCTGCTTGGGATATTAAAAAAAATTTCACTCCAGATAGTTTTATGAAAACAATCCAGGAGAACCAGTCTATTAAAGCTCATACTCTTATTCTAGTTGACATCGGGCTACGCCTTCAAGAAGCGATAGAACAGCTGAAAACAGCAGCTAAAAACTACCCCGCTAAATTAGGAAAGCTGGTTGTTTGCCAGTCATTAGGTACAAACAAGGCAAAAATACTCTATAATGATATTGAATATTTTGAGGATTTTGCAAGAATTAGCTCTCCATTTTGTATAATAATACCAAGCAAGCTGCATTTTCTTGAAAAAGAAATTTTAGAAGAATTCTCTTAGTTTTGTTATTTCTATAAAGTAATAACAAAATAGAAAGATTTATAAAGCTAATATTTCTAAAATTTATATGGAAACAAAAAATAAATTAAACGAAATTGCAAGAAAAGCAAGAAGAATAGCGCTAATAACTGGAACTTTAATGGCTTTATCTCAATTTGCAAATGCTAAAAATAGTGTAGAAAATAAATATGATTCAACAGGAAAAATTACTGAAACAATCTATGATTGGTATAACGATGGAAAGGTTGATAAAAAGTGCAACTATGAATATAATTCAAAAGGGGAATTAATCAAAGCGACTCATGACTATGGAGCAGATGGAAAAATTGATGAGGAATGGATTCCTGAAAAAGGGTGGAGAAAGGTAGAATAAACAGCCCATCTAAAATCTAAAATATCTTTCTCTTTTTTTGTACAGCTATAAATAGAATATCTAAATCTGCAATTTTTATTATTGCTGTAAGCATAATTTCTGTTATGCCAAGGATTCTGGAGAAAACCACGGCTTTCAAGCCGTGGATGAATCCTTGGACATCCAAACCGGGTGAAGTAAAATTTCACTGGCACAGAAAATTCAACTCAGAAGAATTTTCTGTGAGTCCAAACAAACTGCACCCCTCAAGAATGTTTTTGAATCTTACATTCTTGACGGCCATCAGGAACTTACAGTTCCTGAGGTTTCAAGGCATGAAAATTGTTCTTGCTTTTTATGCAATTTTCAAGTGCTCAAAAACATAATGTTTTTGACATGCGGTAAGCAACAAGGACTTTTTGATTGTATAATTTTATAAATGGCTTCTACTATTCTAATTTAATCTAAAATGTACGACTTTACGCAGATAGAAGAATCAACACTGGAATATTGGGAGCAAAAAAAGATTTACGAAAAGACAAAGAAGAAAAATTCCAAAGGAAAAAATTTTTATTTTCTTCAAGGTCCTCCATATACTTCAGGCAGGCTTCATATAGGTCATGCCTGGAATAATTCTCTTAAAGACATTGTTTTAAGATACAAAAGAATGAATGGATTTAATGTCTGGGACCGAGCCGGCTATGATATGCACGGCCTTCCGACAGAAAATGCTGTCCAAAAGAAGCTGAAAATCAAGGATAAAACTGAAATTGAAAAATTTGGGGTTGAAAAATTTATTAATGAGTGCTCTAAATTTTCAATTGAAAATGCCTACCAAATGGATAAAGACTTGATGAGGCTCGGCATATGGATGGATTTTAAAAATGCTTACTGGCCTGTTAAAAATGAATTTATCGAAGGTGAATGGTGGCTCATAAAAAAGGCATGGTCTAGCAAAAGGCTGTACAAGGGCAAGAAAATTATGCAATGGTGCGCTTCCTGTGAAACTTCTCTTGCAAAACACGAATTGGAGTACGAGAATCTTAAAGACAAGTCTATTTATGTTGCTTTTAAGCTTAAAGGCAAAGAAGGAAGCCTTGTCATATGGACAACAACTCCCTGGACAATACCTTTTAATTTAGGAGTGATGGTCAACCCAGATATAGAATATGCTAAACTTAGCTCTAATCAAGGGGTATTTTACATAGCTAAAGACCTTATAGGTAAATTTAAAGAAATAATAGGGGATGAAAAAGCTGAGATTCTAGAAACTATAAAAGGAAAAAATATAGTTGGATGGGAATACCTTCATCCTTTTTCAGACGCTGTTGATTATGCATCACTAAAGCAAAAATACTCCAAAATTCATACAGTTCTGCTTTCAAAAGAATATGTCAATTTAGAAGCAGGTACTGGCCTTGTACATTGTGCTCCTGGATGCGGCCCAGAAGATTATGAAGTTGGGCAAAGATACAGCCTGCCGGCCTTTAATACTATTGATGAAAAGGGAATTTTTTCTGGCGTTGGCGAGTTCAATAATTGGGTAGCTAAAAAAGACGATGAAAAATTCATTAAGGCATTAGACGAGCGAAGAGTCTTGTTAGGAGCAGAGAATATCTCGCACGAATATCCTCATTGCTGGAGATGCCATAATCCAGTAGTTTTCAGGGCAACAGAGCAGTGGTTTTTAAAAATAGAAGATTTAATACCCAATATTTTGGAGTTTAATAAAAAAGTTAATTGGCAGCCAAAAATTAGCTCTAAGAATTATGATTTATGGATAGAAAATCTTAAGGACAATGGGATAACAAGGCAAAGATATTGGGGATGTCCTGCTCCAATTTGGGTATGTGACAATTCAGAATGTAAACATGTAGAAGTTATAGAAAATAGAAAAGAGATTGAAAAGAAAGGAGGCAAAGCTCCTAAGGATCTGCATAAGCCTTGGATAGATGCTGTTAAATTAAACTGCACAAAATGTAAGGGAAAAATGACAAGAATTCCAGATGTTATTGACGTGTGGGTTGATTCTGGAACAACCTCCTGGAACTGTTTATATTATCCAGAAACTAATAAGTATTTTAATCTATGGCCAGCAGACTTTATTCTAGAGGCAACAGAGCAGATAAGACTTTGGTTTAGTATGCTTCAGATGTGTTCTGCAATAGCGTTTGGAAAATCATCTTACAAAAATGTATATTGTCATGGAATGATTTTAGATTATCAAGGAATGAAAATGTCAAAATCTTTAGGAAATATAATTTCACCTTATGAGATTGTAGACAAATATGGAGCAGATATTTTAAGGTATTATATGTGTGGAACTCCAGCTGGAGAAAATATAAACTTCAATTGGGAGGAAGTTAAAGTAAAACAGCGAAATATGAATATTCTCTATAATTTGCATAAATTCATTCTTGATTTAAGAAAACAAACAAAGCCTAAAAATAAACAAAGTATAGAAGAAAATTATATTTTGTCTAGGAAAAATTTAACAATTCAAAAGGTCAATGGTTTGCTGGAAGAATACAGAATCGATGAGACCATTAAAGAAATTGAAGGGTTGTTTTTGGATTTATCAAGAATTTATATTAGGCTGACTAGAGACAAATCCAGCAGCGACGAGGCCGGCCAGGTTTTATATGCACTTGAAAATACTTATCTTGACATTCTAAAAATGTTTTCTGTTATTTGTCCATTTATTACAGACTATCTTTACATACAGACATTCGGGAAAGAAAGCGTGCATCTATGTGATTGGCCTAAAATCGATAAAAAGAAAATTGACAAAAATTTAGAGAACAGGTTTGATTTAATTTTGAAAATTGTAGAGGCAGGCTTAGCCTCCAGGGATAAAGTGCAGATAGGATTAAAATGGCCTTTGAAAAGCGCAACAATTATGGGCGGAGATTATAAATTTAACAAAGAGGAAGAGGAGCTTATAAAATTACAATTAAATGTTAAACAACTTTTTTATAGAGAAAGCCATGCTGGAATTAAAGATATTTCAGTAGACCTTGATACTGCATTAAATCCTGAACTCGAGGCAGAAGGATATGCAAGAGAAATATCAAGGCAGATTCAGGCATTTAGGAAAACCCTTGGGCTGGAAAAGCAGGATAAAATAGAGCTGGCAATTTTTTGCGACGATAATTTCGCCAAGATACTTCAAACACAAGAAGATTTTTTAAAAGAAAGGACTAATTCAAAAATTTTAAAATTCAACAAGCAGAAAAAAGAAACATTTAAAAACAAAACAGATTTTAAAATAAAAGATAATAGAGGTGAAATAGGGATTATTTACAAAAACACTAAAAAATAACTACCTACTGGTGCTCCTCTAACTTCACTATTAAAGCATGATAAACCTTAAATAAGGAGAAATCCATAAAAATATAAGATGATAGTTAAAGATGAGTTTTTGAGCAGGTTAAGAAAAATTTTTGATTTGAATTTATATGAAGTTAAGGTATGGACAGCCTTGCTTTCTCGTGGGACTAGCACTGCTGGAGAATTAAGCAATATTTCTGATGTGCCTAGATCTAGAACTTATGATATTCTTGAATCTTTGGAGAAGAAAGGATTTGTTGTTATGAGGCTAGGAAAGCCTATAAAATTTATAGCTTTAAAGCCAGAAGAGGTTGTTGAGAGGGTTAAGAAAAATATGATGAAAGAAGCCCATGAAAAAACCAAAAGGCTGGAGCTGCTTAAGGATGACGAAGTTTTAGGGGAGTTAAATACACTCTTTACACAAGGAGTTAAGTTTGTTGAGCCGTCTGATCTTTCTGGAAGCTTAAAAGGAAGACAAAATCTATATAATCACTTAGATATGATGATAAGGGATGCTGAAAAGACAATAACAATAGTTACAACAAAAGAAGGTCTTAACAGAAAAATTGAAGCATTGATGCCAAGTTTAGAAAGATGCAAAAAAAGAGGAGTTAAAATAAGAATAGCAGCTCCTATAGACAACAACAACTTAAAGGTTGCTAAAGACCTTAAAAAAGTTGCAGAGGTAAGAAAATTAGAAAAGATAAAGGCAAGATTTGTTATTATAGATTCTAATCAGATAATGTTTATGCTTCTTGATGATGAAAAATTCCATCCAAATTATGATATTGGCGTCTGGATAAACACAGAATTCTTTGCGTCTGCTCTTGAGCAGATGTTTGAGCTTGCTTGGAAGGAATTGAAGGCTGTTAGATAAAGATTATATAAGTTTGAGCTGGATTAGATTCTTCTGGAAATTTTAATTTAGTGCCATAGTTGATATAAGCTGAAAGTTCTTGTCAGATCTAAAATTATAGAATTATTTAACAAAGCCTATTACTGGAAATACTCATTTATATCTCCACACTAAAAAATCTTGGAGATCTTCAGAATATTTGTAGCATTGAGTTGGCTCAAATTTTTCAAGCTCTTTTTCTGCTTGTTTCCTAAAAACATTTCTTGGATTTATCGGCTTCCATTTGCTTATATTATTAACACGATCTTCAACAACTTCCGATGGTTTTATTTTCTCTTCAAGGCTAATAGGAATATTTCTTACTCTTCTTTCATAATGGAGATGAGCTCCTGTAGACCTTCCTGAGTTTCCAGAATAAGCAATAAGTTCACCTCTTTCTACAAGCCCAACAACCATTCCTTTCGGACTTAAGTGCAAATAACTATCAACAGTATTGTTATCTACAACAACATGAACATAATATCCGGCCTTGTTTTTTCTGCTTCCTCCATTAAATGCATATCCCCTTTGAATTGCATGAATACCACTGCCAATACGCGCCGCCAAATCAACGCCCTTATGTACTTTGCTTCCACCCCCCAAACTTTTTCTATATCCAAACTCACTACTAATAAAATGTTTTTTAATTATATTATATGGCTCTCGTTCAGATATTCTTTTTATTATCTTCTCTCTGTTTAGATATAAAATATCTTCTCCAAGAGATAATTCCTCATTAGCTTTTCTTAGTCCTAATATTGTTTGGTCCTCCAAACACATTTGTGATTTATGTTCTGTTTTTTTCTTATTTATAGATGTGTTATTAATTGTTGAAGGAATAAATGCAGAGAAAATTAAACACATTATGGCAGACATAATCCCCGTAGAGTATCCACTATTTTTTACAAGTTTAAACCCATGATCTTTTGTAATTATTGGAATAACTCTTCTTGCATATCTATTATATTTTTCTTTATCAAAAACTCCTTGAGTTTTACTGACACATAAATGTGGCAGTTTACTTTTATTTTCTGTATCAGATATTTTTTGTTTATCGTGTTGGTTATTTTTGCTGTCTGTATAATCTTTATTGATCTCAGATGATTCTCTAAGAGATAATTCCTCCTTTTTTTGAGGGAGTTTTCCAACAATATAATCTTCTAATATTTGCGTTGATTCACTATAATTTATTTGTATTAATTCTTTTTTAGCGTAATTATTAATTACTTTCATACTGCTTAATTCATCCTCTTTATTAACTTCAGAGCCAGAGACATAAAATGTCCAGTCAGAAGAATTTGCAAGCTCTCTAGTTAATGCATTTATCTTTGAGGGGCCGTCAAAAATAATATAATCAAAATTTCCTGTATCCACAGCCTTTTTGGCTTTTCCTAACTGAAGGTATGCAATATCTTCAAGATTAAAAATACGTTTTTTGCCATTTTTTCTGCCCTTTTTTGTGCTGAAGTATAAATCAATATCACTTTCATCTAATATCGCAGAAGCAGGAATCTCTTTCCTTTTTACAAATGAACGAAAAGTTTTTTTTGTTGGCAATGGAAGAATGAAAATATTTTGTTCGTTATCATGTTCATTATTGGAGTCATTAAATTCATCAGCTCCATAATTCTTAAATTGCCTTGTTATAGAGCCGTTCTTTTGATTGCTGTTTGAATCAACTAAAAGGATATTATATTCTTTAGAAAGTGATTTAGCAAGTTTTTCAGCAACTTTATATTTTTTATTATTCCCACCTAATAAAGAAATTATCTTAGCCATTTTATAATACAGGTTGGATGATAATTAAGAATATTTAAACATTTTTGCTTAAAAGTATATAAGAAATAAATTTCAAGAATTATAGGCATTACCTTCTCTTACAAACGCTAAAAGTATTGCCGATAGCAAAGCCACTGCAGCAATATAAACAAACATTATGCTGAAATTAATATCCCATAAAATTCCGGCAGCTACCCCCGCTAATATATTTACTACTCCGACAACCGCCTGATAAAACCCAATGGCAGTTCCTTTCATATTTCCAGATAGGTCAGAGACTAACGCGCGCTGGTTAGACTGTGTTATTGCGTATACTAATCCATAAAGTATGAATAATATAATCAAAGAAATTACCCCAGAAAAATAAGCAAACCCTAATCCAACAACAACCAACAGCAAATATCCAACCATTAAGACACTTTTTCTTCCAATTTTATCTGAAAGATTTCCAAAAGGGATGGATAAAGAAGCCCATACAATATTAAATAGCAGATATATTGCAAGGGCATAAATAATACTGCCTGTAATGTCCCTTGCCCTAAGCAATAAAAACATGTATAATCCAAAATTAGCTATAGTAAAAACAGAGGCTACAAAAATAAAATATTTTAATCTTTTATTAAGGTTTTTAATTCCCTTGAATAAATTTACTTTTGATTTTTTTGAAACAGGCTCTTTAACAAAAAACAAAGGAACTAAAGAAAGAGCAGAGATTCCTGCAGCAATTAATATTATCAGCTTGAAATCTGTAGCATAAATCCAGAATAATAAAAAGACAATTATAGTTCCTATAATTCCTCCCATTGTGTCCATTGCCTGATGCAGGCCAAATCCTCTTCCGCGCTTTTTTGTTGAAACAGCGATAATAGCATCTCTAGGCGCGTCTCTTGATTTTCCAAGCCGCTCCAATCCGACAAATCCTATAATTGCCTGCCAGCTATTGGCAACTGATAATAAAAATCTGAATATGATAGAGATAAAATAACCAAGAAAAACAAAAGGCATTCTTTTTCCTTTTCTGTCAGACGCCCATCCGCCTAATAATTTGAATAAGCTTGCTAAACCTTCGCGCAATCCTGACAAAAGCCCTACAGAAACACCCCCTCCGCCTAAGGCAGTTATATAGAAAGGCAGAATTGGAGAGATCATCTCGCTCCCGACATCATTTAACAGGCTCGCGCCGCCTAGAAGATAAATATTCTTAGACCCATTTTTAGTGTCTGTCTTTTCCCTCTTTTTCATATGCTTAATAAGAAAGAATTATTTATAAATTGTTTTGGTTTGAGAAGTGTTATTAATTGAATCTGTTTAGATTATATTTTTATTGGAGAAAATTCTGTTTTTTTCCGATAAGTTTATAAATTATTTAGTGGTAACAATTTTAAGATGATATTAGAAGATAGACTTGCATTTAGAGAAGCTCTCTTAGAGCACATGACTAAAGAGGAGTGGAAACAAACCAGGCCTCATCATCTCTCTCTTTATCAAAGATACTTCAATTTAGAGGGAAGAAAAATCACAGGAAGTGATTTAATTAGTGAATATTCTTCTCGTTTTCCAGCAGACAGGAAATATTCTGACCGTGGCAACTTAAATAGAATGCTATCAGATTGCGACATTCCTCAGTTTTCATTTACAGATCCTGAAATTGTGAAAGGTTTTCTTTTATCTGCTCGAACTCCAACACAATGGAGCAAGTATCAGCCAAGTTATCATACATTTTTTCAGCTTGACTTAAGGCATATTGGAATTGATATTAAAGGGCAGATGCTATTATATCATATTTTCGTGGAGTTAGAAAATAAGAGAGAAGGAACATATTATGCTTTTATAGATTATACTCCTGAAAGAAATCTTGAGATGTTTAAGAAACTTTAAGCTACACGAAATGGGGCTTTCATTAAAAAGGTATTTGATATTGCAGGATTAGCAGTAAAAAGTAAGTTAATTAATGAGGATGATTTGTCAGAAGAAAGATTAAGAGAAATATTGCTTGCGAAAAGAACAGAAGAAGAATGGAAACGTTGGGAAGGCAATAGCAAAGACTTTGAGAGTACATTGTTTGATTTAGAAGGTTATCGAAATTTTACAGGAGAGGCACTTAGACGAATTTATGAAGAAAGGCAGAGAAAAAAATATTTAGTAAGAGATATTTTTTCTGATGCAAATATTGAGGTTGGAAGCGATCCGGAGATCTTGCGCAAAAGAATTGAAGATAGATTTGAGAGATTATACGGCATATTGGAAGATCCTGTTGCAGTTAGGAATTTATTTCTCCAGATAAAAAGTGAAGAAGAATGGGCAAAACCACAGCAATATTTTCCGTTACGAAAGCAGAAAGTGGCTATTAGTGATAATAGAAGCATAACTCTTCATACTCTTTGTTATTTGTTTTCTATTTACAAATATAATCTTCAACAAGAAAGTGTAGATTCATATATTGGTTTTGATGATGTAATTCATGATTCTCGCTTCAATGGAGTTGTACAAAGTAATAGAGCTGCTCTTGGTGAAATTCTAGATTTTGCTGGCATTGAATACAAATTTATTCCTGATTTAAGTGATGGAATTAATTTACATGATCCTGCTTTCCTCAGAAAAATTTTATTCCATGCAACATATGAAGATGGAGAATTACTCCCTGCAGGACTTAAGAAACTCTCCGCTGCTAAGTTTAGAAAAGTTAGACTCTGCGATCCCACTACCGGATTTAATCTTACAGGGCACTCGCTTATGTTGTTTTATTCTGCATTTCATTATGTAAAAGAGCACCCTGAAGTGGGTTTAGAGGAAGCTGCAAATACCTTAAAGAAAGGAAAGTCCAATCAAGCTGTTATGGACGAAATTTTAGCGAAAGCAAGATTTTAGTTTTATATAATCTATATTAATTAATAAAAAGAAATATAAAGAATAAACATCTTAAAAATGCATAAAAAATAGATTGTTAAAATGCTAAATCCAACAATTACAGAAAAACAATCATCTTTAGAAAAACCAGCACAAGTAAAAGTTGAGGAATGTTCTCATAAACGTTTGAGATATGTAGGTATACAATATTTTGATGATAATCCATCCTCTCTTCTTTGTGATTGTATTGACTGCCTTACAACAGTAGCTCTTACAAATGAATATGTGCCAATAAACAAAGAAAAGGATTTATTTGTAAAGATTCAGTATAGTCAACGACATTAATATTTCAGCGTTTTATCGTTGACTTACGTCAAGAACCATCAATAGATTATTGGTTCTTGAGCGCGCTCAAGAATCAGAGATTCTTGACGTTAGGGAAAGACCTATATCTTTACCTATAGAATAATTAAACAACTTCTCCAATCAGATAATGTGGAGTAGTCTTTTTGACTTTAACTTTTACAATTTTTCCAATCAGATTTTTATCTGAAGGCACTGCAAACAGCTTGTAGCAATTATTCCTTCCAATCCATGTATTCTCAAACCCTTTTTTATCTATTAATACCTCGAATGTTTTTCCAATGAATTTATTTTGAATCTTGTTGCATATGTTCAAATGCAAATCCGACAGCTCAATCGCCCTACTTTTCATAATTTCAGCAGAAATCTCTTTTGAATTTAACTTTTCAGCTTCTGTTCCAGGCCTGATTCCATAATTGCTTTTATTAAGAATTTCAGGGTTTATTTTATTTAAAATATCAATAGTCTCCTGCCAATCTTTTTCAGTCTCCCCTGGAAATCCTACAATAATATCTGTTGCAATTGTAATATCCGGAATTTCTTTTTTGAACTTGTCAATAATCCTCAAAACATCCTCTTTAGTGTATTTTCTTTTCATTGCTTTTAAAATATTATTTGATCCAGATTGTATAGGAATATGCAAAAATTTGAACATCTTTGGACGCTTGTAAATTTTAATTAGCTCATCAAGTATTTTTAAAACATTATCAGGATTCATCATTCCAATCCTCACAAAAAATTTGCCAGGCAGCTCTAAAATTTCTTGGATTAATTCAGGCAGTAAATATCCTCCTAAATCTTTTCCATAAGCGCTGTTATCCTGGCTTGTTATCCATACTTCTTTGCATCCGGCAGATATATCTCTTTTTATTGATTCTATAATATTTTCTTGCGGATATGAAAAAAGTTTTCCTTTTGCAAGCTTTGTGATGCAAAAAGAACACTCTCCTAAACAGCCTTCAGAAATCTGTGTAATGCTTATAATCTTTTCTTGTGGTATTTTTGGAAGGCCTAGTTTAATTTCATTTCTTTTTTTTAGGTATTTTTCTTGATCATAAGTGTTATTTTTAATGTCTATGATTATGTTTGTTATGTCCTTTATATGGCTAGTGTCAAGCATGTAAAGGTTATTTTGAATAAAGCTCTTTTTTCTAAGATTAGGCATGCATCCAGCAAGAATAACTTTCTTTCTTTCTTTTAACAGGTCTTGCACTTGTCTTCTAATTTTTTCTTCAGTAGGTTCTTTAACAATACATGAATTAATAACAATCAAATCAGCATAATTTATGTTAGTTGTTATATTAAGCCCAGCAGACTTTACAAGCCCCTTCATAATCTCAGTGGAGTTATGATTTGCACTGCAGCCATAAGATTCAAAATAAATTTCGCTAATATCTTTTTCCATTTCCATAAATTGAAAACTACCTTCTAAAGAATGTAGTTGTGTTCTTAAGGTTTTCAATTTTGGATTACTGAAAATTATATATAATTTTCAGGGCAGAAAATTCGCAAGAATTTTCTTCATCCAGAAAACCAAAACAAATCACACTCTTTAGATTGTGGTAAAATGCAAGGTTTTCTGAATTAAAAAATAGAGAATAATGACTTTAAAAAAAAATAAAAGATAAAAAATTGTTTATTTGTTAACTATTGCTAGAATAACGCTAACAAGGGTTGTAACAATTACAATCCACCCTACTATCCAAACAACCCAGATTCCAGCAGTAGATATTCCTCCAAGCCACCAAGGTAAACTAAGAGTTCCATTAATCATTCCAAAACCTACAACTAATGAAACAACAACCCCTGTAAACCAGGCTAAGAAATTCAATATAGCTGAACTACCTTTTTGTTTTGCCATCTTCACCCCCTTTTATTTAATTATTGCTTTTTTATAACGAAAAACCTATTTAAATATGTTTTGATTTTAGTTAGTTACATCTCCTCCAAAGTCTCTATTCCCAGCAAATTTAAGGAATTTTTTAAAACTTGCCTAAATCCATATACAAGAGCTATCCTAAACTCTATTTTATCTGAATCAATAACAGGGCAGGAATGATAAAACTCGTTAAATATTTGGGCTAACTGATAAGAATAATTAGCAATCAGCGAGGGGTTTAAGTGTTTATAGGCCTTATTTACAATATCTGGAAATTCTGAAATTTTTTTAATTAATTCAATTTCTTTATCTTCCAATTCTCCTATATCCTCTAATTTAATATTTTTATTTAGTTTTATCTTGGATTTTCTTATTATGCTTGATGCACGGGCATAGCTGTAAAGCAAATAAGGCCCAGTATCTCCCTCAAAACTAAGGGCCTCGTCTAAATTAAACCTTATTACTTTGTTATTGTTGTTTTTTAAGATAGCATATTTGACTGCACTAACCCCAACTTTTTTTGGGTCCCCTTTTGTTTTCCTTTTATTAATCTCTTTTCTGGCTTTTTTGACTGCATCTCTTAAAAAATCTTCTAATAAGACAACATCCCCTTTGCGAGTTGACATTTTTTTTATTTTCCCGCTGTCACTCAGAAGAATGTAGGAATAATGGATAACTTCAGGAGCCTCAAAACCAAGAAGCTTCAAGGCTTCTTTTATCTGCTGAAAATAAAGTTTTTGGTCTTCTCCTAAAACAATCATATTTTTTTTAGATATTTTCAATTTTTCTATAGTATATGCAAGATCCCTTAGAGGATACAGCCCTGTTCCGTCACTTCTAGTCAAAACTAAAATAGGAGATCTCATCTGTTTTTCAATGCCTGTTCCTTCTAAATTCAATACAAGCCTGTTCTCCTCATCCTTTTCCAATCTGCCTGTTTTTTCTAATTCCTTTAAAATTTCTTTTGACTTATCCAAATAACCAGATTCATAATCAAAAATATCATATTTTATTCCAAGCTGGGAAAGAATTTTTAACTGCCCTTTAACACAGGTATTTGTTATTTTCTTAAATTTATATACAACGGCCTTATCTTTTTGCTCAAATCTTTCCAAGATCTTAAAAACCTCTTTTTCAATCTTTTTTGATTTTTCAACTTTTCCAGCTATTTTAATGTATTTTTCCAGCATGTTTTCAAACTTTAACTTTTCTGCTTTTGCAACAACAAGCATAGCGATCTGTTTAGAAACATCATTTACATAATAATGTACTTCTGGCTTATAATTTAAAAATTTGAAAATTCTTACCAAGCTGTCTCCAATAAGGGCATTTCTGGTTCTTCCAACATGTGGAGAAGCATTAGGATTTATGCTTGTATGCTCAATTAAGGCATTTTTTCCCTCGCCAATATTCCCAGAGCCATATCTTTCTCCAAGAGATAAAATATTCTCCATTAAATTTCTTGTAAGTTCTTTTCTGTCTACAAAAAAATTAAGGTACGCTCCTTCAGCAGTTATGTCTTCTAAACCATCTGGTATTTTTTTAATATCTTTTCTTAATTCACAAGCAATTTCGTTTGGGCTCATTTTTAATTTATTAGCTAGATAAAAACAAGGAAATGCATAATCCCCTTTTTCATAATTTTGAGGTATTTCAATAAAAGATGCAATTTCCTCTTCACTCATTTCAACCCTTTGCTTTTTTAAAACATCTTTAATTAGATCAACTATTATCTTTTTCATAAAATATAAAAAGGAACAGGGATTAAAAAAGTTATCCTATGCTGAAAACAATCAGCAGGAGATGACAAAATGAATGAAATTAAAAAAGACAAAGACACCCTTGAAAAAGCGCTTGATAAAACAAAAGATAAGTAGCCACAGATGACAAGAGAGCAGGAAATTGCATTTCATCAAGGAGCATTAACAACCCTCAGCAATGAACATGCGGAGCTTTTCAGGATTATCAAACAGACTGAGATGGTTATCTCCGCGCATCTAAAGAGGATGGAAGAATTAGGCGTGAAGATACAGAAGAAGGAATAGTTTTTATTGATAAAAGAAATGGACTTTAATATCTATAATATGATTAGGTTAGTAAGAAAGAGAAGAATAGATAAGGCCTATGAAAAAATGTATATTCTTGCTGAAAAGCTTGCAGCTCATGATTCAGACCATTACGACTCCGATGTATATACTAAGTATCAATTTGGAAATATAAAAGGAAATATTGGAGTAAAATATTTTAGAAATATGATTAAGTATAGAAGAGAAAGACTTGACTATCATCTTAATAAAATGATTGAATTACTAAAAGAAGAATTAAATAAAAATGATAAATAAATTTATCCTATTTGAAATCTTTTCTATATTTTTTATAATTACTTCATTAATTGTTCCTTTAATATCTTTAACATTAGATAATCCTTATCCTTCAAATAATTTGTATGATTTTTCTGAGGAATATCAATTGAATAAATGTATGCAACCAATTACTACAATAAAAGATAATAAAACTTATACCTTATCTTTTACTAAAGAATATTGTGAACTATCTAACTTAAAAATAAAGGAAGAGGCACAACGAATAGCTAAAGAAACTTATGAAAATCTACCATTAACAACTAAATATAAACTTGGTTTTGGAGATTCACTTATTGTTTATAAGTGGTTATGGATATTTCCATCCTTTTTCTTATTATTAGCAATAATATTTCTTTCTATATCTTAATATTTATTTTGCTTGTTTTTATAACTCTTTAATTGACTGAAGGATGTCACACTTTATATTCAATCTCAAAATCCAACCACTTAAAAATGATATATATCAAACTTATGCCAACAAGTAGAGGCCATAGCCATCCATCTGTAATAAAATATAACACTAAGGAAATAATCAAGATAAAACTAGCTATTGGAGAAAGAAAAAACCTGTCAGTAAACTTATGCTTCTTTTCTTTTGTTTGTTTTTGTTCTAATAGATTTAATTTTATATTATTTACTTTAAATTCATCATCTGAAAAAGAATCTTCCTTCTTTTTCTTTTTTAATAGATTATCTAAAGTTTTTGAATATTCTTCATCCTCTCATCTTTTTATTTATTTCTTTACTCCACCATCATCAACCCCCACAACAATAGAAAAGTTTATATAATCAAATGATAATATTATCAATATATAATATGGCAGAACACGAACTTAAGAAAATGAATTTTAACACAGACAGCATAATAGTTAGAAGTCCGCGTTTGGATACAATAATAATGGTAGAGCAATTTATCAAAGAGCATAGCGGAGAATACCGGAAGACAGAGTTATTTAACAGGTTGCCAAAAAAAATAATGTGGGGAACATTCAATGTAATTCTACAGTACTTATGGGAAAACAATAAGATCGGAATTGACAAAGACGACTATATTATATATATCTGGAATCCGGGTTTGATAGAGAAGCTTAAAAATAGAAAAGCATACTAGTAATTATGTTCATTAAACCGGCACTAGAGGTTAAGTTTATAGAACAACAATTAGAGGATAATTTTATTTCACTCCCTGAAAAGCATCCTATAAAAAAGGAATTCAAAGAGCAATTAATAAATTAAAAGAAAATGCGTTTTGTGGAGATAAAATAGAAAGAAGATTGATACCTAAAGAATACATTCAAAAATATGATATAGATAACTTATGGTGGTATCCCTTGCCTAATGGTTGGAGATTAGTTTATTCAATAGCAACAAATAAATCAGAAGTTTTAGCAGTAATCATCGAGTATTTTGATCACAAAAATTATGCTAAGAGATTTGGGTATAAGAAGTGAGACTCTATTCCTTGAACCCATTCCCCAATTTTATCCCTCTAATATAAAAACGGATGAAAAATAAAAGTTAAAACCAGATAATTAATATCTAGGTTTTTTCTTAGCGTAGCAATCCTTGCAAAAAACTGGTCTTGGCTTTCCTTCAGAGTCCTTGCTAGGTTTGAAAGGTACTTCACAGTCTTTCTTGCATTCTGAACAAACAGCTTTATGCATTTCTCTTGGTTCACTACTGAAATTGTTTCTGAAACCGCCTTGTCTTGGCCTATCATTAAATCCCATATATTCTCCTATATTATTTAATTACAACAATCTAGAAATCGTCACAGCTGTCATATATTACAATAATATCAACTTACTCATTCTATTTCGTTTAATAAAAGATCAAATTTCGAGTATATAAATGTGCGCAAAAAAGAAAAAGGTATTATGCCGGGTATATTACAAGTCCGTTATTCCGAACCGTTTATAAATAAGCTTCGATTATAGAAAGTAACATGGCAAAGAAAGATATTGGTTTCCAATTTGCAGTTTTATCAATGGCTATTGGTTTTTTTATCTGGTTAGCTTTTAGCAATGAAACATTTACAAATGTTGTATATAGTGCTATAATAAAAGCCTATCGACCTGTTTTACTTGTTCTTGCAGGTATATTAGGAATTCCCCCTTTAATAGCCCTCATTCTTCAAGCAAGTTCTAAGGATAAGGAGGATTATGACGATAAACATTATTATTCAGTTTTAAAAGGGATTATTCATCTTGTATTTTCGGTGCTTATAATTTTAATAATGGCAGTCGTATTCGCTTATCTTTTTTCCTTTCTTCAACTATTTTCTCTCAGATGGATAGCCTTTATTATATCCTCGGTGATAATTATTTGTTTATACTATCTTTTATGGGCATGGTTAAAAAGAAAATTTGGATTGAACGCCTTAGGATTCTTTTCTTACTGATTCAATAACTTCTTCACAGCCTTAGTCTTCCAATTAAAATTCTTAGAGTCTTTTTTCAATCGTTCTTTCATTTCCCAAAGAGTAGACTTTGAAACTTTTTTCTGTTTTGCTTCTTTTATATTAATCGAAAGTATTTTCTTTATCTTATCGTCTTCTGATTTATATTCAGTAACTCTTTCAACTTCAAGAGACTGCTCTTCAATATTCTTAGTTTCTTTTCCTATTACAGTAATTTCTCCATCTTTTAGATATCTTCTTTCAAGTCTTCCATTATTAGAGCCATTAACAAACTTTGATTCTGGATGATTTAAGAATTCAAAGAAAACATCTACCAGATTTTTCCAATATTCTAAACCACTAAAAACTTTTCCAGATTTATAATCAATAAATGGTTTGAACACAGCTTCTTGAGAATTTTTTGAGTATGAAGCCATGGGCTTAATTTCATTCTTATTACCTTGACCTACAAGAAAGAAGTTAAATGGTTTAATCTGCTCCTTTAATGGCTTGTTTTTATTAAAAGCTTCGAATCTTTTATAGATTGTTGGAGTTGAAACACTTAATTTAGTCAAGGCATAAAAATTAGAATACTTTTCAATAATTTCTTGTTGAGTAACAAATCTATAATGCAGTTTTAGAATATCTTCCCATATCTGCTTCTGCCATTCGACAACATTATTATATGGATTAAGCAGATGACCCAAGCCATGAAGTTTGTAATCAACTACTATAATATTTTTTTCTTGAAGTTTATATAAAACATACCTCTTAGAGCTTATTCCATAAAAAAGCAATCTCTCTTTTTCTATCTTAAAGAAATCAGCTTCAAAAGAATAGGGATTCAATGGCTTGAAGAAATCTCTCAGTTCAAAGGCAAAATTGGAAGGAACATAACATGCGTCTGTGTCCATGTAAGCATGAATAGAATTTCTTTCTTGAAGATATTTTTCACACATTGCCATTAGAAGCCTTGCACCTGCAACCTGCATAACAGCTATTAAAGGATTGAAGAACTTGCCTTCCTCTTCTGCCTTCTGTTTTGCAAAAAATTCGTCTTTGCTATAAACCATTATATCGGAACTATTTTCTTTTGTTATTAATTCAATAAATATTCCATAAGTTGTAGTATTCGCAACAATTTTCACAGCTCCTTGAATCCCCTCAAATTTTTTGTAATCTGCGGAATCTTTTAAGAATTTATCTCTTTGTTTCTTAAATTCCTGCCTCTTTTCTATCAGCAATTTTATGAAATTATCTTTGCGAGGGTCTATTTCAAAACCAAGTATATTAGTTTTCTGAAGTGTATCTTGTTTGCCTATGGGAATAAATCGAGTAGCTCTTTTTATTTTTGGCATTTTTCCACTCAATAATACTGAAGCGATTACATCAGGAAGAGCATAGAAAAGAGAATTTTTATATTCAATGTAATTCACTCCTACATTGAATACCCGAGCATTTTCAAGATAGTCTGACCTTACTGGAAGAATATCATTATCTGGCTCAAGTTCAACAAGGACATTAAAATTTTTCCATAATTCCTTATTATTTAGGTCTTTTAATTCTAATCTTTGAAGAAATTTTATGATTTCCTCCGTAACATCTTCTTCCTGAATGTCTTTAGCGATAATAAACTCCCACAATCCCATAATGATTGTGAGAGAAGGGTACATGCTTGTAAAATCAAGGACAGAAACTTCAATAGGGGTTTTTCTTATTTTTACTTCACATCTTCCGCCAAAATATCCTGACATTAAGTGACCCTTGACTTTTGCATTTATTTTTGTATTAATTCTTGATAAAGGCTGAATTCCCATTTGCCTTAGAGCGTATTTCCCTAATCCTGCAGAAGAATAAATCTTTGTTATTGGTGCATTTATGCCATACATTTTAAGATGTTCTAATATTTTCAGATATACTTCATAAGTAGCTTGAACATCTCGTAAGTTATACTGAATATACTTGGGAGTTATTTTACCATGTTCTTCAGATTCTCCCTTCAGAGTCTTGCATTCAAAAAATTCTCCTGCTTTTCTCAAACTTATATGTTTATCATCACTGAATATTGAAGAAAGAGTTTTCAAATCTAAAAAATAACCTTTGAAAGTATTATTGCCATTTCTTCCAAATTCAATAAAACTCATTGTAGAATTAATATGCCTTATTTTTATTCTTGGATTAAATTTATTCTCATAAATCTGAATTGAAAATCTTCCCCTATGGGCATATCTTCCCTCTCCAAAATGAATTCCTAATCTGCTCAAATCAAAAGGAAGATTGAAACCAACACATAATGCTTGAGCCTCAATCAGCTCAGGATAGAATACTTTTTCGATAAAGTTTTTAGTTGTAAATAGATAGAGATTATTTTCCTTACAATACCTCTTAAGAATAGATTCTTCATTGCCTAAAACATTTTCAGGAGAATAAAATATCGCATTTAATATCTCTTTTCCATCATCAATAATTCTGAATGAACCAAACTTCAGATTTTGGAATTCATCAGCTGAGGTTTCAGTATCAAAAATTAGCAGTCGCTTATGCTCTAATACTTCTTCCTTAGTTGGAAATATTGGTTTTTCTTTTTTATTAGCTTCCCTAGTATAGCTCCTAATTGCTATCTTGCTTGTCATGTTCTTCCTCTATTTTTACCTGCATTATCTCTCTTAAGTGCTGACAAGCTAATTCAAATAACCCAATAACACTTTTGAGAGCCATTAGTTCTTTATTTTTCCTTTCGTCTACAGAAAGTGAATTTTGACCAATGGTAACAAAATCATGACAGGGTTTACATAAAGGAATTTCCGAATCTGAATTTAATCTTCCCTGAATATGATGTTTTTCTATTTTATCTGAACCCTCTTTAATGAAAATCTTTTTTGTTTTTATCTCCTCAATAGCTTTTCCGATATTAGCATGATACTTAGTTAATTGCTCACTCATCGGAATACACCTCATAATATTCTGCTTCTTCCTTAGAATCTTCAATATCCTTTATTTTCTCAGGAGGGTGACTCAAGTCTGCGTCCATAACGCCCAATATATTGCCCTGTGCAACCTTCCACCCATCTAAAACAGCAGAAGACAACCCCTGTTTGCCTTTTCTATGGATTACTTTAAGATGGGAGTATTTTTTCTTTAAGTTCTCTAAGATATCTCCAGTTCCATCTGGGGAATTGTCATCAACTACTATAATCTCTCCATCAATATGATTATCCTCAAACTCTTTTCTTATTTTAATAAGAAGTTTTTGGATATTCTCTTTTTCGTTGTATGTAGGGATAACTAAACTTAGTTTAATCATTTTAAAATTTATAAGAATGGGATATTTATAAACGGTTCGGAATAACGGACTTGTAATATACCCAAAGGTATTACGCCCCGACCGGGAATCGAACCCGGACCTCCTGCGCGACAGGCAAGTGTTCTAGCCGCTAAACTATCGAGGCCTGCAAAAAGCACCTAACGGTTCTTTTTGTAAATCTCCCTTAAGTTAGCCTCAAGGGTGATAAGCACCTAACGGTTTCATAATCAACTTCCCTTGAATTAGCTTCAAGAGTGATAAGCACCTAACGGTTTCCTCAGAAATTTACCAGTTTCTGAGGCTTAGAAAATCTATTTGCAGATTTTCTCAGCTTTTGTAAATCTCCCTTAAATTAGCCTCAGGGATGATTACAAAACCTAAGATTACTATCATCAGATTTATTTATAAAGATTACTGAGATAAGAATGGATGTGTTTGCACCTCATATTTGTTAAGCCTGTGGCGTGTCCCTACATTTTTATTAAAAACGAAAAATATATAAATATGTAGGGGTATATTTTTCTATGATTATAAGGAAAAAAACTAAAGGCAAAAAAGAGTATTATTATTTAGAGCATAGCATAAGAAAAAGAAATAAAATAGTAAAAAAGGAAAAATATCTCGGAACATCAATCCCAAAAGATATTGATAAAATAAAAGAAGAATTTAGCAGAGAATTAAAAATTGACCTTTATAAGAAACTTGAAAAAATAAAAGAAAATTTTCATGCTGAATGGAAAAGAGTGCCTGAAAGCGCAAGAGAAAAAGAACTTGAGGAAATATCTATTGCTTTTACATATAATTCTAATGCTATTGAAGGCTCAACAATAACCCTTGAAGAAGTAAGAGAGATAATTCAGGAAAACATAGCTCCAAATAAACCCCTTAGGGATATAAAAGAAACTGAAAATCATAATAAAATTTTCTTAGGAATGCTGAAGAAGAAGGAAAAAATGAAAAATAATCTGCTCTTAAAATGGCACAAGGAAATATTTAATGAAACAAAACCAGATGTTGCAGGGAAATACAGGACATATTTAGTAAGAATTGGAAGCTATATTGCTCCTGATTGGAGGGAAGTACACCCAAAAATGAATAGTTTAATTGAATTTGTAAATAATTCAAAATTAAACCCTGTTGAATTAGCAGCAAGAGCCCATTATAAATTTGAAACAATCCATCCATTTGGCGACGGAAATGGCAGAATTGGGAGGTTATTAATGAATTATATTATCTGGCATAGAGGTTATCCTATGTTAATAATAGAGTATAAAAAAAGGGCATCTTATTACAAGGCGTTTCCAAAGGGCCAAGAAGCGTTTGTAGATTATTTCTTAAGAAGATATCTTTCTATTCATAAAAAAAGAATCAAATAATATTATTCTAAATAATTATCAGCTAAGACCTCTTTTAAAAAATAAGGCGACATATCTTTTAGAAAAACATCGCTTCATCAACAGACAATATTTATAAACTTCATCGCCTTTTTTATTACATGTTATTAAAGAGGAAATTAATTAGCAGATATGTTACTTTATCTGCAATATCTTTTTTATCTTTCATTATTTTTGCAGGAGCTTATTCCTTAATATCTTTTAGAACAGAAAAGAGTGCACTTACTACTTCTGTTAACCTTGTTAAAGATATATTAAACCAGCAAGGATTATGGGATTCAATAATAAATAACATATCCGGAATGTACACTATTTTCCTTTTGCAATTAGCAATTTTGATTATAGCCGTAACTACATTGTTGCTTAGCTTACTTTACTTAACAAGACTTTTTCTTATAGAAAAGAAAAATTCACACATAGACCCCTTGACAGAGCTTTATAATAGAAGAGCTATTTTTTTCGGCCTTGAAAAAGAAATCCAAAGGGCAATAGGAAGAAAGCACTTTGTCAGCATAGCTGTTTTGGATATTGATTTTTTTAAAAAATACAACGATGTTTTAGGGCATGTTGCAGGAGACAGGCTTTTGAAAAAATTTTCCCAAATTTTAAAGACTAGCGTAAGGGAATATGATTTAGTTGGAAGAATCGGCGGAGAGGAATTTTTAATAATATTTCCAGAGACTAATTTAAAAGATGCTGAGGTTATCTGTGAGAGGATTAGAAAAACCGTTGAAAAAACAAAATTTTATGGAGAACCTAAATTGCCTCACAAAAATGTTACAGTAAGCATAGGAATAGCCACTTTTAGAGGGCCTAAAAAAATAAAAAAAGAAACCTTTGTTAATAATGCAGATGTGCTTTTGTACAAAGCGAAAGAAGCCGGCAGGAATATAGTCATGGTTGCTGATAAAAATAGGTTTTGATAAGATTTTTCATATCTTTTCAATTTTCTTCTTTCCACTCATATAATTCCACAACACCTTTGGGATTTTTACAGAGCCGTCTGATTGCTGATTATTTTCAATTATAGATACTAATGCACGAGAGCTTGCAAGAGCAGTGTTGTTCAAGGTGTGGGGCATTTGCCTTTGCCCTTTGATCCTTGTTGAAATATTAAGCTTTCTCGCCTGTGCGCCTGTGAGATTAGAGCAGGAGCCGACTTCAAAATAAGCATTTCTTCTTGGGCTCCACGCTTCAATATCAACTTGCTCATATTTTAAATCGCCAATGTCGCCTGAGCATATTTTTAACACGCGGATTGGTATCTCAAGCCCCTTGAATATCTCTATGCTGATATTCTGCATTTCTTTAAAAAATTTCTCAGACTCTTTTATGTCTGGGTTGCATATAACAACCATTTCTATCTTATTAAACTGATGAGTTCTGTAAAGGCCTTTTTCATCTACTCCATGAGCCCCAATCTCTTTTCTAAAACACATAGAATAAGAAGTTTGTTTTATTGGAAGCTTGTTTTCAGGTATCTCCTGGCCTGCATATCTTCCTATTAAAGAGTGCTCTGAAGTGCCTATCAGGGCAAGAGGAGGATTATCATCTACAATATAAATTTGCTGTTTTTTATCATTCAAATCAGTCACCTGGTCTATTATTTCCTCTCTCAGCAAAAGCGGAGTTTCAACATACTTAAATCCTTTTGAGACCATAATATCTCTTGCATAATTTAAAAGTGCTGCATTCAGCAAAGCCAAATCTCCTTCAAGATAATAAAACCCTGTTCCAGCCACTCTTGCAGACGAATCAAAATCAGCCAGCCCAAGATTCTCTATAATCTCTACATGGCTTTTAACAGGAAAATCAAATTTTTTTGGCTCTCCGATTTTCCTTTCTTCGACATTTTCAGAATCATCCTTGCCTATAGGAACATTTTTGGATAGTATATTAGGTATTTCTGTCTGCAGAGTCCATATTTCTGATTCAAGCTTTTTTCTTTTTAATTCTAATTTTGCAATTTTATCAGGAATTTCTTTTGCTTTTTTTATCAAAGCCTCTGCTTTTTTGTTGTCTTTAGATTTTTTAACACTGTTTATCTCCTTGGAAATTTTATTGCGTTCAGACCTTAATTTTTCCTCATTAAATTTAATTTTTTTCCAATCATCGTCTAATTTTTTAAGTTTATCCACAAAAATAAGTTTTTCGTGCTGGAATTTCTTCTTCATATTTTCTTTAACCAGCTCGGGATTCTCTCTAATAAGCCTTATATCTATCATATACAGAATAATCTTAAGTTCTATTTAAAGTTATTGAAACATTTAAAAATAATTAATAACTAACTATCGATATGGCAGAGGTGACTGATATAAGTTCTGTAATTTTAAGAAACTATAATTATTTAATTTCTTCTCTGCCGTCGTTTGCACAAAATCTCGTTCAGTTGTTTTTATTAGTGCTTATTATCCTGGTTTTCGCTATATTTATATGGAAATTCCATAGATTTATTGCCAATAAAAATATACTCGAGTTAAACCTGAGGCAATACAGCAAAGCTAAACACCCTATTCTCTCTGGACTTTTGGTTAGTGTTCTTTATTTTATTGAGTACATTTTAATTATGCCTTTCTTAATTTTTTTCTGGTTTGCAGTTTTTACGGTTTTTTTAATAGTTTTAAACGAGGGGATTGATATATCAACGATTTTAATCATCTCTGCCGCCATTATTGCGGTAATTAGGATGACATCTTATTATAGCTGGGATCTTTCGAAGGAGTTGGCAAAACTTCTTCCTCTTACAATGCTCGCTGTAGCTATTACAAGGCCTGGATTTTTTGATTTTGAAAGAATAATTATAAACATAGCAGAAATCTTTAATTATATCTGGCCTATATTTACTTATTTGATGTTCATAGCTATTATTGAAATAATCTTAAGGTTCTTTGATTTTATTTTTTCTTTATTAGGCCTTCAAGAAGAAAAAGAGAAATAAAAAAGATATGCGCGAGCCGGGACTCGAACCCGGGTCACCTGATTTTTGCATTTTGCACTATCTTTTAAAAGGAAGGTAGTGCGGTAGGAAACCCTGGTTTCCTTCGCGTTGGCAATCAGATATTCTAACCACTGAACTACTCACGCTCAAAAAGCACCTAACGGTTCTTTTTGTAAATCTCCCTTAAGTTACTGCTCAAGGCTGATAAGCACCTAACGGTCAACTCCCTATTAACAGCAAGGCAACATATTTAAAGATTATTGATAATAAATTTATATAAAAGATGGTGCACGGATTGATTTATACAATATTTGCAGTTGTCTTAATCAGTTTAATCTCTTTTGTAGGAGTGGTGATTTTAATTTTGAGAAAAAAGACCTTAGATCATATTTTATTTATTTTAGTGGCATTTGCTGCTGGAGCTATGCTTGGAGCGTCTTTTTTTGACTTAGTTCCTGAAAGCTTCTCTAAAATTGGAAACTATTACTTTGTATTAATAGGCCTTGTTTTGTTCTTTTTAATAGAGTCATTTTTCCACTGGCACCATTATCACAATGCTAAATGTAAAAAGTGCATTAAGCCATTTGTTTATCTAAACCTGATAGGAGATGGCTTGCATAATTTTATTGATGGTGTTATTATCAGCGCTGGATTTTTGTATGGAACAGCGTTTGGAGCAGCACTGACTATAGCTATTGCTTTGCATGAAATTCCACAAGAGATAGGGGATTTTGCTGTTCTTATTCACGGCGGACTTTCAAAAAACAAGGCATTGCTATTCAATTTCTTATCAGCTTTATTTGCTGTTTTAGGGGCAGTTTTTGGTTATATATTTTTAATTAGATTAGAAGGATTTATTCCTTATATTATTGCAATAGCTGCAGGAGGGTTTATTTACATTGCAGGAACAGACCTGCTCCCTGAGTTGCACAAAGTAAAAGATTATAAAAAAATTATTTTGCAGATAATATTCTTAATTTTGGGGATTGCTTTAATTAGCTTTCTTTCCTGATTAAATTATTCTACTGCACAAGAACAACAATATATTTAAAGTTCAGACGCATGGAAAATGTAGGATAATTACTATGGGAAATATTACTTTCTCTCTTGAAGGGACGAGTTATTTTGTTTCTGAAGGATCTCTCCAATATTTTACTAATTTAATCAAAAATTCTGTCAAATCAGCGTTGACTCTTGACCTAACAAGCGCCTTTTCTAATTTTAAAATGGCTTTGGGTTATTCTACATTAATTAATCATAAAGGTAAAGAAGGGCCATTTGACAAATATCTAGAAACTCTAAATAACGCGATGTTAAACGAAGGCGGCAATTTAATCCAAAAAATTTTCCGCAATAAAAAGGAGCTTCCGTTATGTCTTGAAGAAGCGGCCCATAATCTGTCTGATAAAATAGAGAATTCTAATAACTCGAATTTAGTTCTGTTGGATCATATTAAGAAAGATACAATGGAAGTAGATGCGCCTAAGGAACAAGAAGATACAAAGTTAGAAATGTCTCAAATATATTCTCAAGAAATTATTTATGGATTCTTAAAAATTTGTGAGGGGATCCGTAAAGAAGGAATGTCTCGCTTGGAGAAAACTGTAAAAACATACAAACAGATTTTAAGAAATGAATTTGTTATGAATTATAATGGCTCTTTGGGCTCTGTTTCTGAAATCTCTCTAAAACAATTCATAAAAGATTATCTTGCAGAAGATAATGAAGGTTATCTAAACTCAATTAAATCCCTGCAAAAAACATATAATCTCGGCAGTTATGAATTAAGAAATTTAGCATTGAAAATATCAAATAAAAAACAGAGAATTGGCCTTATTCCACGTCCAACACATGTAACTGCAAAAGAAGCCTTAGATATTTGGAATTTGTATCATACTAAAAATAATAATGGCAAACGGCTGACAATTGAGGAAATATTAGATATTACTGGTAGAAACAAGGAGACAATATACAGGACTCTTCATAAATTAGAAAAAGGAGAATACAATCTTTCTGAATTTGATACAGAATTCTTAAATCCAAAAAAGATTGGATGGAGAAGGAAAAATACAAAAAAACAAATAATTGGAGAGTATGAAGTTCCTAAAGAAATAGCCCATGGGGGTATAAATCCAACAGGTTTAGTAAATATAATAGGATCAGAACCTGAACCTGTTAGAGACAGGATAAAATCTTTTGAACAAGTTGAAAATTTTGTAAAGGGGCTTAATTAATTTTTTATGGGATGAGTAAGATTAATTTTAGCAATTTTGTAGAATTGGAGAATGTGTATTTATTAGAAATTAACAATGACAACGAGCTGGATTCCCATAGAAACTTGGCAAATGTTTTGAATTAAGAATATCTTCTCTTGAATTTGCCAAAAGATTTTCTCTTCTGTAATTTTGGCAGAAGGTTTCAAGAGTTTTTCCATGATCAAAAGGAATTAATAAATTATTTTTAGATATAAATCATGGCCCCACGAGGAGTCGAACCTCGATTTGCGCGGTGTAAACGCGCCGTCTTAGCCGCTGGACGATGAGGCCTTTATCAAAAACTCTTGATTACTGCCTGCTTTAGATGGTAGTTTATTTTGGAGTTTTTGGGACAGAAAACAAAAGTAAAGTCTTTGTTTTCTATATTATTATAATATCAAGTTAGTTCTTTTAAAGTTATTTATTACAGTGCCCTGTGCAAGACCGGATAATCAGTAACATTTATAAGTATAATCCTTTTTTTTAAGATATGGGTAATAGCCATAATAACGAGAATAATAATTCTGATCAAGATAATATAGCAGGTATTCCTGGTATGGGGATTGATAAAAAATACTCTCTTGAAAAACCTATTTTGCCGCAAGATCAGGAAAAAGTGCAGAAAGAGATGGAAAAAACTAAAAAGGAGCTGGAAAAACTAAAAAATTTTATTGTCAAAAAATATCCCTTTGCTATTTCGCTTAGCATAATTCCGCCTCAGGCGATTAGAGGATTTATTGAAGAAGAAGAGATTCCAAAGCAAACAGAAAAACATATACACCTTATTATGATTATTCCTGAGGAAAAACATAAGGAAATTCCTCAGATTACAGAAGAGGTTGTTAAAGAGATTAATAAAACAGGGCAAAAAATATGGCTTCAGATTAAAACCCCAGTGGATGTTTGGGACCTTTGTTTTGACAGCAAATTTGATTTATTTGGCGCCATCTCTCTATCAATGCCGTTATATGATAAATCTTTTCTTGGAGCACTAAGGCTGGTTGAAATACACAAATCCCTTGTTTTGAGGAAGTTTGAGAAATATGTAGTTAGTTATGTTGTTGCCGGCAGTTTTTTAACAGGCACTGCAACAGAAACTAGTGATATTGATGTTTTTGTAATTATCAACGATACAGACGTTAAAAGAATGTCAAGGCTCGAGCTTAAGGAAAGGCTCAGAGGAATAATCCACAGTTTTGTTCCAGAAGCAGCAGCTTTAGCAGGAGTTAAAAATACCCTGCATTTACAAACATATCTTTTAACTGATTTTTGGGATTCTGTGAAAGACGCTTACCCTGTTATTTTTACATTTATTAGAGATGGAGTCCCAATCCATGATAGAGGGACTTTCATGCCATGGAAAGCGCTGCTGAAGATGGGCCGACTTAGGCCAAGCCCAGAGGCTCTTGATATGTTTATGTCTATTGGAGACAAAGCGACAAAGAGGGCTAAAGCTATGCTTTTAGATATTGTGGTCCAGGATATTTTTCATGCCGTCAGCTCTCCAAGCCAGGCTATCTTAATGCTATATGGCCTTCCTCCGACAAATGTTTATGAAACTGTAAAAGAAATGAAAAAGATATTTGTTGATAAAGAAAAAATGCTTGAAAAAAAATATACAGATATTCTTGAGGAGATCATGATTAAATATTACAAAGGATGGGAGCATGAAAAAATTAAAGAAGTAAGCGGTAAGGAAGTTGACAGGCTTTTGAAAAATACAGAAGACTACCTAAAAAGGCTTAATGAACTCAGGCAGCAGATAGAAAAACAGGCCCAGGAAAAGACAATAGAGCAGATTTATAATGATGTTTTTGAATTGCTCAAGAGTATACTAGGTAAAAAATCTCAGGAAAAAATTATCCAGGATTTTGAGAATAGTTTGGTTAAGAAAGGGAAATTCCCATTGCAAGATTTAAGGATTCTAAGAGATATTGTTGCTGCAAAAAAAGAATTCAAAATGGGGAAATCAGACCTGCATAAAATTGACCGGGCAAGAAAAAACGCAGCCATACTTATTAATGATTTAATTGAATATACTCAAAGGTGCGATTTAATATCATTGGAAAGAGGAAGGATGAAAATTAAATTCAAGAAAGATGGAAAAGAACAGATTGCAGAAATTTTAAACGCTGATGGAAAAACTTTTTTGTTATCTGAAGGAAATGCTGTCAAAAAAATAACAAACAAGATAGAAAATTCCAATACACAGGAAGTCAGCGAGGCGGTTGAAAAGCAGAAGGCCAATAAAAGTATCAGTATTTATCCTAAAGTTTTCGAAGTTCTTAAAAAAGAGTTGGGTGATTTTGAAATAATTCTATAATTCAGCAATTAGAAGAAATTTTAGGTTCCATATTAATTTAAATTGTAATTACTACAAAGTAATTATTAAATAAAAAGATTTATAAAATCTAATCTTTAATGAAATCTATGGAAAATGAAAAAAAGAACCAAATAGGAATACATCCTTTTGATGAATGGGTTTTTAATATTCTTGGAGGGGAACAAGGACAAAAACAAATTGAAGAAAGCACTATCGCTAATTGGAACTCTCTTGTTAAAAGATTAAGGAAAAGGAAAAAAGATCAAAAGAATGGAGGTTTAGAAAAGAGAGCCAGAAGAATAGAATTAGATCCTGAGAAAATATTGGTTTATTTAGGAGAGCCTGATTTTGATTCATACGAACAATCTCTTAAAATTTCAAATTTAGGGGGCGTAAATTCTATATCTCATTATTGGGTTTCTATAAACAGCGGTTCAAAAAAAGAAATTGTTTTAGGATTAAAATTAAGGGGGTATCTTGACATATTACTCTATAATAACATAAAAAGTGTATGCATAAAAGGCCCGATAAACTCAAGAACAATTAGGTAGTTAAACAAAAAATAAACAATAAGATGAATAACCCCGCCCTAAAGGGCGAGGTATCAATAGATAAAATGTTAAAAAATAAATTAACAAACCCAAGGTTGAGAAGAAGTAATGTAGTGCTGGACGGCTTCAGTAGTTGTATTTCCTACGCTGCGAAAGAATTTTCC
>Ga0209542_10000405_pt1 | contig 105289 bp, 103 predicted proteins | sample RifCSPhighO2_01_FD_184028 | JGI IMG/M metagenome (GOLD analysis project Ga0209542, IMG submission 184028) | Soil microbial communities from Rifle, Colorado - Rifle CSP2_plank highO2_0.1 (SPAdes) (version 2) | ecosystem: Environmental > Terrestrial > Deep subsurface > Rock core/Sediment ...
AAGGGTTAGCCAGTGCATGAACTTTTTTATCTCGCCCTCATATTTTGGATACAGAACTAAATGAAAATGATTTGGCATCAGAGTGTATGCGATGAGTCTCATCTTAAATTTTTCCATTGCTTCGAAAAGTATTGCTTCAAAGCCTTGATATTCTTTATCATTACTAAATATAGTCATCCGAGCATTAGCTCGATTTAATACATGGTACACATATCCACCAACGTCAGTTCTTTGGGGTCTTCCCATAGATCTATATTAACATGTAATAGTGTAAAAAGAAAGGTTCCTGACACCTTTAATCCCATGTAATAGTGTAAAAAGAAAGGTTCCTGACACCTTTAATCCACCTTTAATCTCTGACACCTTTAATCCTTTCAAATTATTTTACCGCCTAGCTACTTTAGTTGGGTAAAGTGGGTGTGACGCTTGATTTACGAGTTGAGAAAGCGATAATTCCAATACTTATAACCACATAAAGAATACTGACCCATTTATAAACTTGTTCAGGGTAAGGAGAAAAATAATCGCCGGAGCCCGGGTCGGGGTAGAAAATAAAAAGTAAAGTCGCAAGTGGTATAAACCAAATAGCAAACTTTTTCCACGCGGGAAACGCGCGAGGGAGAAAGAGGAGAATGAGAAATATGAGAGCGAGAGCAGACATGCCGTAAAACAGACCATCCCTTAATTTCAACAATAGGTCTCCCGTGGCGCTTGTTTGTAAATCTAATTGAAAAATATAATAAGAGACACCTAGGCCAACTAATGATAAACAAAGAAATAGCAGTGTTATTTTTTTTATGCTCATGTTTTTTAATTATATCACACTTTCAATCTGACCAAGCAATTCAATAAGCATTTGCGCATCCGCATCGGTCACTTTGCCTTTTTCGGCTTTCTTCATTATATTTTTAGATAAATTAGCCAGGGTTTTGATGAGTACTTCTTTCTTTTCAAGACGTTCAATTTGTTTCAGCAAGCTATTTTTTAGGCCATCAGTAATAGCTAAAGTTTGAATTTTGTTTTTTAAGTCGGTAATTATAGAGGAGTCAAGCGCGATATTTTCCGCTTCCGCTTCAAGGGCATTTAGCAAGCTGATAATCTCGTTGGCATCAAGAGAATTTATCTTTCCCTTTATTTCTTGATTGGATATTTTTTTCTCAAGACCCGCAAGTATTTTAAGGTTCCTCTGCTTTTTGTTCTCAATTTTCTTTTCAAGCCCGGCGATTTTCTTCAGAAGATTCTTCTTGAGATTGTTTTTAATATTAAGGGCAGATATTTTTTCTTTGATAAGAGTAAGGAGTTCATTTGGCGAGGGTTCGTAATTGTCTGAATCAATTGTTTCGTCTGTCGCTCCGTTGCCATCAGTATCAAGTTCTATAACTGTATTCTCTGGGACATCGCTTTCCACCGTAAAATTTGCAACAGTATCCGGGGTGGTTGGAATATCTGTATATGAAACTATCGGGAGCACGGTATCGGCTGTGAAATTTTCAATTTCAACAGTGGTTGGACCGCTACCGACACCTTGGTAAGTAAAATAATAAATCCCTTCTTTCGGAAGAAATATTTGTTGGCCTTCGCTGGTGTAAAGAAAAGTACTTCCTGGAATTCCTTCCTCAACAGTTAAAATATCAGCTGAGAGATCCTGGTTCGGATCAACACCGGTAAAATTCCTGGACTGATCGTATACGCCAAGAATGACCGGGGAATTGGTACTTACCACCAATTGATCATCGAGATCTATTGGTACTGGTTTTGTATTAAAAATAAAATTTGTGCTAGAGATATCTTCATTCTTTATTACAGATTCTATTAAATCTTGGATTGCATTCGTGCTTAAAAGGTCACGGTGTTGCGCGTTAGAATTCAATTGTTTATTAAATTCGAAAACATTAAAAAAATATGTTTCATCCGCATCAGAAGAGATTGCACTGGGGTAAACTACAGTTCTGTCACCCTCGCGAGTAGGAATTGTTTCATAGCCAAAATTTTGCAATGGATGTTTAGTTGTGTAATTAACGGCTTTTGTTGTTGGAAGACCCCATCCAGCAACCTGAACAACACGAATGCCGGTTGGGAATTGGTAATCATCATATTCATCATGGAAATTTTTTACAGAAAGCATTAGATCCCCTCGGAGGACTTCCGGGATCTGCAATATATTTTCGGCAGGTCTGCTACGTCCGTCTGCTCCAATCAAAAATGAAAAGAAATTATTATAAGTATTGATAGTTTCTCCCCAAAGGTTTCGCCATGCTTCTGTGAATGGTTTAGTTGGATCGAATTTAATAACTGGGTCTGATACTTGATCAAAGTACTGCGGGGAAGGAAGGAGGTTGTAGGCGCTAGGCATATTTTGCGCGATGGCCCGCATTTCAGAAGCGTTGACAACTAGCCCGGCTACAATTCCCTCGTCATCCCCGTGCAACATGGCAGCTGTTGCCTGAGGAGTTCCTAGTTGAGGCACGCCCACCATTACGAAAGAATCTATTAGACCACTCTCTCCGCGATTTTCCAGTTCTTTTATTATTGCCTTCCCAAAAAACCCGCCCATTGAATGCGCAACAATGATTACCTTGCCGGTTTTGGAGTTGATCGCCAAAGTTTCTATTTCATCGATCACATTCAGGACTTCGCTTTGTGTTTTAATGCCGTCCTGCAGAATTTTTTTTGGAGAAAATCTCCAGTCGTAGGCGAGAGGCAGCCATTCATTGATCAGTTCTTGCAAAATTAAACCGTCCATAAAATCTGAAAAGGGTTCATAAATTGGAGTGGTAATGAATTTGTTTAAAATGCCGTCGGTATAAATATTGTACTCGCTCTCGCCTTCGTCTGTCAGGGCCAGTTGCTCTATGTCGTTGAAACTAAACACAGTGGGCGGCCAGAGAGTATCCGCACTCTTTTTTAAAACGCTTCCCTTTATCCCCGGTAAAAAAAGTACGTTGGAAAAACAGTCAGTAGTGCAAGTGTCAGTTCCCCCCGTAAATACTGCGGAAATTTCTATGGAATTCTGTGCGTCGTCGGCCAGGGCTTTTTCGGGAGCAAAATAACGGACGATCTCCGGGATTTCATCTGACTCCACGAACAAATTACATTTAAATGTTTTACCCTTGTCGGCCTGCGGAAGTGGCGTCCCGTTTATGTTTTCGTCATAGTCCGCCGGGCACTCCCCTTCAAAGCAGGGAGATTGAACCGAAAGAGTCCACACATCTGCCTCATCATCTGGTCTATTTAGGAGGCCACGAGCAAGAAAACCATTCGGATTTTTACTAAAGCCGCTCTCAGTCGCTTCTCCGTCTTGGGGTTCTAATGAAATATACGGGCACAGGTTCGGTTCTTGATCTATGCAATTGAAATCCCCATCATAAGAGTTGCAGACCGGACTTGGGCCAATGTAATTGGGAATAATAGCAATACTGGTTCATTGCTATTAAAATAAAGCATGCTATCATACGGGCATGTTGGATAAGAAGAAAATCAAAGAGAAACTGGAAAAAGAAAGAGATATTTTACTTGAACAATTGAGGGACATGGGCAAGCTCAATCCAGAAACAGGGGAATGGGAAGCAACGCCAGAAGAACAAGATACACCGGAGGCGGACCCGAATGAAATGGCGGACAGGTTCGAGGATTTTGAAGCAAAGAGTTCTATGATTAAGACCTTGGCGCCCCGACTGAATGATATTTTGCGGGCGCTCAAAAGTGTAAATCGCGAGTCATTTGGTAAATGCGAAGTTTGTAAAAAAGATATTGAAGATGATCGTTTAGAGGCGAATCCAGCTGCGCGAACTTGCAAAGAACATCTAGAAGGTTAATATGAGACAATATGTCATTTTCAAGAGTATATTCCGCGCAGACGCATCTATTGAAGGGTAAAATTGTTACGATAGAAGTCGATATTACGAAGAAAACATTGCATGCTTTTACTCTGGTCGGACTTCCTGATAAAGCGGTGGATGAGTCAAAAGATCGCATGAGTTCCGCGCTAAAGAACTCTGGTTTCAAATCTCCCAAAAATCAAAATCAAAAAATAGTCATATCACTCTCGCCGGCAGACTTAAAGAAAGAAGGTCCATATTTTGATCTGGCAATTGCGCTCGCATATTTACTTTCGGGCGAGGAAATAGATTTTGACCCCAAGGGAAAAATATTTTTAGGAGAACTTGCTCTCAATGGCGAACTTCAGCCCATCAAAGGAGTGCTACCACTCACCGAACAAGCGATGCGACTGGGTTTCCAAGAAATCTTTGTGCCGGTGATGAATGCGCAGGAGGCGGCATTGGTGCCTGGTATTACGATCTATGGCGCGAAAACATTAAAGGAAGTTATTGATCATGTCTCTAAAATACATTTAGATAGAAAAGGAAATCCGATGGAAAAAGAACGTCCAAAAATTTTAGCACAAAAACCAACAGAAATAATTCGTAAAGACAAGACTCACGATGTGGACTTTTCTGATATTAAGGGACAAGAGTCTGCGAAGCGTGGGCTTGAGATAGCGGCGGCGGGTGGGCACAACATTGCGCTTTCGGGACCGCCGGGCACTGGCAAGACAATGCTCGCCAGAGTATTTTCACACATATTACCAGAGCTTGGCAATGATGACATTTTAGAAATTACCGGCATTCATTCTATTGTAGGATTACTAGAAGATGCGCTTATCACCGAGCCACCATTTCGCGCGCCACATCATACTGCGAGTTATGTGTCGATGATCGGCGGTGGATCAAATCCAAAACCCGGGGAAGTGACGTTGGCGCACAAAGGCGTGCTCTTTCTAGATGAATTCCCAGAATTTGAAAAAAGGGTACTAGAGGCGCTTCGTCAGCCACTGGAAGATAATATTGTTTCTATTTCTCGAGCGCGAGGCTCGGCGATATTTCCGTCTAATTTTATTTTAGTCGCCGCAATGAATCCCTGCCCGTGCGGGAATAGAGGTAACAAAGATAAAGTTTGTATTTGTCGCCCAAACGATCTAGAAAGATACAATCGTAGAATCTCGGGGCCGATTATAGATCGTATAGATTTATGGGTGACTGTCGGGAATGTGGACTATAAAAAGTTAAGCGATGAAGTTGTCCGAAGTGAGAGAACACACACGATAAAAGATCGAGTCAAGGCCGCGCGACTCATTCAAGAAAAAAGATTTTTAAATAGCAAAAGAAAACTAAAAACAAATAGCGATATGAATGCAAAAGATTTGGGCATTTTTGCGCCACTTTCGCCGGACGTTAAAGAGCTTTTAAACAATAGCGCCGAGCGCTTAGCACTCTCCGCCCGCGCCTACCACCGAGTCATCAAAATTGCCCGCACCATCGCCGACTTAGAAAGCTCTCCAGAGATTAAAGCCAACCACATCCTCGAAGCGATCCAGTATAGGCCGAAAGTGAACAATTAATGCTAAAATAAGATTATGGAAACTAAAATTATAAAAGATAAAATAAGTCGAACTGAGCTCAAAACTCTGGCTCACGAACAGTATGGCGATATCATAAAAGCAGTTGTTGATATAAAACAGAGAATTATGGGAGTCGGCGGAGAGTTACATGTAGATATTCAATCTCTATTAATTGAAAAGGAAAGTTCAAAGGGAGAAGATACTTGGGGGATAAACTTATATTTAGAGAAGACCGGGGATGATTTTATTGAGTTTGACTCAATGATAAACCTGAAACCGAATTTGGGGAATCGAACCCGTGATGTAGAAAGTGAAGAAATCAAGGAAAAAATTCTCCAAATTATCAGTAGATTGGTTCAATAAATTATGGCAACTGTTTCAAAAGAAAAATGGCAATCGTTTACACTAGCCGAACAGCTTGGCAATATCGGAAGCGAAGTAGGTCGCGCTGCTAAATGGCGAGGTAAAGATGAGGACTCTTTTTGGGGAGCGGTAACTCGGGCCATGGATTTATTCGACCTTACTCAAGCTGATAGGCGCTGGAGCAACCGCCGCCTAGAACTTGACCGCGCCAGAGAAGTTTTTGCTGATGCAGTGCTCGGTGGCACAGAATATAAAAGCGACTTTAAGGATTTGGAAAAATATTTCATGCTTTTTGCTTTGGTTGCACAGAGCCAGTCATATTCTAGAAGCCATACAGTATAGGCCGAAGGTCGCTTAGATCCTGAGCATAGTCGAAGGGTGAATAATTAGTCCGACGTAAAAAGTCGGACTCCGACCCTATAAATGGGCGTCGGAGTTATCCACAGCTTAGCAGTTGACAGGTGAACGCTCGTTCACTTATACTAAATAGATTACAAGCTAATCAGCTAGTTAGCTAATAGCTATCAGCTTTTTAAAATATATGTCACAATCACAATACTTAAAAATGTTAGAGAAGGAGATACAGAAGATCAATAAAATTATTGATCATAAAATAATACGCGGAGAGAATTATAGCAGGGAAGCTCGAGACCACCGCCTCATGCTTCGCCGCATGCGCTATCTGAATCGCAAGAGTTTCGCGCAAAGAATGATTCACTTATTCTTCCGTAAGGATATTCGAAACATCTATGCGTAGTCCTTACCAGACCAAGATAGAGTCATTTTATAAAGAAGAAAATCGTATGCCGACATATTCGGAGATGCTGAGGATTTTCGGTTTCAAATCCAAGAATGCCGTTTTTAAGATTGTGGGGAAGATGGTGGAGGCAGGGCTGGTGGAGAAGGATCACTTGGGCCGGCTAGTGCCCACGGACTCTTTCGGGGAAGTGCCGATGCTCGGGCTCGTAACAGCGGGACTGCCAGCTACGGTAGATGAAGAATTGGCGGACACTGTCTCCTTGGATGAAATGCTGGTAGGCAAGAAAGAATTTACATACATGTTGGAGGTGGATGGGGACTCCATGATTGACGCGCACATAGAAAAGGGAGATATGGTGCTAGTGGAGCGGTGCAACACGGCTCGTGATAGGCAAATTGTAATAGCGGAAGTGGACGGCGAGTACACTATGAAATATTTTCGTAAACAAGGGAGTAAGGCCTGGCTAGAACCAGCCAATGAGAACTACAAGCCGATATACCCGGAGCATAGCTTAAATGTGATCGCGGTTTTGAAAGCGGTTATTAGGAAATACTAAATTTTTATAAATTCCAAAACAAAACCCCTTTCGGGGTTTTGTTTTTATATCGAGAGAATCCGCCAGAGGCGAACAGAAATTTAGGCAATCGTGTCCTTCAAACCTTTGGCTGCTCGGAATTTTGGAACTTTCTTGGCTGCTACTTTGACCTGCTCTCCGGTCTTTGGATTGCGAGCCATGCGAGCCGCTCTCTGTTTTACGGAAAAGATTCCGAAGCCGGCGATTGAGACCTCACCGCCCTTTTTCAAGGTATCAATGATAGCGCCAAACAATCCGTCGACGATTTCCTCTGCTTGGACCTTTGTACCGCCAAGCTTTCCGTGTACCCACTCCGCTAATGCTTGTTTATTCATATATTTTTAGTGATTTTTGTAATATCTCGACCTTGCCCCGCCGTGGCGGAGGCCAATTGCTTATAAAATTACTACCTTTGTAGTTCTCCTGCATTATATATCAAGGGGATTTCAAGAGCAACCCCATACCAAAGTTTACAACTTGGTGCGGGGCAGGGCCCTAAAATCCTCTATTTATCTAGCATACTCGATTACCCGGGTCTCCCTTATCAAAGTGACCTTGATTTCACCGGGATATTTCAATTCTTGCTCTATTTTCATGGCAATATCGCGAGCCATGAGCTTGGCTTCGGCGTCCGAAATTTTCTCCGGGGTGACGAAGATGCGTATTTCACGGCCGGCCTGCAGGGCGTAGGATTTTTCCACTGACGGGAAGGCATTTACCAATGCTTCCAGCTCCTTCAAACGTTTCAAGTAGTTTTCTACGGAGTCGCGGCGGGCTCCAGGGCGGCCACCGGAAATGGAGTCCGCAGTTTGCACAATAACGGACTCTATTGTTTCATATGGATAGTCCTCATGATGGCTCTTCATGGCGGTAATAATCTTTTCGTCCGCGCCGAACTTCTGCAGTATGCGCATACCTATCTCTATATGCGTGCCTTGCACTTCATGGTCCAGCGCCTTGCCGATGTCGTGCACCAAAGCCCCCGCTTTTGCAATGGCAACATCCGCGCCAAGTTCCTCCGCCAGCATGCCGGCAATGTGCGCCATCTCAATGGAATGCTGAAGCACGTTTTGTCCATAGCTAGTGCGGAAGTATAGCCGCCCGATGATAGCCACAATGCGCGGATCAAAGTTAAAGATTCCGCATTCATACACCGCCTGCTCACCTTTCTCTTTGATTATTTTATTTATCTCTTCTTTCGCTTTTTCTACCAGTTCTTCAATTTTAGCCGGCTGAATGCGCCCATCTAAGATTAAATTCTCCAACGCCAGGCGCGCTACTTGCCGCCTGATCGGGTCAAAAGAAGAGATAACAATAGAGCCGGGAGTGTCATCCACGATGAGTTCTACTCCGGCGGCCCGTTCAAAAGCCCTTATATTTCTGCCTTCTTTGCCGATAATTTTGCCCTTGATTTCGTTATTTGGAATTGATACCACCGTAGTCATTAATTCCGAGGCGGTACTAGAAGCCAGGCGCTGAATGCTGGTGGCCAGAATATCTTTCGCCCTTCGGTCCAGCTTTTCCTCGTTGGTGTTTTCCAACTTTTGCATTCTGCTTAAAATATCCTCTTCATACTTTTTTTCCACTTCTTTTAGAAGCTCTTCCTTAGCTTCTTCCTGGGAAAGCCGCGCCACTCTCTCCAGCTGGCTTGCTTTTTCCTCTTCTATTTTAGAAACCTTTTCTTGAATTCTTTTTATTTCTTCAACTTTCAATTTTATATTCTCAACTTCTTTATCTATTTCAACTTGCCTGGCGTCCAAAAACTCGTCTTTTTTAATAAGACGTTTTTCCGTTTCTTTGAACTCTTGTTCCTTCTTTTTCTCTTCCTCTTTTAAGGTAGCCAGGTCTCTCTCCGACTTTTTCTTTGCTTCGTCCGTGATTCTCTGCGCTTCTTCCTTGGCCGCAACCATCATCTGCTTAATGTCAATTTCAATAGAACGCCTTTTCCCGAGCGCGATAATTAAGCGCAAATAATACCCAATGCCTATGCCCAAAAGGAGCACTAGAGCCCCGATTAGAGTTATTATTGTTAATCCCATAAGTCCGTGACCCCGACTTATAAGAACAAGCCACTATATTTGCGGTTCTTTTTGAGCGATTTTTCTAAAGATTTGAAAATTTCCTCTTAGATTTTTTCTTGAACACTTCATAATATATGGATATTCCTATAAACCGACGTAAGTTAAGCGAAAATAATTTGTAAATTTCAACGAATGAAGTATAGCAGATTACTAATGACTTGTCCATATGTGTTAGAATATAAAAATGCCCTCTGGCTTAACGTCCTGGAAAAACCTTCTATCCTACGCTTTTAACGCTTTTTCTGTTCCGCTGCTTGTCGGAACTCTTTTTGCTCCCTGGGAGAGAGATACGGATATCAAGGGCAATTATTCTTTTTTTGAAAAAATGGTTTTTGCCATATTATCGCGGACTTTGGGGTTTGTCGCTCGCGTTGTTTTTATAATTATCGGTCTTTTATTTACCACCGTTGTGTTTTTAACCTTTCCGATTTTTTTATTACTACCGATTAAAATTAGCCGTGAATATTTAGAGGGCCTCGGAAGCTTCGGCGCTTTTCTTTCTTATGGTAATACTTATACGCTCAACGTGCACAGCCGCGAGCTTGCCGGGTCGCCTCGGGTAAAACTTTTCGGCAAAGAAAAAGCTCTGCGGATGATTGAACGCGGGCTTTCTAATAATGTAAATCACAATGTGCTGCTGCTGGGCGGTGCCGGTACGGGCAAATCCACCATTGTTGGCCACCTGGGCCGTCTGGGACAGTCAGGGGTTTCTTTCAAGGGCATTCGTCTGCATCGAGTGGTAGAGCTATATCTGGAAAATTTAAGCTTGCCGGATTTTGACAAATGTCTGAAAGAAGCGGCCGCGGCCGGGAATGTTATTTTGGTTCTCAAAAATATCCATGCTTATGAGTCCCTGTACGAACGGCTGATGCCGTACTTGCAATTACCCAATCTTGGCATTGTGGCCATCACGGATTTTTTTAATTACAATGAAGTATTAAAAAAACACCCCGAATTTGTTTCCCAATTTGAAAAAGTAAGCATAGAAGAAACAGCTCCGGCCGACACGATGGCGGTGCTTATTAATTATGCCCGTCAGAATGAAATTAGAATTAGCGATGAAGCGCTTCAAGAGATCGTACGGCTTGCTGATCGGCTGATTGGCAACCAACCCGAGCCCGCCAAGTCGGTCGCCATTCTTGAAGAGTTGCGCACGCTAGAAAAGTCAATCACGATAGACGATGTTAGGCAAATCGTATCTGACAAGACCAACATCCCCATAGGCGCTATTGGCGCAGACGAAAAGAAAGTGTTGGTGGAGCTCGAGAGTTTAATGAAAAGCAAAATTGTTGGGCAAGACGAAGCAGTCGAAGACGTCTCTCTGGCCCTTCGTCGCTTACGCTCTGGGGTCGCCGACCCCAACAAGCCGGCTGGGAGTTTTCTTTTTTTAGGTCCTACTGGAGTTGGTAAAACCTATACGGCCAAGATTTTAGCCGAATGTTATTTCGGTCGCAAGGATGCCATGATTCGTTTTGACATGAGTGAATTTTCTCTGCCGGATTCCCTTCCTCTCTTTGTCAATCGATTGGTTTCGGTCGTAGAAGAGGCGCCGTTGTCTCTGGTATTTTTTGACGAGCTGGAGAAGTCCAATCGGCTAATTCTGAACTTGCTTTTGCAAATATTGGATGAAGGTCGCCTAACTCGTGGCAGTGGGTGGGAAGCAAGTTTTAAGAACGCCATTATTATTGCCACCTCGAACGCCGGCAGTATTAATATTATTCAAAATCGTTCCATTGAGAAAAAAGAGTTAATTAATACTTTAATCAAAGATAATATATTTGCCCCGGAATTTTTGAATAGATGGAGCTCCATTATTCTTTTTAGGCCGCTTGACCAATCGCAGGCGAGAAAAATATCTTCACTGCTCCTTCGAGAACTAGCCGCGCGCTTACTCGCCGACAATAATATTAAACTTTTAGTAACGGATGCCCTAATTGATAAAGTTTCTACAGCCGGTTTTGACCCAGAATTTGGCGCTCGTCCGATTAAGCGCGCTATAGAAAAAATTGTGGAAAACAAAGTCGCCGAGTACATCGTGGCTGGCAACACGGGAGGCACGATAGAAATAAAATAGTTGTTAGGATTTCGCTACGGGGGCTTTGGACTTCGTTACTATTTCATCTATAATTCCATAATTTTTGGCCTCCTCGGCATCCATGAAGAAGTCCCGCTCCACGTCTTTTTCTACTTGCACTAGGGACTTGCCGGTATTTTTCGCTAACAATTTATTTAAATTATCTCTGGTCTTCAAAATATGTTTAGCCGTAATGGCAATGTCGGAGGCCTGACCTTCCACCCCGCCGAGCGGCTGATGAATCATCACTTCGGCATTCGGCAGGATATAGCGTTTGCCCTTTTTACCAGCGGAGAGAATAATTGCTCCGCCGGAGGCCGCTAAGCCCACACAAAAAGTAGAAATATCCGGACGCACATGGTTCATGGTGTCCACTATGGCCATGGTAGAGGTGACCGAACCGCCCGGAGAATTTATGTAAAGGAAGACGTCTTTCTTCGGGTCTTCGGACTCCAGGAAAAGAAGCTGGGCAATGATGATATTGGCCGTATTGTCGTCAATCGGACCGCCCAAGAATATAATGCGCTCGCGCAAAAGGCGAGAGTAAATATCATAAGCTCTCTCCCCGAACTGCGATTTTTCTATAACCGTAGGTATTAACATATTTATATATTATACCTTTTTAGAAATTTTTCAAGTAATAAATTTATCTCAAAGTTTTCCACTTGCTCCATCAGTGGCAGGGTGCTACCATCTTACCTAATGTGCTGTCTAGGTAAAAAGTTTCATAAGTGCTACACCCGAACGCTTTTTTCTGTTTCCACTAAAAACCCCAGTCGCGGGGTTATTTTTTTGTCTACGAATAATTAACTAAAAAACTATGAAAAAACTATGGGATAAAAAAGGAGGGACCAAGACCAACAGCGTGGTGGAAAACTACACTGTCGGGGTTGACTATCTGCTCGACTTAGAACTCTTGTCTTACGACATAAAGGGCACAATGGCTCATGCTAAAATGTTACGCAAAATAAAAATATTAAATGACAAAGAACTCAAATTATTGATAAATGGACTAAATAAAATCTTGTCGCTCTGGAAGAGGGGATCATTCAAAATTGATAAGTCCCAAGAAGACGGCCATACCGCCATTGAGGCCTACCTGACAGAAAATTACGGTGAAGTAGGCAAGAAAGTTCACACTGGACGCTCCCGCAATGATCAGTCCTTAACCATGACGCGTCTTTTCAGTAAAGAAAAATTGTTAGAAGTTGAAAAGAAAGTAGAAAATTTAATTAAAACACTAGCCCAGCAAATAAAAAAACAAGGTAAAATAAAAATGCCTGGCTATACTCATATGCAGAGAGCCATGCCTAGCTCGGTGGGGATGTGGCTCGGTTCCTACCATGACAGCTTAAAAGACGACCTAATTTTACTTGAAGCGGTGAGGAAAGTGACAGACCAGAACCCTCTCGGCTCCGCGGCTGGCTACGGCGAAAAAATTCTTGGCTTGGATAGAAAATTTACCACTAAAGAATTGGGTTTTAAGAAAATTCAGGACAATCCAATGTATTGCGCCATGTCTCGCGGGAAATTTGAGAACATTATTTTACAATCCGTCGGAGGTGTGATGTTTGATCTTGGTAAAATCGCGAATGACCTACTTCTCTTCACTACTAAAGAATTTAATTTTTTTACCCTGCCGGACTCTTTTAAGACGGGCTCCAGCATTATGCCCCAGAAGAAGAATTATGACGTGTTGGAACTAATCAGGGGGAATATCGGCATCTTCAATGGCTACCAACATCAAATAGAGAATGTGATAAAGGCCTTAATGGCCGGATATAACAGGGATTTTCAGCTCACCAAAGAGCCGTATATAAAAGGCATGAAACTTGCGCTTGAAACCATCGAAGTCATGACCCTGGTCATCAAAAATTTAGAAGCCAAGAAAAAAAATTTGGAAAATGCCTGCAGTCCAGAACTTTACGCCACCGACCTAGCCCTGAAGTTAGTTAAAAAGGGTAAAAATTGGAGGGAGGCCTACCAAGAAATAAAAGAAAAATATGCATAAACCTTGGGACTTAAAAACACAAATGCTTGAGGCCATCAAAAAAAATGGCGGATTTGTGAACTGCCACGCACATTTTGACAAGGCCTATTACATTACCCGTGAAGGTTTAGATAAGTCCATGGTTAGTATGGAAGAAAAGTGGCGTATGAGTGATGGTATAAAACGGGCGGCCACGGTGCCCGAGATAAAAGAGAGAATAAAAAGAGCCCTCGACGGCTTGATTAAACAAGGATGCAAACTAACTTGCACTTTCGTGGATGCTTATGACGCCGTTGGGCACAAGGCGATAGACGCGGCCAACGAAGTAAAACTCGAATATAAAGATAAAATTACTTTACTTACTATTACTCAACCTTTAGGCGGGTTGGTGGACGATAAAGCTCGCGCTCTTTACGAAGAAATTACAGCCAAAGCGGACATTGCCGGCGGACTACCGTCCAAGGATCGGCCGGATGATACGAAACATTTGGACTATCTTTTTGAAATTGCTAAAAAATTAAATAAACCAATCCACGTGCACATTGACCAGGAAAATAACCCGGATGAACGCGATACGGAGAAATTAATTGAGGCGGTAAAACGTTACGGCTACCAAGGCCGAACGGTAGCCGTGCATGCTATCTCCACTTCGGCCCAGCCGAAAGAATATCGCATGAAAATTTATAAAGAAATGGCGGAACTCGGTATCGCGGTTGCCGTGTGTCCTTCGGCTGCTCTTTCTATGCGTCAGCTAGATCAGCACACAGCGCCAGTACATAATTCCATTGCCAATGTACCAGAAATGCTGGAGGCAGGGGTACTGGTAGGCCTGGGCGTGGACAACATTGCGGACTTCTATGAGCCATTTGTGGACGGGGATATGTGGACGGAATTGCGTTTGATGCAGGAGGCCTGCCGATATTACAACCTTGACGCGCTCGTTGAAATTGCTTCTACCAACGGAGCGAAAATTCTTGGGTATAAGTAAAAAGTGAGTAATTTCCGCATATGCTAGAATTACCAACTTTACAAAATATTGACCTACTGCCAGCATTACTGCGTTTCCAAAAACTGAAAGATTTTCTCGTTCGTGAGAACATTTTCGGCGTGCATGCGAGCTCGCTCGGGGTCCGCATCCTTATAGTGCTCTAGTATATGCGCCACTTCTTTTGCCACTTCGGTTTCATCCGCGACAATTTTTTCTGTCTTAGCGATCTCGTTTAACACAAGCCCGAGCTTGGTTTTCTTTTCTGCGTCGTTTCTAAATTCTTTTCTTAAGTCCGCTATGGTTTTATTTAAATGTTTCAAATAATCCTCAAATTTTAGCCCCATCTGGGTAATGTCGGACTCCATTCGATACATGATTTTACTCAGCTCTGCTTCAATTAAAATTTCTGGCGTTTCCACTTCCGTATCTTCTATTATTTTCTCAATAATTTTCAGTCGGGTTTTTTCTTTCACTTGATTTTCTTTTTCCAGTTTTATATTTTCTCGCAGTTTAACCTTAAAATCCGCCACACCTTTGAAGGGTCCGAGCGTTTGCACAAAAGCATCATTTAATTCTGGCAACTCTTCTTTTTCTGCTTCTTTTGCTTCTTCCGTTACATGCTTTTTCGGCGCGCGGGATTTTCTAATATCCATAATGGTGTTTTCTACGTCTTCATCCGATACTGTTACCCTTTTTTCCGCTTCCGTAATCCCTCCAAGCACTTTTTTGGCGATTTTTTTATAATCAGGTAATTTAATTTCCGGCAACACAGCGGTTTTAATCTTAAAACCAAGAGGATTTTTCCGGGCTAACTTAGTAATAGAAATTTCCGGTCGGCCAACTACATCTAATTTTTCCTGCTCTATTATCTTTGGATAGTATTCCGAAAGCGCCAGCTCGGCCATCTCTTCCAAAATCCGCATGTCTCCAACTTTAGAAACAAGGACGTTATTTGGTATTTTACCCTTTCTAAAACCAGGGAGCTCTAAAGTGGCACCCATTTTTTTAAGCGCCGGAGAGTAATAGTTTTCCAATAATTCACTTTCTAGCTCACCCTCAATTTCTATTTCGCTTTTTGGTAATTTCTTGACTGTGATTTTCATTTAGATACCCCCATCCAGATTCTCTAAATCCATAGCGTTTAATTCTGCTTCCATGCTTGCCGTATCGTCCTCCGAAGTACTACCCTCATCAGTTGGCACTGGTCTCTCTTTTAAGCTGGTTTTCCAAAGGAAAATCCCGCCAACGATCAAGATTATTATTATGATAACTGAACCAATTAGCGCGCCGTTTGTTTTTTGTTCTGGTTCCATGGTTTTGAAAATTAGTTTGTAATATTATCTTCACCCCTTAAATCCTTTATTTCTTTAATTGCATCTCGAAGAGCGCTGTGGGACTCCTTCAGCAAGTCCTTGGCTTCTCTGGCTAGGAGTTTAATTTGTTCAAATACTTCCGGGGTGACTTTCTCGTCCGTGTCAGGAATTAGGGCCTTGATTTCAGCCACTTTATCTTTCGCCGCCTCTAATTTTTGCTCAGATAAATCCAAGTAACTCTCCGCATCTTCAGTGTCTTTGCCATCTGCCTTTAATTTTTCAATTATTTCACCAACTCGGGCCTGAATCTTTTCAAGATTGGCAACAACCACTTCAAATCTTTGGCTCAGCATCTCTCTGGCCCTGCTTCGAAATTCTGCCTTTCTTTCTTTACTGGCTGACCTGAATTCCTCTTTTTTTATTCTAACTTCGGACCTAAATTTTTCGCGATCGGTCTTTAATTTTTCAACAAAGTCCCTTCTTTCAGTTTTAACTTTTTCCCTAAATGCTTCTCGGTCAGTTTTTATTAACTGATTAAAAATTGGTCTACTATTATTATTGCCGTCATTATCTTCCGCGTCACCGTTGTCTTCCGCTCTGGCTGTGGGGCTTGAAAGCATCAAGCCCAATACTACTAAAAATACAAATGGTTTTAAGTGTTTTTTCATAAAATTACGATTTTCTATTAAAGCTAATAAACCCAGATTCACTTGATTATACCAAGAAAGCCACCAGAAGCAAGGCCACAATATTGAGTACTTTAATCATCGGGTTGATAGCGGGTCCGGCCGTATCTTTATAAGGGTCGCCTACGGTGTCTCCGGTGATAGCTGCCTTATGAGCATTTCCTCCTTTACCGCCGTGGTTTCCTTCTTCAATGTATTTCTTCGCGTTGTCCCAGGCCCCGCCGCCAGAGGTCATGGATATTGCCACGAAAAGTCCGGTGATGATTGAGCCCACCAACATTCCGCCGAGAGCAACTGGTCCTAAGATAAAACCAACTAAAATTGGTGCGACAATTGGGATAAGGGCTGGCACGATCATCTGCTTGATGGCGCTACTAGTCACAATGTCCACACATTTTCCGTACTCTGGTTTTCCACTACCGTCCATGATTCCTTTTATTTCTCTAAATTGTCTGCGTACCTCTTCGACTACTTTACCCGCGGTTTTTCCCACTGCTTCCATACAAAGCGCTCCGAAATAATAAGGCAGAAGTCCGCCCAAGAAAAGTCCCGCAATAAGCTTTGGATCTTCTAAAGTGAAATTAAGATTTAGACCAGCGTTTGCAAATTCTTGGGTATAAGAAGCAAATAAAACAAGAGCAGCAAGGCCGGCTGAGCCGATGGCATAGCCCTTGGTGACTGCTTTGGTGGTGTTGCCGACCGCATCAAGAGCGTCGGTAATAGTCCTTACTTCCGGGGATAGCCCAGCTGTTTCCGCAATACCTCCGGCGTTATCAGTAATTGGTCCATAAGCATCAATGGCTATGATAATGCCCGCCATGGAAAGCATGGACATAGCCGCGACCGCAATACCATAAAGGCCGGCAAAATTGTAGGAGAAAAGAATTCCGAGTGTGATAACTATTACCGGTAAAGCAGTTGATTTCATTGAAATCGCAAGTCCCTGAATTATATTGGTACCATGTCCGGAAATCGACGCATTGGCAATGGATCGAACAGGGGCATATTTGGAAGCGGTAAAATATTCGGTAATGACCACCAAGAACCCAGTGACCACCAGTCCGACCAAGGTTGCGTAGAAAAGATTTAGCGCATCATAAAGTCCATTGTCTCCCATTAGCATTTTTGTAATTGGGTAAAAAGCGACTGCCGAAATCACTCCTGTCGCAATCAAACCCTTGTATAAAGCATTCATTATATTTGGTGATCCGCCTGCGCGGGCAGATTTTCCTAAGCGTACGAAAAAAGTGCCCACAATTGAGGCGAGAGCCGCCATCCCACCGAGGGCCAAAGGGAAGAGAAGCGCATTCGGTGAGTCGGGGAAAATAAGCGAGCCCAAAAGCATTGTGGCGATAGAAGTAACCGCGTAGGTCTCAAAAAGATCCGCCGCCATACCAGCGCAGTCGCCCACATTGTCGCCCACATTGTCCGCGATAAAGGCGGCATTTCTCGGATCGTCTTCCGGTATGCCGGCTTCTAATTTTCCCACCAGATCCGCCCCTACGTCCGCGGCTTTAGTAAAAATGCCTCCGCCCAAACGGGCAAAGATTGATATTAAGGAGCCACCAAAACCAAAACCGATAAGCGCTTTTACGTCGCCAGTTACCATAAAAGACAAAGTAACTCCAAGCAAAGAAAGCCCGACGACTAGAAGTCCGGTAACTGTGCCACCGTCAAAAGCGATGGCTAAGGATTCTTTCAGACCTAATTTAGCGGCTTCCGCGGTGCGCACATTTGCTCGTACCGAAACATTCATCCCAATGTACCCAGCTAAAGCCGAAAGAATCGCGCCGAAGATAAACCCGAATGCCGTCGTCCAGCCCAACTGTGGAACGAGACCCATGATAAAAAATAATATAACGGCAATGACGCCGATAGTTTTGTATTGCCTATTCAAATAAGCCGTAGCTCCTTCTTCTATGGCTTTGGCAATTCCTTGCATTTTTTCGTTACCAGCGCTCTTTTTTAATATCTTTTTAGCCACGACCAACCCGTAAAGTATTGATACGACTGAACTGACAAGTATAAACAATAAAAATTTATCCATTTTTTTGTTTTGTTAATAATAATTTATTTCTTATTTTCTTCTGAAACCCCATCACCCTTAATGTCTATTCTCCAGCCGGTAAGCTTGGCCGCCAGGCGTACGTTTTGTCCGCTTTTGCCTATGGCCAGTGACAATTGACCATCAGCCACTTCCACCGTGGCTTTATGCTCTCGCTCGTCTATTTCAATAGAGATAACTTTTGCCGGGGAAAGAGAGTTAGAAACAAACTGCTTCGGATTCTCCGACCAAGGAATTATATCAATTTTTTCTCCCCCCAGCTCTCCCGTAATGGTGTTTACTCGGGTGCCTTTCTGTCCGACACATGAGCCGACCGGGTCAATATGCTCATCATTTGAATAGACCGCAATCTTAGAACGAGCGCCTGCTTCCCGGGCGATGGCCTTTATTTCCACAATGCCGCTGGCGATTTCCGGCGCCTCAACGGCAAAAAGCTTTTCCACAAATTTCGGATGAGTGCGAGAGAGACGAAGATTTATACCTCTCGGCGTGTCTTCTACTTGATACAGATAAGTTCGGATGCGTTGACCTCTCTCCAGGTATTCTCCGGGGATCTGTTCCTCCGCCGGCAGTATTCCTGTAGCACGATTAAAATCAATATAAACATTCCCTCTTTCGATTTTTTGCACTACTCCTGAAACTATTTCTCCTTCCTTAGTACCATATTCGTCTATGATGGATGTACGTTCGGCCTCGCGGATTTTTTGGATGATGACTTGTTTGGCGGTTTGGGCGGCGATACGCCCATAGTCCTCTTTTGGTTCCAACGGGAAGGTAATCTCATCATTTAATTCCACCCCCCTTTTTATTTTTTTAGCGTCTTCTAACATGATGTGATGCTCTTCATTGAAACGCACGCGTTCATCATTTTCGTTTTTTACCGAATACTCTTCTCCATCTGCCTTGCCTTCTCCTACCCGAGCAATGGTCTCGTCCACTACAATTTTCACCTGGAAAAAAGTTGCCTTGCCGGTCTCCAGATCAAATTTGGATCGGATTATCTGCCCCTTTTTACCATAGTCCTTCTTATAGGCCGCCGCCATTGCTTGCTCTATTGCGTCTAGGATTTTTTCTTTCGGGATTTTCCTCTCTTCTTCCAGTTGTTCCAATGCTGATTTGAATGTTTTTAGGTCTAACATAGTTGTTTTATTTAATTTTTAATAAAAAAAGCCCTGTTCTGACAGGACTCATACACCTTGCATGCTAGCACAAGGTCTGTTGGAATGCAAGATTTCTTGATATAATGTTAAGCATGCAAATCAATGAGGAACAGTTGGAAAAATTTGTCCTGGACTCCGGACTTGTCTCTCGTCCCGATCTAGACACAATCATAAAAAAAGCCAAGACAAAAAATCAAAAAATTGAAGATGCCCTGCTTTCAAGCGGCAAGATATCCGAAGCCGACTTAAAAAGAATGCAGGCCTTTGTTCTGGGTATTCCTTATGTGGATTTAAGCACTCAAAAAATTGATTTTTCTATCCTTTCCCTAATACCCGAACCGATTGCCAGAAACTACAATATCATTGCTTATAAAAAGAGTGAGACCGGACTCGAAGTGGCAATGCTGGACGTTGACGACCTAACCGTCATTGATTTTATTAAGAAGCGTTCTGGACTTAAAATTTTACCTCGACTTACCGACTCTGCCTCAATCAAGGCAGTACTGGTGCAATACCGGAAAAGTTTGCAAGTTGAGTTTGACAATATCATTCAAAAAGAATCTACTTCCATCAAGCCCTCCTCCGGAGAAGGTGAAAAGTCAGAGAAAGAATTGAAGGAAATGGCCGAAGAGCTACCGGTAGTTAAAATTGTTGACTCTTTAATTTTTCACGCGACCTTGCAAAATGCTTCTGATATTCATATTGAACCTGGCGAAAAAGAACTTTCTATCCGTTACCGAATAGACGGAATATTGCACGATGCCATGGTACTGGATAAAAATGCTGGATCCGGTATAACCGCTCGCATAAAAGTCCTTGCCAACCTGAAACTGGATGAAAAAAGATTACCCCAAGATGGTAGGTTTAAGATAGAACAGAACGGAGAAAAAATTTCTTTTCGTGTTTCTACTCTACCTACCTTTTTTGGAGAGAAAACAGTAATAAGGTTATTGAAAGAAAATTCTTCGGGGTTTTCACTAGAGACCCTCGGCTTTCACGGCGAAGGACTGGAAGAAATCTATGCCTCACTCAAGCTCAAGACCGGAATGGTGCTGGCTACGGGCCCGACTGGCTCCGGAAAAACGACTACTCTCTACACCATGATTGAAATTTTGAATAAACCAGAAGTTAATATTTCCACCGTAGAGGATCCGATTGAATATCAGATGCCCAGAATCAATCAAACCCAAGTAAAACCGGAAATCGGACTCACTTTTGCCAACGGGCTGCGCTCCCTCCTGCGTCAAGACCCAGATATCATTATGGTGGGAGAAATTCGCGACGGAGAAACAGCCGGACTCGCAATCAATGCCGCGCTTACTGGTCATTTAGTTCTCTCCACCATCCATACCAATTCCGCTTCCGGGGCAATTCCGAGATTAGTAGATATGGGGGTTGAACCCTTTCTTTTAACTTCTACGATTAAAACCATTATTGCGCAAAGATTGGTGCGTAAACTCGTATCTAATAAAGAAAAGTACTTTTTATCCGAAGCCGAGATAAAAAATTTGGCAAAACTGGTTGACCTGGACCGAATGCTAGCCCTTCTTAAAAAAGAAAAAATGATAGATGCCAAAAGTACTTGGGAAAAAGTTCCTTTCTATAAAGCGGTAAAAAACGCTGAATCGCCTGATGGATATTCAAATCGTGTTGGTATCCACGAAGTGTTGAAGGTAACCGCCACCATCAGAGAAATGATTCTCAAAGGAAGTTCGCAAGACGATATAGAAGTGCAGGCCAAGAAAGAGGGAATGATGACCATGCTGGAAGACGGTGTTTTTCAAGCGGTAATCGGAGTCACTACTTTAGAAGAGGTGTTTCGTGTGGTTTCTGAATAAAAATATCGCGAAGACATAAAATGCTTTTTTCTTACAAAGCAAAATCAAAAGATGGAGAAATCATTGAAGGAATGCTGGAGTCCCAGGACCGTTTTTCTCTTGGGCGCGAATTGCGATCCAAGGGCAGTATTCCCATATCCATAACTTCAAAAAGTAGCGGCTCTTTTGATGTCGCGCGCCTATTTAAGGAATTTTTAGGAAGAGTCAAAACGGCAGAATTGATAATCTTAACAAAAAACCTAAGCGGAATGATTCGGGCCGGGCTCTCGCTCTTTAGAGCATTGTCCGTTCTGGAAAAACAGACAAAAAATGCCACTCTCAATAAGGTTTTGGTATCACTCGGTAATGATATAAATTCTGGCGAAACGTTATCCTCCGCATTTTCAAAATTCCCAAATATTTTTTCAAAACTTTTTGTATCCATGACTAAAGCGGGAGAAGAGTCCGGCAACCTGGCTGGCGCGCTTTCGGATATCGGTATCAATCTGGAGAAAGCCCACTCTTTAACGAAAAAAATCCAAGGAGCCCTTATTTATCCGGGGGTAATTCTCTCGGCGATGGTCGTCATTGGCGTTTTAATGTTTGCTTTCGTAGTGCCGACACTCGCCAGCACCTTTAAGGAACTCGGGGTTGCCCTGCCTCTTTCCACGCGCGCCATTATCTGGATTGGCAACTTTTTCTCAAATCATCTTCTACTAACGTTTGCCATAATAATTAGCGCTGTTTTTTGTTTAGTGGCTCTTTTCCGGGCGAAATTTATGGCTAAGTATGTTGACTTTGTGGTTGTGCGGCTCCCACTTATCGGTACTTTAGCCAAAGAACTAAACACGGCTCGTACCACCCGTACAATGTCGTCTCTCTTGCTTGCCGGGGTTTCTATCACCAGGGCAGTGGAGATAACCGGAGATGTAGTGCAAAATGTTTATTACAAACAGGTCCTAAATGACGCAAAACTAGCCATAGAAAAAGGCACTCCTTTTTCGGCGGTCTTCAAAGCCAATCCAAAACTTTACCCAATAATGATGTCGGAAATGGTTGAAGTGGGAGAGGAGACCGGTAAACTCTCGGATATGTTGCTCCAAGTCGCAACATTTTATGAAGAAGAAATTGAAAACAAAACCAAGAACCTTTCCACCATTATCGAACCGGTGCTCATGATTCTTATCGGCTCTGGGGTAGGATTTTTCGCCATTTCTATGATTTCACCGCTTTATTCTATTCTAGATGAAATTAAATAATCTTAGTTATACACTTCCTGCCATGAAAGAATCTGGTATTCATCCGAAGTAAGAGGAAAGTCCGGAGGCGGAGCGTACAGCAAATTCGCATCATAAGTTATATTTCGCGTGGTATAACCAGTACCGTTTGTATAGGCGAATCCGTATCTGGCATAAGAGGCAATCATGCCGTAGAGAGAAATAACACTTCGATTTTTATAGGTGCAACTTCCGCCCGAATAATAAAATCTTCCCACTCGGTCGTTTTGCGCGATAAGCGCCGCATCTATTTTTAAGTTATCTTCACTGAAGAGCCCTACCATTACCCCTTTCTGTCCAATTATTCCAATAGAGTCCGTACCGTCATAATTCGTATAAGACAAGTCGTTATTTGTTAAAACATTTTTATAGCCGGAAGAGGAAGAAGGTACCGGCAAGTCAGCGGCCGTGATGGTGAGTCGTGCCCCGTTTATCTGTCCGTCTATTACCAAGTGATCTTCTATAAATATTATTCCATTGGCCGGGAACGGGTAATTACCTTCTAGGGTTTGAGTACCAACACTCCAGCTGGGCGTTCCCGAGGGCGATGACGAACAGCTACCCAAACTCGCCCACGAATTTATTTTATATAAATCGAAAGTATCATTTGTTTTTAAGACCAAATGATAACCCACATATCCGCTACCGGCTACGTCTCTATAAAATCCACTTGCTATTGCATTTGCCTGTAATATTGCTAAGTCGGCGGTAAAACTAGTAAAGTCAATTATCGGCTGACTAATTAAACGTCCGGCCTCAAAAACATCCGGTCGAGAAGGAAGTGGCGTCGGCGATGTCGGGTCGTCTGGGTTGACACAGGTATGGACTCCGTAAGAATTGGCGCCAGTGCAAGCGTCATAGTCCCCATCGGTATAAGTTGTCGCTCCGCTGGTTACCAGGTTGTGCGCCAGACCGTCAAAACGTATTCCCCCATTTACGTGCACTGGTCCGAAAATTTCCGTGCCGACGCCGAAGCGCATAGCGTTGTTCCCCGCGACGGCGTATTTAGCGATGGAGGGCTTTGCGACGAAACTCAATATTTTTCTTAGGTAAGACGCATCAAGCACCGAAGACCCGGTTGACTTTATTTTAACTATCGTTGATCCGACGGGTGGCGCGGTAAGGTCCAGAGAAAATTCTCCAACCGTATTTCCGCTTTTGTCTTTCAATGAATGCACATAAGGCCCCGGAGCGCCAGTGCCGTCCTGGTAGTCGCTTGGCGCGTGCGCCAAATGCCAACGATAATAATCAATGCCGGCCTCCGCCGCTTGCAGGGCCTGCTCCCGATTAAAATTTATCCTTCCTGCTTTTATGGTTGTAGCGGCAAAACTTGAAAGTGCTCCGATGATGATTACGACAATAGCGGCGAAGACCATTGTTTGCACTATAATTATACCTTTATCCCCGTCTTTTTTTTTGATTATCTTCGAATGGGTCATAAATTATCTTTCAAATTTCTTAAAGAGACCTGGGAGGAAAATGTTGTTGTGGCCGGAGCGCGATTCGGGTCTTTATCCAGGTCCATAGTTATTTTAACTAAACGAACAGAGGATATATTTATCGGAGAAGTGAGCGCTGCCGTCGTGCCATCATAATTTTTATCATAATATTGAAAAATTGTAGCGTTGGTTACATAAGAAGTAAGCGTTGAAATTTTTTCATTTACCACATTGTAAAAAAGCGGACTGCCGGTCGGCTTGATGACTCCTTTTTGAAGCTCTGAACCATTTAAAAAATATCTTACTTTTTCTTTTAATCCATCATTGTCTATGTCGGAATAAAAAGTAAAAGCCGTAGCGGTGGCCAACGCTATGACATATGATCCGGTCTCTGCGGTAGAAGCCGTGCGTATTTCCGCCACCATTGTTTTAAGCGCGATCCTTCCACTGTTGGCGTCAGACAATCCAACAGAGACATAAGACCCATAAATCCAGATATTTCTGGAGAAAAAAGTCAGGGCCCCAACTATTATAACAAAAATTCCCACTCCGAATAGTATTTCAACCAGAGTAAAACCCCTATTGTTTCCGAAATCAGCTTTTTTATTTTTTGTTTTTATCTTTTTTTGCATTTTATGGAATTAGGGTTATCGTTTGTTCTTGCCAAGTAGAGGACATATCTAAAGCAGTATCCGTATATGTCTGAAATCCCGCTTTAGAAATAGTCAGAGTATATGTTCCACTAGCAAGCCCATTCCAAAAGACCTGGCCCGGGGTAGCGCATGTTCCTGAATTTGTGGTTTTTGTTTCGTCAAACCCACTTTTTTCCAAACGCACCGTAGCTCCGTCTATCGTCACGTTAGCCGAGTCCTTTACCGAAACCAAAAATGCTCTATTTATATGCGGTACGGCAACCAACTGCAAGGATTTATTCTCGTTTGGATTTAAGGCAAAAGATGGTAAAAGAGTTGTGCCAGCCAAGTCATAGAGAGCGGAGGTTAACAAAACCCCATAAGTATCCGCTTCTAAACTTAAAAATACGCGGGAACCGGCGCTATCTGTAGTAAAGTTCTGAGTTGGGTATTTCAAAACAGCCGGCGCGCCGATAATTTTTGTGCCAGTTAAAGAAAAACCGATGTCAGGGAGAGCGAGGCAGGCAGCATCTACCGAGGAGACATTGAGTGAGCTTGTTCTATCTATGGACAAACTGGTTTGGGTTACTTGTTGCAATACGACGGTTGCATCCGGCTTAAGAGGATTTGGCCCGGCGGCTCCGCCCAGCGGGTACGTCTGATCTTGTGAATAGCCTGATTTAGTAGCGGTAAGATTATAGGCGTTGGTTCCCGGCGGGGCGTCCACTACTTTTATCCACCCACCGTTATCAGTTATTTCATCTATGACGGTGTCCGGGTTGGTTTGAGTATTTACAATATGAATCGAGGCCCCAGAAATAGGCAAACCACCCGTATCAAATACCTGGATAAAAAGAGCGCCATTAGTGGAAGCAGTTTCCAGCGCGCGCGGGGCGACCAGAGTAGTGAATTTGAGCGGAGAAAAGATTTTACAATTTGAGCAAGTTATATCCAGGTCCGCCAATTTGTAGTCAGCGGGCGAAGTGTCCCCGGGATTTCCGCCAATCGTGCCGTCAAAAGTATCATCTACGCTTCGGATAGTTGTCTGTACGGTAAAAGAATAGCCGTCACGTATAAGCGTTTGGGTTCTTTGAATTTTCCCTACCGGCAACCCAGCTACTATTCCCACATCACCGTAAGGTAAATTGCGCACGATTTCAAATCTCTCATTAGCGAGCGAGGTAGCGGCAACTTTTGCTTGCGATGAAGACACGGCGTCCATCAATACCCCGAAGGCCTTATAAGCAGAAAGAGCCACTAGGATAAAAACAGCACTACCGACCAATGTCTCAATTAAAGTAAATCCTCTTCGCTCAGCATTGAAGTTCATTACCTATATTTTAACGCATTATGATATAATTCGCCATATGGCAAAAAGAAATATAGTCATCGCTAACTGGAAAATGAACCCGAGCACGGCGACCGAAGCAGGAAAATGGCTTCTAAACATTGCCAAGTCCATCAAGCGAATCAAAAGAACAGAGGTCGTCATTTGCCCGCCTTTTTTATACTTAGAGAAGTTAAAAAAAGTTTCTAGAAAAATAATGCTGGGGGCACAAAACGCGTATCCCGGGGAAGTAGGGCCTTTCACCGGAGAGGTCTCGGCTGAGATGCTCTATAATTTGGGTGTTAAATACGTAATTTTAGGTCATTCGGAAAGGAGGAGTCCGCCAGCCGGCGGAGGAGAGACGAATGAAATTGTAAATAAAAAAATAAAGTCCGCACTTCTATCCGGTCTAGTGCCAGTGATTTGTATCGGGGAAAAAGAAAGAGATGAAAAGCATGAATATTTTAATATTGTAAAAACGCAGGTGAAAGAGTGCTTAAAAGGAGTTTCCAAAGAATCAATTTCAAAAGTCATAATTGCTTACGAGCCGGTATGGTCTATCTCCAGTACTCCCAGTCGCCGGGACGCCACCGCGGCTGACTCGCTGGAAATGGCAGTGTTTATCCGGAAAGTTTTATCTGACATTAGTTCGCCCCAAATGGCCTCAAACACCCGTATTCTTTATGGTGGTTCCGTGACTGACCGCGATGCCGGAGAGTTTCTGACAAACGGCGGAGTAGACGGACTTTTGGTTGGCCGAGCAAGCATAGATCCGTTAAAATTTTTAGAGATTGTAAAAATATGCGAAGCGTTAAAGAGTTAAAAGACATAAAAGGAAAAGTGGTATTTTTGCGAGCGGACTTAAATCTGCCTATTGTAGGTGGAAAAGCTCAAGATAATTTTCGCATCAAGAAAGCTCTACCTACTATAGAATTTTTGCAAAAGAAAGGCGCCAAAATTATTTTGGCTAGCCATTTAAGTAAAGGCGAAGGGGGCATGGCTCCAGTGGTAGAAGCCCTGGAGAAATTTATTAAAGTTAAATTTGTACCAGATGTTTTAGGAGAAAAAGTACAAAATGCAGTGGCCGAGATGAAGGAAGGCGAGATAATTCTACTTGAAAATTTAAGAAATGATCCGAGGGAGAAAGAAAACAGCCAGATTTTTGCCCTCGAGCTTTCAAAGCTCGCGGAAATTTACGTGAATGAGGCCTTCCCAGTTGACCACCGAGAAGACGCTTCGCTTGTTTTGTTGCCCAAGATTCTGCCTGCCTACGCAGGATTACAGCTCCAAGAAGAAGTCAAACATTTATCTAGTGCTTTTGAAAATCCAGAACATCCTTTTTTGTTCATTCTGGGGGGAGCCAAGTTTTCTACTAAATTACCGCTGATCGATAAGTATCTAGAACTCGCTGATAATGTATTCATTGGCGGTGCGCTGGCGAACGATGTTTTGAAAGCCAGAGGATACGAAGTAGGACAATCGCTGGTGGATGATTCGGGCTACGATCTAACAAAGTTTCTTGAAAATAAAAAGTTAATAGTGCCGGAGGATGTAACGATCCAAGTGGGCGATAAGCTTGTAAATAAAAGGGCAGAAGAAGTGCAAAAAGATGAAGTTATTCTGGATGTGGGAGATAAAACGATAAAAAAACTGGAGCCCTACATTAAAAATGCAAAATTAATTCTTTGGAATGGTCCGCTGGGGAAGTATGAAGTGGGCGGAGAGAAGGGGACTAAAAAAATATTAAAAATGGTCGCTGATTCAGGGGCTAAAAGCATTATCGGCGGCGGAGATACGGTGGCTCTTATTTCTCAAATGCAAATAGAAAAAGATTTTTCTTTCGTTTCCACCGGCGGTGGCGCTACTTTGGACTTTCTGGCGAACGGCACCCTGCCCGGCATCAAAGCGCTTGGGTGATTTCTAAATTAATACTATATAATTTTGTGTTACCATACTTTAATTTATGCCATGGCTAGATTTTGAGTATATAGTGTGTTATGCTTAATTAAGCTATGAATTTAGGAGAAAAAATTCTAGGGCTTCTTCTAGAACCGCACTTTAGGTACAAGGGTATGCCGGTGAGCTTCTTTGGCTTGCCCGCCTTCGGCTCTTATAAAAGACAATCTATCCGAAACTCTTTATACGAGTTGAAACAGAAAAAGTATATTCTGACAGGAGAGGACAAGGCAATTATAACTAGTGCTGGTAGGAAGTATTTAGAAAGAAAGTTGAACTTCATAAAGGAATTTCCATCTTGTTTTCCCAAAGACGCCCCAAAAAATCTTATTGTGATGTATGATATCCCGCAAAGTAAGAGAGCTGAGCGGGAATGGTTCAGGTGGCATTTAAGAAAGTTCGGGTATAAAATGATTCAAAAAAGTATATGGGTTGGTCCTTCTCCTTTGCCTCGAGAATTTATCTCTTATCTAGAGCACATTCATCTTGAGAAATGTATAAAGGTATTAAAATTAGCAAAACCGTACAAAACCGACTCTTTTGCTTTAAGTTAAGTTATCGATACTTTTTTATCTGCTATAGCAGAATTATAAATATTGATTTTATGGGAATCGTTTTGTTAAATTTCTTATCAAAACGCTTGAGTAATTTTTTTTACAATTTTGCTTGCTTCGCCCTCTTTGTATTTCTTGTGAGGAAAGTTAAATAGACCATCATTTAAATATCTCGAAAATAAATGTACATGAAAATGTGGCACTTCTTCGCCGGCGACAGAGAGCTGTACGTAGTCCGCCTTAAATCCTTTTTTTATCGCCCTCATTAACTTTTTTGCCACCTTAAAAAGCCCCGCGAGTGTTTCATCGCTTGCATCCTGCATCCAGGCCACATGCTCCTTGGGTATTATTAAAAGATGTCCGTCGGAGACCGGTTCGATGGTCAAAAATGACAAAAAGTCCTTATCCTCATAGGTTTTGTCACAAGGGATTTCGCCTTTTACAATTTTGCAGAAAACACAGCTTTCCATGCTAGTATTATATCATGGAATTATTGGAAACTATTTTGGAAAAACGTGGAATTATGGGTGAAGAGGAAAGAGAAATTTTTTTAAATCCAGATTACAAGCGTGACTTGCATGACCCATTCTTGATGAAAGACATGGAGCGCGCCTGTGTACGGCTATATGAAGCGATAGAGAATAAAGAAAAGATAGTTATCTATGCGGACTATGATTGTGACGGAATTCCTGGCGCAGTGATTCTGTGCGACTTGTTTAAGAAAATAAATTATTCAAATTACGAGGTCTACATTCCCCAAAGAAATTCCGAGGGCTATGGGCTAAATCTAGAAGCGATAAAACAATTTGCCGAGGCAGGAGTAAAGCTTTTAATAACTGTTGACCTCGGTATTACGGCGGTGGCTGAAGTAGCTCAAACAGAAGTAGATGATATTGACGTAATAATTACGGACCACCACTTGCCACCTGAGGTTCTGCCTCGCGCTTACGCTATTTTAAATCCTAAAACGGATGACTATCCGGGAAAAATGCTCTGTGGGGCCGGAGTAGTTTTCAAATTAGTGCAAGGATTTATAAAAAAATACGGCGAATATTTTAAAATAAAAGATGGCGCGGAAAAATGGATGCTAGACATGGCAGGCCTTGCCACTCTCTCCGACATGGTGCCGCTTTTGGGCGAGAACAGGGCTATCGCTCACTTCGGGATGACGGTCTTACGCAAGTCGCCCCGTCCCGGCCTGCAGAAACTTTTAGCAAAAATGAACATTGATCAGAAATATTTAACCGAAGACGATGTCGGCTTTATGCTCGCTCCACGGCTCAATGCCGCCTCCCGAATGGCGAGCCCACTTTTGGCCTACGAACTTCTTTCCACCGAAGACGAAGTAGAAGCGGGGATACTGGCGGATCAATTGTCAAAAATTAATGACGACAGGAAGAGTATTGTGGTGAGCATTATGCGTGAAGTCAATAAAAATTTTGAAAAAAGAAGCGCCGGCGAATTGCGGGAAGTAATAGTAATAGGTAATCCTTCCTGGCGGGTAGGTGTTTTGGGGCTGGTGGCTGGCAAGATATCGGATGAACACAATAAGCCCGTATTTGTCTGGGGCAAGGACGAGAATAGTTGCATTAAGGGATCATGTCGAAGTGATGGCTCGGTTTCTGTCGTTGAGTTGATGGCTGCAACGGGTGAATTTTTTACGGATTTTGGTGGGCATGAGCTGGCTGGCGGATTTACAGTGAAGAACGACAAAATTCATTTCTTAGAGGAGGCTCTGTCTCTGTCATTTAATAAAATAAAAAAAGAGGAAAAAAGTAATGATTTAAGTGGGGACTTCAGTAATGGTCTTTTGCATGATATAAATACGGATCTTGATGCAGTTAATATGAAAAATTGGAAAGAACTTGCCAAACTTGCCCCTTTCGGCATAGGAAATGAGAAGCCCATTTTTCTTTTTGAGGGAGTGAAAGTGGAAAAAATAAAAAAATTTGGCAAAAATGGTTCGGAAGAGCACTTAGAAATTGCTTTTTCCAACAAAGAGGGCCATAAGTCCAAGGCCGTTTCCTTTTTCTCTAACCACAATTCTTTTAAGATACCTATAGCTGAAGGAGGAAATGTCAATCTTCTGGCGACTTTTGACTTGTCTAGATGGAGAGGCCGAGAAGAGTTAAGATTAAGAGTAACTGATATAATTTAGTTGTGAAAAATAACAAAATCACAATTTATACCGATGGGGCGGCGAAGGGCAATCCTGGGGCGGCTGGTTGGGGTGCGGTTTTTGTTGTGGATAAAAAAGTTTTTGAAATTGGTGGGAGCGTCGAGCATGCGACGAATAACATAATGGAGCTTACCGCTCCCATTGAAGCTTTGAAATATGTAAAAACACATTTCAGCCATGGCTTAAATGTGGAAATTATCTCGGACTCCAAATATGTAATTTTAGGAATTACCGAGTGGATAGGGAACTGGATAAAAAATAATTGGCGCAATGCGAATAAAAAACCAGTCCTCAATCGCGCACTTTGGGAAGAGCTTTACGGACTTACGGAAGAGCTAAAGCCCAAGTGGACTTACGTGAAAGGACACAATGAGGATAAACATAACGACCGCGCAGACCTCATTGCCACCAGCAATGCCCTAGGCGAGCCAGTGAAATTAAAAAATGCAAGATAGGATTTTTTATTCAGTTTGTTTCGGTTTTACCATAGGAGTACTTTTGCGGTCTTTTGTTTCTGTAAATTTTCATTTTATTTTGCTGTTAGTGATAATTCCGCTGGCAGGAGTTTTCTACTTTAGTTTAGCAAAGTACAAGTGGGGAATAATTACTGGAATTTTTGTTTTAATGTTTTCACTTGGGATTTTAAGGTTTCACATGGCTGACAAGCCGGCGCCTTATGTTTTTGAGTCGCAACTAGGAGAGAAGGTTTCCTTATCTGGAATGATTGTCGATGAGCCCGATATCAGAGAAAATAGTCAGAATCTAACTATTGAAACTAAAGTAGGGGAGGAAAAAACAAAAATTTTAGCCACAGTAAACTTCAACCAATATTTCAAATACGGTGACGAAGTAAATTTTTCTGGAAAATTAGAAAAACCAGAGAATTTTATTACTGATCAGGGGAAAGAATTTGACTATATAAATTACTTACGTAAAGATGGAATCTTTTATATAGTGAACTATGGAGAAGTAGAAGTTGTCTCACGTGGCCATGGGAACTGGATAAAAAGTATATTATTTTCTGTCAAAGAAAAATTTTTAGAGAAAATGAATTTTGCTATTAGGAGCCCCGAGAATCTCCTAATGGGCGGGCTGATTTTAGGGGAAAAGTCCTCTTTTAGCCAGGAACTGCGGCAGAGCTTTGTCGATACCGGAACGATACACATCGTGGCTCTCTCCGGATACAACATCACTATAGTGGCCGAGTGGTTTATGAAACTATTTAGTTTTTTACCGCAACACCTCGGTATCGGTATGGGGATTTTGGCGATTTTACTTTTCGTCTTGATGACTGGCGGAAGTTCTACGGCCTTGCGAGCGGGGATAATGGCGACGCTTGCACTGGTAGCCCGAGCTAGTGGCCGAACATACGATGTGGGGAGAGCGCTGGTACTCGCCGGTGTTTTTATGATTCTATTAAACCCATTTGTGCTCGTTTATGATGTTTCTTTCCAGCTTTCTTTTATCGCTACCGTGGCAGTAATCTTCTTTACACCTCGAATTGAAAAATATTTTAGGTGGGTGCCGGACTATTTCAAGTTGCGGGACATAGTTTCCGTTACTAGCGCCGCGTATATTTTCGTTTTTCCTTTTATTTTATATAAAATGGGTAATTTTTCCCTAGTTGCCTTGCCGGCGAACATCCTGGTTTTACCTTTTATTCCTTTTACTATGCTGCTCGGATTTCTCACCAGCTTTTTCGGCATTATTTGGTATGGTTTAGCGGTACCGGCCGGTTTCATATCATATCTCCTGCTTCACTATGTGCTCGGAGTCATAGAATTTTTCGCCAACATTCCTTTTGCCTCCTTTTCTGTCCCAAATTTTCCCCTGTTCCTAGTACTTCTAACCTATGCATATTTTATTTATATGCTTTTTGGGCGCGCTATAAAGAAATTTTTTAATGCTGAAGTTCTGTAAAATATTCTTCTGCTACTTCCCAGTTTAGGTTTTCAAAAAATGCCTCAATATATTTTTTCTTTTCCGAGGTAGGGTAGTCGTAAACAAAAGCGTGCTCCCACATATCAATAGCCAGTATCCAGCACGCCCCGTTTAATTGACCCAGGTGTTGCTCATCTACCCAAATGTGGAGGAATTGCTCGGTGTCATGATCCCAGGCGAGTACTGCCCAGCCCACACCGCGAGTCATAGCCAGCAACTTGAATGAAACCAGCCAGGCGTCAAAAGAAGGTGTCTGATTCTCTATAGCAGTTTTAAGTTTAGAATTTGCGGAAAGCGGCTTCGCCCCACCTTCAAGCGAAGCAAAATAATATTCATGATTCCTAATGCCGTTAAATTCAAAACTAAACCTTCTTTGCAACTCTCCTAGTACAAACATATTTTTCTCCGGGTCTGCCATGTATTCTCCAATTTTATCTGTAATCAAGTTTGCATTTTTTACATAGCCGGCGTAAAGCTTCAGGTGCTCATCAATATTTTTCTTGGAAATGCCCTTAAGCTCTGGGATATTAAATTTCATTTCTTCAAATTTTTTCATGTTAGTATTATACCATGACTCCAAAACGTCAGAAGTATGGCCTGTTAATATTTGTTTTTCTGCTGCTAGTTTCAAATATTTTTCTAGTTTATCTTGATTTCAAAAGCTTCGGGCAGGAGCTTACTTTTGCCATACTGGACATCGGGCAAGGCGATGCGCTTTTTATAGAGTCGCCAACCGGAACCCAGATATTGGTGGACGCGGGGCCGCCTCGGAAGATATTAAGCCAGCTTTCACGGATAATGTCTCCTTTTGACCGGAAGCTGGACGCTATAATCATCACCAACCCGGACCAAGACCACATCGGCGGATTCCCGGATGTCCTCAATGTCTACGAAGTAGGAGCAGTGCTTGAGTCCGGAACGATAAATGATTCAAAAACATATCAAAACCTTGAAGCCGAAATAAAAAGGAAAAATATTCCGAATGTTTTAGCCAAGAAAGGAATGCGGCTTAACATCGGCGGCGGCGCAGTCATTGATATTTTATTTCCAGACAGAGATATCTTTGATTGGTCTCCAAACGATGGCTCAATCGTGGCCAAATTAACTTATGGCGACACCTCTGTCATGCTCATGGGAGACGCCACAGCTAAAACAGAAAAAATAGTGCTCGGCGGTTTTTCCAAGGAGGCGCTTGCAAGCGATATTTTAAAAGTCGGACATCACGGCTCGCGCACTTCTTCATCCGCATCCTTCGTGGAGGCCGTCTCGCCAGCATATGCGCTTGTCTCCGACGGCAAAGATAATAAATACGGACATCCGCATCCAGAAACTTTGGACACACTTATTCAGTTTGGGGCAAAAATTTTACGTACAGATTTGCTTGGGACAATAATTTTTTCTTGTGATATACTGGGCGCATGCGAGATAAACTAGTAGAGAAGTTGATCAAAGGGGAAGAAAAGAGACAGGCAGAGGGGCTGGAACTCATTCCATCGGAGAACTATGTATCGGAAGACGTTTTGAGAGCGAACGGTTCGGTCTTTACCAATAAATATTCCGAAGGGTATCCCGGCCGCCGTTATTATGGAGGACAGGATTTTACAGATCAAGTGGAACGCCTGGCAATTGAACGCATCTGTAAACTTTTTAAGTGTAAATTTGCCAATGTTCAGCCGCATTCCGGCGCTCCGGCAAACTTGGCAGTGTATGCGGCGCTTCTTGTGCCGGGGGACACAGTGCTCGGCCTGGATTTGTCGCACGGTGGGCACCTAACTCATGGCCACCCGATGACTTTGCCTGCTAAAATTTACAAATTCGTCACTTACAAAATGAAAAATCCGGATACGGGAGAGATTGATTATGAAGACATGCGAAAAGTGGCGCTTGAGACCAAGCCGAAATTAATTATTGCCGGGTTTTCTGCCTATTCGCGCACACTGGACTATAAAAAATTTGTGGAAATTGCTCACGAAGTCGGAGCTATCACTATGGCAGACATGGCGCACATTGCCGGGCTCATTGCTGCGGGAGAACTTCGTAATCCATTTGATGACGGCTTTGATGTTATCACTTCTACCACTCACAAGACACTTCGTGGTCCACGTGGAGGCATAATTTTAACCCGCGAAAGTGAAGAAATTGCCAAGAAAATTGATAAATCAATTTTCCCCGGTATTCAAGGTGGCCCGCACATGCACACTATCGCGGCGAAAGCGGTGGCCTTCGGTGAGGCGATGACACCGAAGTATAAAAAATACGCAAGACAGGTCCTAAAAAATGCTAAAGCGATGGAAGGGGTTTTACGCAAAAATAAAATTCGTATGATTGGTGGCGGAACGGATAATCACCTGATTTTGGCCGATGTTTTCGGCTCGCTTGGGGTGACAGGCAAAGAGGCGCAGACGGTACTAGATGAGGTAGGTATCACTCTCAACATGAATTCTATTGCAGGGGACACCAGGAAACCGCTGGACCCATCTGGGATCCGTTTCGGCACTCCGGCGATAACTACGCGCGGGTTCAAGGGAAAAGAATGTAAACTAGTGGCAGAACTTTTAATTGAAACGCTCAAGAATAAAGACAATAAAAAGATGAAAGAATCCATTCACAAAGAAATTAAGACCTTAGCAAAAAAGTTTCCGATACCGAAAAAGTTTGTCTAAAAATTTATGATAGAAAAAGGAGCACCATTGTGGGGGATCAATCTAGAATTTAGTAGATCTTTAGATTTAGAAAGGGGGTTAGAGATGCTCTCTCGCCTGATGAAGATTCCTGTCGAAAAAGTAAAAGAAAGATTTCCTGAAGCAAGCGATTGTGACCATGTTATTTTTAATCATTCTGGTAACGGGAGACCACAACTAAGTATTCTTTTTAGAGTTGAACAACAACCTCCCGCTGTGCGCTATATATATGAATATAGCTTAAATGAAGATAAAGTTGAACTTAGGCATTCATACCAAAAATAATTTATGGAACTGCAAGTCGGGGTAAAAATTTTGTTAAATAATAAAGAAGGAAAGTTTTTACTATTGCAGAGGAATCCAGAGAAGTATCCGGAAGTGGGAGCAAAATGGGACATAGTTGGCGGGAGAATTACCCCTGGAGTTTTTCTGCTCGATAACTTAAAAAGAGAAGTGATGGAGGAAGCCGGACTTTCTATTACAGGCGAACCTAAACTTCTTCTGGCGCAGGATATTTTGAAGGCCGATAAACATGTTGTTTGTCTTACTTATGCAGGAGAAGCTATAGGTGAAGTAAAATTATCTGAAGAGCATTCAAAACATCGCTGGCTTACTCGAGGTGAATTGTCTAAACTTGAGCCGATGGACAAATATATTCAAGAGTTATTGGATAGAAAATTAGTATGAAAAGAGGTAAACTCATAGTAATAGACGGTACGGACGGGAGCGGCAAGGCGACGCAGACCAATCTTTTGATTAGGCATTTGAAGAAAGATGGCCGGAAGGTGAAAGTAGTGGACTTCCCGGAATACTATTCAAACTTTTTCGGAAAATTCATCGGGCACTGCCTTTCCGAGCAATATTATAATTTCGTGAAGATTCACCCGAAGATTGCCTCGGTTTTATATGCGGCGGATCGTTTTGAATCAAAGAATAAAATTGAAAAGTGGCTCAAAGAAGGAAATATTATAGTCGCCAACAGGTACGCGAGCGCAAACCAGATTCACCAGGGAGGAAAAATTACAAATACCAAGAAGCGTGAAGCATTTATAAAATGGCTGGCGGAGATGGAATACAGTGTTTTCAAAATTCCAAAGCCGGATGCTGTATTTTATCTGAACGTGCCTATCCCTATTGTCTTGAAACTCATTCGTGAGCGGAATAAAAGTAGAAGTAGAAATTATTTAGGTAAAAAGAAAGATGTCCATGAAAAAGATGTAAAATTTTTAGAAAATTCACGCAAAAGCGCGCTCTGGCTTACCAAGACACAAAAGGGCTGGATAAAAATAGAGTGTATCGTGGGGAATAAAATGGACTCAAGAGAGAATATTCACCAAAAAATCTATGAGAAAATTAAAAAAATTCTCAAATAAAAACCCTTTATTTACTATGGTAGTTATCTACGGTCCAGTAGCGGTGGGTAAGTATACCGTTGCCAAAAAACTTCGTAAACTAATTAATTACAAATTTTTTCATAACCACCACACCCATGATTTAGCCCGGCAACTTTTTGAGAGGGGTAATATACATTTGCACAGAGTGACCGAGAACATTAGATTTTTTGTATTTAAAGAAATAGCGGAAGCGAAAATAAATGTTGTAACGACCCACACTTATTCATCCAGTTATGTATCTAAAACAAGTTTAACTGACCCAATGTATATGAAAAAAATTGAATCAATTATTGAAAAAAGTGGAGGAAGAGCTTGTTTTGTGCATTTAATGGCCGACCCCAAAGAAATTTTTAAAAGAGTATCAGACGAATCAAGGAAAAATTTTGGAAAATTAAGGAATAAAAAAATCCTAAAAGAATATTTAAGTGATAGCGAATGGAAATTAGCTGCTCCAGTGAAAAATAATCTCATAATAGACAATACCCATTTTTCCCCCAAAAAGGTCGCCACCATAATCATCAAACACTTTAAAATTAAACCTAAATAAATAACTTATTTAGCATTAACAAACGGTCGTAAGCAAATGCTAAACTAACACAGATTAAATTTTTTCATTAAATGAAGCTGATTATCTATCTTTTCGACCAAGAGAAAACGCACATGCCTTCTTGTATTGTAGAATTCCAAGATAAACTCGATTTCCTTACTGCATGGATAAGGATATACAAAAACTGATTTTTGGAGTTCAATTAAACCTATTTCACGGAAATGTAAACGTAAAGAATCTCGCAACCTCCTTAATTTTTCTGGAATATCAAACATCACCACTCGCCATTTATTATCCCACTTACCCGGCCTTTTGATTTCCATCTTATCGATATTAAATCGCAAGGCCCTTCGTTTACCATTTTCACTCAAGACAAAAGTGGTTGTGCCATCTCTGTGTTGTTCCTTCTGCACTAGATGAGAAACATAAAGAGAATTAATCGCCCTCTCCAGGGCTTGTCGGTTTATCTTTTTCCATTCTTTCGGTATCTGTTTTAAAATCCACCAATGCTTTTTCGGCGATCTGGTTAAACCCAACGCGAGCCCTGCCAGAAGAAGCAGAAGAATCTTTCGTTGCGTAGTCCCTAGCCGTTTAATATTTTGACTCATTGAACCATTTTAGCATTTACTAACGGTCGTAAGCAAATGCTAGGTTGGTTTTTGTGGGGGAAAGATATATAATTAGATAATAATATGAAAATTCCGATAGTGGATAAGAACGACGATGTTATAGAATATAGAGAGAGAAACGACCAAGACGCCAATGCCATTTATCGTGTTTCATCTTTATGGATTAGAAATAGTAAAGGTGAAATTTTACTTGCACGGCGGGCTTTTAGTAAAAGTCATGATCCGGGGAAATGGGGGCCAGCAGTAGCGGGAACTGTAGAAGAGGGTGAAACTTACGAATCGAACATAATAAAAGAGGCGGAGGAAGAACTGGGACTTACAAACATACAACTAGTTTCAGGGGCTAGATTAAGAAAAAGAACAAATTATAATTATTTCGTACAGCAGTTTAGTATTGTTTTAGATAAAAAAAATATCTGAATTTAAAGTTAGAAAAGAAGAAGTAGCCGAAGTTAAATGGTTTTCAGAAGAAGAATTAAAAAAAGAATTGAAAGAAAAACCCGATGATTTTTTAAAGGGAATTCACGAGCGCATAAAAGAGTAATAATGAAAATCAAAGTTAAAAAATTACATAAGAATGCAAAGGTGCCGACGCATGGGCATCCCGGGGACGCAGGAATGGATTTTTATACGGTAGAAGATGTTATTTTCCCGGCCGGCAAACAAAATGAGGTGCATACAGGGATTGCCGTAGAAATTCCGGAAGGTCACGTGGGCCTGATCTGGGATAAATCAAGCATTTCCTTTAATCTTGGTTTAAAAGTTATGGGTGGCGTTGTAGATTCCAGCTATAGGGGCGAAATCATTATGAATTTTTTGAACACTTCCGGTAAAGATATTCTGCTTGAGAAGGGGCATAAAGTAGCCCAAATGTTGGTTCAAAAGTTTGAACATTGTGATATTGTAGAGATACAGGAACTCTCGGAGACGGTACGCGGAGTCGGGCGTGAGGGAAGCACTGGGCATAAATAGATGATTCAAGAAAAAATAAAAAATTTAATTAACGAAGCACTGGATCGACTTAAAATAAAGAAGTCCGATTTTATCCTGGAGCATCCGGAGGACTTGAAGAATGGCGACTATTCCACTAACGTGGCGATGGTTTTGGCTAAAAAATTAAAAACGAACCCGAAAAATCTAGCTGTACAAATCAGAGATGAAATAAATAAGAATTTACCGGAAGAAATTTCAAAAGTAGAAGCTGCTGGAAATGGTTTCATAAATTTCTATTTGCCACATAAATTTTTTAGCGAAAGTATCGAGAAAATTTTATCCACCGGAGGCGGATCCGCCTTGGGCGGAAATAATATGTTTGCAGGTAAGCGCGTAATGGTTGAATACACGGATCCGAACCCTTTCAAGCCCTTCCACATCGGGCATTTGATGACGAATGCCATCGGAGAATCTATCGCGCGCATTCTTGAGCACTCCGATGCCACTGTTTCTAGGGCCAACTACCAGGGTGACGTCGGGCTACATGTGGCTAAAGCGATCTGGGGCCTTTTACAAGATGAAAAATTACAAGGCAAGTCCGGTTCTACCGCGGAGCAGTCCGCCAATATCGGAGTGGCCTACGCTCTAGGCGCGGAAGCGTATGAAAAGAATGCAAAAACAAAAATAGATGAAATAAATAAGAAAATTTACGAGCGAAGCGATAAAAAAATAAATGAGATATATGACTGGGGTTTCGAAGTAACTATGAAGACCTTCGAAGATATATATGACATGCTGGGCACTCAGTTTGATTTTTATTTTCTAGAGAGCGTAGTGGCGCCATCGGGGAGAAGCATTGTGAAGGAAAATGTAGGAAAAGTTTTCGAAAAGTCGAATGGCGCTATCGTATTCAAAGCCGAAAAGCGCGATCCAAAGCTTCACACCCGCGTTTTCATAACCTCGCAAGGGCTCCCTACCTATGAGGCCAAGGAACTTGGGCTCACGATGGAGAAATTTAAAACAGCGCCGGGCATGGATCTCTCTATAGTTATCACCGCGCAGGAGCAAGCGGACTATATGCGGGTGGTGGAGAGCGCGCTTTCCATCATTCATCCCGAATTTCAAAATAAAATGCTCCACATTACGCACGGGATGATGCGCTTCGCGGGAGAAAAGATGAGCTCGCGCAAAGGGAATGTGATAACGGGAGAGACCCTTATTCAAGACACAAAAATGCTTGTAGCAGAAAAAATGAAGGACAGAAGCTTCGACCAAGATGCGGAAGAGAAAATTATTTCTAGCGTTGCCGTAGCCGCTATCAAATATTCAATACTCAAGCAATCCACTGGCGGAAACATCATTTATGATTTTGATAAATCAATTTCTTTTGAAGGTGATTCCGGACCGTACTTACAATATTCTTATGCTCGAGCAAATTCAGTGCTAGAGAAAGCGAAAAGTGAAAATATTTTGCCGGATTTTGAAGTTCTGCCTGCTGAAATAACGGAGGTAGAAAAATTATTATATAAATTTCCGGAAGTTGTGTCTCGCTCTGCTTCCGAATACGAGCCGCATTACATTGCAAACTATTTAATAGAAGTCGCTCGCGCCTTCAACAGCTTTTATGGCAATACGGTTATCGTGGATAAAAAAGATAAGACCTCTTCCTATAAAGTGGCGCTCACTTACGCTTTTACTTTCGTAATGAAAAAAGGCCTGCACCTCCTCGGCATCGAAGCGCCAACTAAAATGTAGTTTTGACAAAGATGTTTTGAAGACCGCGGTCTCCCGTTTACGTGGGTCATCAAGGATGGCAGGTACACAGGCCAGACCGTGCCTACCTCTTCAGGGGCGTACATCAATGTGCGTCACTATTACGAAGACGCCCACATCATCGAGCTTGCGTACCGGGGTGGCGGCTCTTTGTATAAAAGTCATGCCCGCAGAGCTATCCACGAACACCTTGTCGAGAAGCTCATCTCCAGTCGTCTTTCCCCAAACAGCCGATACTTCTTAATATGGGGTTTGTCGGAACTGAAAGAGGACGGCATTGAGCTGGTGGTGGCGAGTTTCGTCGGCGCGCTCGAGGAGTATGGCCGAATCTGGGCTGAACTTGAGACCCAGATGGTCGGAGAGGAAATCGCGGCTTCCCTCAAGGCCTACGAGGAGAACAGGGCACGGCTGATGAGCCGCGTTGACTTCGTGATCGGTCAATACCTGCCGGCACGGAAAGAAACCGTGGCCTCGTAGTTGGCAGGTCGCAGGAGTCCCCGTGCAATATCTAGCGGCGCGGGGGCTCACGAATCAATGCACCGTCTTACTCTGTAAGTACGGTGTGTTTTTAATTTTATCTAGCAAGGTGTAAAACCATAAATTTTGTGCTAAAATCAGCCAATAATGGCTGAAACCGAAAAGAATAAAAAATCAGATGCGGCTCTTCGGGAAGAGCGCATCTTGGAATTTTGGCGCGAGAATAAAATTTTTGAAAAGACATTAAAAGAATCCGAAGGTAAAAAAGAATTTATCTTTTACGAAGGTCCGCCGACGGCCAATGCTAAACCAGCGCTTCACCACTTGGAAGCGCGTGTCTTCAAAGATGCGATTCCTCGCTACAAAACGATGCAGGGGTACCATGTACGCCGCAAGGGCGGTTGGGACACGCATGGACTTCCAGTAGAAATCCAGGTAGAAAAGAAATTAGGTCTTAATTCAAAAAAAGCGATTGAGGAATACGGTGTAGCTAAATTTAATCAGGAATGCAGGGAGAGCGTCTGGGAATATCTTGAGGCCTGGAATAAATTTACCGAACGTGTCGGATATTGGGTAGATCAAGAAAATGCGTATGCCACATATCACAATGATTATATTGAATCGGTTTGGAATGTTGTAAAAAAAGTAGATGATCAGAAACTTCTTTACAAGGATTACAAGGTGGTACCTTGGTGCCCGAGATGCGGCACCGCGCTTTCTTCACACGAGCTCGCACAGGGGTATGAAGAAGTGAAAGATCTTTCGGTTTATGTAAAGTTCAAGCTGGCCTCGCCTGATGCTTTTCCTCAGTCGCTCGGTTCCTCACTACGCTCAGCCACTCCTTCACAAAAGCATACAGACTCGGCCAATATGTATTTCTTGGCCTGGACGACCACCTCTTGGACTTTGCCAGGGAATGTCGCGCTTGCGGTGGGGGAGAAGGTTGATTATGTGAAAGTCAAAAGCGGGGACGAAATATATATTCTAGCAAAGGCGCGACTTCCTGTTTTTGGTGAAAATCCTGAAGTTATAACCGAAATGAAAGGCAAAGATTTGGTTGGGCTAGAGTACGAACCACTTTTCCCATACTTAAAAGAACAACTAGAGAAAAAAGGGGAGTCAACAGATAAGGCCTTTCGGGTTTACGCGGCGGACTTTGTAAATACTGAAGACGGTACGGGTATCGTGCACACCGCGGTGATGTATGGGCAAGACGATTTTGAGCTTGGTACGAAAGTAGGACTACCGAAACACCATCTGGTAGACCCCGAAGGTAAGTTTATAGAAGGCACAGGGTTCTTGGGAGGAAGATTTGTGAGAGAAAAAGACGACAGTGGAAAGCCAACTTTGGATGTGGACATTATTAAATATTTAACAGATAAAAATTTATTTTTCGATAAAGAAAACTATCAACACTCATATCCGCACTGCTGGCGCTGTAAGACAGCGCTCATATACTATGCGCGGGACTCTTGGTATATCAAAATGTCGGATCCAAAAATTAAGAAACAACTAATTAATGAAAATAAAAATATAAACTGGGAGCCGGCGCATACCCGCGAGGGACGTTTCGGCGAATGGCTACGGGAGATCAAGGACTGGGCAATATCCCGCGAGCGATACTGGGGCACGCCTCTGCCCGTCTGGACTTGCGAAAAATGTGAGAAGAGGCATGTCGTCGGGGGCTTGGAAGATCTCCAAAGTAAAACTAAAAAATCCGGCAATAAATATTTTATTATGCGGCATGGAGAAGCAATTAATAACGCCAAACACTTGTTGGACCCAAAGGGTGATCCGGACAATCACTTGACTGAAAAAGGTAAAAAGGAAGCAATATCTACATCTAAGAAATTAAAAGATATAAACCCGATATTTTCCTCGCCATTTTTAAGAACCAAAGAGACCGCAGAGGTAGTAAAAAATGAACTAGGCCTTGCTCCCGACGCTGTTTTAGTTGATGATCGGCTTCATGAATCAAACGAAGGCAGTGAGGATATTGTTAGGAGAAGAATGGCGGAATTTATATATGAGATTGATAATAAATATCAAGGGAAAAATATTCTTATAGTTTCTCACGGCAACCCTTTATGGGTTTTACAAAAAATATCCGCTGGATCTTCAGATAATAATTTTAAAGAAAAAGAAATGCTTCATACGGGAGAAATGAAAAAATTAGATTTTATCCCATTGCCGCACAATGAAAATTATGAACTTGACTTGCATCGTCCGTATATTGATGGGGTTCATCTGGTGTGCGACTGTGGCGGCAGTGCGGTAAGAACTAAAGAGGTAATGGATGTGTGGCTGGATTCCGGCTGCATGCCTTTCGCTCAAGATCATTATCCCTTTGAAAACAAAAAATGGGTAGACGGCAAGGGCTACCCGGCGGATTTTATTTCGGAAGCTATTGACCAGACCCGTGGATGGTTTTATACCCTGCACGCAGTGGGGGTGCTGATGGGCCGGGGAAAAGCGTATAAAAATGTGATTTGCCTCGGGCATTTACTCGATGCCAATGGTAAAAAAATGTCCAAATCCCTGGGAAATATTGTGAACCCGTGGGAAATGATAGATAAATACGGTGTGGATACACTGCGCTTATGGATGTATTCGGTCAATCAGCCGGGTGAGTCCAAAAATTTTGATGAAAAAACGGTGGCTCTTCTTCATCAGCAGGTTTTCGGCCTGCTCTACAATGTGTTGGCTTTCTATGAACTATATCGGAATGTTTCGCTAGAGCCTAGTGCCTACCGCCTAAAGCCTACCAATGTCCTTGATCAATGGATCATAGCTCGACTAAATGAGCTGGTAAAACTCACTACTGACAGCTTAGACAATTATAAATTGCTTGAACCGACCCGCGCGATAAAGGATTTTATAGGGGACCTTTCTACTTGGTACCTTCGCCGCTCCCGCGAGCGGATTAAAGAGGGAGACGGGGACGCGAAAGCAACTTTGTATTTTATTTTGAAAACTCTAGCGAAAATTATGGCCCCGTTTACTCCGTTTGCGGCAGAAGATATTTGGCGCCGACTAAAAACAGATAAGGATGTAGGCAGTGTGCATTTGGCCGAGTGGCCCCTCGTTTCTGCTCGGGACCTTCGGCCAAAAGTTTTAGAAAACATGGCAGAGGTTAGAAAAATAGTTTCTTTAGGGTTAGAAGCCAGGCAGAAAGCGAAAATCCAAGTTCGTCAGCCGCTTGCTAAGTTAGAGTTGGCGAATTTAAGTTTAACCACAGAGTATATTGAGCTAATAAAAGATGAATTGAACGTCAAAGAAGTTTCAGCCGGAAAGGAATTTAAATTAATTACTGAGTTAACTCATGAATTAAAGCAAGAGGGAAGTTATCGCGAGCTTTTGCGCGCTGTTCAAGATATGCGGAAGAAAATGGGGCTGACGCCGAGCGACATGATCACCCTTTCTGTTGAAACCGACGACGCGGGAAAGAGTTTAATCCAAAAATTTGAGCAAGATATTAAAAAAATTGCACTGGCATCCAAAATAGAATTTAAAGACACTAATAGCGAAGAGGTGAAAATAGGGGAGTTGGTTTTCAAAGTAAAGATTGATAAAGTATGAAATTGATTCTTTTTGATTTTGATGGGGTCTTGGTGGATACATTCATAGTGAGTTATGAAATTAGCAAAGAGACCAATGAAAACTTGTCTCTTCACATGTTCCGCTCTCTTTTTAATGGGAATATTTATAATTCATTAAAAAATAATCCTAAAGTAAAACAACATCCTAAATTTTTCGAACGATACGAAGAACAGTCACGGGAGTTTAAGGTACCACAACCATTACAAGACATCATTTTTGAACTAAACAAAGATTACAAACTTGCCATTGTTTCGGCGACGCCGTCAGCACTCATAACAAAAATTTTAAAACAAGCGAATGTCCTCGAATGTTTTTCCGATATATTAGGAGGAGATATTCACACCAGCAAAGTTGTGAAAAACAAAATGCTTTTGGAAAAATATAAAATTACATCAGAAAATGCTGTTTTTATTACAGACACAACAGGCGATATTGCCGAAGCACGGGAATGCGGGATCAAGTCCATCGCCGTTACCTGGGGATTTCATGAAGAAGAAAATTTACAAAAAGCTAACCCTGCAAAGGTTGTCAGCACCCCTGAGGACTTACTAAAGGCCCTGGAAGAAATTCTGTGATAAAATGTAGAAATGAAGATCAAAAAACTAGGACATTGTTGCCTGGTGATAGAGATAAACGGTAAAAGGGTAATGACTGATCCGGGATCTTATACTATTTCAGAACAGGAAATGGAGAAAAATATTGATATTATAATTATTTCTCACGAACACCGAGACCACTTACATACTGATTCGTTGAAAAACATTTTAGTAAGTAACCAAAACGCCGTAGTCATTACTAACAGCGGGGTAGGCAAGATACTGGACGAAGCTGGGATTAAATATAAAAAGCTTGAGGATGGGCAGTCGGAAGAATTCATGGGGGTTTCTCTAGAGGCCCATGGAGACAAGCACGCAGAAATTTATGAAGAGTTTGGTCAAGTTCAAAATACTGGTTATTTTATTGGAAAAAATTTATTCTATCCTGGTGATTCATTTACTAACCCTGGGAAAAAAGTAGAAATACTTGCGCTTCCGGTCTTGGCGCCGTGGCTAAAAATTAAAGATTCCATAGATTATGCCATTTCACTTGCCCCTCGTGTATGTTTTCCAGTTCACGATTGGAATATAAAAATACCAGGTATTGTGCATAGAACTCCCAGCGTTGTTCTAATAAAACACAGTATTGAATTTAAAGTTTTGGAAATTGGCAAAGAAGAAAATTTGTAATTCACACATAACGTTCCTTCGCGGTCGCGAAAATATGTTATAATATACCCATGCAACCGACGATAGTAGATCACTTAATAGCATTTTTACTGTCTTCTCGTTCAACAAAAATATACAGGAAGATGTTGTGGAAAAGAATGCGAGCAAGGCAAAAAAACCTAACTCCGGAAGCTTTTCGGCAACGCATTTATCGGTTAGGAAAGCAGGGGGTTGTTGAGACAGACGGCGAGACCATTCATATTTGTCGAGAGGATTTAGCTAAACTTGCCGTAAAGAATAACTCGGTGATGAAAAATATTTATCCAGGCAAGACCGAAAGAGTGTTGCTATCTTTTGATATACCTGAAACCAAGAAAAAAACTAGGGACTGGCTCCGCAATCAGATAAAATATTGGGATTTTGAGATGATTCATAAAAGCTTATGGCTTGGTCATGGTCCTCTACCAAAAGAATTTGGTGAGAGGTTGAGAGTTCTTGGTATTTATGAAAACATCCGTGTGTTTAGGGTTAGAAAAGCAACATAACAATCTATCGCGGTCGCGATGTAGTGTTATGTTAGATAAACTGAGAAGGAATATGATAAAATAAATATATGAGGAAGGAAGTCAAAAGAAATTTAAGTTATTATAATAAATATACAGAGTCATGGGCGAGCAGAGCGAAAGACCCTTTTTCTAGAAAATTGGTCTTGGCATTTAGTTAAGCTACCCTAATCATGCATCACATTTACCACACCGAGGGGATAATATTGGGGAGTAAAAATTTTGGAGAGGCGGGGAGGTATTATTACGTTTTCACTCGCGATCTCGGGATGATCTATGCTTCGGCCTCGGGCGTGCGCAAAATGTCCTCGAAACTTCGTTTTGTGCTGCAGGATTTCGCTTACTTAAAAATTGACCTAGTGCAAGGTAAGGACTTCTGGCGTATTACCACTGCGGAAAAAACAAGCTATCTGGAAAATATTACCAAAAAACGGGAAAGTTTAAAAATTTTTAGCAATGTCTCTCGTCTACTTAAACGCTTACTGCCCGGGACGGAGGCGAATGAGCCATTGTTTAAGGAAATAATTATGGGGTTGTCGAGTGTTGAGAATGCGCACTCCCAGGAAGAATTTGAAGATTATGAAATAACCCTTGTCCTAGGTATTTTAGAGAAACTTGGTTATGTTGAGGGAGGATACGAGGCCAGGAACAAAGCCCAAGCGGTCTCTTTAATAAATCGAGTTCTGAAAGAAACACATTTATAAAATGCCTGTCCCGTCAGAGATTTTCTCAATCTCGTTCGGGATGGTATAATAAAGGGATGGTATCAGGCGATGGAGATAAATTAAACAGAATAGAAGAACTAAAAAGCAAACTTTTCAGTAAAAGTTATAAAACAAAGGTAGAGCATCGAGATAATTTTACTCCCTTAGAAACGAAGGACGTTCCGGACGTTTGGAGGACTAGCGGACGGGTGGCGCAAGATTTAGGGGAAAAATTTTTTATAAAAACGTCTCTCTTTAAGAAGTTTTTCATTTTTTCTGTAGGTTTTTTTATTTTGGCTGTCGGATATGCCTCCTACATGTTTTTTGTTGAAAGCAATACCGTTTCCAACAACAACATAGATATCTCTATTCTGGGAAATGCTTTTACTGCTGGCGGAGAAGAACTACCGTTACAGATTGGTATAACCAATAGAAATACCTCGGCGCTGGAACTTGTCGACCTGGTTGTGGAATACCCCAAAAATTCAGAAGTCAATCTGGGGTCGGAAACAGAACGCATCCGCGAGTCCCTAGGCACTATTCCGCCGGGAGTAATTAGAAATGAAAATGTAAGAGTAGTTCTTTTTGGCGAACAAGGCAGTATTCGCCCCATTAAAATTTCTATTGAGTATCGGGTAGAAGGATCCAACGCTATTTTCGTAAAGGAAAAATCATATGAAGTAACTATAAACTCTACCCCGATAAATCTTTCACTGGATCTTCCGACTTCCGTAAGCCCAAATCAAAATATGACCCTGAAAGTAAAAGCCACACTGAACGCTACGCGGCCGGCGGCCAAGATGCTTCTGCGGCTTGATTATCCTGTCGGTTTTCAATTTACCAAGGCAACGCCGGCCCCCTCATTTGGCAATAATATTTGGGACTTAGGGGATCTGGCTCCTGGGGCAGACAAAAATATTTACGTCGAAGGCAAGATATTGGATGTTTTTGACGGTGAAGAAAAAACCTTTCACGTTTGGAGCGGGTCACAATCCGCTGCCGACAAGTCCACTATTGGCACCGTTTTCAACTCCTTAAAGCAGACAGTCGTTATTAAAAAACCTCTTATTGAGGCGAAGTTTTTTATCGATGGTGCAAGTCAAAGAGAATATTCTAGCTATTCTGGTACCCCCATTAATGCCGAAGTTCGTTTTACCAACAACTTGGATACCAAGATAAGTGATCTGGAAATTCGCGCGAAAATTTCTGGGAATGCGGTCAATCGCAAAACCATCTTTGCCAAGCAGGGCTTTTATAATTCATCCGAAGATGTAATTATTTGGGACAAAAATTCCATTAGTAGATTTAAGGAAATAGACCCGGGGGATTCTGGATCAGTGAGTTTTTCTATTTCCTCCCTCTCCCTATTTTCTGCCTCAAGTGGCATGCTGGCTAACCCTTCTATAAATATTGACGTAGATATTTCAGGGCAGCAAACGCTCGCCGGGTATGAATCCAAAGACCTGGGCAACAAAGAATCCTCGGTAATTAAAATTATTTCTGATACGGGACTGGCCGCGAAAGCGCTTTATTTTTCCGGACCTTTTAAGAATACCGGAGCTATTCCCCCCAAGGCCGAAGAAGAAACGACTTATACTGTGGCGTGGTCTCTTTCTAATACCGCCAACAATATTTCTAAAGCGTCCGTACGCTCTACCCTTCCCCCGTGGATAAATTTTGCAGGAAAATTTTCTCCTTCGTCGGAGGATTTAATTTATAATTCTTCAACCAAAGAAATAATCTGGAATATAGGCAATATTCCGAGGGGAACAGGGATCACAACTACCGGCAAGGAGGTCTCTTTTGTTGTCACCTTTATCCCTTCGTTGTCTCAAGTTAATACCATTCCTGTTATTATAAACGACGCAACTTTGACTGGGCACGACGATTTTGCTAATCTGGATATCAGAGTTAATAAAGCATCGCTTAATACTCGGCTGGTAAATGATTCCGCTTTCCCGTCGAACGGAGACCGGGTAGTTGAATAAAAATATGTCAAAAACTGATGACAATCTAATGGAGAAAATTGTTTCGCTTTGCAAAAGGCGCGGTTTTGTTTTCCAGAGTTCGGAAATTTATGGAGGACTGGCCGGTTTTTACGATTATGGACATTACGGTCTTGCGTTGCAAAACAATATAAAAAATTCTTGGTGGAAAAAGTTTGTTGATTCCAGGCGTGATATGTATGGCCTGAATTCTTCCATCATTTTTAATCCAAAAGTTTGGGTTGCTTCGGGTCACGTAGCCGGGTTTTTAAGCACAACCCCCGAGGGTAAAAAATTTAACGAAATGTTTCAAACCCAAGTGGGGGCAGGCGAAGAAGCTATTACCTCCTATTTACGCCCGGAAACCGCACAGGGGATTTTTGTAAATTTCAAGAACCTAATTGACGCCCATCATCCCAAGCTACCTTTCGGTATTGCCCAAATAGGTAAGGCCTTCCGAAATGAAATCGCTCCTCGCGATTTTCTTTTTCGTCAGCGTGAGTTTGAACAGATGGAAATAGAATATTTTGTAAGAGCATCCGAATGGGAAAAATATTTTGAATACTGGAAGGATGAAATGCTTGAATGGATGAAAGAAATAGGCATTGATATGACAAAAGTGCACGAACTTGAGGTTCCGAATGGGGAGAGAGCACATTATTCCAAAAGAACGACTGACTTTGAATTCGATTATCCTTTCGGACGTAAAGAACTTTTCGGCCTGGCTTACCGAACGAATTTTGATTTAAGTAATCATAAGCTTGATTACATTGATGAAGAGAAAAATGAAAAAATAGTACCACATGTAATTGAGCCAACTTTCGGGGTGGATCGCGCAGTTCTCGCGCTTCTTCTTTCTGCTTATAAAGAAGACCCCGAAGGAAAGCAAGTTTCCAACGGGGCAGGCGAAAAGGACGGCCCCAGAGTGTATCTCAAGTTTAAACCCAACATGGCGCCAGTTATTTGCGCCGTCTCGCCACTTCTAAAGAATAAACCCGAGTTAGTAGAATACGCCAATACCAAGGTCTATGCGCCCCTCAAGGCCGAATTCGGTCGCGTGGCCTGGGACGATAACGGCAATATCGGCAAGCGTTATCGTCGGCAGGACGAAATCGGCACCCCTTACTGCATCGTCATTGATTTTGACACGCTGAAAGACGATACTGTCACCATCCGCGACCGCGATACTGCCCTACAAGAGCGAATAAAGGTTTCTGACCTAGTAAAATATATTGAAGAAAAAATCTAATATGAAAAGAGGTGAAGATTATACCGGAATTGCAGTAGTTTACTTTTGCCATGACGGGAAAAAAAATGTTCTTTTAAGTAAAAGAGGACAAAATTCCAGAGACGAAAAAGGGACCTGGGATCCCGGCGGCGGGGGAGTCGAGTTTGGGGATACTATTGAGAACACTCTTAAGAAAGAAATAAAAGAAGAATATTCTACCGATATTTTAGATTATGAATTTTTGGGTTACCGAATTTCTTGAAATTATATAAAGGCAAGTTATAAAACTTGTTGTCTATAATTATGCTATAGCGTAAAAATAGGCAATAGTGTATTATGATTACATGGGGCAGTTAGAAAAAGCTTCAAGAAAACGCTCAAAAAAGGCAAATATTCAAAAGGCAATTTTAAGCACAGTATTTGCCTTGGGTGGGTTGAGTGTTGCTTTAGTAGCCCCAAAGATGACGAAAGTTCTAGCTCAAATCGAGCCGCAATTTATGAAGAATAAATTCGGTAAATATTCTGTTAATCGATCCTGGAATAGGCTAAAAAATGAAGGATTGATAATTTTTGAGCAAACGGAAAATGGAACCTTCGCTCGTTTGACCCCAAAAGGAGAGGCGAAGCTTCGCCAATTTGAATTAAAGGATTATCAATTCGAGAGGCCAAGGCGCTGGGATGGGAAGTGGAGAATGCTTATATTTGACGTAAAAGAGAAAAGAAAAAATACGCGTGAAAAAATACGTAGCACACTTAAGCAAATCGGGTTTCATTATTTACAAGATAGTGTGTGGATTTTCCCCTACGACTGCGAAGATCTGGTAATGCTTCTCAAGGCAGACTTTAAAATTGGCAAGGATCTCCTCTATGTTATTGCTGACAGTATTGAAAATGATAGGCGCATTCGAGAAGTTTTTAACCTACCTTGTTAGATTATTGCTTATAATTACGCTATAGCGTAAAAATAGGCAATTATTGTGAAGATTTATATGGCGTGATATATTTTAACGATGGGATTCTCAAAAACAACTCTTAAAAACGGACTGCGGGTGGTAACTATTCCGATGCAGGATAATCCGACGGTGACGGTCTTGGTTTTGGTGGAAGCGGGCAGCAAGTACGAAACGAAAAAATTAAACGGCATCTCCCACTTTTTAGAACATATGTGTTTTAAGGGAACACTCCGCAGGCCCAAAGCGATAGACATTTCCAAAGAATTAGACGCCCTAGGGAGTGAATATAATGCTTTTACCGCCCAAGAATATACAGGTTACTATGCCAAGTCCGATGCGAAGCATTTTAAGCAAATTCTGGATGTTGTTTCAGATGTCTATCTTAATTCCACTTTCCCAGAACAAGAAATAGAAAAGGAGAAAGGAGTAATCATTGAAGAGATAAATATGTATGAAGATATGCCGAACCGACATGTGCAGGACCTGGTCATGAAACTACTTTATGGCGATCAGCCAGCGGGCTGGAATATTGCCGGTTCTAAAAAAAATATTTTCAGAATGAAACGGGATGATTTTGTGCGCTATAAAGAAGAGCACTATCTACCGGAGGCCACGGTGATCGTAGTGGTCGGGCAGGTGAATGAAAAGGAAGTGCTGAAAGAAATAAAAAAGATTTTTGATAATGTTTCCCGTGGGAAAAAAGCAAAAAAAGTTAAAGTGAAAGAAATACAGAAAAAGCCATGCGCCCTAGTTAAATTCAAGAAAACAGACCAAACACATTTCGTGTTGGGCGTACGCACCCATGATTTGTTTAGCAAAAAAAGCGCAATACTTTCAGTATTAGGCGGAATTTTGGGTGGCGGAATGAGCTCCCGACTTTTTCAAAAATTACGCGAGGAGATGGGAGTAGGATATTATGTTCGCGCGTATAACGACGCTTATACTGACCACGGATTTTTTCAAATTTCTGCCGGAGTGGATAATAAAAGGATAGCCGAAGTGATAAAGGCAGTACTAGAGGAATGTCGGAAGCTAAAAATTTACAAAGTAGAAGAGGAAGAATTAAATAAGGTAAAAGAATGCCTGATAGGCAACCTGAAGCTCTCGCTTGAGTCCACTGATGACATCGCCAATTTTTATGGAGGGCAGGAACTATTAAAACGCGAAACAAAAAATGCAGAAGACAAAATAGATAAAATACGCCGTGTTACCGCTAGCCAAATAAAAACTCTAGCCCAGCACATTTTCAAGAATAACAAACTTAATCTGGCGCTCATTGGACCTTTTAAGAAAAAATCCAAGTTTTTGAGAAAACTAAAGTTTTAGTTTGTTTGCTTTTCATCTGTAATATTTGTGGTATTATGTTCCTATGCAAGAAAGAAATGATGTAGCCCATTTTTCCATAACTACCGGGACAATGGTTCGAGCTGCCCTGGTTCTTCTTGGCATCTTTTTGCTTTGGTTCTTACGAGACCTAATCCTTATTATTCTAACCTCTATTATCATTGCCTCTTTCGTGGAATCAGCGGTTCCTCACTTCCGCAAAATAAAAATCGGCAGAATTTTCGGCATAGTTCTTTTATACGCTGTATCCATCCTTGCCCTGGCTGGAATATTTTATCTTTTCGCCCCACTTTTAATCACCGAAGTTTATAATTTTTCCTCGGCCCTTTCTTCCTACGTTCCCGGTGTGTACTTTTTAAATTATTTTCAAAACGAGGCCTTCTCTGGAGCCAAAGATATTGTCGCAAATTTATCACACAATTTATCGTTTTCATCGCTGACTGCGGTGTCCAAGGCCTTCATCGAAAATCTCTCCGGTGGATTTTTCCAAACACTTTCCGTGGCCTTCGGCAGTATTTTCAACGTAGGCATGATTATTCTTATTTCTTTTTATCTTTCAATTCAAGAAAGAGGGATAGAAAATTTTTTAAGAGTTATTTTACCCATAAAACACGAGGATTATGTGGTGGATTTATGGAATCGCTCCAGTCGCAAAATTGCTTTATGGGTTAAGGGTCAGCTTCTGCTTGGCTTGGTCGTCGGTGTTCTGATTTATCTGACGCTCTCTCTGTTAGGGGTACAGTATGCCCTGCTCCTGGCTATTATTGCCGGCATAATGGAACTCATCCCCTATGGAATTCTCGTCGCTTTGATACCCGCTATTTCCTTTTCTTATCTTTCCGGCGGTCTTGGCAGCGCGCTAATGGTAACTGGGGCCTACCTGATTGTGCATCAATTTGAGGTCTTCCTTTTTGCTCCTTTAATTATCAAAAAAGTGGTAGGGCTTTCACCTATCGTCATAATTCTTGCCGCTTTAATTGGTTTTGAACTTGCCTCTTTCTGGGGAGTAGTATTGGCGATTCCCTTGTCTATTCTGGTAGTGGAGCTCTCGAATGATATTGAGAAACGTAAAATTTTAACCAAAACCAACGATAAATAACGAATGAAAAAAAATAGTTTTTACATTACGACCACGATTCCATATGTGAATGCGGATCCTCATATTGGCTTTGCGCTTGAGCTTGTGCAAGCGGATGCGATGGCACGATATCAGCGGCTAGTAGGACGCGATGTATTTTTCAGTACTGGCACAGACGAATATGGTCAAAAAATCTGGGAGGGAAGTTTAAAGGAAGACAAGGATGTGCAAAGTTATGTGGATTTTTATGCAGAGAAGTTTCTGGGCCTGAAAGATGTGTTAAATCTCTCCTACGATAATTTTATCAGAACCACAAGCGGAGAACACGTGAAAGCAGCGCAGGAATTTTGGCGTCTTTGTGACGCTAAGGGTGATATTTATAAAAAAAAATACAGAGGGCTTTATTGCGTAGGATGTGAAAAATTTATTACTGAAAAAGATCTAATGGAAGGAAAATGCTCACTTCATCCGGATAAAAAGCCCGAGATGGTGGAGGAAGAAAATTATTTTTTTAGATTAGCAAATTACAGAAAGCAGCTTTTAGATTATCTCGCAAAAGAAAAAGCAATTTTTCCAGAGTGGCGTCGGCGTGAAGCAATTGATTTCGTATCCGAAGGCATGGAGGACTTTTCTATTTCCCGCGACAAGAAACGCTTTTCCTGGGGGGTGCCGATACCAGGGGACGATGCCCAAGTAATGTATGTATGGTTTGGCGCTTTTGTAAATTATCTTTCCACCTTGGGCTGGCCCGACTCCCACCATCCCCTCTCCCCTCCTCTGGCAGGAGGGGAGGGTCTTTTTGAAAAGTTCTGGGTCAATGGAGAAAAAATTCAGATAGCTGGGAAAGACATGGTTAAATTCCAATCCGTAATGTGGCAGGGAATGTTGATGTCGGTTGGAATGCCAACTACAGACACAATTGTTTATCACGGTTTTATCACCGGCGAGGGCGGAATAAAAATGTCTAAATCCCTAGGGAATGGCATAGATCCTATAGAAGTTGTAAAAGAATATGGCACAGACGCATTGCGTTATTTTCTTTTGCGTGAGATTTCTTCATTTGAAGACAGTCCTTTTACTATGGAAAGGTTTAAAGAGGCATACAATGCGAATCTGGCAAATGGGTTGGGGAATTTGGTAAGTCGTATTTTAACTTTATCCGAGAAGTATTTAAACAAGTGTCCAGAAATTCCAGAGCATTCTATCCCGCAAGAATGGAAAGATTACTTGGATAAATTTGAAATTAATAAAGCAGTGGATTTTACTTGGAAAGAAATCAGTGAACTTGATAAATTTATTCAAGAAACGGAACCGTTTAAGGTTATAAAAGTAGACGAAAAAAAGGGGAAAGAATTAATTTCTTCCGCTGTTATCCGCTTGTATAAAATAGCTAGAATGCTAAATCCGATAATGCCTAGCACTAATGAGTTGCTTAAAAAACTGATAAAAGAAAACAAAAAACCCGACCAGCCGTTATTTTTGCGCAAGGACTAATATGACCCCAAAATATATAGACATACACTCCCATGTCAACTTTACCGCTTTTGATGCGGATAGGGAGGAAGTAATCAAACGCGCGCTAGAGCGGGATACTTGGGTTATAAATGTCGGCACGCAAGTGCATACTTCTATTAAAGCGGTTGAAATGGCGAATCAATATAAAAAAGGTGTGTACGCAATCGTAGGACTTCATCCGATACATACCGGCGCCTCGTTTCATGATATTAAAGAATTAGGGGAAGGCGGCAAAGAATTTACTTCACGCGGGGAAATATTTGATAAAAATAAATACAGAGAACTTTTAAAAGATCCTAAGGTAGTAGCCATAGGCGAGTGTGGACTTGATTATTATCGGCTAGATAGCGAGTCAATTTCTAAACAAAAGCAAGCATTCGTAGAGCAAATAGAGCTTGCCAATGAATTCAATAAACCGCTGATGCTTCACATTCGCAATAATCCTGAAGACAAAAAGAATAACGCGTATTTTGATGCTCTAGATATTTTAAAAAAATATTCAAAGGTAAAAGGTGATGTGCATTTTTTCGCAGGGACTCTAGAAGAAGTCAAGGCCTTTACTGATTTCGGTTTTACGCTGTCTTTTACGGGTGTTATAACCTTCACGCACGACTATGACGAAGTTATAAAGGCCACTCCCATGAATATGATTATGTCCGAAACAGATGCTCCGTATGTGACCCCAGCGCCCCACCGAGGCAAAAGAAACGAGCCCTCTTATGTAAAAGAAATCGTTAAAAAAATTGCCGAAATAAAAAATTTGCCAGAAGCAGAAGTGGCGGCAGCCATTATAGAAAATGCTAAGCGAGTTTTTAATATTTGACGGCCAAGAGAGTTTTTGATAGTATGAAATCCAATGCCAGAGCCAGAAATCAAGGACGAAAATGAAAACAAAGAAGAGGCGGAGCCCAGGGTTTATGAACTCGGCTATCTTTTGGTGCCTACAATTTCTGAAGAAAATGTTCCTGCTTCCTATGGAAATTTAAAAGAGCTGGTTGCTTCTTTTAGTGGTACCCTTATAACGGACGAAATACCTAAGAAAGTTGCTCTTGCTTACATCATGCAAAAAACGTTGGCCAATGTGCGCAACAAGTTCAACACTGCTTATTTTGGCTGGGTAAAGTTTCAGATGAATGCCGATAAAGTTCTAGAGTTAAAAAAGAAACTGGATCTACACCCTGATTTAATCAGATTTTTGATATTAAAAACAGTAAAAGAAAACACCATCGCCGCCAAGAGATTTGTAGGCAGGGACTCTGCTTATCGAAAAACGCCAAGCGCTCGTAAGACCGAAGGCGAAGAAGCAGTGCCCATTAATAAAGAAGAGATAGATAAAGAGATAGATGCAATGGTGGCTGTGTAATCAATTCGCAATTAATAATTATAAATTAATAATTGAATTAAAATGTATTTAAATAAAGCAATTGTAATAGGAAATCTTACTCGCGATCCGGAACTGCGGTCGCTACCAACTGGGGCAAAAGTTTGCTCGTTTTCAGTGGCCACCAATCGGGTGTGGAAAGATAAAAACGGCGCACGCCAGGAGTCAGCGGATTATCACAATGTGGTGGTTTTCGGACGCCAGGCGGAAACAGTCGCGCAGTATATGAAAAAGGGGAGTTCAATCTTGGTGGAAGGCCGGATGCAAACGAGAAGTTGGGAGGATAAAACAAGCGGAGAGAAGAAGTATCGCACGGAAATAGTGGCGGACCGCACGCAGTTTGGGCCGAAGAGTGGCAGTACCGGAGGAGGTGGGGGAGGAGGCGCAGGGGCCACTGTTGCTAAAGCCACTACAAACCCGGAAGAAGTGGACTCAATAGAGTACCCAGAAGAAGACATTAATCCTGAAGACATACCATTCTAACATGAAGCAAGATTACTTTTCCGCTAATAACATAAAATATATTGACTATAAAGATATTGAAATCCTGAAGAAATTTCTAAATCCTAGTGGCAAAATTGTGAGCCACAAGCGTACAGGCGTTACCGCCAAGAATCAGCGCGCGCTCGCAGGTGCCATCAAACATGCTCGCTTTTTAGGGCTTTTGCCCTTTGTTGCCAAGTAAAGAAACTCTTCCCTGGCATACTTTTTATAAAGCACACATAATTTTCTACTGAAAATTTGCTCTGCTCGCGCCGTCGCGCTGCGCAAGGCTTTCTAAAAAATACGCCTGCGACGAGTTTCAAACTCGCTCTACGTATTCTCCGTTTTCGGTGTTTACACTAATAGTATCACCTTCGTTGATAAACATCGGGGCGTTTAGGGTGGTGCCGTTTTCAAGGGTAATCACTTTATTTCCACCCTTGGAAGTGTCGCCGCGCACTACTGGCGGCGCTTCTTTAACTTTGAAATTTATTTTTATCGGTAAACTAATTTTTATTATTTTTCCCTTGCCCGCCATAGCTTTAGCGTCGGTGGGTTCGTCATTCTCATCAGTCCAAACCAAAGCAGTAACATTGCTATTTTGTTTAAGAAATTTAGCACTGTTCCCCATAAGAATTTCGTCTAATTTGAATCTATTACTTTTATCTTCCGGCATACAGAACCAATATTCTCCTCTATTGGCGTAAAGAAAGATTACATCTTTTTTATCTATATCTGCTTCCTCAGCGGACTCGGATACATGGAAAGTGGCCGCGATTGTTTTACCTGAAATCAAACTCTTCAGCTTCACCTGGTTTTGCGGTTTACGCTGTTGGGTGCGGGCTACGTGGGACTCTACCACTTCGCATGGTTCACCGTCATAAATAATTATTTTCTTTTCGCGAATTTCGTTGTAGGGAAGCATGATAATTTAATTATAAATTAGGAATTACGAATTTCAAATTATTAATTCTTGCTAGGATTCTTCCGCAAATTTTTTCTTGATTTCTTTTAGAATATCGTTAGCTATTTTTTTGTTCTCTTTTAAGAATGTGCGAGTGGAGTCATAGCCCACGCCCAATTTTGTTTTCTCTTTTTCTTCTCCCTTCGGTACATAGAAATACGAATTTCCGCTTTTTTCTATCACTTTGAATTTTTCTCCCAAGGCCATAATTTCACCTTCCTTGGAAATACCTTCATTATAAATAATGTCAAACTCTGTCTGCTTGAAAGGCGCTGAAACTTTATTTTTCACTACTTTTACTCGGGTACGACTGCCCACCACTTCTTCTCCTTTTTTTATTTGGGCAATTTTACGAATGTCCAAGCGCACCGAAGTGTAGAATTTCAAGGCCTTGCCTCCTGGAGTGGTCTCTGGGTTGCCGAACATTACGCCTATCTGCATTCTAATCTGGTTGATAAAAATCACCACGGTCTTAGATCGGGCTACGATAGCGGTTAGTTTGCGAAGGGCTTGGGACATTAGCCGGGCTTGCTTGCCGACATGATATGCACCCATGTCACCCTCAATTTCATCTTTCGGAGTAAGTGCCGCCACGGAGTCCACCACGATTACATCAACCTTGCCGGTACGTACCAGGGACTCCACTATTTCAAGCGCTTGCTCGCCGTTGTCCGGCTGGGAAATAAGCAAATCATTAATATTGACTCCCAGCTTTTTCGTATATTCTGGATCCATCGCATGCTCGGCGTCAATGTAGGCGCAGATGCCTCCCAATCTTTGCGCCTCACCTACGATATGGAGCGAAAGGGTTGTTTTTCCTGAGGACTCAGGTCCGAAGATTTCAATAATTCTGCCTCGTGGTATCCCACCTACGCCGAGCGCCATATCGAGGCCGATGGAGCCGGTGGGAATGACGTTAATATCCACTTTCGGCGCATCCCCAAACTTCATGATGGACCCCTCGCCGAACTTTGTCTGAATGGACTTCAGGGTATCTTCCAGTACTGCTATGCCTACAGTTTTGTCTTCTTTCTTCTCTTTTTTCTTTAACATACTTATTCTAAAATTAACTGATAACTTTTCTCATCTTGATGCCCGAATTTATCTATGGTTTTTATATTAATCAGATTATATCCAGAAAGCAAGGCCACTGTCTCACTAAAGTTTCCACTCTGATCTATCGATATCACTCTACCATTTAGTATCAATTCTGTCGCGTTTTTTGCCTTACCCGTCACCCTTAGTACACTGTCCACGATATTTGCCCCATCTATTATGTTTACATTTTTTATTTTTACTCCGAATATTAAATCATAAGAGCGTAGAAAAGCATACACCAAAATAATAATAAAAAAAACAGAAAAAGCGAATATTCTTAAAACTTTCTTAACGTCTTGTGTCATAGCACATTATTTCCTGTTTCGTCACGCGTAATCTTCTCCAGTACATCCCTCGGCTTGGCGCCGTCTCCAGGCCCGATTACCCCGCGCTCTTCCAAACGATCCATCAACCGCGCCGCGCGAGCATATCCCAATTTTAATTTTCTTTGCAGATATGACGTTGACGCTTTACCCGCTTCAATCACGCATTGGCGCGCTTCTTCATACATTTCATCGTCGTCTCCCGCGTCATCTTCCAGTGCGCTTTCAAATATACTCTTGTCGGTGGAAATAGAACCCGCAGTCAGAGCTATTTCTTCCGAGACCTCGTCTTGGTAAGCGTCCGCCAAATATTTTACCACTTTTTTTACTTCTGATTCGGAAATAAAAGCGGATTGCAGTCGTTCCGGTTGCGCCCCGCCTGAAGAGTAGAGCATGTCTCCGGCGCCCAATAATTTTTCCGCTCCGCCGGCGTCCAATATCGTGCGCGAGTCAACTTGGGAAGAGACCTTCAAGGCAACTCTCGCCGGGATGTTGGCCTTAATTAAACCGGTAATGATATTTACCTCCGGTCGCTGAGTGGAAAGTATTAAGTGTATGCCGACAGCGCGAGACATTTGTGCTAGCCGTACGATGGCTGCCTCAAGTTCTCTGGGGTATGAACTCATAATATCCGCCAGCTCGTCTATGATAATGATAATATACGGTAAGCGGTCGGCATCAATCTCCACCTCCACCCCTTCCCCGTTTTTCTCCGTTCTTTTCGGTTTTTTACCCCACACATTGTAATGATATGATTCTATATCGCGTACCGACTCTGCTTCCAATATATCATACCGGCGGTCCATTTCTTTAGCTGCCCACTTGAGAGCGAGAATTATTTTCTTTGCTTCAGTTATAACAGGGGTAAGCAGATGCGGAATATTGTTGTAGAGAGTAAGTTCTACGCGCTTCGGATCTATCATGATAAATTTCAAGTCATCCGGGCCGTTTCTGTATAAAAGGGAAGTAATCATAGAGTGAATAGCCACCGACTTTCCAGAACCAGTCGTTCCGGCCACCAGTACATGTGGCATTTTGGCCAAATTGCCGAATACTGCCCGACCGGAAATTTCACGTCCGAGCGCGATGGTCAGGGGCTTGGGAGAATTTTGGAATTTATCATCCGCAAGGAGAGTTGCCAGACCGACTATTGACTTTGATCTGTTTGGAATTTCTATGCCCACCAGTGACTTGCCGGGAATCGGGGCTTCTATACGAATCGGGTGAGCGGCCAGCGCCAGCGCTAAGTCATTTTGCAGTCCGACAATACGGGAGAGCTTTATCCCTTCGGCCGGTTTTAAGGCATAGCGAGTTACCGTCGGGCCGATGGTTATTTCGTCCATTTCAACTTCAATGCCGAAGTTGGCCAGGGTACGTCTGATAATATTTGAATTTGCTTTTACATCGCCAGTATTTGGTTTGCCTTTATCTTCCTCGAGGAGAGAAAGCGGGGGAGGGGTATAAGTGGAAATCAAGCCACTTCTTCTTTTTTTAATCGGGATTTCTTCGTTTTCCTCTCCTCCTTTTTGAGGAGGAGCGCTCCAATCATTATTGGAGCGAAGTAGTGATTTTTTAGAGTTACCACCCCCTTCCCCCTCCTCGTCAAGGAGGGAAGTAGAAACTTCCTCTTCATTTTCGAGTTCTTCCTTGCTCACAATTTTCCCCTTTTTTTTATTTACGAAAAATGCCAAGATTTTTTTGAAAAATGGCCCTATTAATGGTCGGGTATCAAACATTAATAAGATTGAAATTATTAAAATTGCGCTCAGAAAAATCATACTTGCGTAAACATCCAGAAGAGAAACAAAAGGCGCGGATAATATCCTGCCCAATAGTCCACCAGAATATTCCCCCATAGTTACGTCTATCATCCCTAAACTGGCAAGCAGAAACATTATTCCGCTTATGGTGCGAGTCCAACCGATATCAGGATTCTGTGATTTTAGAAACGAAGATCCAAGTAAGACAAATAATGCCGGGAGAAGTATATAACCAATCCCGAGTAAGTAGTGGAGTTTTTCATAAGTAAATCTACCGGCTACGCCTGCTACGTTAAACGCAGACATTAAAAAAAATAATGCAAAAACAAAAAAGACCACTGCCTTTATTCCATGCTTTGTTTCTGTTTTTAGTTTTGGTAGGTTTTCTTTCTCATTTTTCTTCCGGTTGCCGTTTTTCGCCATGTGGGTATTTTAACATGAATTAGGTGCTAGGGACTAGGTTCTAGTTAAGCGAAAGAACAGAAAAGTTTTTTAAATGCCTTGCACAGGCTGACGAGCCGAGCAGAGCAAATTTTTAGCAAAAAATTATGTGTGCATTTTAAAAATTGTTTCTGTTCTGGAGCTTGCATTTTTATATGTCCTATATATAATGGACAAATGCAAGGAGATGAAAAAAATCTAAAAGACCCTGAACGAAAGTCCCTGGCTTCGTACAGAACAGGCCTACAAAATATGTCCGTTATATTGTCCTATAACAAAACCAATAAGCTTATTACAGCACTTTACATGGTAACGGACATAATAGATGAGAGAGAACCGCTTCGTAATAAGTTAAGGACACTAGGAATAGAAATCCTTTCAGACATTACTTCCATGACAAGGTCGAACCTTGTTAGAAATATACAGGCAGTTTTGTCCTTTTTAAACATTGCTTTCACCATGAATATGATTTCAGAAATGAATAAAGATATTCTCGTCAACGAGTTTACTCAGCTTAAAAATTTGTTCATTGTTCCACAGGATAATCCTGTGTGGTTGGAAGAATTTTTAAAGAAAGAAGAAAAAAAGGGGAAGAAGGTTTCGCCTCGCGCATTCCATAACAACTCTATAGGACATGCTAAGTCCACTAGGATTGGTGTCCAAAAAGGTAGTACTTTAATGCAGGCGTTGTCCGATATAAATTCAACCAGCATTGACCTTAAAAAAGAAAGACATCAAGAAATACTGGATATACTTAAAAATAACTTCAGTAACCAGCTTGGCTTAGTAGGTGCTACTATAACAGACATAAAATCCAAGGCCCAAGGACCGATAGCTTCTTGTGGTGAAAAAACCCTACAGAGAGAGCTTGTTTCTATGATGAAAGAAAATGTCCTTTATAAGACAGGATCAAAACGCTGGTCTAGGTACCTTATTAAGGACCAAACTTTAGAGAACCAGAAAATCAGCTAGTATCTAACACAGGCCTGTGTTTAATACTTGCGCTTACCCTATAATTGTGATAATATCGTATTGTGGGTTCTAGGCGCCCAACGGCGAGTTATCCACATAGTATATTGCTGTATTTTAGTGATATATTATAATAGTTCTGTGGCTACGAGTTACATGCGTTTGCGTGTTTCGTTTTCACAAAGTTGTATTTGCTTTTCGCTTACAATTTCGTCGAAAAAATTGTCAGTGAAAGCAAAGGAAAGGTCATTGAAAATAAAATACCTGCCCGAAATGAATTTCATTCAGGCGGGAGTTGTTGTTTTCAATGTAAGTTAATATCTGTTCATTGTTTATTATCCGCTTCATTATTACTTATTATTAGTTATTAGCGGATGAAAATAGTGATAGGAAAAATACGCTTTTAGTTTTGTCGAAACTAATTAATGGCGTAGAAAATTAGAAAAATTTATGAGTAATTTATTAAGTATAAAATCAAAATACCTTCTTGGGGTTATGATTGTGGCGGCTGTGGTTGTTGCTTTCGCAATGTTTGCGACTACCGCCTTGGCTTACACCCAGATGGGTACCCTAAGAGTAGGTTCGTCTGGTTCTCAGGTTGTGTCATTACAAGCGGCCTTGGGAGTAGGTGCCGATGGTAGTTTCGGTCCTATTACTAAAGCGGCTGTCATGGCTTTCCAATCATCTCATGGTCTTGTCGCTGATGGTGTCGTTGGTCCTTTGACCGGCGCAGCCCTCGGTGGCGTAGCTAGCGGTGGTTCTTACCCAGCAGGATGTTCTTCATCTTCCGGGTATAGTGTAACTACAGGTCTGCCATGTTCTGGAGGAGGCTCTCTTCCAGCAGGTTGTATGCCTGGCTATGCATTCAGTTCAACAACTGGTATGTCCTGCACCGGCGGTGCCGCACCAGCAGGTCCTTTGGCCGGTGGGACAGGTTCGATTACCTTAACTGCTTCAGGATCATATTCAAGCGAGAATGTTGGAGAAGGTGATGAGGACATAAAAGTTATGGCAGTTGAGGTTGAAGCGGATAATGGTTCAGATGTTCAACTCCTATCAACAAAAGTTGAATTTATTCAAGATACTGCAGGTGATCCAAAACAAATTTGGAAATATGCATCAGAAGTATCTGTATGGTTCGATGGAGAGAAAGTTGGGTCTGCGGATACTGATGGTTTTTCAAAATCAGGAAACTACTACTCAGCGACTATCCCTCTTGATGGTGTTATAGTAAGAGCAGGAAAGAAAATGGAGTTAGCATTTTCTGTTTCAGCACAATCAAGTCTTGAATCAACTGATATCGATACTGACGATTGGAACATTGACCTTATCAACCTACGATTCCAAGATGCAGATGGTATTGTTATCTCCGAATCTGGAGATGCAGCTGCAACAGCAGGTGGAACATATGCAAAGACTTTTGACTTTGACTCATTTGCAACAGCAACTGGCGCATCATTGACATTGACACTTGAAGATGATGCTATCAATGATGTTCACCTTCTTGACGTAGATGACGTACTGGATACATCTCACGCAATTACATCAATCTTGATGGATGCATCAGGTTCTGACATTTGGGTGGACGAGATGGTGTCAACTATTACAACAAACGGAGAAACAGATGAATCTGTTATCGTTATTAGTACCTGGATTGAGGTTGCTGGTGTACGAATCAGTGACAAAGAGGATGTTATTGCAGGAGGAGCTGTGACCTACAATGATCTTGATTATACGATTTCCGCTGGAGATGAAGAAGAATGGATCTTTTGGGTGGAAATGCAAGATGTAAACGGAGATCTTGATAATGGAGATGATGTACAACTTACCGTAGATACTTCTGGAACTGTAGCTCAAGACGGATCGGGAGATACACTTACAGCTGCCGGAACAGATCCTGTTGGTGGAGTGCATATTATGCACGACAATGGTATCCGACTTGTCGGAAACAGTCAGGTCGCAACCGCTTTCACTATTGACGGTGTGAACAATGACCGTGTAGAGCTTGAGCTCATCTTTGATGTGTTCAACTATGGTGATGTAACATTGTACATTCCTGATGGCGACACCTTGACTGGTACCCCATCAACGAGCGCTACAACGACTGCGCCAAGCACCACCCAAGAAGTTGGATACCATATCCAGACATCTGGAACGGTAACACCGCCTTCAGCTCAGGTTTCTGCAGTGTTGACGGAGACTGACGATGATCTTACGCTAGAGACCAATGCGTACGAATTGAAGTCAGGAAAGACCGGAACATTCAACTTGAAAGTTACTATTTCGGCGGATGAAAATCCTTCAATTGATAATGTTGGATTTAGAGCGTTACTAGCAGGACTTGGTTGGGCGACATCAGATGTTGCTACAGCCGCTGTAGTGTACACCGCTAATCTAGGAGACTACAAGACAAATTACGCAACAATTGCTGACTAAGGTCACTCTTGGTTTCGTAGTTGCTTGATAGAATCAAGTTAGATGGACGACGAAAGTCGTTCCAACAAAAAACCACCTCAATAAAAGGGGTGGTTTTTTGTTTTGTATTGAGTTTCTGATTTAAATGATGTAATATGATGCTTATATGGAGATGGATAATACAGAAGATAATCTTTCATTGAAGATATTGCGAGTACTATTAATCAGTACTCCTTTTCTGTTTACTTTGATATATATTCCGGGATTCACATTTCCGGGAAGTTTCCCGAAAGCGATATTCTTGTATATAGCCGTATCCATAATTTTGATTGTTTGGTTAATAAACATATATAGAACGGGCGTTGTTGTGTTTAAAAAAAACTGGATAAATATAGCCGTATTCGGTTATATTTTAACGCTTTTTATTTCAGGCATAGCCAGTGGGCATTTTGAAGAGTCCCTTTTCGGGGCTATCAGTCGTATGACCGGAATTGCCACCATGTTGTATATTTCCGGTTGGTATCTAGTAGCTTCTTCGGTATTAAAACCCCGCCACTTTACATATGTATTTCGAGGATTATTATTTTCAGGGGCTATTTTAGCGGTTATTTCTTTCCTGGGGCTTAACGGTTTTGGTTTGCAAGCGTTTAGCTTTCTGGAACAAGGCGGGTCGTTATTCTCCAATAACACGTTTTCCGGAATTTATTATGTCTTTGCTTTTTTCTTGGGCGCTATTTTGTTTACCAAAGAGAACTCATTAAAGTGGCGAATATCATACGCGCTAGCCATGCTCGTTATTCTCCTAAATCCCGACATTTTTAATTTTCAAATCTGGCAAAATTTTGGAATGATTAAAGAACTTTTTAGTCACCCATCGCTTGTTTTAGGAACGGCGCGAGCTTCTTCTGCTGTTATGGGGATAGGGATCATTCTCACTCTCATACTCTATGTCATTCATCGAGTTCGTGGATCCGTTGTCGTTAAGAGCGTCCTGTTTTCTTTTATTGTACTGGTATTGGCAGGCGTCTCTCTCGGGTTTGTGGGCTCTACGATTGCCCAAAAAGGGTTTGGAGCCGATTTTTTTGCGAGCCAGAACGATATTCATCGCCCAACAGCCTGGAAGCAAGTAGCCAGCGGATTTTCAAATAGGCCACTGTTGGGATATGGTATCAATAATATTGAATATGCTTTTCAAGATACACTAGGACCGGAAATTCCATTTATAAAAGGAGAAAAATGGTTTGATAAAGCGCACAACATTTGGCTAGACCTTGCGTTAGAAACAGGCATATTGGGTATTCTTAGTGTAATAATTTTATTTATTTCAGCTTGCTGGTATTCATTTAAACATTATCGCGATACTCGCGACTTTTCTGCTCCTCTTGTTTTATTGTTGCTGGTTTTACATCTTATCCAAATACAAACCTCGTTCAATATTAATACGAGCTTGTTTATGATATTTATACTATTTGCATATGTGTCGTCATTTAGTCCGGAAAATATTTCTTATAGTGTCTCGCCTAGGACTAAATCGATAACCCTGTGGGCTGGGGTTATTCTCATTGCGGGAGCAATGATATTTACCGCAATTATCCCCGCAAAACACAGTCGGGAACTTGTTGGCGCTCTGACTTCGGCTAGTTTTGAAAAGCGTATGAATATGTATAAATCATCACATTCAATATATGGCTATCCCGCAGATTACGCTTACTTCATAACTGAAAGATTCACAAATGCATGGCTTGAGAATCCGGCGATATTTGATAACCCTACAGCAAGGGCAGGCATAGCGACCGAATATAACGCCATGATTGATTTATACGAAGCGCATTATAATCAGTATAGAGACAATTTGAGATACAATATGAACTATGCGAATAATATTTTTATTGCAAGATTGTTTGGTGTAAATCGTTTGGATCGCGCCGGAGAATTGATTGCGCGAGCCCAAGAACTCTCAACTAGAATTCCCCAGGTATTTTGGTTAGCCTCTCTCCATGCCAAGTATACTGGCAATGAAGAATTGGCTTTTAAGGAAGCTGATAAGGCAATTGCATTATGTGAAGCTGTTCGCGCAAGGTTTAACGAAAATCAATTAGGCGAATTTTGTGGCGTATCGTACAGCCTGCGTGGTTTTTTAGAAAAAACCAAGGGCTTAAATAATAAACTTTATTTTCATTTACAAACGATATAGTATTTATTAAGAGCAAGCAAGAAAGACAGATGTATTGTGATTAAAGCCTATTTTGTATGGAAAAAATAATCGTAACAGGCGGGGCGGGTTTTATCGGGTCGCACATTGTAGATGCGCTTATTGGCGAGGGCTACGAGGTGCATATTGTTGATAATTTATCAACTGGGAAAAAAGAAAATGTAAATCGGAAGGCGGTGCTTCATGTGGCTGATATAAGAGACAAGGAAAAATTGATATCGATTTTCAAAGACGCCAAATATGTTTTTCATGAAGCGGCTTTGCCTCAAGTCCAATATTCTATAGAAAATCCAATTGAAACGCATGAAATAAATGTCACTGGTTTGCTCAATGTCTTGGAAGCTTCAAGATTAAATAATGTTAAGAGGTTAATTTTTGCGAGCTCGAGCGCTGTGTATGGCAATCAAGAAACATTGCCTCTAGTTGAAACTATGGAACCTTGTCCTTTATCTCCCTACGGAACCCACAAATATATCGGAGAAATTTATTGTGGTCTATGGTCAAGAATTTACAATCTAGAAACAGTTTCTCTTCGATATTTCAATGTTTATGGGAAAGGTCAGTCAAGTACGGGTGCGTATGCTTCTGTGATAGTAAAATTTATGGACCTCAAAAAAGCTGGTTCACCTCTTACGGTCACAGGAACGGGCGAGCAGACACGAGATTTTATAAATATAAAGGATGTAGTTTCTGCCAATTTGCAAGCTATGAAATCTACTAAGGTAGGAAAAGGAGAAGTCATAAATATAGGCAGTACTTATCGAGTTTCAGTAAACGAGATTACGGAGCTTATAGGAGGTCCTGTAGAGTACATAGAGGCTCGTATTGAACCTGCAGATACGCAAGCCGACATCACGAAGACCAAAGAATTACTAGATTGGGAACCCAAGGTTAAATTAGAAGACGGGCTTGCAGAATTAAAGGATTTTAATAACATCATAGGTTATGAACAATAAAAATGATAAGAAATACATTTTCTTTGATATGGACGGTACTTTGACTGAGAGCAGACAAATTGCTTTGCCAGAAATGATCTCTGAGTTAGAACGTATTAAAGAAAAATATAAAATATTCGTAGCTTCAGGGGCAGAACTCAAGCGAATGATGTGGCAAGTTCCCATTTCTGGAGTAACTTATTTTGCTCAAAATGGAAATGAAGTTTTTGAAGATAACAAATTACTCTGGAGAAAAGAATTACCGAATAAGAAAGAAATATTAGAACACATAGAACTTCTTAAAATAGGTTATCCCAATTCAGAAATAGAGGATAGGGGGTCAGAACTCGTGGTTTCCTTTACAGGATTTCATGCGTATTTTGATATCAAGAATAAATTTGACCCAGATAGAAAGATAAGAATGGAGATGCTAAAAAAATCTCCACATCCCAACGCTTATGTAGCGGGAACTTCAGGGATAGATTATATACCTTTTACTAAGGGTGAAAATATCCAGGATTATATAACCCAAAAAAATATCAGTCCAATTGAATGTCTTTATATTGGGGATGCATTGGAACCCGGAGCAAATGATTATACAATTTGCGGAATTATTCCTACATTTGCCGTCAAAAATCCAGCAGATACTTTAAAGTTTATTCAGCAGTTATAAAACAAGTTTAAAAATTAAATTAAAAAAGTATGAAAAATAAAAAAAGAGCATTGGTGTGTGGGGCCGGAGGTTTTATCGGCAGCCATCTGGTCAAAAGATTGAAAAATGAGGGATACTGGGTTCGGGGTGTTGACCTCAAGAATCCGGATTTTAGTCCGACAGGGGCTGATGAATTTATTTTGGGCGACTTGCGGGATCAGGCAGTATGTCGCAATGTTTTGGATCAGCCGTTTGATGAGGTGTATCAGTTAGCCGCTGATATGGGGGGCGCCGGATATATTTTTACCGGCGAACATGACGCGGACGTGATGCACAATTCCGCAACTATTAATCTTAATATCGTTAATCTGGCTCTTAAGCAAAAAATTGGCAAAATATTTTATTCGTCCTCTGCTTGTATGTACCCGGCATATAACCAAGAAGACCCGAATAATCCTAATTGCACAGAATCATCAGCTTATCCTGCCGCTCCAGATAGTGAATATGGATGGGAGAAGCTCTTTAGTGAGCGTCTTTATTTGAGCTACTTTCGAAATTATGACTTGCAAGTGCGCATTGCTCGACTTCATAATATTTTTGGACCTTTTGGGACATGGAAAGGGGGAAAGGAAAAAGCTCCTGCCGCCCTCTGTAGAAAAATCGCTGAAGCCACAGATGGTGGCGAGATAGAGATCTGGGGCGATGGCGAGCAGACACGCTCCTTTCTCTACATAGATGAATGCATAGAAGGTGTAAGGCGTTTAGTGGATTCTGATTTTACCGGACCGGTAAATGTCGGGTCAGATGAGATGGTGACAATAAATCAATTAGCCCTTATGATTATGAATAGCGCAGGTAAAAAACTTTCACTAAAACATATTTCCGGACCTCTCGGTGTTCGGGGCAGGAATTCCGACAATACTCTTATAAAAGAGAAACTGAATTGGGCACCCAGCGAGCCCCTAAAAAATGGCATCAATAAAACTTATAGGTGGATTAGGGAACAAGTGAATTTGTAAATTATAATAACAAAATTCTAAAATATGAATAATGATGAATTAAAAAATTTAATAATTTATACTGGGGTATATATGCCTCCAGAAGGGAATAAGGATAGGAAAATATATGAAAATCGTTCTTCCATATGGTTTAAAACTTTTGACAATGCACAGAGATTGGGTATCAAGGTTGTAGTCAGAGATGACGGAGGACTGCCAGAAGGAATGTTAGAGAGAATAAAAGCATATGAAAACATAACAACTGTACCAAAAACTGCACCTAATACATTAGGGGGTGGCAGGAGAGAGGCTTTGCAAAAAGCGATAAATATTGCCAAGGAAGATGGAATTTTGAATCCTGTTTTTCTTTGGACTGAACCAGAAAAGGATGATTTGATAACAGAGAAGGCCTTATTGCCACTAGTTCGAGAAGTCAATGCTGGCACTAATATTGCTGTAGCTGAAAGGAAGGAAGAAGCTTGGGCGCAATTACCTCCATTTCAGCGTTGGATAGAAAGAAGAGCAAACAAAAGAGCAAATCAAGCAGTTCTTCAAGATTCAGCTAAACCCGAAGGGGAATTAGATTTTTGGTTTGCACCCAGGGCTTTTGATAAAACTGGAGCTAAGTATTTCTTAGCTTACAACTCTGATAAAGGTAGGCTGGATTTATGGGATGCAATTTTTGTTCCAATTATTGATGCGATAAAGGCAGGAGAAAAGGTAAGAGGCGTACCTTTAAATTTTCTTTATAATGAAATTCAAATCAATAATGAGTCCGACGAGTCAAACAGGGAAATTAAAATAAAAAGAATGGAACAGTATGCGCAAATTTTAAAAGAACTGGGAGATCAAAAATGGGAAGATTTTTTCAAAGATGCAAAAGGGGAACTAGAAAGGATAAGAGAATTGAATAGAGACGCTTCAGGGAATCAAGGGAAGTTGGAAGAAGTAAAAAGATCATTAGTAAAAAACTTTTTTAGGTTGAAATAAAAGCATGATTATTGTTCGACTTTCAGGTGGAATGGGGAATCAGATGTTTCAGTATGCACTTGGGCGTACTCTTTCTTTAAAACACAATGTTCCTCTTAAGCTGGATGTGACATTTCTAAATCATAGAGTAAAAATGTCGTATATGTTTCGACCACATTTTTCTTTTCGTAGTTTTGATTTGGATGTTTTTAATATAGATGCCACATTTGCTCAACCAGAAGACATATCATTTTGGAATAGGCCTTTTTTAGGAGGAAAACTTATGCTAGTTATTGACGCGATTCTTCGCAAACTTGCATTTTTGCCCGGCTGGGAAAAATCTTTTAGTTTTGATAAAAAAGTATTAGACCTTGGTCCAAATACATATTTAGAAGGTTTTTGGCAAAGTGAAAAATATTTTTTAGATATTGCGCAAACAATTAGACAAGATTTTACATTAAAAGAACCATTATCTCTTGCGACCCAAATATTACTCGATGATATAAAAAATACAGAATCACTTTGTGTGCATTTAAGGAGAACCCACAGTGGGGGTGGGTTTCATGGCGGGTATGATATGGGTTACTATGAAAATGGGATAAAATATATTAAAGAGAAGAAAAAAATTGGAAAAATTTTTGTATTTTCGGATGATATAGAATGGTGCAAGCAAAATATAAAATTTTCCCATCCAACTATGTTTGTGGGTAGTGAATACGCAGGCAAAAAAGGTGAAGGGCATTTATACCTGATGACTGCTTGTAAATTTTTCATTATTCCCAACAGCACTTTTTCTTGGTGGGGGGCATGGCTTTCAAACAATCCTGATAAAATTGTTGTTGCACCTAAAAAATGGTTCACTGATGCGAAAATCAATACCAGTGATTTAATTCCAGATAGCTGGCTACGAATATGAATAATATAATCAATAAAATCAAAAATTTGACATTTGAAGATGTGAATAAAAATTTAATTCTTCTTGCACTGCTTGCTTTGATTTACAGATTGGGGAACTTTTACAACACTTTTATTCCGAAGCCGTTTGAAATAATAGTTTTGCTGATTGTTTTGTTGGTTATAGTTGATATATTCAAGAATAATAAAATAAAAGAGTTTTTCTTTTCCATACCCAGGGACATCAAAATAGCTTTTATTTGTTTGGTTTTTTCTGTTTTGCTCGGCTGGGGGGTATCCATTTTAAAGGGGATTCCATACACCTTTAACGCGCTTCTGGAGTTCGGCGCTTTTATATTTTCTTTAAGCATATTTTTATTGATTTTGATTTACACCAGAAACGATAAAAATTACGTTAAAATATATTTTTACGCTCTGCTTTTGCCGGCTGTATACGGGATTTTTGTATTCTTTCCCAAAGCAGTTTATTATCTCTCGCTCGGGAATGCCGGCACTTTTTTGGGTCTTACGATGAATCCGAATATAATATCAAAGATTTTGCTTATTCCGGCATTTTTTTTCATCACCTATTCTCTTTTCAAATCGGAAAACAAATGGCTTAGAGTAAGATACATTGCAGTTTCTTTTTCCTTGGTATCTTTATTGTTTTGGACTGCGTCTCGTGGGGGACTTATCTCTCTACTTTTCGCTTCAATTTTTATATGGCTTGTTTTTTCATTTAATAATTTTAATTGGAAAAAATTATTTTATAGCGGACTTCTTATTTTTGTAATTCTTGCAGTAGGGTTTGCTTTAACCCCCAACACGGGGAAACAAAGAGTTTTTCTGAGAATTTTATATCCAGCTGGGTCTGATGCTTCTAGTTATTTAGCAATTAAAGATAAATCGGTCGGTTATGTTGTTGATAAGTTCATTAATGATAGAGCCGACAGTCCGGTCTTTATTAATCCTGAAAGAGAAACTCGCTTTCAAATCTGGCCTTTTTATTTCAGGCAAGTATGGATAAATCCGCTGGGCATAGGTCCAAATACCCATTTTAGCTTTAACCTTAGAGATTATAATGGAGAATATATAAATTCCGGTCCGCATAATACACTCCTTCAAATTTGGTTATGGGGAGGGTTGTTGGGGATACTTAGTTTCCTTTATATTTTTATCAGCGCGTTCAAGAACCTTTTTATTAAATTAAAATCTGATTTTAATCCTTTCACCCTTGCATTGCTTGGCGCTCTTTTTGCGGTTAGTATTTCTATAATGTTTGACGATAGTTTGGGATTTTTCTGGTTTTTTATAATTTTAGCTTTGGCTTTAAGATATGAAAACACCACTAGTTAGCGTCATAATGCCTGCCTATAATGGCGCAAAATGGATTGAGAAAGCAATTTTAAGCGTTCTGGTCCAATCCTTTGCGGATTTTGAGTTTATTATTCTAAATGACGATTCCAGTGATAATACTGAGGAAATCATTACTGCTTTTACAAAATACGATAAGCGAATCAAATATATTAAGAATGAACGTAATTTAGGGGTGCAAAAAACTCGCAATATTGCCTTGGATATATCTTTGGGCGAGTATATTGCAGAAATTGACCAAGATGATGAATGGATAGACAAAGACAAGCTAAAGAAACAAGTTGAGTTTTTAATAAAAAACAGTGATTACGTATTAATCGGAACCGGTGTCATTGTGGTTGATGAGGGTGGGTCTGAAATAGCCAGGTATTTTATGCCTGAAACTGATTTAGAAATTAGGAAAAAGATTTTACGCGCGAATTGTTTTATTCACTCCAGTGTTTTATACAAGACAAAATCCGTTAAAGAAATCGGCGGTTATACTGTGACAAAAATGTCAGAAGACCATGACCTTTGGCTTCGGCTTGGCAGAATTGGCAAATTTACGAATTTGCAGGAGTACGCGGTTCAGTATTGTTTTAGCGTAGGGGGATATAATTCTCAGGATAAATTTTTGCGTTTAAAACAAAATCTGCTTTTTGCGCAAGAACATAAAGATTTTTATCCGAATTATTTATTTGCAATAATATTGGGATGGACAAAAATTTGCTTTTATCCCATTTTTAATTTAATGCCCGCACGCCTAAAAGGTATATTTTTAAAATTACACAAAAAGATTTAAGCATTGCAAATTACGAAACTCCTTCTTGGCATACTTTTTGATAGGCAATCTATCTCCGCAAGCTTGCGGAGCGAACTTCTCGGCTCGTCAGCCTGCGAAAGGCCTCTCAAAAAGTACGCCTGCGACAAGTTTCGTAATTCACGGTAAACAAACTTTCTTGATGTATTCTTCTATTGGCAGAGTGTTTTTAAAATGAATCACTTCCATAATTTTATTTTGGGAGTAGGCCGTAGTATTGGTAAGCGCTTTAAGCCGTGAAAACGTTAAAGGGTTTTTTCGACGAGTTATGAAACAAATCAAGGTTAATATCATGGCGGCAAACCAAGCGACAGGATAAGGAATAGCTCTGGTTTTTTGGGCGATAACTGGAGGTATATTTTTTACCAAACTATCCAGATCTTTAAAAGCTATGGGGTTATTTATTAAATATGCGTCGCCATATGGAATATTCGTTTCGGAGAGTTCTATCATTGCTTTCACCACTTCGTCAATATAAACAATGTTATATATTCCTTGACCAATGTTTTTATAGGAACCACTTCGCACACTTTTTATAAGTTCTAGAAAACTGTTTCCTTCTCGACTTTTTCCAGGGCCGAAAATAGTGGTCGGTCTCAATATATGCGCTTTTAGACCGATTTTTATTCCGTCCAAGACTATTTTCTCGCCTCTATATTTAGACCATTCGTAGGCATTGTGTGGGTTTATTACTCCGGCGCTGGAAAGATGTATCAGTTGACAGTTATTTCGGAGGGCAATCTCGACGATGTTTTTTGTTCCTAATACATTTACCTTTTCCATTTGTTCAGTTTCCCAAATAACTCCCGCGCAGTGGTAGATAGTATCAATGTCCGGTGGTAAGTTAATCGGGTCGGTAATGTCGCCAATGATTATATTGATATTTTTGTTATTGGAAAAAATAGGAGATTCTTTTCTTTTTAATACATAAACCTGATGCCCCTTTTCAATGAGAGAATTAACAAGATGTTGTCCAACATATCCTGTGGCTCCTGTGACAATTTTTTTTTTCTTTATTGGATTGTCTATCGGCATATTTTTGTTTATATTACAAATAGTATAACAGACATCATGATGATTTTGCTAGTATTTAAGTTTATTAATATAATTTAAGTGATAAAATATACTTGTATTTTTATCAAGGATTTGATTATAAATGATTTGTATTATATGATATACTGAAATTTATTGAATAAATTATTTGTATACTTATGAAATATAGTATCAAAGATATTAATCTGGCAAAAAAGGGAATTACAAAGATTGAGTGGGCCAGGAAGGATATGCCCGTGCTTTCCGGTATTGCGGAGGATTTTAAAAAAACAAAACCCTTTAAAAATATGACTATTGGGGTGTGTTTGCATGTGACAGCAGAGACGGCAAATTTAATGATTGCGCTTCAAGAAGCGGGGGCAAAAGTCGTTTTGTGCGCTTCCAATCCTCTTTCCACCCAAGATGAAGTGGCTGCCGCTTTGGTGCAAAATTTCAATATTCCAGTTTTTGCCAAAAAGGGAGAAAGTAAAAATGAATATTTTGAGCATTTAAATAATGTGCTTGATATGAAGCCAGATATTACTATGGATGATGGAGCTGATTTGGTGGGGGAATTACATTCTGCAAGACCAAGCCAAGCTAAAAAAATACTTGGTGGAACAGAGGAAACTACAACCGGTGTTTCTCGTCTTAAATCAATGGCAAACGAGGGGACACTTCTTTTTCCAGTTATTGCGGTAAATGAATCGATGACCAAGCATTTTTTCGATAACCGTTACGGCACCGGCCAATCTACTTTAGATGGCATCATTCGCGCCACCAATAAATTGATAGCCGGGTCTGTTTTTGTCGTTGCCGGTTATGGATGGTGCGGAAAGGGGTTAGCAATGCGAGCTCGTGGTATGGGAGCCAATGTTATAGTTACCGAAATTGATGCAGTCAAAGCCATAGAGGCGCTAATGGACGGATTTAGGGTTATGCCAATGACACAAGCAGCCAAGGAGGCGGATTTTATTTGTACCGTTACCGGCAATACTGACATTGTCGGATCAAAAACATTTAAAATTATAAAAGATGGATGCATAATCTCCAATTCTGGTCATTTTGACGTGGAAATTGATCTGGTTGCGCTTAAAAAAGTCACTAAAACCAGAAAAGTTCTGCGCGATTTTGTGGAAAGTTATAAATTAAAAAACGGTAAGACTGTATTTGTGCTTGCCGGTGGAAGATTGGTAAATCTAGGTAGCGCCGAAGGACATCCGGCATCAGTTATGGATATGAGTTTCGCCAACCAAATGCTGGCTGTGAAGTTTCTTGTAAAAAACGCGGGAAAATTAAATAATTCGGTTCATGTTTTACCCGAGGCTTTGGATAGAAAAATTGCCACCTTAAAATTGAAAAGTCTCGGGGCCCAAATTGATGTTTTGTCTAAAAAACAAAAAGAATATATGACCGGCTGGAGGGATGGGACGAAATAATATGAAAATTGTAATTACTGGCGCTCAAGGGGTAGGCAAGACTACCTTAGCCAAACAAATCAATAAGCATTTTCCTGATTTTAAAATTTTGCCGGAGGCAGCCCGGCTAGCTGTGGAGGCGGGATATAAACTTGATTACATTGCGACAGCAGAAACAGAGCTTTGGCTAATCGCGAAGCAAATTGAATTGGAAAGTATCGAGAGTAAATGGGTGGCTGACCGTTGTGGCATAGATTTACTTGCATATATACATCATTTATTTTCTGATGAATCATTCTTGATTGAATTTGCCACTAAAACATTAGTGCCAAAATTTAGTAAATATGATTTAGTTTTATATTTACCTAGTGGACAATTTGCTATTGAAGATGATGGTGTCCGAACAACTGATATAAAATTCCAACAAGCTATAGATGAACGGATCAGAGACATTTTAGAAAAGCATAAAATTCCATTTGTTAAGATAGTCGGTTCACCTGAAGAACGATTGGTGAGAGTTAAAAATTTACTTGCATTTAAATAATAGATTTGTTATCTTCTTACATCAAAGGTAATTTTACCTGCATCAATTTTATTCATATTTATAGAAATATTTTACACTTTCTGGCAATCTTTTACTAAGACATTTCTTTATCTTCTTTTTAAATTTTTTCATTTGATTTAAATAAGTTTTTATATTTTTCTTTATTATCCAAAATATATTTTGGTAAATCTTTTTCATCAGTCCAGAATTTGAAATTCCTGCCAATAAAGTCTTTGTTCTCGGCCATTCGTTGCTCTATTTTGTCGGTATATTTAGGAGAATTAAATTCTTGGTGCGAGTAACTATTGAGTTTGCGTTTAATAAACTCAGCATCCCCCATATTTGTAAAATGCCATCCCCAATTCTGGTAGGTTGGTGCTTTCATATATTCTCTATGGGTATCGTGAGCTCGAAGATTGTCCAAGGTATCATTTTTTATCATTTTATAGGGTATAACTGATGTGCCTTCCCACCATTCATCAGATTTATTGTTGAGATAGTAAGAATATACAGTTTGTCTAAGTTTCCATCTCCCAAATGGGGGCATGTTTAAAGGGTTCCATATCTCATCCACATCGCCTATGAATACTAAGTCGTCATCTTTTAGGTGGGTAAGAGCATACCGCATACTTTCTTTCTGTGTGTATTCTCGTTTCCACCAATATAAATTTTGGGGTTTCCACCAATATAAATTTTTTGGGACACCTGGACTTTTCTTTGCTCCCAGCAAGAGAATCGGATCGTCGGAAGCCATAACAAAATGTTTAATTTTGGGCAAGAACTTCTCGTATCGTGCCATATTCTCCTTAAAATATAAGGGTTTTTTAAGACCTGTAAAAGTTTCATCACTCTCACAGATAATAAATTCATCTACATAATCAGAAAGAATATTTAGACGAATTTCTAAAATATCCATTTCACCACAAAATGAAAATATATCTATTATTGCCATAAGTAATATATAATCTTATTTGAATTTATTAATAAAGAATCTATTCATACAATTTTAATACCTTTTACGGGAATAATGAACTTTCCGCCTTTTTTTAAAAAATCCTGCTCTTTTTCTAAAATTTGTTTTTCATAGTTCCAAGCTAACATTAGATAATAATCAGGTTCGTGACTATGTGCGTAAAGAGCGCTCACAATAGGAATGTGCATACCCGGAGTAAACATATTTTGCTTGACTTGTAAGTCCTCTAACGCATAATCTAAAATATCAGTTCCTATATTGCAATAATTCAACATTGTATTTCCTTTGGCTGGCGCTCCATAAGAGGCAATCTTTTTTCCCCGTTGCTTTAAATCGGTTAAAAGTTTTATTAATTGTTCTTTTTGTTCTGTTATTTTACTTACTAAGCGCTGATATGTTTCCAGATTATCCATCCTTTTTGACAATTCTAGTTCTATATACTTGTTTATGTTTGTAGTGATTTTATGCTTACCCTTGTGTCCTACGAAGATGCGTAAAGACCTGCCTTGAACTACGTTTACTTCAATGTCGAATGCTTCTAGGTCATGCATTTCAAATAATTTTTTGAGAGGACGAAGCGCTAGATAAGACAGATGTTCGTGGTATATAGTATCGTAAGTAAGATTTTCAAACATATCTGCTAGGTAAGGGGCTTCCATAACAAACACTCCGTCATCAGCCAAAAGATTCTTTACGCCCTTGAATAAGTCGTGGTGATCGTCTATGTGAGCTACTACATTGTTAGCTAGGATAACATTTGCCTTTCCTTCATCTATTACTATCTGTTTGGCTAATTTCTCACTAAAAAAATTCTCAAGAGTTCTAACACCAAATTCCTTGGCTATCTTTACTACATTAACAGCGGGGTCAATTCCCAGTGTACGAAATCCTCTGTCCTGAAAAAATTTTATCAAAATGCCATCATTGCTGGCTATCTCTACAACAAAATCATTAGGCTTTAGGAATCTGCCCATTACATCTTCAGCATAAGCTTTAAAATGATTAGATAGTTTTGGCATACCTGAACTGAAGTAAATGTAATCCGAAAACAGCTTTTCTTTGCTAACCACACCTGAAAGCTGAACTAGGTTGCATTGATTGCAGAAACATACCTGCAAAGGGTATCGTTCCTCCGTTTCAAATTCTTTCTCTGTTCTTAAAAAAGAATTAGCCAAGGGTTGACTGCCTAAATCTAAAAACTTTATTAGTTCTCTAGAGCCGCATATTCTACATTGTATGTTGTATTTCATATTTTTCCATATTTGTAATTACTCTTAAAGCATGTTCAATGTCTGTTAAAGGAGTTTTGCTGTTTTTAACGCAATCTATAAAGTGTTCTAATTCATTACGGAGAGGTTCGGTTTTAGGTTCTTCTAGTTTATTATTGTCAAACATCCACTCTCTTATCTTTTCTGGTGTATTAATGAGCTTTAATTCCACTTTACCTTTAAAATCTAATAAATCTACTACCGAAAACAGATGAGGGGCTATCTCCCAAAAAAAATTTCTCCCCGCTGAATTAGAATGCGTCAAACTAATCCTTTCCAAGGGCCTTTGTTTTCTTACTTCGTCATTGTAACAGTATTGATGCGCTACCATAAATACTTTATCTCTTAATAACTTTTTGACTTCCATTGCTTCCTTTAAAGATAAGACCATTGGTTTTTCTACCAAAACGTGCTTATTTGCTTTTAGCGCCTCCTTAATATACTTAAAATGGGTATCAGAAGGTGTAGCAATTACTACACAATCTACAGTAGGGTCAATTTTTCTGTTCATAATTACAAGTTCTCCATACTCGGGAATTAATCTAGCATAATGCTTGCCCCACTTACCTGTACCCAAAAGTCCAATTCTCATATCAACTTCACTCTAATAGTATCTTTCTCATAATTCTCTTGATTGCGAGGCTGAGTGCAAAAAGCTAATTCAACTGTGTCTTCCAGGAATTTACCTGCGTGAATAACATTTGGCGGATCATACACCATATCCCCAGCATTTAATATCTCCATCTCCATCTCTCCTCCCTCAACAGGCTTCTGGTACCATTCGGCTTTACCTGATAAAATATAACACCAATGAGAATCCTTTTTGTGGTAATGATTGGAACGAATGGATCCTGCTTTGCAGGTAATAAGTAAAATACTTTGGATAGGACTGTCTAAAAGTCTGGTGATTCCGCCCCGTCCATCTATAAATTCCGGTTTAATGTTCCTTATAATTTTCATATCTAATTATTATACAATAGCATTAAAAGAAAGGGGATAGCAAGTTTTTAGTTATAATTTTTTTATTATATTTTTAAACATTTCCTCGCAAGAAATTTAAATCTTTTTTATAATTATTAAAAAATCATCCCCATATCCGTTGACATGACGTAGATCTCTGGTTTCTAAAATATATCCACCTGGGAGTATTTTTTCTATACCAGATACCCACTTTTTAGGAGATTGCACATCTTCTATGACCAAAACTCCTTTTGGCTTGAGTTTATCTAAGAAGTTATTTACCACAAAAACAACATCATCATAGAAATGGCTTCCATCATCAATTATAATATCAAATTTTAAATCTGTTTTATATTTTTTTATATCACTTAAAATAAAATTAACTTTGTCTGATACATAGATTCTTTCATCCACAATATCTACACCATAGATGTTTGATTTAGGAAAATATTCTTTCCAAGCAAGCAGGCTGCCACCTTTTTGGACCCCAATTTCTAATAAATTTAAATCGACATTGTCTTCAAACTGACTAAATATTTCATCATAAGATTCGCCATAACAATGTCCTTCTGGCTTATCACCTCTAACTTTATCAGTGTCATACTTTAAAAGTATTTCTGATATCTTCTTACCTTTATTTTGTCCCCTCTCTTTCTTTGACGATAATTGAGTTTTTGAAAATGGTCTTTCAATAAAATTCTTTGTTCTAAAAAGGATCTTATTTACCCCTATGGAGGTTTGTTTCTTTATTTTTTTAAAAACTTTATTAAAAAAATAGCATAATTGCCAGAATTTTTTGTTCATGAATCTGTTAATTGTTTTAATAATGCTTGGCTTGATCTTGTTTTTAGTAATTAAAGCGCTATTCACAGGGGAAAGCATTGTTTCATTTAATTGAAAATCGCAAGTCCATATCGTGTAAAGCGCCCTCTCTATTATATGGGCTTCCCCGGGAAGCTTATGATGAGAAAGAAATGTTCTTAAATTTTCGTAAAAAACTCTGGGAAATTTCTTTATATTTTCTCGTGGTACAATATAATTGGATCCTGGAGCAAATTTAATATATTTTGGGATTGCGGGGTTTTTGAAACAAAATCTCAAAAAATAATTATAATCCTTAAAATATTTTCTTTTGAATGAACTTAAGTGATACCAATCATTGTTTATCTCATTAAACATTCCATCTTCTCCATAAAAACAAACAGGCATATATGTTTTGTGGTGTTTAGTAAACAGGGGAGTGAATGATGTGTTATTGCAAACCTCATCGAATTCATCTTTTGTAATATACTTTAATATATTACCCTTTGTTAGTATCATGCTATCCGGTAGATTGTCATAATTATCTATGATATATGTAAATTTGTCATATATATCCCAACCGATGTTTTTTACTTTTATCACCTTTTTGGGATCAAAAGGCCTTATCCATTCATTTGTGTCGCTTCGGTCATAGATAATATAATTGTCTGTGTAGTCCAAAATCCAGCTGATATCAGCATTGTAATTTGAAACCATTAAAAAATTTTTCTCAATTTTCATGTTTATATTTTTATAAATCTGCTTATAAAATTTTTTGTTTTAAGTGAAAGCATACTACCAATTTTTTTCTTCAAAAACAAAAGGATATTTCTATCTTTAAATTGTCTTGCTTGACTATCTTTTGTCTGGAAATAATCTGGATAATTCTTCTTGTACTCTTCAAATTCTCTAATACAAGTTGCATAATCGCTTAATTTTCCATCTCGGTCTTGATACACCCACCCTTTTGTTATATTGTAACCGCAGATCCAATAGCCATCTGACACATTGTGTCCCGCCCAATATTTCGGAGCTATGCAGTATTTTAGATTTTCCGATAACCAAGCAGAGAACCAGGCAAAGCTTGAATTGGAAAGAATTAAATAATGCGCATTTTTTATAACAATGTAATCTTTAGCAATATTAAAATGAAAAACATCATAATTTGGGAAAAACTTTTTTGCTTCATACGTATCATCAGTGATAACGACGAATTTAAAATTCGTGTTTATTTTTAGCATATTATTCACGGCATCTTCCCAGTATTTCTTGCTTAAATAAAGATCTTTATGCCGCGCGTACTCTCCTCCGCGAAAATTGATAACGCAAGTATTTTCATTCGAATAGTCGTAGCAATCAAACTCGTCTTTAACTTTTAACCATTCTTTTATTTCGTTTTTCCTGTGTTCAAAATATTTTTCATCTTGCATCATGCCGTCAATTTTTGTATTTGGGAACACACTCACCAAATCTTTATCATAAAGTCTTATATCAGAACCATTAACTGGATGAATCATTTTCTTTTCACGGTAGTAGTAGTTTATTTCCTCCGGTAATTTTTTAGGAGGGCCGCCTTCAGGGCCTTTACCTCCCAGAACTTTTTTTCCAAAATCCAAGTTTAAAAAATCAGTTCCTTTAAATTTTTCCGGATGCATAATACCAAAGTCGTAACCTTTATCCAGGGCTATCGTCCTTGTCGCTACATAACAAAAAAGTTGGTTTCCAAACCCTTGGCCATTATACATTTCAGTGACTAATAGATTACCTTTTTCAAAATCAGGGTAACAGGCGTTTTCACCTATTGTTTTATGATATACAAAAGTTTTCAGTCCCTTATTTTCCGACAATGGCGTTTCTCGGCCGAATAATAGCGCTTCTTCAAAAGGGGCGAATTTACATCCATGCTTTTCAAAAATGTGTCTCATATTCACGCAGATATAACCATCTTCATTCCAATATTCATGAAAGGGTTTCCATTCCATGCCAACTTTTTTCGGAAGTTGCATAAGTTTTTTAGAGCGTAAAGAAACACTATTGCCGACTCTTTGAATTTTTCCATTAATGTCTCGGTATGAAAAATTATCATTAGGTAGTGGAAAAGGGGACCCAACAAAGTCATATTGTAGCCATTGTTCTCGCCATAGTTGCGGTTCTCCCACTCCTCCATCAGGATGTATTAGTAGGGCAAAATCAGTATCTATGTGGTCTCCTAAGTCAAACACAACAGCCCTATTCCATTCGTCAATGATATTTGTGTTTACAATGATGTTCTTTACAGCCCCAAATTCTATTCCTTTTGAGCTATAATCAAGAGCTTTTTGTTGCTGAATTCTATATTTTTCGGAACCGAAACAACAAAGAGTAACATTTGGAAGTTTTAGTTTACTCATAATCTTTTGGAATAAAAAGCCCGGTTTCTTTCATATAATCAAAAATACTATTTGGTTTCACATCCGGGCGTGTTCTTTTTGCAAGCTCAAACATTGTTTTCCTGCCCGTGCCCAAATACTCTAGTTTGCTTGTTTTTCTATTCCATTTTTTTATTCTTTTAGCAAGCAACTTTGCTATTACGTCTATATAGTCGCCTTGAGTGTATTGGTCTTTGTACGCCTTTGGGAAGGGGAAGGGATTGGGCTTAAATAAAGTTCTAATGATTAGGTGATTGGGATGTGTTTTTACTATTTCTTCACCCAGTTTTTTGGTTAGAGCATAGATTGCAAAAGGATATTGAGCAAATTCAGTTGATATAAAAATAAAAGGTGTATCTTTATAATATTGCACAAGATTAAAAGTGCCGTAGGTATTGGTCGTAAAGCATTTTTTCTTGTCTTCTAATTCGGCTTTTTTGACATTAGTATATGCTCCTGTGTGTAGGATTAAATCGTATTTTTTCTTTAGTATAATAGGTTTCGTAAAATCAAAATCTTTCCTACTCAGATAATCTCCGGGTAAATGTTTTTTAAGTTCGGTGGCCAATTTTCCGTTGCCACCGGTAATCAAAATCTTATCCTTCATAAAATTCCTTTACTTTTTTGATAATGAATTTTACTTCTTTATTGGTTAAAGCGTTGTGAACCGGCAAGGTAAGCAGTTTCAACCAAACCTCGTCATTTACCGGCAAGGGCCTCTTGACAGCTTTCTTCCAATAAGTCATCTTTGAAAGTGGCTTAAAATGAACTGAAGTAACAATTCCATTATCCGCAAGATATTCACTTAGTTCATTTCTATTTTCGCATTTCATTGTATAGTACTGAACTGTGTGCGAGTATTTCGGTATTTCTATTTCCGGCATATTTTTAAATGCCTTGTTATACATTGCCTGGATAGCCCTTCTTCTTTTGTTGGTTTTTGTGAGTCGGCGTAGTTGACCTAAGCCCACGACTGCCTGGGTGTCTGTCATATACGCTTTAATTCCTTGGCTTTGGGTAATATCATAATCCCAAGTGTACTTTTTCCCCATTGCTCTATCATAGGTGGATTTTTCCACTCCAAGCCATGTCAAGGTGCGTAATTTTTTATAAATTTTTTCGTCATTTGTGGTTATGGCTCCGCCATCCCACATCGGCAAAGATTTTACGGCCTGAAAACTCCAAATGGTTATGTCTGCATCTTTGCCCGCGCCCGGTGTATACATCGCATGAGCGGCATCTTCGATAATCAGTCCTTTAAATTTTTTTCTTATTCCTTTTATATTTGCCAATCTTCCATGCGAATCAACTGTAATTACGGCTTTCGTTTTTTTAGTAATGACTAAAGATTTAGGGTCAAGGCAAAGCGTATCCGGATCAATATCCGCAAAAGTTACATCCATATTGTTCCATTCACCGACAATGGCGTCGGATACGAAAGTCATCGGAGTGGTGATAAGCTCACCACCTTTAATGTTATAAACCTTTAGACATAGGTCTAAAGCGGAAGTGCCAGAATTTGTGGCAACACAGTACTTGGCACCGACATATTTTGCGAATTTTTTTTCAAACTCTTGAGTTTTTGGTCCAAATCCCCACCAGCCGGAATCCATGACTTTCAGGAGTTCCTTCTTGGTTCGCGCATCTATTGTTGGTTTTAATACAGGTATCATCAAGTTATCTTAGCATAGCGTAAGCCAAGATAAAAGCCTTTTTTAATTTTCTTTATATTAAGCTGTCTATTTGGTATAATTTGGCGAGTTTTTGTATTATGACTTTATTAAAAAAAATTATAAAAGGGGTAAAGTTTAGGCTAGAAAGTCATTTTTTGCGCTGTGTTGCTGTTTTTGATTACCTAAAATCTAATAACAATATTTACAATAAACCATCCATGTGCGCATTTTATCAGTGTTATAAAAGACCCAAATGTGTTATTGCAACGCTTACCTCTTTCCGGAAAATATATCTGGATGGCACAGTCCATCTTTTTTGCGACCAGGGGGACGACATGAGCCATATTGCCTCGCATTTTAACTGCAGATACGAATATATAACCAATAGAACGGGGAATGGCACCACTCTTTATTTTTTGTCTAAGGAACGGCTCATACCTTATGTAAAAAGATTATTATTTGCCGCGCAGAATTCGAAGGAAGATTTCTTAATGATACTGGAGGACGATACGATATTGCATAACAAGATCAGAAAGTTGAAATTTGACTGGAACTGCATCAAATCAAACCATCACTACAGCGGAGGAGGAGTCACTTCCTTATTGAAGGCCCGCAACAGCTCCATTCCGAGTTATATCAGGAATATGTATTTTGCCGGCTGGGGAGGGGTAGTGCTTAACAGGACTTTCTTTGTTGAACATTTTTCCAATGAAAAGGAGCTTTTAGTCGCTATTGACCTTTTATCTCCGTATATACAGGGGCAATGGAACGGCGCATTGCCCATGGATGCCATCCTAACGGCGCTCATTCTGTATTTCGGCGGAACTGTCGGATGGTATCCAGGTTTTTCTGAAGTTCAATATTGGCGATATAAATTCAAACCCTTTTTAGGAAGAATTGACGTAGTTCATAACGATAAAAGTTTATATAACGCTCCTTTGTCGAAGTGGGAAAACAAGATATTTCAGGGCAACTAAGAAAACATATTTTTGATTGATGTTATGATGCCTTGCCATAGTTTTGAGAAAGCATTCAGGTAATTTTTTCTATCTTTATATTTTTCTTTCATATATGCTTTTTCTCTTTTTTTTAACTCGTTACTTATATTACTGGTTGTCTGATGTTTGCCCAAGCCTATAACGACATTAACTTTATTTAAAATATCCGGTTCGCCGTATTTTTCATAAAGTTCTTCATAGTAACCACAATCATTCATCCAAATTAAATTCTCATCGAACATTAACGGATTTTCATTTTTAATCGAGAGTACCGAAGGGGAGCCGATAGTGTTTTTACCAATATATATTTTTTGATTGTATCTAGGGAAATGTGTATTTATTATTCTTCCATCTCCCATGTCGTGTCCGCATCCGGTAACCAGCCAATTCCCTTTGAAATTATCCAATATATCTTGCATAGAATTTTCATCTGCCAAATAGTCATCCATGTGCAATATTTTTATTATCTTACCCCTGGCCATTTTTATAGCCTCGTTAGTGTTTTTGGATATTCCTTTCCTGGGATTTTTAAAGTAATTTATATTTAGTGATTGATATGCGGGGCTTGCGCACAGATTTTTTACCACGTCATCTTCCGAATTATCCGATATAACCACTTCGAAGTCCTTAAAGGTTTGCTTCTTTAGCATGTCAAAACTCCGAGTAAGCATTTTCAACGCTCCTCCATGCATTTCATATGTTGGTATACAAATACTAATCAGTATGTTTTTCATTTATATCTTTTTTTAAAAATTATAATGTTATAAAATGATTCATTTGAAAAATCCCCGTATTCTTTTTTATTTTCAAATATATCCTTGACAGTATCTTTTATGCTGTACTGCGGGGTGTAGCCAAGATATACTTTGGCTTTTTTTATGCTTACTTTATAATTTCTAAAATCTTTCATACCCTTCACCTCTATGCTTATTTTTTTTCTTGTTAATTTTTCCATCACTGATTTGACAATATCCACTGTCTGCCCCACGGTATAATTCCCAGAAGCGGCATTGAATACTCCGCTTATGGAATAGTCGGCCTGTATTGCTTTAATATAAATTGTCACCGCATCTCTTATATCAAGCACTGGTCTCCAGATAGCGGGATTGTTTACGGTGATTTTTCCATTCGTCATCACTGCCTTGAACATAGTATTGACCAAAAGATCAAATCGCATACGGGGGCTATATCCAGAAACTGTCCCCTTTCGCAACGCTATTACTGAAAAATTTTTATCTTGTAGTTGCAACACTCCTCGTTCACCTTGAAGTTTTGATATTCCATAGGGATATTCACATGTAACCGGAGCTTCTTCGTCGTAGGGCTTGCCCATAGTATATCCGTAAACCGAACAGGAGGAGGCATAAATAAATCTTTTTACCCCGGCCTTTTTTGCTTCATAGGCAAGGTAGGATGGCAATGCGCCATTATAAATAAAGTTTTTAGCGGGGCTGTATTCTGCCATTGGATCATTTGACAGTCCCGCAAGAAAAATAAACTGCTCGTACCCCTCCATATCTTTGGCTGAAATATCAAAAAGATCTTTTTTTATCACCTTAATTTTTTTAGGTAGATGGTTGCCAAACCAGAGAAGGTCTACTACATCGACGTCATATCCAAGCGCGATTAATTTCGGTATTAATCTTGACCCCACATATCCAGCTCCACCGCCAATTAGAATTTTCATTTTTTCATTTTAATTTTTAATAATTTATTTTGCTTGCCGCAATCAAGCGAAGTATCTTTTGGAAGCTTAAACGGCACATCTTTTATTGAAATTTTCCCTGTATTTTTTAACGGGCTCACTCCTTTTGCGTATTCAAATACTGTCTTTCTTTTGCCGCCAACGTGATAAACACCGACTGCATTCTTTTTAATTAATCTAATAATAAGTCCGGCAATAACGGACACTTTTTCTCTGCTGGTCCATTGGTCAATAAATGCATTTTCATAAGGAAATATATTCGGTCCAAAAGTTGTTCTTATTATTAGTGAATTATCATACATTCTCACGGCGCATTCGCCACCGAGTTTTGACCACCCATATTTGTTTACCGGGTAAACAGGGTCTTCTTCTTTATATCTTCCCTTGTCTCCCTTAAATATATAATCTGAATTTACATAAACCGTTTTTAAATTATTTTCTATGCATAGCTTGGTGACATTCACCGTTCCGCTAATGTTGGTTTCGATAGCCAGTAATGGGTTATTATCTACTTTTGGGGGAGAAATGAAGGCAGCGGCATGCACAATACTGGAGATATTTTTTCTCCTTAGGTATTTTTTCATGGACTTATAATCCGTAACATCAAATTCCTGATGAGTAGGATATAGCCACTTGGGCGCCAATTTCTTGAATTCGCTTCCTAGGAGTCCGCTTCCACCCGTGAAAAGTATTTTTTTCATGTGTTTTTTACAATAACCTTCTGCCACCAAGGTTTATTTGTTTTATACCACTCAATAGTCTTTTTAATTCCTTCTTCAAATGTGACTGATGGTTGCCATCCTAGCTCGTTGGTGACTTTTGAATGATCCATTGCATAACGCATATCATGACCTTTGCGGTCCTCAACGAAAGTTATTAGATTTTTCGGCTTATCCAGCAAGGCCAGAATTGTTTTAGCGATTTCTGCTCCGTTTTTTTCCGAGTCACCGCCAATGCAGTATGTTTCTCCAATCTTGCCTTTATGGATGATTAAATCAATCGCTTCACAATGATCGATGACATATAAATAATCTCGTACTGCTTTCCCTTGACCATAAATTGGGAGCGGTTTATTTTGGAGAGCGTTAGTGATAAAAAGAGGAATTATTTTTTCCGGAAACTGGAAAGGTCCGTAATTATTGGTGCAATTTGAAATTGTAGCGGGGAAATTGTAGGTTTCAACAAAAGCTCTGACCAAGTGGTCTGATCCGGCTTTAGAAGCAGCATATGGAGAGCGAGGAGAGTATGGCGTATCCTCATTAAATTTTTCTTCTAAATTATCCAGAGATAATGTGCCGAAGACCTCGTCCGTAGAAACATGATGAAATCTCTTGATATTTAATTCCTTGGCTACTTCCAGTAAAATTTCGGTACCGACAATATTGGTCCGGATAAAAATTGCCGGTCCGCCTATAGACCTGTCTACATGAGACTCTGCGGCGAAATGAACGACCATATCGCACCCCGTCATTGCTTCCTCTACTGTTTTTCTGTCGCATATGTCGCCCCGAATAAACATATAATTTGGATTTTTTTCTACACTCTTTAGATTTTCCAGATTGCCGGCATAGGTTAATTTATCCAGATTTACAATTTTATATTCAGGATATTTCTCCATCAGATATAAAATGAAATTTGAACCTATAAAACCTGCTCCGCCGGTAACTAGAATTTTCATCATAAATTTATATCGCAATCTTTTAAGAATGGCGTATTTTTATCTTTTTCTGAGAGAATAGGATTTTCGTTTCCCCAATCTATTCCAATTTCTGGGTCGTCAAAACGAATACTTTTGTCTGATTCTTTATCATAATAATTATCAATCTTGTATTGGAATTCGGTGTTATCAGTTAAAGTCATGAATCCATGCGCAAAACCTCGTGGTACAAAAAGCTGTTTTTTATTTTTTTCCGTCAGTTCAACAGAAACCCATTTTTTATAGGTGGGTGAATTTTTTCTCAAATCTACTGCGACATCCAAGACCGCGCCCCTTGTGCAGGTGGTTAGTTTGGCCTGGGAGTGAGGAAGGTTTTGGAAATGCAATCCCCTAAGTGTTCCCTTGAGTTTACTAAAAGAGTGATTATCTTGAACAAAATTGGTATTTATGCCCTGCTTTGCCAGATTTTTTTTATTATAGGATTCAGTAAACCACCCGCGAACATCTTCAAATATATCTAGCTCGATTATTAAAACGTCTTTTATGCTTGTTGGGGTAATTTTCATATTATTTAATGCGAAAATTCTTATTTTTTTCTGCTTTCCAATACTACTTGCATGAGATATTGGCCATATTGCGATTTTTCATATTGTTTTGCAATTTTAATCAAATCATTGCGTTTTATCCATCCATTTTTATATGCTATTTCTTCCAAAGCGGCGATTTTAGTATTTTGCCTTTCCTCTATAATTTTTATAAAATCATTAGCATTTATTAGAGAAGTTATTGTCCCAGTATCAAGCCATGCAAATCCACGGCCGAGTAATTTCACATCCAAATCGCCGGCATTCAAATATAATTTATTGATGTCCGTTATTTCCAGTTCTCCGCGACCGCTCGGTTTAATTTTTTTAGCAAAATCAATCACCCTGTTGTCGTAGAAATAAAGGCCGGTAACGGCGTAGTTTGATTTTGGCCTTTTTGGTTTTTCTTCAATGGAAGTAACTTTCCATTTTTTATCAAATCCAACAACGCCGAATCTCTCTGGGTCATTGACATAGTATCCAAAAATAGTCGCGCGATTTTTGTTTCTGACTGCTTCTTGTAAAATTTTTATCAGACCATTACCATAGAAAATATTGTCGCCCAGAATCATTACTACATTGTCTTTGCCGATAAATTTTTCGCCGATAATGAATGCTTGGGCCAGCCCATCGGGAGACGGTTGTTCGGCATAAGATAATTTTAGCCCGAAATTTTTACCGTCACCCAAAAGTTTTTTAAAATTCGGCAGATCACTAGGTGTTGAAATAATTAGGATTTCCCTGATTCCGGCAAGCATCAAAATAGACAACGGATAAAAAATCATTGGCTTATCATAAACAGGCAGGAGCTGCTTACTTATAGCCATCGTTAGGGGATAGAGCCTCGTTCCGTTACCACCTGCTAGTATTATGCCTTTTGTGTTGTTTCTCATATGATATAAATATTTTAATTTCTTCATTATAATATAGATTTATAAAAATTTCACTGATTTTTGTTGTCAAACTGATATTAGCTAACCGCCCATGATTTCTTTTAATTCTGTAAAGATAGATCTTTTTATCGAAAATAAAACCCAGAAATAGACCGCAGAAGAAATTATAATGTTAAATATTACCCCAATGCCAAAGTATTTAAGAATTAAAATTATCAGAGACATAACCATGACTGGTAAAATAACTGTCTTTAGTGTCGGTAGTATCTCAAAGTTATTTATTTTTTTCATTTTTCTCCACATAGTCCAAGCTATCATTGATGTGGAAGCTAAGGTGGCTACTGCTGCTCCAGTTATTCCAAACTTTGGAATTAAGAAAAAATTTAATATTACATTCATAATAACGCCAAATATATTTGCCGCTACTAATTTTTTTTGTTGATTATATACAAAGATGGAATTTATCAGTAAAATTAACGGAAAGGAAACCAACAACATTATCATAAGTATTTGAAATACGGGAATTGCTTCAAGATATGCTTGGCCAAAGACCAACGGGATAATTTGATTTGCCAGAATCAGTCCCCCAAAGGTGATCGGAATGCCTATCAGCATGAAAACCTCAAGAGTTTTTTCCAAAACGACCTTAAATTTCTCGTTGTCTTTGTTGGCCAATCTGGCCATTAAAGGGAATGATGCGGAGGCAATCATTGATGGGACGATTATAATAAATTGAAAAAACCTTTGAGCCGCCGCATAAAGGCCGATATCTTCGGGAGCTTTCCATATGCCAAGCATGAATATGTCGGTATTACCCATAATACTTCCAACCAAGGCCATGACGGCAAACGGCAGAGCAGTTTCGAGGACAAGTTTTACGGCTTCCGTATTTGTTTTCGTAATAAATTCGATTATGTTTTTTCGAATGCAGGATAGGATCAATAGAGCGCCCGTGGCGCTTCCCGTCGCATAAGCTATCGCCAGCGACAAGGGGGACGGGTTCATGCTTATTAAAACGATCCCCAATCCCAAAATGACAAAATTCATGGTTACTTTTGTCATCATTTCTCTTTCCATTTTTTCCATAACCCGGTTGATGGCAAAACCCATATTCCTAATCACGTCAAAAAAGAAAATAACAGCTATTATGAAAAATAGTCCCCTGGCTTCCGTTATGTTTGATATGTACGGACTTACGAAAATTACCAAGGTGATACTTATTGTTAAAATAATGCTTTTTAATAAAAAAGCCGCTGAGATAAACATCTTATGGTTATATTTTTTTTGTGATATTTCTCTGGCTACCAGATTCTCTATTCCCATATCGGAAAAAATCATCAAGAGCGATGCGATAGACAGCGCATAGGCAAAGATTCCCCAGCCTCCGGCCCCCAGCTCTCTTGCCGCGTATACAATAAGGCCCAGTTTAATCAGACGCCCCAAGGATTCTCCGGCAAAAAGCCAAAAAGTATTTTTTACTATAATTTGTTTTGTATTATTATTTACAAAAAGAAATTTTATAATTTTATCCATGTTCAATCAGTTTAGCACATCTTTTTGTTTTTTAATTATTCTTTCTCTAAGGTTGCTTGACGAATAAGTATGATTACGGCTGTTGTAAATAACTTTCATTTTTGGAAGCTTGTCCCTCGAATAATTAGGTCTGTCTTTCCAATCTATACCCATAAAACGAATATCCGGATTTAATTTTTTAAGAAGATTATAAAGGCCAACCTCCGTATTGTATATAATGATTTCATCAATATATTTACAGGCTTCTAATTTTATCCTTCTTTCTTTCACTGTTTCAACAGGTTTGTTTTTGTCTGGTCTGTCTATACTTGGATCTACTTGTAGTCCTACAATTAGATAATCACATTTGGCTTTAATCTCTTTAAACATTAAATAATGTCCAGCATGAGTTAAATCAAAAGCGCCACAAGTAAAACCGGTTTTATTTCTATTTCTCTTCTTCATATTAATGGGTAAAGATAATTTGTATTGTTCTTAAAATTATTCCAAAATCCATAAAAATATTTCTATTTTTAATATAAAACAAATCATATTGGAATTTTTCTTTTGAATTCTCCACTGTATTTGCATATCTGTATTTTATTTGAGCCCAGCCGGTGAATCCTGGGCGAATGATGTGACGAAACTCATAGTGAGGAATAGTATTTTCGAGCTGAACGACAAATTCGAGGCGTTCCGGTCTTGGGCCCACCAAAGAAAGATCACCTTTTAATACATTTATCATTTGTGGTATTTCGTCTATATGAAGTTTTCTGATTATTTTCCCCATAGGTGTGATGCGATTGTCATTCTTGCCTGCCCACACAGCGCCATTTGATTCCGAATTCATTATCATTGAGCGAAATTTATAAAGCTTAAAGGTTTTATTCTCCTTTCCAACTCTTAGCTGGGTGTAAAATATAGAGCCTCTGTCATAAAGTTTGATAAGCAGAGCCACGACTAGGAGAAATGGAAAAGTAACTGTCAAAACAATCAAAGAAACCGCAATATTTATAAAATAAGTAATGATATTATAAGAAGTAGTGTTTGTGCTTTGAACATTATGTAGAAACCATGTTTCATCTATGGAGTCAACCGGAATTTTCCCAAGTATGTTTTCATATGCATATGTCAAATCTAGAATATTTTTAACATTATTGTATATTAATATTAGGTTTCCAGTTTTTTTCAAAGAATCTTTTGATACAATGAGTGTGTCAACCTGAGTCTTAGCTTGTCTTGTCGTGAATTCATCAAGAGATGAATAGATGCCAAGAACATAAAAACCAGATTGCGGGTAAGTTTCTATGTAGTTTATGATTTCTTTAACGTAAGCGTTATTTTTATTTTGATCAACAATACAAACTATGCTTTTTCGAAAATTTATTGAGAAGATATTGCAAAAAATTCTTCTCCATCCTATAAATAAGATCACGAAGATCGTGCTAAATATAACTAAATTTGTTTTTGGCGCGATACCGAAAGATTGAACAATATAAAAGAGTATAATACTTGTAGAGAAAGCCACTAATGATGCAATTCCGATCATTCTTAAGTGGGGTATGGTAGGCTTTATTAATTGTGTTTCGTATAAGTTGAAAAGGAAGAAAACAAAAATCCATATACCAAAGACAAATACAAAGGGCATGAAGTGGCTACTCACAACCTGCTGTGAGATTTCGCCCTGAAACGCCACTTCAAGCATGATGAAAAACGCGGTTATGAGCATTGCCATGTCCCCAAGCAAAAGTAATACCGACCTGGCCCCCTTTTTCATTGTCTTACTATAAGATTTTCAGGATAAATTTACAAGTAGCGAGCGTGACTTGTGTTATAATCAACCAATGGGGCATATTCTTTTTTTAATTTGGTATATGATAGCGATTTTGCCCTTTCTTATTTTTATAGAAGGGTTTCAGATGTTTAAGGACTTTATGAAGAAGAGAAACATAGAGGTAACTTGGCTGCATTATATAGTAATAATTTTAAGTATTTTAGTAATTATCCTGTGGCTTGGCGGGTATAGATAATTTTTTTTAATGCAAAAATTTAATTTGACAAGGCACATGCTCGTGCTAGTATAGATGCGCCGTGAACCGCGTGAAGTTGGGTGGAAATCGATAACGCGAGCCAAAAGGTTTCACTCTAATGAATGGTCTTGCCCCTTGGAAAAGGGGGGAGTTCGTGGTTCACGGCACAAATTGTTCTTCTTACGGGCGGGTTCTATCGGTTCCCGAGAGGGGGTATCCAAGAGGGCGATTGATCACATGTGAGCGCCTCACACTGGATACTCGCCGGTAGACCTGCCCACCATCTATGGCGGGGATTTTGAGACCACCTCGTGGTTTCGAAATTTGGGGAAAGTTGTTCCCAATAGCGTTTCTCAGCGCTACCTCGCCACCCTTGAGGCCGACCGCTTTTTGTGTCGGCCCTTTTTTATGCTATAATTTAGCCAATGAATAGGCATTTTCTAAAAACCCTGATTATTTTTACCAGCATGATAATTCTGGGACTGGTTGGAGTTGTATTGTTAAATTATCTAAACCAAAGAGAGCCGGATGATTCTCAAATGCTAAATAGTGTAGGTCTTGCAAACTAGCCGTATTGTGCTAGGATGAATTTACCGCAAAGAAGATAGGGAAATCAATTAGAAATTACGAATTAAGAATTACGAATTTAATTTTTAATCCGTAATTGATAATTCTTAATTGATTGTAACTCCTATTCAGTGGGTCGACGGCGGTTTGCCGTTTTTTTATTGGAAAATAAGGAGCTAAGCGACTATATTTTCCTGTATGCCGACTAAGGTCGGCGGTTGAAAAATTATGTTCCAAAAATCAAAAAAAGAAGAAATGATGAAAGAGCTGGAAGGGGCTATTAAAAATGCCCTATCCCTCGTTTTCGTGAATTTCCATGGCTTAAATGTGAGTGATGAAACGATACTACGTCGAGATCTCCGTAACGTTGGAGTAACTTACAAAGTATTCCGAAAGACATTACTGAAACGTGTACTAAAAGACAAAGCCCTGGGAGAAATGCCGGAACTTTCCGGAGAAGTGGCCATCGCGTATGGAAAAGATCCGACCACCTCTCCCCGAGAAATTTACAACTTCCAGAAAACCCACAAAGGCATTCTAAATATTTTGGGCGGAATTTTTGAGGGGAAATTTATCGATAGCGGGAAGATGATGGAAATAGCCATGATTCCAAGCCGGGAAGTGCTTTATGCGCAGTTCCTAAATCTTATCAATTCACCCATTCAACGTTTCGCGATAGCTATGAGTGAAGTAGCTAAAAAGAAAGGTTAACATACGAATATGCGAATAATACCAATATACGAATCATTACGAATTCGTATCCATTCGCATCATTCGAATCATTAGTAGATTAGTATATATAATTAATTATGAATAAAGATACACTTTTAGAATGGTTAGATAAAGCAACAACACTTGAACTTAATGAAGTTGTGAAAGCTATTGAAGAAAAGTTCGGTGTCTCGGCCGCGGCGGCGGCCGTGCAGGCCGGAGGCGCTCCGACCTCGGTCGGAGAGGAGAAGGATGCCTTCACGGTCGTGCTTGCTTCTTCGGGGGAGCAGAAAATCGCAGTAATGAAAATTGTGAAAGAGGTTTTGGGCCTTGGCCTCAAAGAAGCCAAGGACTTGGTGGATGCCGCCCCTTCAACTCTGAAAGAAGGTATGAAGAAAGCTGAAGCCGAAGAAGTAAAGAAAAAGATTGAAGCAGCGGGCGGAAAAGTCGAACTCAAATAAAATTTCTTTCTCGGCGTACTTTTTATTAGGCAATCTATCTGGCACTGCTGTGCCAGCGAACTTCTCGCGCCGTCGCGCTACGAAAGGCCTTCTAAAAAGTACGCCCACGATGAAATTTTTGGTATAATGTGGCCATGAAAACTGCTCTCATTTCTGTTTATAACAAAGAAGGCATAACGGAATTTGCCAAGGAACTGGTGGGTTTGGGTTGGAAAATAATCTCTTCCGGCGGAACGGCCAAGCATTTGGCACAGGCGGGGATTCCAGTTACAGACGTGACAGAAATTACCGGTATGCCTCCGATTCTGGACCACCGTGTGCTAACTCTCCATCCTAAAATTCATGGTGGACTTTTGGCGCTTGATAAACCGGAGCATAAAGCCGAACTTGAAAAATATGGCATCCCTTGGATTGATTTGGTCTGTATTGATTTGTATCCACTAGAGAATGAAGTTAAAAATCCAAATGCCACTCGTGAGAGCGTAATCGAAAAAACAGATATCGGCGGACCAACAATGCTTCGCTCCGCGGCGAAGGGGAGACGCATAGTTATATGCGATCCGAGCGACAGACAGAAAGTTATTGAATGGCTGAAGGCAGGGGAGCCAGACCGTGAAGAATTTTTGAATAATTTGGCAGCCAAAGCAGAGGCAATTGTAGCTAGGTACGCTTCTATCTCTAGCACATATTTAAGCCACGGCGTATATGAGGGAATCTTCGGAAAAAAAGTTTCAGAATGCGCCTATGGGGAAAATGCGTATCAAAAGCCGGCGAGTTTATATCATGATATAAATAATGATGTAAATCATGATAAACTCGCTATTCATAGTTGGGAACTACTTGCTGGTAGTCCACTTTCTTACAACAATATTTGTGACCTAGACAGAATGATCCAGACAACGACGCACATTGGCGCGGGAATGGAGAAAAATTTTAATACTGTTCCGTTGATAGCAATAGGAGCAAAGCACGGCAATGCTTGTGGAGCCGGAATTGCGCAAGAACCGTTCTTGCGCAATGGGGAAGGATTAGGGGCTGTTGATAAAATGTTGCAAGGGGACCTGCGGGCGATTTTCGGCGGATCCGTGATGCTGAATTTTCCAGTTGATGAAAAAGTTGCCGAAGAGTTGATACATAAATTTTCACCAGAAGGCATCAGACGATTATTGGATGTCGTTGCCGCTCCATTCTTCACTACCGAAGCAATTGAAATACTCGCTCGCAAAAAAGGCAAATGTCGGTTATTGGCAAACCCTAACATTGAGAAAGCCGGATTAAATTCTCTCGATATGGAACCGAGATTTCGTTATGTGCGCGGCGGATTTTTACAACAGCCCAATTATACTTTTGTGCCTAACCTCGCAAGAACCGTTCTTGCGAGTTCGCTAGAAAAAACGGTTCTTATGGATTTAATTTTGTCCTGGGCGGTAGGATGTACCTCAAACTCAAACACAATTACTCTAGTAAAAGACGGCAGGTTGATGAGCAATGGCGTCGGTCAGCAAGATCGTGTCGGCGCTGCCAAGCTCGCTATCTTCCGGGCGGACGATGCCGCGAAATTTGCATACGATCAGCAGAAAAATTCTCTCGCTTCCTCCAGCTCCGCTGGAACCTTCTGCGAGGAGAATTTCTCTGCTGATCTTTCAGACGCGACAGCTTACTCCGACAGTTTCTTCCCATTTCCAGATGCAGTGGAGGTGCTTATCGATCGCGGCATCAAAACAATTTTCTCCACTTCTGGCTCAGTCAACGACGAAAAAATTGTAGAACTTTGCAAAAGTAAAGGCGTAAAGCTAATAATGTTGCCGGACGCCGAAGCGCGAGGATTTTATCAACACTAGAATTCTTACTAAGTATTGTGCTAATCTCTTAATAGGGGAGGATGTCCTTTATGTGTGAGAATGAGTACGAGAGCATCGATCGAGGCAAGGGGCAGCCGGGCGGGAAGTTCAGGGTGGGAGACGCAGTGCGTCGCCTGCTCCACCATGGTTGGCAGCGGGACGAGACCGATTCATCGCGCTTCGTCAAGATCAAAGGCGAATTGCGAGCGATCGCTCACGTCGTGCCATGGCGAAGCGATATCAAACACCTGGAGCTCAAAGACCTCGAGCTCGAAGACCCGACTTCGTAGTAGTTCCGAGCCCCGTGCAATGTTATGCGGCGCACGGGGCTCGCACAACGCACCGACTTACTTTCGTAAGCGGTGCTCTTTAATTTATATCTGTCCTTGTTTTTTCTTGGAAAAGGATTAGAATAACACACATGGAAATTCTAGGGAAAATACTGGGTAGTACGGCGCGAGTGAAGATAATGCGCCTTTTTCTACTCAATAGAAGTAAGGGTTTTAAGAGTAAAGACGTTTGGAAGAGAAGCCGGGTGAGCCCGGACGTTGTTAGGCGGGAACTTAAACTCTTAGTTTCTATTAATTTTGTTAAAAAACGGGGGGTTGATTGGCATTTTGACCCTGCCTTTAAGTACACTAGGGAATTAGAAGAACTTTTAATAAATACGGAGACCCTAGACAACGAAACCATCCTTAATCACTTCAAAAATGTCGGACGGGTAAAACTGGTCGTGGTTTCCGGTATTTTCATAAAAAATAAGGACAGCCGGGTGGATTTACTCCTGGTGGGGGACAAAATGAAAAAAGGTAGAGTGGAAGAGAAGGTTCGTAAACTGGAGGCGGAAATCGGGTCCGAGCTTGTTTACGCCCTATTTGAGACCAAAGAGTTTATCTATCGGCTGAATATGTACGACAAGCTTGTCCGAGATATCCTTGATTTTCCTCATGAAGTGCTCTTACAGACCAAGGAGTTATCTCCCACACTTATTATGGCAAAGTAGCCCAACTACGCGCCAAAGGCGCATTGCCATGATAAGTGTGGGAGTTATCCACAGCGGCCGCAAATATGGCCTAGGAATTGGTATAATACCTAGATAGCACTTTATAAGGTCGAACCCCGTCGCTCGCGAGCGACAGGGGATACTTAAAAAGGTCATTATTAATTAATAAAGTTTAGTATTAAATTATGAATAATATCTGGGTTACATGGGGTGACGTTTTCAATTCATCCCTTCAAGAGCTGTGGTGGGGCTTTATTCAGTTTGCTCCAAAGCTCATAATAGCAGTTGTCTTGTTTATCGTCGGTTGGGCCTTGGGCAATCTCGTTGCTCGAGCTTTTGAGCAGGTCTTCGGCTCTCTCAAAATAGACAAGCTTTTCCAGTCCGTCGGCGCGGACAGTTTATTCAGGAAAGCGGGCATGAATCTTAATTCTGGCCACTTCGTAGGAGAAGTAGCAAAATGGTTTGTCATTATCATTTTCCTTCTTCCCTCTCTAAATTTAGTTGGCCTCAATGACATTGCCGGTTTCTTGAAAAGTGACGTGCTTGGGTACTTGCCGAAAGTTATCATCGCCGCCTTTATCCTGATCATTGCTACCGTTGTTTCGGAAGGTCTTTCGAAGACAGTTACGGCTGGGTCAAAGGGGATGGGCCTAAGTTCAGCAAACTTACTCGGCACCGTTGCTAAATACTCTGTGTGGGTATTCGCTTTCATCATTGCTTTAGGCCAGCTCGGAGTAGCTGACTACTACATGAGCGTTCTCTTTGCCGGAATCATCGCCATGATTTCACTCGGTGGCGCTTTGGCCTTCGGTCTAGGAGGTAAAGAAGCAGCGGCAAAATTCATCGCCAAGGTTAGTGATGAAGTATCTCACTAGGAATCAATCTTTTATTCTAAAGAGTTTTTCGTAAAAAAGATGTTCACACCCTTACTCGGTTGACATCTTTTTTGCTTCTGTATTTTTAGATTTTTGTTTTGTATAATAAAGATATGTCAATATTTTTTACTAAACATGCCTTAGACAAATTTGAAACTCTTAAAAAACACAAGTTTATTGTTTTTAAGAGGAAGGTTATGGAAACATTAGAAAGGCCTGACTTAATAGACTATTCTCGATTACCACTTTTAATAGCACAATCTAAAATTGACAAAGACCATGTATTAAGGGTAGTATACAAAGAGGAGAAAGGTGTAATAAAGGTAATTACTTTCTATCCTGGGCGATCAAAAAACTATGGTAAAAAATAATAAAAAAAATAAAATATCTTATGAATATGAAGCTGATGTTTTGACGGTGGAATCTTCAAACAAGCCGATAGATTATGCAAAAGAAATCGGCAATGTCGTTGTGCATTTTACCAAAAGAGATGAGCCTGTTTTGTTTGAAATTTTAGATGCTAGTAAATTCTTTACGAAAGCTGGCAGTGTTATGAAAAAAAGTGGAGCTTTTAGAATTTTCCCGAACAAAAAACCAATGTTCGCTTAAATGCGTAACTATAACCAGTCGAAATTATTAAAGTTAAAATATAAATCAATTTTACGACAGGAGAAGGAGCACCGGGGAATAATGAAGAAGAAGCAAAAAGAGAATATGCAGAAGTTAAAGCAATTTTAGGTGATCATAAACCAGTTTTTATGACAGAGGAGCTTTATGTTAAATTAAGAAAATTTGATAAAAGATTTGGGGACGCCATGAAGTCATTAGTAGGGGGCATTTTAGGTCCTAAAAAGTAAAATTTACTCCTTGACATCTTTTTTGGTTTGGATTATACTCTCTTAATCAGTATGAATACCATAAAAAACAGTTTAAAAAGGCGGCGCTAATAAGCAGACTTCTTTTTTGTCTGTAGGCCGCCTGAAAGGCGGTTTTTTTATTCCAGAATTGTTTGAATATTTGACAACTTAATTCCTGTCGGGCATTACGAGGGCTAAACCCATTGGGGTCGCCCGGCATGCAAAGCATGCTTAGGGTCTTTTCAGCCCAGACAGGAAAAAGCTCAAAAAATATTTGAGTCCGGAGCGGTCCGGATATAATTTTTTATTGAGCTTATGCCCCGACCATAGTCGGGGCTCCGACAGAAGGTCGGAGTGGTTTTCAAATTTCTTAACAGGAAATTTAAGGGCGTACGGTGGATGCCTTGACTAAAAATGGCGAAGAAGGACGTGGCGTTGCTGCGATAAGCTTCGGGGAGGTGCTTAGCAACCTTTGATCCGGAGATTTCCGAATGGGGAAACCCGATCCGATCGAAATCGGATCGTCCCGACTGAAAGGTCGGGACGCATACCCTGGGAAGTGAAACATCTCAGTACCAGGAGGAAAAGAAAAAAACTTGCCCAGCTCCACTTTTGATTTTTAGTTTTTATTATTCAATAAAAGGTAAGTGCTTATTTTATCTTAAGTTGGTAATTTATATTAAGTGTCAAAAGTGGGGCTGGGTAAATATTTCCTAAGTAGCGGCGAGCGAAAAGGAAGAAGCCCAAACCCAGCACCACTTTTGCATTTTTGCAAAGAATTTTAAGATTAAAAAATTTGAAGAAATTTTTTAGCTCAAAAATTCAAAAGCAAAAATATAAAAGTGGTGCTGGGGGTTGTAAGATAACAATGTAGTTTACTAGAGGAGTCAAAAAATAAATTATTAGCTTAAGTTGCTGGAAAGCGACACCATAGAGGGTGATAGTCCCGTGAGCGAAAATATTTTATCTCTTTTATTGTTATTCTTGAGTACCTCAGGACACGAATGGCCGGAGGGAATCTAGCGGAACTAACCGCTAAGGCTAAATACACTTTTAGATCGATAGTGAACTAGTACCGTGAGGGAAAGGTGAAAAGCAGCCCGATTAGGGCGGTGAAATAGACCTGAAACCGTATGTCTACAAGGAGTTGAACCCCGCACCACTTTGAACGATAACATTCAATGATTATTAAACAGGAAGAAACATTTTTTCTGTAAGATTATTATTGTGCGTTAGTTTTCAAAGTGGTGCGGGGGACAGCGTGCCTATTGAAGAATGAGCCAACGAGTTTATGCATGCTGCTGCCTAAGTCGGCTAAAACGACCGAAGCATAGGGAAACCGAGTGTTAATAGCGCGCAGTCGCGGAGCGAAAGCAATGTGACAGAATAGTAACATGCATAAGACCCGAAGCCAGGTGAGCTTGCCATGAGCAGGATGAAGTAGGTCGAAAGACCTATGGAGGTCCGAACAGGTAGATCGTACAACGTCTTCTGATGACTTGTGGTAAGGAGTGAAAAGCTAATCGAACCTGGTAATAGCTGGTTCTCTCCGAAATAGCTTTAGGGCTAGCGTCGTGTGTTTCTTTTGGGGGTAGAGCACTGGAAGGTTCGGACAGGTCGAAAGATCGCTGAACCTATCAAACTCCGAATACCAGAGCCGACCTTGTGTCGGCTTCCCGATTTTGGTCGGGAAAGTAAAAGCACGGCAGTTAGGCCATGGGGGCGAAGCTCCATTGGCCAAAAGGGAAACAGCCCGGATCTCAATATAAGGTCCCTAAATTCATGCTAAGTGTAAAATAAGAAAGTGAAGTTTCTTTAACAATGAGGAGGTTGGCTTAGAAGCAGCCACCCTTTAAAGATAGCGTAACAGCTCACTCATCTAGAGATTTCGCGTCGAAAATAATTGGGGCTAAGCATGGTACCGAATGTGAGGCCCAGCCCCACTTTCACTGTTGATGTTAAAGTGATTACTGAAGGTAAAAATACAGATTTACTTTCTGATAATTTACGAGTGTCATTAGTGAAAGTGGGGCTGGGGGTAGGAGAGTGTTCCACTCGGCCGTCCGCAAGGACTAGGCCTCTGCTGTGAAGGTGGACCCGTGAGGGCCACTGGAGCGTGTGGAAGTAAGAATGTTGGCACAAGTAACCGCAATGCGGCTGAGAACGCCGCACGTCGAAAGATCAAGGTTTCCTTGGTAATGTCAATCAGCCAAGGGTTAGTCGGGCCTAAGGGAATGGCGAAAGCCGCACTCGATGGACGCATGGTTAATATTCCATGACTTTTGTATTTTGTGACGGGATGACGGAGTGGTTATGTATCGCTCATTATTGGATTTGAAGTTTGTTTGTCGAGGACGTGGCATAGGAAAATCCGTGTACTGCCTTTAATGGCGAATCCAGGGCAAATGAAAAGTTTTAGACCTCGGTCTAGAACAATGATACAAAATGCGCTTCCAAGAAAAATCTCTAAACTATAAGAATATAAAATCCGTACCGCAAACCGACACAGGTGATCAGGTCGAGTAGACCAAGACGAACGAGTGAGTGGTCCCCAAGGAACTCGGCAAAAAAGCAGCCGTAACTTCGGGATAAGGCTTCCCAGCACCACTTTGATTTTAAGTTGTATACTATATATATGTATACTGTTTATCTTCTAAAACATTCAGTCACGAATCAAATTTATATTGGTAAAACAAATAATTTGAAGCGTAGATTAGATGAACATAATTCTGGTGGACAAACGGCGACCAAAAGAAAGTCCGGAACATGGATACTCGTATATGCAGAAGCATATAGAAAAAAATCTGATGCAGATAATCGTGAATGCAAGCTAAAAAATCACGGTCGCGCAAAACAAGAATTATTAAAGAGAGCAGATGAATCGCTTAAAATTTGAAATCAAAGTGGTGCTGGGCGCAGCGAAAGTATCTCTGGCAACTGTTTACCAAAAACACAGCTCCCTGCGAACTCGTAAGAGGATGTATAGGGGGTGACACCTGACCAATGCCAGAAGGTCAAACATAGACGTTGTCCAGCTCCACTTTTCTAACGAATTTTAATTTCTTACTTTACTTTAATTTGCAAAATTTTAGTTTGGTGAATAAATAAGTTTGGTTAAAAAAGTGGGGCTGGATGGTGATTTATGTAAGCCCTGGTGAATGTCGGCCGTAACTATAGACATGACCGTTGTAGTTACGCAAATAAATCTAACTATATGCTGGAAACTCCGAGTATCCAAAAGTACTTTGTAAAAAGTGAAAATCTTTTGGTGCGGACAATCAGCAGGAAAGATCGTGAATTTCATTGAGGAAAGCTGTAATAGTTTTCCGAATGTCGGGGGGTAGCTCAGTGTGGGTAAGAGCAATTTGAATGTCTGTGGGAAAATTCTAGATGAGTACCCCAGAAGATAGAGTTGATTTCTACTCCGGAAGAGCGCTTGGCGTGACAGCCAAGAGGTCAGAGGTTCGAACCCTCTCCCCGCGACCAAATCCGAGATGAGTGTCGTACACTTTTGTACACGCTCATCTCCTCAATGAAGTTCACGATATCCTCAGAGACTACACGTTAGACGGTTTCAAATCAATAATTGGAGTCGACGATTTGGAAACGATGATATAGTCCGATCTCTCTAGCGATAGAGAGTTAACAAAAACTCCTAAATATTTAGGAGAAACAATGAACGGTCCTAAGGTGGAATTTGCTGCCTTAGTAAAATCTAGCTGTATCGGTGAACATCTCGTACTCAAAAATATGAGACAATACCGAGGCAACCCTCAAAAGAGGAGAGTCCGTAGAGACTAATACGCTAGATCTTGAGAAAAACAAAAAAGTGCGTTCTCAAGAAAGATAGAGTCCGGTCTCGTTGGTGACAACGAGAGCAGAGCAGAAATGTCTTTGCCTAGTATATTATACAATATATTTAGTAACATGTCAAGCGAAATACCTTGTCGGGTAGGAACTGCCCGCCTCGAGAGTAATCTTGAGGGAAATTTCTGGCTTATAACGGTGGAGTCCTCGCTCGAGACTTAAGGACAAGTCCATGACAGCAGGAGAATACCGTGGGAAGTCGTCTGTTCAAGTTTCTAGAAAAAATAAAAAGCTCCCGACCCCTTGAAGGTAGTCGAGAGCGATAACGTGTGTGGTGAGAAGCGATCGGCTTTCTCCCCTTTAACCGAATATGGCCGCTTAGCGACCAGAGGCGGAGGACATAACCCCCCTTTGGTGCCGCCTGTCAAACACCACACACGTAAAAGGTAGTATATTACATATACTTAATATTGTCAATAGCAGTATTGAATCTAGAAATTTGGACAGATTGACCCCGTATCGACTTAATCTCAACTGTAAATTACAGAATGATTAGATTTGCTAATTTATTAGCAGATAACACGCCAGCTCCAGCTCCACTTTTACGGAATAATTACTTGCTTATCTTTATTTTAAGATTTAGTGAGTATTGAAAATAAAAAATTGTCTTTCAGACAATTTTTTCTGAATATTGTTTTGTAAAAGTGGGGCTGGATGAAGATATAGTCAGTGCCACTAGAAATAGTGGATGGAAATGAAGTTCCGACGCGCACGAATGGTGTAATGACTGGAGAACTGTCTCGGGGACCAGCTCGGTGAAAATACAATACCGGTGAAGATGCCGGTTAAGTGCAGTTAGAC